>Ga0209474_10000377_pt1 | contig 50015 bp, 42 predicted proteins | sample GraSoiAngelo_145_FD_185902 | JGI IMG/M metagenome (GOLD analysis project Ga0209474, IMG submission 185902) | Grasslands soil microbial communities from the Angelo Coastal Reserve, California, USA - 14_1009_05_20cm (SPAdes) (version 2) | ecosystem: Environmental > Terrestrial > Soil > Grasslands...
GAGCTGGTGCGGGGCGCCGGCGGCATCGCCGAGGGGATGCCGCCCCACATGGCCGAGGGGTCGATACCGAAGTTCCGGCCCGGCGGCCTCCTGATCGTCCACGCGGGCGGGACCGCGGGCCTTTTCTCCGCCATCATCGGCGGCTGGGTCAGCGGGCCGGCGGGGAGCCAGCCCGTGACCAGACCTATCGACAGCTAGCAACTGGGCGAGTTGCCGTAAGGGCCGCTTGGCCGGCCCGTGTGAGGCCGTGATCCAAACGTTGGAGACAATGCGCGGCGGCGGGCGGCCGGAGGGGGCCCGCGGGGGGACCCGGCCAGGGTCCCACCCGCGAAGCGAGCTACTTGATCAACCAGGTGTCGGAGTCGAGATCCGAGCCGGAGTTGCCGCCGAAGAGCAGCACGCCGCCCGAGGTGTCCTGCGCCGCCGAGGCGTCGTAGCGGGCGGTCGGGGAGCCGGCCCGTGACCAGTCCCATCGACAGCTAGCAACTGGGCGAGTTGCCGTAAGGGCCGGCTTGGCCGGCCCGTGTGAGGCCGTGATCCAAACGTTGGAGACAATGCGCGGCGGCGGGCGGCCGGAGGGGGCCCGCGGGGGGACCCGGCCAGGGTCCCGCCCGCGAAGCGAAGCGAAGCGAGCTACTTGATCAGCCAGGTGTCGGAGTCGAGACCCGAGCCGGAGTTGCCGCCGAAGAGCAGCATGCCGCCCGAGGTGTCCTGCGCCGCTGAGGCGTCGTAGCGGGCGGTCGGAGAGCCGGCGCCGGCGCTGTAGATCTGCTGCCAGCGGCCGCCGCTGAAAGTCCAGGTGTCGCCCAGGACCGTGCTGCCGTTCTGTCCGCCGAAGAGCACCAAACCGCTCGCGTTGCCACCTCCGGGGTGGTAGTAGGACGCGAGAGCGGCCTTCTGGCGGGCGCCGGGCGAGTTGAGCGTGTACAGCGTCCAGGTCGAACCCGACAGCGTCCAGGTGTCGCCGTACACGGTGCCGGCGTCGGCTCCGCCGAAGAGGACGATCTGGCCGCTGGCGTCGCGGGCCATGGAGCCGTAGGCGCGGCAAGCGGGCTGGGTGGTGGAGGCGCAGTTGCTGGCCAGGACCTGGGTCCACTTCGAAGCGTTGAAGCTGTAGACCCAGAGGTCGTTGTAGTAGTAGGTGCTGCCCAGCAGGCCCAGGGTGTAGCCGCCGAACAGGACCACCTGGCCGCGGTTGGCGTCGAAGACCATCACGGCACCCGACCGCTGCGAGGGCTGGTTGCCGCCCGGGCTGGCCGTGTTGGCCTGGGCCTGCCAGGTGTTCGTGCCGGGGTTCCAGACCCAGGTGTCGTTCAGGCTGCAGTTGAGGACCAGGAGCGTGCAGTCGCCGCCGAACATGATCGCCCGCGAATGGGTGCTGTCGTAGGCGATGGCGGCGCCCTGGCGGCCTGACGGCCCGGTTGCGGTGCTGGAGGCCCAGGCGGTTCCGTTCCAGGTCCAGGTGTCGCTGACATCGGTCAGACCGTTGCTGCCCCCGAAGAGCACGACCTTGGCGCCGTCGTTGACCATGGCGGCGCCCTCGCGGCCTGACGGCCCGGTGGCGGTCAGCGAGTTCCAGGCCAGGTCGTACGTGAACTGGTCGTTGGTGGCGGGCGTGGTGCCGCCGGGCGTGGTGACGGTGATGTTGACCGTGCCCGCGGCCGCGGCCGGGCTGGTGGCCACGATCGTGCAGTTGCCCAGTCCGTCGCATGTCGGCGCGGCGAAGGTCGCGGACTTGCTGCCGAACTTGACCGCGCTCGCGTTCTCGAAGTAAGTGCCCGAGATGGTCACCGCGGTGCCACCGGTCTCCGGGCCGAAGGGTGGTGAGACGCTGCCGATGCCGGGCACCGGCGCCTGCGCCGTGATGCCGACCGTGGCGGTGGCCGTCTTCGGGGTGGCGGTGCTGTCGGTGATGGTCAGGGTGGCGGTGAAGCTGCCGGGGACGTTGTAGGTGTAGGAGGTGGCCGGGCTGGTCAGTCCGGTCACAGGCGCCGAGCCGTCGCCGAAGTCCCAGCCGTATGTGTAGGGCGGGGTGCCGCCGCCGGCCGCGCCGTTGAAGTTGACGGTCAGGGCCGCCAGCCCGCTGGTGGGCGTGGTGCCGGTGGCGCTGGCGGTCAGGGGCGGGGTGTTGACCGTGATGGTGAGTGGGGCCGAGGTCACGTTGCTCGGCGTCGAGTCGGTCACCTGGACGGTCGCGTTATAGCTGCCGGCCGCCGTGTAGATGTGACTGGCGGTGGGGGTGGTGCTGGTGGCGGTGACGCCGTCGCCGAACGTCCACGCATAGCTGGTGTAGGTGCCGCTGCCGCCCGCGGGCGTAGCGGTGAAGTTCACCGTGAGCGGGAAGTTCCCAGACGTCGGATTGGCCGACAGGTCGATGCCCAGCGGGCTGATGCCGACGATCGCGCTGCCGCTGTCGCCGAGGCCGTCGCTCACCGTCAGGGTCGCGGTGTAGGTGCCGCCACCGGTGTAGGTGTGGCTGCTCGACGCCAGGTTGGCGCTGCCGCCGTCGCCGAAGTCCCAGCTGTACGTGTAGGGGCCGCCGTCGCCGCCCGTCGCGGATCCGGTGAAGCTGACGGGCAGCGGAGCCGCGCCCGTGGTCGGGGACGCGCCCGCGCTGACCACGATGGCAGGCCGCACCACGATGGTCACGCTGGCCAGCCCCTGGTTGCCGCGGGCGTCGGTGACGATCAGCTGGGCCACGTAGGTCCCCGGCGTGTTGTAGGTGTAGCTCGGCCGGCGAGCCGTCGAGGTGCCGCCGTCGCCGAAGGCCCAGCTGTACGTGTAGGGCGTGGTGCCGCCGGTGGCGCTGCCCGTGAAGTTGACGGTCAGCGCCGCGGTGCCTGAGGTGACGTTTGAGGTCGCGCTCGCGGTCACCGCCGGAGTCGGCGTCGGGCTTGGCGTGGGAGTCGGCGTGGGCGTCGGTGTTGGCGTGGGGGTGGGAGCCGGCGTCGGTGTCGGGCTGGGAACCGGCGTGGGTGTGGGCGTAGGTGTGGGTGCCACCACAGGCAGCGGCGAGGGCGAGGGGGTGCTCACCGGCTGAGGCGTCGGCGTCGGGGCCGGCGTGGGCTCGGCGGTGGGCGTGGGTGTGGGCGTAGGTTCGGGCGTGGCCGAGGGGCTCGGTTCAGGCGTCGCGCTAGGCGAGGCCGAAGGCTTCGCCGGGACCGGCGTCGGCGCGGCGCCGCCCGGGTTGTTGCCGCTGTCGCCGTGGGCCGAGACGAAGGGCAGCCACTCGGGGGCGGAACCCGCGAAGGGCAGCCAGGCGGGCGGGCGGCCACCGGAGAGCCAGGTGAGGCTGCCCGGGCCGCGGCCGAACACGAAGAAGAGGAGCGCGAATGCGAACAGCAAGGCCAGGAACGCTGACGCGACCTTGCGCTTGTTGCTCCGCTCCGCATCGGTGCGCAGCGTGTACGCAGTGCTGTAGGTCGAGCTCATGGCTCGTCCTTCTCCTTCCTCTCTCTCTCACGCGATCGTCACTTCCCGCGTGCCGATCGAGAAAGACAACGAGACCACCTCGCTTTGCTTGCCCCATGCAAAATGAGGGGGGTTGCTGGAACTCCTGGATCCCACGTCGGAGCGAGTGCCCGCGGAGCGGCCCCGTGCGCCGCGACTCGATTCGATCGCAGGCCGCACTGTGGCCCTGCTGGACATCTCCAAGCCCCGCGGCGATGTCTTCCTGGACCGCCTCGAGGAAGGCCTGAGCGCGCGCGGGGTCGAGGTGCTGCGCTACCGCAAGCCGACGTTCACGAAGCCCGCCCCCGCCGACCTGCGCCACGAGATCCGGCTCCAGTGCGAGGCGGTGATCGAGGCGCTCGCCGATTGAGGGTCGTGCACGTCGTGCAGTGTGCATGACATGACGGATCTCGAAGCCGCCGGGCTGCCGGGCGTCTATGTCGCCTCGACCGAGTTCGTAGAGGCCGGCGCCGCCCAGGCCCGGGCTTTGGGCTTCGAGCCCGCCGCGGTCTTCGTGCCCCATCCCATCCAGGACCGCACCGACGAAGAGATGCGGACCCTGGCGGACGACGCGCTCGAGGAGATCGTCTCCCGACTCCTAACTTGATCCGCACCGAGCGGCTGGAGCTGCGTCTTCCCGCGGCGGAGGACGCGGCCGAGATCGTTCGCTTCTACAGCGACAACCGCGAGCACCTCGAACCTTGGTCGCCGGACTGGCCGGCGGCCTTCCTTACGGAGGAGTTCTGGCGCGACCAGGCCGAGCAGCGGGCGCAGGAGCACCGCGCGGGGCTGGGCGCCCGGCTGTTCGTGTTCAAGTTGTCGGAGCCGGCGCGCGTGATCGGCAACGTGTCGCTCACGCAGGTCGCGCGGGGGGCGCTCCAGCAGTGTGTCCTCGGATACGCGCTGGCCGCGTCGGAGCAGGGTCACGGCTACATGCTCGAGGCGGTCCAGGCCACCGTCCGCTACGCCTTCGAGACGCTCGGCCTCCACCGGGTGGTGGCCAGCCACATGCCGCGAAACGAGCGCAGCGCGCGGCTCCTGGACAAGGCCGGCTTCGAGCGCGAGGGATACTCGCGCTCGCTGCTGCTGATCCACGGCCGCTGGGAGGACCACGTCAACACCGCGATCGTCAACCCGGATTGGACGCCGGGCGCGGACTAAGCTCGGGCTCGTGAAGCGCGTCTCGCTGCTGGGCACCGAGATCGCATACCGCGAGAGCGGCGCCGTCGCCGCCAAGCCGGTGGTCTTCCTGCACGGCAACCCGACCTCCTCCTACCTCTGGCGCAAGGTCATCCCGGAGGTCGAGGGCGTGGCCCGCTGCCTGGCGCCTGACCTGGTCGGGATGGGGGAGAGCGGCCAGGCTGCGGGCGGCGAGTACACCTTCGCCGAGCACGCGCGGCACCTGGACGCCTGGTTCGACGCGCTGCATGTCAGCGACGTCGTGCTGGTCGGGCACGACTGGGGCGGCGCACTCGGCATCGACTGGGCGCGCCGGAACCCGGACCGGGTGCGCGGCCTGGCCTACATGGAGACCATCGTCCGGCCGGTGACCTGGGACGACTGGCCTGACGCCGCGCGCCGGATCTTCCAGGCCATGCGCTCAGCGGCAGGCGAAGAGCTGGTGCTCGAGAAGAACGTGTTCGTCGAACGCATCCTCCCTGCCAGCATCCTGCGCACGCTGGAGCCGGAGGAGATGGAGGCGTACCGGCGGCCCTTCGTTGAGCCGGGCGAGAAGCGCCGGCCCACCCTGACCTGGCCGCGTCAGATCCCCATCGAGGGCGAGCCTGCCGACGTCGCCGAACGGGTGGCGGCTTATGGCCGCTGGCTCGAGTCGAGCCCGGTGCCGAAGCTCTTCGTCAACGCCGATCCGGGCTCTATCCTGACCGGCCGCCAGCGCGACTACTGCCGGACCTGGCCCAACCAGCGCGAGGTCACGGTCCGGGGCAGCCACTTCATCCAGGAGGACTCGCCGGCGGAGATCGGCAGAGCGATCGCCACCTTCGTTTCGGAGCTCCGCTAACCCACCTCCCCTCGCGGGAGGTCGCGCCGGAACGGCGCGGGTGGGCCCTCGACCGCATCCCCCACCCCTGCCCTCCCCGTCGGGGAGGGGGTAGAATTCTCGATTCCCGCCCCCGAAATCGGTGGTTTTCGCGCGCCTGCGTAGAGGAGAAATTTGAGCTCGCGCCATAAGGGCGTAAGGCGCTACCTGCCCTACTTGCGGCCGTACACACGGCAGGTGGTGACCATGTGCGTGGCCGCGATGGTGGCCATTGCCGCGGCCACCGCCATCCCGCAAGTAATCAAGGCGATCATCGACGGCCCGGTCACGCACCGGCAGACCGCAGATCTGCCGCTGTACGCGGGTTTGGTCGTTGCGCTGGCGCTGATGGAGGCAGCGGGCAACTTCATCCGCCGCAACCTCTCGGGGACGGTCAGCTTCAACATGGAGACCGACCTCCGCAACGACTTCTACGCGCACCTCCAAAGCCTGCAGGTGGCGTTCCACGACAACTGGCAGTCCGGCCAGCTGCTGTCGCGCGCGATCGGAGACATCAATACCGTGCGCCGCTTCGTCGGCTTCGGACTGATCTTCGCCATCGTGTTCGTGGTCCAGTTCGGCGCCGTCGTTTTCATGCTCTTCCGCCTCGACCTGCTGCTGGCCGCGGTGACCGCGTTGATGGCGCTGCCCGTGGCCGCCATCTCGCGTCATTTCTTCACCAAGTACGCGGTCATAGCGCGGCGCGTGCAGGACCAGCAGGGCGATGTGACCACGGTGATCGAAGAGATGGCGACCGGTGTGCGCATCATCAAAGCCTTCGGCCGTGACGCGCTGCTGTTCGGGCGCTACCGCACCGAGGTTGCCGAGCTGCGCGACACCAACTTCCTCTCGGTAGACACGCGCGCGCAGTTCTGGACGCTGATGACGCTGCTGCCCAACCTGATCCTGGTGCTGGTGGTGCTCTTGGGCGGCTTCGCCACGCTCAACCACCAGCTTTCCGTGGGTGGCCTGGTGGCCTTCATCACCTACCTCTTCATGCTCATCTGGCCCATGGACGCGCTGGGCTGGATCCTGGCCATGGGCGACGAGGCGCAGACCGCGTCGATCCGCCTCTCCGAGGTGTTCGACTCGTTGCGCGACGTCGACGACCGGCCGGACGCGGACACACTCCCGGCCGGCCGCGGCGAGATCCGCTTCGAGAACGTCAGCTTCACCTATCCGGGCGGTCGCGCACCGGTCCTGGCCGGCGTCGACCTGCACGTGCGCGCCGGCGAGACGATGGCGCTGGTCGGCCGCACCGGTTCCGGCAAGACCACCCTGGCGATGCTGGTGCCGCGTCTTTACGACGTCACCGGGGGGCGCGTCACCATCGACGGCCACGACCTGCGCGACGTCACGCTGCGCTCTCTGCGCGCGCAGATCGGCACCGCCTTCGAAGATCCCATCCTGTTCTCGGCCTCGGTGCACGAGAACCTGGTCATGGGCCGCGCCATCAGCGACGACGAGGAGCTGAAGCAGGCGCTGGAGGTGGCCGAAGCCGGTTTTGTCTGGGAGCTGCCCTGGGGTCTGGAGACCCGGGTGGGGGAGCAGGGATACACGCTCTCGGGCGGCCAGCGCCAGCGGCTTGCCCTGGCCCGGGCCGTACTCGGGCACCCGCGGGTGCTGATCCTGGACGACCCGCTGTCTTCGGTCGACGTGCACACCGAAGCCCAGATCGAGGCCGCGCTGCGCAGAGTGCTGCAGGGCGCGACAGCGATACTGGTCGCCCACCGGCCCTCCACGCTGGCGCTGGCCGACCGCGTGGCGCTGCTCGACGGCGGCCACATCGTGGCCGTGGGCACGCACTCCGAGCTGATGCGCAACCAGCCGCTCTACCGGCAGCTGCTGGCCCAGGAAGCGGAAGCGGTCGAACGCGGAGCCGCCAGCTAGTGGCCGTGATCGCGGGCCGCCGGCCCGCCGAGCAGGAGCGCGACGCCTGGCGCGGCGTGGCCGCCGAAGACATCGACGAGGTCCCGCATGATGTTTCCCGCCGCCTGCGCAAGCGCAGCGGCCAGCTCATCCGCAACCTGGCGCGGCCCTATCGATGGCGGCTGCTGCTGGCTCTGCTCATGATCCTGGGCCGTGCGGGCGCCACCCTCTCCATCCCCTACCTCGTCGGACGGGCGATCGACCAGGGCATCCGGCCCGGTTCGAGGGTGGCGGACGGACGCGTGCTGGAGGAGTACGTGCTGCTGCTGGTCGGCGTGGTCTGCGTGGCGGCGGTGTGCGGCTTCCTGTTCCTGCGCCTGTCCGGGCACATCGGCCAGAGCGTGCTCTACGACCTTCGCCTGCGCGTCTTCCGGCACATCCAGGAGCTTTCGCTCAGCTTCTACGAGCGCTACACCTCGGGCCGCGTCATCGCGCGCCTGACCTCGGACATCGACGCGCTGCAGGAGCTCCTGGCGACCGGGCTCGCCAGCTTGATCACGTCGGTGATCTCGATCGTCGGAGTGGCCGCGATCCTGGTCCGCCTGGACCTGCGTCTGGGCATGGTGACGCTGCTCTCGTTCCCGGTCGTGGTCGGCCTCACCTGGTGGTTCCGCAACAACTCCGCTCGCGCCTACCGCGCGGTCCGCCGCGCGATCGCGCTGGTGATCGTGCACTACGTGGAATCGCTCAACGGCATCCGCGCCGTGCAGGCTTTCCGGCGCGAGCCGCGCAACCAGGAGATCTTCGAAGACGTCAACGGCCGCTACCGCGACGCCAACACCTGGTCCAACCGCCTGGCCTCGACCTTCGGCCCGGGCGTCAACCTGCTGGGCCGGCTGACCACCGCCACGGTGCTGATCTACGGCGGCTACCTGGTGATCAACCGCCAGCTCACGATCGGCGTGCTGGCGGCCTTCGTCCTGTACGTGCGCCAGTTCTTCGAGCCCATGCAGGACCTGTCGCAGTTCTACAACCTGATCCAGTCGGCGACCGCCGCGCTCGAAAAGCTGTCCGGCGTGCTCGAGGAAACCACGACCGTGCCCGAGCCCGCACACCCGGTCGCGCTGCCCGACGCGCGCGGGGAGGTGGCGCTCGAGCACGTCACCTTCGCCTACCTCGAGCAGCCGGTCCTGCACGACATCGATCTCCTGATACCGGCCGGCCAGGTGGTGGCGCTGGTAGGCGCCACCGGCGCCGGCAAGACGACCACGGCGCGCCTGATCTCGCGCTTCTACGATCCGCAGTCCGGACACGTGCGCCTGGACGGCGTCGACCTACGCGAGATCGCGACCGCCGACCTGCGGCGGGCGGTGGCCGTGGTCACGCAGGAGTCGTTTCTGTTCACGGGCTCGGTCGGCGACAACATCGCCTTCGGCCGGCCCGAATCGACGCCGGGCGAGGTGGAAGCAGCCGCGCGCGCCGTGGGCGTGCACGACTTCATCTCGGCGCTGCCCGCGGGCTACGCGACCGATGTGCGCCGGCGGGGCGTGCGTCTGTCGTCGGGTCAGCGGCAGCTGGTGGCCTTTGCCCGCGCCTTTCTGGCCGATCCCCGGGTGCTGATCCTGGACGAGGCCACCTCGTCGCTCGACCTGCCCTCCGAGCGCCTGGTGCAGCGCGCCCTGCGCACGCTGCTGCGGGGGCGCACCGCCATCATCATCGCCCACCGCCTGTCCACGGTCGAGATCGCGGACCGGGTTCTGGTGATGGATCACGGACGGGTGGTCGAGGACGGCGCGCCCGCCGACCTCAAGGATTCGAGCGGCCGCTACGGCGACCTCCATCGGGCCTGGTTGGAGTCGCTGGCCTGAGCGGATCGGGCCGTTTCATGAAAAGGCACGCTTCCCAGCCCTCCGGTAACCTCAGCGCTCGATGATCCGCTGGGCGGAGCGCCTGGGTGCGCCTCGCATCGCCGTCGTGGCCGTGCTGGCGTGCATCCTCTTGGTGGTGCTGGCCTTCGTGCGGGCCCTGACCGCGGGCGACTCCCTCCGCGGCGGATCGCTGGCCGCGGCCGGCGTGCTGCTCGGGATGGGGGCTCTGGGGCTCCTGTATGCTTGGCGGCTTGGAGCCTCCGGGCCGCCCCCCTAGGGCCCGGCTCGAGCCGTTCGCACCATCCAGGGAGCTGGCTTGGACGTCCTCACATCGGTCCTCTTCTACGCGCTCGCCGCGCTGGCGCTGATCGGCGCCCTGGGCGTCGCCGTGCTGCCCACCGGCCCGCCCCGCGCGCTCTCCTTTCTATTGGTGGCGGCCGGTGCGGCCGGCATGTACGCGGTCCTGGCCGCCGGCTTCGTGGCCGTTCTCGCCCTGGTCGTCCTGGTCGCGTGCGGCCTCTTGCTGGCGACCCTGCCGGCGCCGGTAGTGGCCGAGCCGCGCGCGGGTACGGGCCACCAGCTGGCCGCGCTGGCCACCGCCGGGCTCTTCGCGCTGCTGGCCTATGCAGCCTACCGTGGCGGACTCTTCAAGGGGACGTACGCGGCGGGCGACTTCGGTTTCTTCAACGCCGCCGCCATGGGCCAGCTGCTGCTGGGCCGGGATGCCCTGGCGACCGAAGCCCTGGGCGCGCTGCTCCTGCTGGGCCTGGTCGCCGGGGGCGCCGGTTGGGCGGGGTGGGCGGTGAGGTCCCGGCGCTCGCGGTGACGGTGACGCTGGTCGGCACCCTCTTCGTGTCCGCGGCCCTGGTGGGCAGTGGGGTGCTGGCCGCCGCCTGGCGCCGGGACTCCCTGGCGGCGCTGGCCGGGGTGCCGGTGGCGGCGGCGGGCGCTGCCCTGGCCTCGGTCGGTGTGGCCCGTTTCGGCTCCAGCCTGCGCGAACCCGCCGCCGGTCAGGAGGCTGCCGTCTTCGTGCTCCTGGCCGCTCTCGGCATAGTGATTCTGGGTGTGGCGGGCGCCTCCCGGGCCTCGGTGGGACGCCAGGGCGGCGCCGACACCTCCGCGGCAACGGCTCGGAGACGCCGCCGCTGAGCTTCCCTGGTGTCTGGGCGGCCGCCTCGGCCGCTACGACGGCCGCCACCGCGGCCTCCACCGCCACCACCGCGCGCAAGGGCTTTTCCTTCGATCCGTCCAGCACCCTGGGCTGGTCGGCGCCCTCGCTGTTCCTGATCCCGCTGCTCGGGTTCCTGTTCATGGTGTCGGGCATCCGCGGCCGCCGCGCCACCTCCAACTTCACGATCCTCGTGCTCCTGGTGGAGCTGGCTGACGCCCTGCTGGTGGGCTGGGCGCGCTATCGCTCCAGCGACCCCTACCGGCTCGGCTACCAATGGATCAACCTGGCCGTCTCCTTCGAGGGCGCCACCCAGTTCCAGGCCTTCGGGATCGACGTATCCCTGCGCGTCGACCACCTCTCGCTGGCCGCGGTGGCGGCGATCACGCTGGTGGCGCTGGCCATCACGTTCTGGCACCGGCAGGGCGGAAGGGGCGAGGCGGGCCCGGCGCGGTTCCACGCCACCCTGCTGCTCGCGGTGCTGGGCGGCGCCGGGGTCGTGATCTCGGGCGACCTGGCCGCGCTAACGGCCTGGTGGGGGGTGGCCGGCGTTGCGACTTACCTGCTCCTCGCTCACCGCTTCGGTACGGAGGCGGCGGGCCGGGTGTCGCGCTTGGGCCTCACCTTGCCTTTCCTGGGCGACCTGGCCCTGCTCTGCGCGGTGGCCGTGCTCTACTCGAGGTTCGGCGCCAACAACCTGGACAAGCTGTCGCCGGCGTCCGTCCTCACGCAGACCTACGACGCCGGGCTCAAGACACTCGGCGTGGCGGCCGTCCTTTTCACGATCGCCATCTTCGTGCGGGGTGGGCTCTTCCCCTTCACCCGCTGGCAGCAGGGAACCCTGGAGGCACCGCCGGCGGCGGTGGCGTTCGTGCAAGGCCTCTGGCCGCTCTTGGGCGCGGTGGTGCTCTGGCGCGTTCTCCCGGTCTTCTACTTCGGCGGTCCCCAGCCCTGGCGCGTGCTGGCGTACGCAGCCGCCGCTTCGGCTGTCGCCGCCGCCTTGCTGGCGCTGGCCGGCAACGACCTCCGGCGCTCCCTGGTCTGGGGCGGCGCCGCCATCTCGGCGCTGGTCCTGCTCGCCTTCGGCCAGCCGGGAGCGGCGGGGACCTCACTGGCCGCGGCCCTGGCGGTGGCACTGGCCCGGCCGGCAACCCTGCTCTGCGGCTGGGCGCTGGTGCGGGCCATGCGCACCAACGACCTGGTGGACATGGGCGATGCCTGGCGGCGCATGCGCGTGACCGCATTCAGCCTGGCAGTGGCCTGTGCCGGCCTCGGCCTGGCCCTGGCCCCCAAAGGGGCCATCCGCGCCTCCTGGCGCTCGGACTGGATCCTGGCCGTGACGATCGTGTTGGCCGGCTTCGGGCTGATGCGCGTGTACGTGCTGGTCGCGCATAGTGAGCTGCGACGCCGCCGGGCGTTCGAACCGACGCGCGTGCGCGAGGTCGCCCCGGTGATGTGGTGGCCGGCCTGGCTGCTGGCGCTGGGCGGGTTGCTGCTGGCGCTGGCGGGCTTCTTAACCGCCTGGATTGCGTTTCTCGCGGGGGGTCATCAACCTGGGGCCGTGCTCCAAACGGATGTTCTATGGCTGCTGATCGGGCTGGCCGGTCCCGGGCTTGCCCTGGCCGCCGGCTTTGCCGCGCGGCCGATGTCGCTGAGCCTGCCGGCGCGAGCAGGCGTCTGGCTGGCCGCGGCCGGCGCCGCGGGTTCGCTGCTCTACGCGCGCTACGTGCGTACGCCGGGGTTGGGGATCGTGGAGGCGTTCGAGCAGCGAGGCCTGCGGTCCGGCGAAGGAGCCCTGGGCTCGGCGCTGGGTCGCGCCGAAGCGTGGGCGGCGCGGCCGGTATCCGCGGCCACGGCCCTGGGATTGGTGCTGCTGGTGGTGGTCGCGGCCGCCCTGCTGGCCGGGCTGCTGGCGCCCGGGATCTATCGATGAGCGGTCTTTTCCTGCTGGCCATACCCACACCGTCGGCGACCCCGATCCCGGTTTTCGGTTCGGGGGTGATCGGCTTCTCCTTCCTGCTCAGCACGATCGTCTGGGCTCCGGTGGTGTGGGCGTTCGTGCTGGCCACGGTGCCCAACCCCCGCGGCCGATACGACCGCTTCTTCTACGGCAGCTCCTTCTGGGTCAGCTTCGGCGTGCTGGCGCTGGCCTTTTTCGGCTACATCCAGTTCCAGGCCTTCACGGTGGGCCCGCAGTACGAGGAAAAGCTGCCCTGGCTGCCTGCCTTCGGCATCACCTATCACCTGGGCGCCGACGGCATCTCGATCCTGGTTTTGATGGCCAACGGGATCGTCACCCTGGCGGCCATCCTTTCCTCGACCGGGCTCAGGGCCCGCCCGCGCGAGTACTACGTGCTGCTCCTGCTGGCCGAGGCGGCGATCAACGGCCTGGTCTGCGCCCGCGACCTCTTCCTGCTCACGCTCTTCTTCGCGGCCGCCACGCTGCCGCTGACACTGCTGGTGGCCGGGTGGGGCGTGCTGCCCGGGCGGCGCTGGGCGGCGGGTTTGCGTTTGCTCGGCTACTGGGGCGTGGGCTCGCTGGCTCTGCTGCTGGCGGCGGTGCTCCTGGCCGCGACCGCCGGCGGCAACACGTTCGAACTCGACTACCTGGGCAAGGCCGGCGTGGCGGGTCGGGCCCAGATCGTAGTCGGCATCTTGGTCGTGGTGGCCGCCGCCACCAGGCTCGGGTTCTGGCCGCTGCACGGCTGGGCGCGCGACGTCTTGGCCGAGGCGCCGGCCGGCGTCGCGATCCTGATCGCCGGCGCGGGCATGCGCACGGGCGGCTACATACTGCTCCGCCTACTCGACGCTTCCCTTCACGACGGCACCCGACTGCTGGCGCCGATCCTGGCGGCGCTGGCGGGGGTTACCGCGCTCTGGTGCGGGCTGGCGGCCTTTCGCGCGCGAGACCTCCGCGTGCTGGGCGCCTACCTGGCCATCGTCCCCGGCTGCGTCACCCTGCTTGGCGCCGCCGGTGTGACGCCGCTCTCCCTCGACGGCGCGGCCTACTCGCTTTTTGGCGGCGCCGTCGCGTCGGCCCTGGTGGTGGGCGCCTGTGCGGTCGTCTCCGAACGCGCGCTCACGCGTGACCTGGCCCTGCTGGGCGGGTTGGCCGGGCGCCTGCCCCGACTCTCCTGGCTACTGGTGCTGGCCGGGGTCGGCGTGATCGGGATGCCGCTCACGGGCACCTTCGTGGCCGAGCTGCTGGTCTTCTTCGGGTCCTTCAAGACCTCCTTCATCGGGGCCTTCGCGGTGGCTGCCGGCCTGGTGGTGGCCGGCGCGGCCGTGGCCTGGATGCTGCAGCGCGTGCTGTTCGGCGCGCCCAACCCCGACGCCCCGCCCGCCGGCGACGCTCCCCTCACGGAGACCTGGGCGCTGGCCCTGCTGGCCGGCGCGCTGATCTACCTGGGCGTGGTGCCGGGCGGTCCCAAGCTGGCGGGTATCCCGTTCCTGGACCCCGGCGCCATCAACGTGGTCAATGCCTCGGTGGCCGACCTGGCCTCTTCCTACGCACCGCCCACGCCTCCGGCCGGGGGAGGCGGATGACAACCCTGGTTCTGGCGCCGGAGGCGGTCCTGGTCGCGACCGGCGGCGCCACGCTCCTGATGTCCGGCCCGCGGCGGGCGCGCACCCGGGCGCGCGTGCGGCGCTGGGGCCCACGTGCCGTCGTGCTGGCTTTGCTGATCGCGCTCGGACTCGAGCTCTGGCTAGGCGCGCAGGTGGGCACGCTCTTCCAGGGCGGCTTCGTGCAGGACCGCTTCGCGCTTTTCGCCAAGGCGGCCGTCTTGCTGGCTTTAGCGGTCGGCGTGGCCGCGGCCGACTGGGATCTGGAGCTGCTGCCGGGACCGCTGCCGGCGGCCCTGCTGGGGACTTTCGGGGTGATGGTCGCAGCCTCCGCCACCGATCTCTTCGCGATCTGGGCGGGCGCGGCCCTCGCGCTGGCCGCCGCGGCCGCGCTCCTGGGCTCGGTGCGCGCGCTCGCGGTCACCGGGGCCCTGCTGATGCTGGTCGCGCTCTGCCTCGCCTACGTGCACGCCAACGCGGGCGGGTCCGCCGTCGACGCCGTCCGTGCGGCGCTGGCGGCCGCACCCGCCACGCTGCCGCTGGCGCTGCCGCTGCTGATCGGGGTGGGGTGCCTGGCCGGCCTGCTGGTGCTGGCGCCTTTCGGCTTCGGCGCCGGCGGCGAAGCCTCCCCCTTCGGGCGCGGGGTAGCCGCCGGCCTCGGAGCCGCCGGCGCCGGTGTGGCGCTGCTCAAGCTGGGCGGCATCCTGGCCGGTGCGGGCATCGTGTGGGCGCCCGGCCTGGCCGCCGCCGCCGCCGGCCTGGTGCTGCTGGCCGGGCTGGGCGCGGCGACGGCGCCGCGCCCGCGGATTGCGCTCGGCCTGCTGGCCGCCGCCCAGCTGGGCTGGGTGGCGGCGGCGGTCGCCACCCACGATCCGGCCGGTCTGGGCGCGGGCCTGTTCCTGCTCGGGGCGGCGGTCGTGGCCGCCGCGGCAGCCCCGATCCTGCTCGCCGACCTGGAACTGGAGGGCGCGCTGGCCGGACTCGGCGCCCGGGAGCCGGGCCGCGCGGCCGCGCTGGTGGTGGCCGTCCTCTCGCTGGCGGCGGTGCCGCCGCTGGGAGGCTTCGTCGGCGTCTTTCTGGTCGCGGCCGCGCTGGGCATGGCCGGGTACTGGTGGGCGCTGACGCTCGCCCTGTTGGGGTCGGTCATGGCCGCCGTGGGGGCGGCCCGGCTCGCCTTCGCGGTCTTCCTGCTGGAGACGGAGGACGCGCGCAGCCCGCTGCGAGCGCCATCCTCGCGCGTCCTGCCCTCGACGTTCGGCGGGGCGGCGGCCGTGATGGTGACGCTCGTCCTGATCGGCTACAGCATCTTCGCCAACCCGATCAGCGGCCTCGCCTTCCAGGCGGCGAACGCCCTATTGACCAGCCGGTCGCCGTAACGTCCCCGATGGCGCCTGCGTTCCCTCAACGGCAACTTGTCGTCTCGCAAACGTTCCCGAAGCTCGCGGCGTAAGGCATCCCAGGGTCGCCTCCGCGGCGTCGCCGGGCTCCTCCTGGCCCTGATCGTGCTGATCGGCGTGGGCGGCAGCTTGGTCACCGTCGGCGCGGTCGACTACTACGCGGGCGACCTGCCCTCTCTGGACTCCCTCAACGAGGCGGGCCTGCCGCAGGCCAGCCGCATCTATGACCGCAACGGAACGTTGATCGACGTCCTCTACCACGAGAACCGCACGGTGGTGCCCCTGGCCAAGATCTCGCCGCTCCTGCGCCAGGCCACAATGGCGACCGAGGACCGCACCTTCTACAGCAACCGCGGGGTCGACTGGCGCCGGCTGGCGATCGCGGGGCTGTACGACGTCAGCCACCGATCCTCGGCCCAGGGCGGATCCACGATCACCCAGCAGGTGATCAAGAACACCCTGCTCAAGGACGAGGCCCAGAGCAAGGACGTGGGCCGCAAGATCCGCGAACTGCTCCTGGCCGAGGAGCTGGAGCGGCGCTACAGCAAGGACCAGATTCTGGAGCTGTACCTCAACACGATCAACTACGGGCACGGCGCGCTGGGCGCCGAGGCCGCTGCCAACTACTACTTCGGCGTGCACGCCGCCGACCTCAACCTGGCCCAAGCCTCGTTCCTGGCCGGCCTGCCTCAGTGGCCCACCCGGTACGACCCCTTCGGGATCGCCGACCAGCAGGCCGCGGCCCGCGAGCGCTGGAAGGACGTCCTCGACTCCATGCTGGCCACCGGCGATGTCAAGCCGAGCGACTCCGACGCGGTCCTGGCCGGCGATCTCTTCAAGCAGATGGCCGCCCACCACGCCGCGGTCACCGGTGGCCGCGACCCCCGCACCGCCCACTTCGTGGACTACGTCCTCACCTACCTCGAGCAGCGCTACAGCGACGCCCAGATCTACGAGGGGGGCCTGTCCATCACCACCTCCCTGGATCTGCCGGTCCAGTACCTTGCCGACGCCATGGTCAAGAACGGCGTCAAGACCTACGCCAGCAAGGGGGCCAACACCGGGGCGCTGCTGGCAATGAACCCGCACGACGGGGAGATCCTGGCCATGGTCGGCAGCGCCGACTACAACAATGTCGAGATCCGGGGCCATGTCAACCTCACCGGCAGCGATCCCAGCGGCTACCGGCCGGTGGGATCCTCGTTCAAGGCCTACACCTACGGGGCGGCGCTGGAGGCGGGCCTGGTCAACCCGGCGACGAAGCTCGACGACCAGAACCCGGTCATCGACGGCCACCGCTATTCGGACTGGGACGGGCGAACTGAGGGCATGATCCCGCTCCGGCAGGCGCTGGCCGAGTCACGCAACCTGCCCGCGCTGTGGACCTATCGAGCAGAAACCGGCGCTCCCGTCGTCAAGTTCATGCGCAAGCTGGGCATCACGACGCCCATCGAAAACCCCTCCACCCTGCCCACCACGCTGGGCACCAACTCGATGTCGATGATCGAGCACGTGGCGGCTTACTCGGCCTTCGACAATGGCGGCTTCAAAGTCAGCGCCCACCCTGTCCTCAAGATCACCGACAGCAAAGGTGCGGTCCTCGAAGCTTTCGACGGCCAGCCCTCGCACGACCGGGCCCTCAGCCCCCAAGTCGCATACCTGCAGAACGATCTGCTGCGCGGCCCCGCCAAGCTGCTCGGCTATGCCGGGAAGCCGGTGGCATCCAAGTCCGGCACCACCGAGTCCTGGACGGGCTCCTACTGGATTGGTTACACCCCGGACATCGCGGTCGCCGCCTACATGGCGCACATCAACCAGGGCGACCAGTGCAGCTCCGGCTTCGCCAACCTGGCCAACGGATTCCAGGCTTCGGGCTGGCTCTGCCCGACCAACGTGCTGTGGGGCGAGCATGTCGGGCAGACGGTCTGGAAGCCGTTCCTCGACGGTTACTACGTCAACCGAGCCTGGCCGGCAACCTGGACCAAGCCAGCCGGCATCGCCACCGACAGCGTCTGCAAGGACGACGGTTCGCTGGCGCCGGCGTCGACGCCCGCCGATCAGAAGTACTCGGAGGTCTTCATCCAGGGCCTTGGCGAGCCGCTGCCGGGCAAGTGCGCGGCCGCGGCAGCGGCGGCCCCGCCGGCCCCCGCGGCGTCGGCCTCGCCGGCTGCCAAGCCCTCTCCGCACTGACCACCCGCGCCGGCCTGATCGGGGGCGCGCTCTTTCTGGTTCTCACGGCCCTCTGGCTTGTCCTGGCTGTGCCGCCGGGACCCCGAGCGGCGTACGAAGCCTGGTTCATCGCGCTGGTCCTGGTGGGGACCAGGCTGCCGGGTCCCGCCAACCAGGTCACGCTGGCTCGCGCCTACCTGGCCGTGCCCGGACTGGTCTACGGCTTGCAGCCGGGTGGGCTGGGCGCCCTGGCGGTAACGGTCGCCCTGGCCTCGTTGACCGATCTGCTGGACGGCACCGTCGCCCGCCGCTTCGCCCAACCCTCGAACCTGGGCGGCGCCCTGGATCCGGTGGTCGACGGGATCTTCTTCGGAGCGGTGGCCGCCGGACTGGCCCTGGGCGGCGCCTACCCGATCTGGTTGGCGCTGGTGGTGGTCCTGCGCTACCTGCTGCCGGCCCTGGTGGGCGGGGTGCTGGTGCTGGCCGGACGGCGGCCGGCGCTGACCCACACTCTCTTCGGGCAGCTCTCCACCAGCTTGATCGCGGTCCTCTTGGGCTGGGTTGCGCTCTTTCGGGGCCTGGGCCAGGACGCCTCGCTGGTCGTGGTCGCGGCGGCCGTCGTGATCCCGGTCAGCACCTTGCTGGTGTTCGCCAACCTGGCCTGGGCCAACCGGGCGGCCCTCCGTGGGGTGGAGGCGGCGTCCGGCGGGTAGAATCGCGCTGGCCGCGCTAGACGGGGGACTGGCGGTACCCTGCACCGGCAATCCGCCTTAGCCGGGTCGAATTCCCCCTCCGAGGTACGGCCCTTCGGGTCCGTCCGTGATGAACAGCGTTGAAGGCCGGGACCTGCGCAGCTCGGGTCTCCGAACCCCGTCAGGTCCGGAAGGAAGCAGCGGTAAGGAGGAAACCTGAGGGTGCCGCAGCCATCCGGGCTGGAGCTGCGACCCACGGCCACGCCGGGGGCGCCGCTGTCGACGAGGGGGTGCGCGGTCATCATTACTGCCACCGCGGACACGAGAAAATGGGGTCCCCGCGAAATCGCAGATTTCGTGGGGTGAAATGAGCAGCAGCTACCAGACCCTCTACCGCAAGTACCGCTCGCAGACCTTCTCCGACCTGGTCGGTCAGGAGGCCGTCTCGCGCGCCCTGCAGGGCGCCATCGCCTCCGACCGGGTGGCCCACGCTTACCTCTTCAGCGGCTCCCGCGGCACTGGCAAGACGACCAGCGCGCGCTTGCTGGCCAAGTCGGTCAACTGCCTGCGCCGCAGCCCCGGCGTGGCGGAGCCCTGCAACGAATGCGACTCCTGCGTCCAGATCGCGGCAGGTGCGGCCCTCGACCTGATCGAGATCGACGCCGCCTCCAACCGCGGAATCGACGAGATCCGCGACCTGCGGGAGAAGGTGCACCTGGCGCCGGCGTTGGGGCGCCGCAAGGTCTACATCGTGGACGAGGCCCACATGCTCACGACCGAGGCCTTCAACGCGCTCCTGAAGACGCTCGAGGAGCCGCCTGAGCACGTGGTCTTCATCCTCTGCACGACCGAGGCTCAAAAGGTCCCACTGACGGTGCTCGGCCGCTGCCAGCAGTTCGTCTTCCGGCGCTTCAACGACGAGCAGGTGGTGGCCCGGCTGCGCCACATCGCCGAGCAGGAGGGCATCGAGGTCGAGCCCGAGGCCCTGAAGCTGATCGCCCGGGTGGCGCAGGGGTCGATGCGGGACGCGGTGGGCCTGCTCGACCAGCTGGTGCCGCTGGCCGGCACCCGGGTCAGTGTTGCCGGCGCCCGGGAGCTGCTGGGGATCGCGGATCCGGCGCAGGTCGACGCGCTCTTCGACGCGGTCCTGGGCGGGCGGCCGACCGAGGCGCTCGATCGCCTGGCCGCCGTCTACGAGGCGGGAGGTGAGCTGCGGCAGGTGGTGCGGGCGATCATGGAGCGCTGCCGGGATAGCCTGGTGGAAGCGATCGAGCAGCGCGATGCCGGCCGCCGCGAGCGCTTGTCGGCCGCCCTTGACGCTCTCCTGCACCTGGACGGCGAGGTCCGCCGCCACGCCGAACCCCGCTTCCTGGTGGAAGCAACGCTGGTCAGACTGGCAGTGGAACAGACCACCTCCCCGCCCCGCGGGGAGGTCGCCGCGGCTCCGCAGGAGCCGCCGCGGGTGGGGACGGAAGTCAGCCAGGAGTTGCCGGGTGCGCCGGCGGCCCCGGCCCCCGACCGCTGGCGAGAGATCGTGGAGTCGCTGAACCCCCTGGTCAAGGCCGCCTTCCGGGCGGCCCGGGCCGAGGTCGCGCCGCCGGCGACGCTGGTCCTTTGGTTCGGCTCCGACATCATCCGGGAGAAGGCGCTCAAGTACCCACACGCCATCGAGGCCCAGGTGAAGGATTGGCTGGGCCAGGCCGCGACCATCGAGTACCGACTGGACACCGCATCCACCAACGCCCCCGCCGGCCGCCGTTTGGCCCCGGAGGAGCACCCGGTGGTGCTCGACGCCATGCGCAAGCTGGAGGGCACGGTGACCGAGGTCCGCAAGCCGAGGAGCTGAGATGCAGAACCCGATGAAGATGCTGAAGCAGGTCCAGGAAATGCAGGCCAAGATGGCCAAGGTGCAGGCCGAGCTGGAGTCCGAGCAGGTCGAGGCCAGCGCGGGCGGCGGCGCCGTCAAGGCAGTGGTCACGGGCGCTCAGAAGGTCGTCGCGGTGACCATCGAGCCGGACCTCGCCTCCGACCCCGAGATGCTCCAGGACCTGGTGGTGGCGGCGCTCAACGAGGCGCTCGACAAGTCGCGTGAGGTCGCCGCGCAGCGCATGCAGGCCGTAACGGCCGGCCTCGGCCTCCCGCCCGGCCTGCTCGGTTAAGGGCCCGTGCCGGAGCTGCCCCAGGCCCTGGAGGACCTGGTCCAGGAGCTTTCGCGGCTGCCGGGCGTCGGCCCCAAGACGGCTCAACGCCTGGCCTTCCACATCCTCCGCGCCGACCGCCAGCGAGCCGACGCCCTGGCCCGCGCCATCGGCGACCTGAAGGCGCGCATCGGCTACTGCGAACGCTGCTTCAACATTGCCGAGGGTCCGCTCTGCGCGATCTGCGAGTCCGGTCGCCGAAGCACCGAGCAGATCTGCGTCGTGGAGTCACCCATGGACGTGATCGCGATCGAGCGCACCGCCGAGTACCAGGGCCTGTACCACGTCCTGCACGGGGTGCTGAGCCCGGTCGACCTCGTCGGTCCCGAGGAGATCCACGTCCCCGAGCTGGTGCGGCGGGTGACCGAAGGCGGGGTGGAGGAGGTCATCGTCGCCACCGACGCCGACATCGAGGGCGAGACCACCGCCGTCTACATCTACCGGGCGTTGACGCCCACCGGGGTCAAGATCACGCGGCCCGCCCATGGGTTGCCGGTGGGGGGCGACCTGGAGTACGCCGACGAGCTGACGCTGGCCCGCGCGCTCAGCGGCCGGAGGGCGTTTTGAGCGTTCTGCTAAGGTTTCGGCCCTACCCCGATGGGGGTACGTAAAGCGGGCTGATCGGGGTTGCGGAAGCTTCCTCGGCGGCAGTACAATCGCGGATGCGCCTCAGCCAGGTGGGCTTAGTGCGCCTGAAAAGGCCGGCGTAGGCGCTGTGAGCACCTTGACAACTGAAGAGTGGGAAAGACTCTGAGAGTCTTCATGACTCAGGGCTGTTAGTGCCTTGGGTCCTTCGTTTTAGACGGAGAGTTTGATCCTGGCTCAGGGTTAACGCTGGCGGCGCGCCTAACACATGCAAGTCGAGCGAGGGCTCTTCTCCCGCAAGGGAGGGGAGTTCCTAGCGGCGAACGGGTGAGTAACACGTGGGCAACCTGTCGTCTCGTGGGGGATAACACCGGGAAACCGGTGCTAATACCGCATGTCATCACCGGTCGCATGGCCGGTGAGAAAAGCAGCAATGCGCGAGATGGTGGGCCCGCGGCCTATCAGCTAGTCGGTGGGGTAACGGCCTACCGAGGCTTTGACGGGTAGCTGGTCTGAGAGGACGACCAGCCACACGGGGACTGAGACACGGCCCCGACTCCTACGGGAGGCAGCAGTGAGGAATCTTCCGCAATGGGCGCAAGCCTGACGGAGCGACGCCGCGTGTGGGATGAAGTCCTTCGGGATGTAAACCACTGTCGGAGGGGAAGACCAAAGGACGGTACCCTCCAAGAAAGCCCCGGCTAACTACGTGCCAGCAGCCGCGGTAATACGTAGGGGGCAAGCGTTACTCGGATTCACTGGGCGTAAAGAGCGTGTAGGCGGCTGGCCAAGCGTGATGTGAAATCTCCGGGCTCAACCCGGAAACTGCATCGCGAACTGGCCTGGCTGGAGTGCAGGAGAGGGCGGCGGAATTCCCGGTGTAGCGGTGAAATGCGTAGATATCGGGAGGAACACCAGTGGCGAAGGCGGCCGCCTGGCCTGTAACTGACGCTGATACGCGAAAGCGTGGGGAGCGAACCGGATTAGATACCCGGGTAGTCCACGCCCTAAACGTTGCGAACTAGGTGTTGGCAGGATTGACCCTGTCAGTGCCGCAGCTAACGCATTAAGTTCGCCGCCTGGGAAGTACGGTCGCAAGATTAAAACTCAAAGGAATAGGCGGGGGCCCGCACAAGCAGCGGAGCGTGTGGTTTAATTCGATGCGACGCGAAGAACCTTACCTGGGCTTGACATGTTTCGGAAACGCCGGTGAAAGCCGGCGCCCCTCGCAAGAGGCTGTTACACAGGTGGTGCATGGCTGTCGTCAGCTCGTGCCGTGAGGTGTTGGGTTAAGTCCCGCAACGAGCGCAACCCCTGTCCTTAGTTGAATGTTCTAGGGAGACTGCCGGGCGAAACCCGGAGGAAGGTGGGGATGACGTCAAGTCAGCATGCCCTTTATGTCCAGGGCTACACACACGCTACAATGGCCGGGACAACGGGTTCCAACACGGCGACGTGAAGGTAATCCCTTAAAGCCGGTCTCAGTTCGGATTGCAGGCTGCAACCCGCCTGCATGAAGTCGGAGTTGCTAGTAACCGCAGGTCAGCACACTGCGGTGAATACGTTCCCGGGCCTTGCACTCACCGCCCGTCACACCACCCGAGTCTGGTGCTCCCGAAGTCGCTGGCCGAACCCGTAAGGGACGGAGGTGCCGAAGGAGTGCCCGGTGAGGGGGGTGAAGTCGTAACAAGGTAGCCGTACCGGAAGGTGTGGCTGGATCACCTCCTTTAAGGAGCTTTCCTTTCCAGGGGGTTCCGTCAAGTCAGAGTTCGCAGCAACGGCCGCAACTAGGTGCCGAAGAGTACCCGTCGATCGCGTGATCGCCGGCGAAGATTAGGTTCCCGAAAGCGGTTCGGTCTCGAGCAATCGAGGTAGGCGACTCAGTGCGCGGTGCGAATCCGCTCAGACCAGCACGGTGAACAGGCCGTGCAATCGAGTGCGTTTAAATCCCAGGGTCTTCAGCCTTGTCTTTCCCACTCTTCAGGCTTTCAAGGCCTGCTCTACCACCCGCGGCCCCAGGCCGCACGCGGTGGGAGATGCGCTGACCCACCCCACCGAACAGGTTCGGCGGGGACCCCGGGGAGCGCGCGTCGTTATTCGAATAGCTTGCGGTCGGGTTCGAACCGCACGCGGGGATGTAGCTCAGCTGGGAGAGCACCTGCTTTGCAAGCAGGGGGTCAGCGGTTCGAGCCCGCTCATCTCCACCATGCACCTTGTCAACCGAATAGGAAATCGAGATCTTTCTGAAAACGCCGAAAGCGTAAGTCTGGATCCTCGACCTAACTGATCTTCAGCGATTGAAGAGTGGATATAGGTCGGACAAGCTACTAAGGGTCCATGGTGGATGCCTAGGCACCAAGAGCCGAAGAAGGACGCGGCTACCTGCGAAAAGCACCGGGAAGTTGGAAGCGAACGTTGATCCGGTGATATCCGAATGGGGCAACCCGCCTGGAGTAATTTCCAGGCACTCCCGGCCGAACACATAGGCCGGGCAGAGGGCACTCGGGGAACTGAAACATCTTAGTACCCGAAGGAAGAGAGATTCCCTTAGTAGAGGCGATCGAAAAGGGAGCAGCCTAAACCGTGTGCGTGCCAAGGCGGCAGCCGTTGCGCGCGCGGTGTTGTGGGACCACTCAGTGAGCTCTGCCGAGCTCGCAGCGAGTTACCAAGCCGGCGGTTAGTCGAAGTTGATGGAAAGCAAGGCCACAGAAGGTGACAGCCCTGTAGACGAAAACCGACCGGCCTCGCGAGTGGCACCCGAGTACCCCGGGACACGCGAAATCCTGGGGGAATCCGCGCAGCCCACTGCGTAAGGCTAAATACTCTTGGTGACCGATAGTGAAGAGTACCGTGAGGGAAAGGTGAAAAGAACCCCGGAAGGGGAGTGAAATAGAACCTGAAACCGTGGACCTACAAACAGTCAAAGGCCTAGGTGCATGACTTCGGTTGTGCACAGGCTGATGGCGTGCCTTTTGTAGAATGAGCCGGCGAGTTGCTGTTCGTGGCGAGGCTAAGGGGGTGACACCCGGAGCCGCAGCGAAAGCGAGTCTGAATAGGGCGCGGCCCCGCAAGGGGTTGTAGTCGCGGGCAGCAGACCCGAAACCTGGTGACCTACCCATGGTCAGGGTGAAGCGAGGGTAAAACCTCGTGGAGGCCCGAACCGACTTAGGTTGCAAACTGAGCGGATGAACTGTGGGTAGAGGTGAAATGCCAATCGAACCAGGAGATAGCTGGTTCTCCTCGAAATGCCTTTAGGGGCAGCGTTGTTGTGGGCTGTCGCAGGTAGAGCACTGAATGGGCTAGGGGCGGTTCCCCCGTTACCAAACCCAACCAAACTCCGAATGGCGGCAGGTTATACAGCAGCAGTGAGACCGTGGGGGCTAAGCTTCACGGTCAAGAGGGAAACAACCCAGACCAACAGCTAAGGTCCCTAAATCATGGCTAAGTGGCAAAGGAGGTCACTTTGCACAGACAACCAGGAAGTTGGCTTAGAAGCAGCCACCTTTCAAAGAGTGCGTAATAGCTCACTGGTCGAGTGAAGTGGCGCCGAAAATGATCGGGGCTCAAGCCATGTACCGAAGCTTTGGAGCGCGTCGCAAGGCGCGTTGGTAGAGGAGCGTCGTGCACCGCGGTGAAGCATGAACGTAAGTCCGTGTGGAGCGTGCACGAGTGCGAATGCCGGCACAAGTAGCGCAAAGGCAGGTGAGAAACCTGCCCGCCGTAAATCTAAGGTTTCCTGGGCAACGTTAATCGTCCCAGGGTCAGTCGGGCCTAAGCCGAGGCCGAAGGGCGTAGGCGATGGACAACTGGTGCACATTCCAGTACCACCTCGTGTTCGTTATCACCGATGGGGGGACGAAGGAGGGCAGGCCAACCGGGCGATCGGATGTGCCCGGCCAAGGTCGTAGGGAGCTCTGGTAGGAAAACCCGCCAGGGCGCTAATCCTGAGAGCCGATGGGGAGGCTCCCGCAAGGGAGCCGTAGTGGCTGATCCCAAGCTTCCGAGAAAAGCCTCTAGGGAGAACACAGGTGCCCGTACCGCAAACCGACGCTGGTAGATGGGAAGAGGATTCCAAGGCGATCGAGAGAACTCTGCCTAAGGAACTCGGCAAAATAGCCCCGTAACTTCGGGAGAAGGGGTGCCTCCGGGCGTGTAGCTATTCACTAGCGAAGCGCTTGAAGGTCGCAGCTAAGAGGTCCAACCGACTGTTTACTAAAAACACAGGTCTCTGCGAACCCGAAAGGGGACGTATAGGGGCTGACACCTGCCCGGTGCCGGAAGGTTAAGAGGAGGGCTGCAAGGCCTGAATTGAAGCCCCGGTAAACGGCGGCCGTAACTATAACGGTCCTAAGGTAGGAAATTGCTGCCCCCCGCATCGGTAACGGTGCGGTGCGCATCTGGCTATATGCTGGAAACCCTGTTAAGAGAATCTGGCGGTACGAACGTCCCAGAAATACGATCTGTGCGTGCGTGACAATCCGTCCAGTGCAGGCAATCAGCAGGAAAGACCGATCAGTCCGGAATGGATAGTTGGTTTTGTAGACGGAGAAGGATGCTTCTCAATCAGTCTGGTCCGCCAAAGCGGCGGGCTCAGTAGGAAAGGCTACAAGACTGGATGGCAGGTCGCTCCTCGTTTCGCGGTGGCCCAGGGCGCGCGCAGCGCCGATGTGCTCCACGATCTGAGGGGTTTCTTCGGGGTTGGCTGCGTTTATCGCAATCGCCGCCACGACAACCACAAAGAAGACCTGTACCGATACGACGTCAGCAATCGCGTGGAGCTCGCCGAAGTCATCGTCCCGTTCTTCCAGCGAAATCCGCTGCGAACGGGCAAACGGCGTGACTTCGAGCAGTTCACAAAATGCTTAGAGCTGATCATCGCCGGCCGTCACGTTGAGAGGGAAGGCCTCGTGCAGGTACTGCTCTTGATGGAGACGATGAACCATCGCAAGTCCAGACACGATCTGATCGGAATCCTCAGAGACCATACGCCGGAGATCCGGGACACCGGATCATGAGATGGTCCGTTCTGCGCGGCGACGCGCAGGAGGTGTCGCGTGCAAGGCGCGAGGCCCACTATCACTAACAAAAAGTGATAGCAACATTGTCAAAAGCGAAATTCCTTGTCGGGTAAGTGGGAAAACGAGCCCGTACCGGCTAATTTCGGTGGAGCCCGAACGGCACATCGTGCGTGTGCGAGGGTGATACCGAGGGAAGTCGTCCTTCCTTCTGAATGGGTGGGATTGACCCCGTATCGACTGAGGCTTCAGTGCCAAGGGTCAGCGATTGGTGTGACAACCAGGCTGGCCAAGACGCCGGCAGGTTTCGAGCGTCGAAACCTGAAGTTATAGTCAGCGCCTCCAGTAATGGAGGGTCAACGCGAAGTTCCGACCCGCACGAATGGTGTAACGAGTTGGACGCTGTCTCGGGCAGAGACTCGGCGAAACTGCAGTACCTGTGAAGATACAGGTTACCCGCGGCAGGACGGAAAGACCCCGTGGAGCTTTACTACAGCTTGGCATTGGACTGGGGTTTAACGTGTAGAGGATAGCTGGGAGGCTTTGAAGCTCGGTCGTCAGGCCGGGTGGAGCCAACCTTGGAATACCAGCCTCGTTAGGTCTTAGTTCTAATGGTGTCCCTGATCGGGATACCGGACAGTGCCTGGTGGGTAGTTTGACTGGGGCGGTCGCCTCCCAAAAGGTAACGGAGGCGCCCAAAGGTTCCCTCAGCCTGGGCGGAAATCAGGCGCAGAGTGCAATGGCACAAGGGAGCTTGACTGTGAGACCTACGAGTCGAGCAGGGACGAAAGTCGGGCATAGTGATCCGACGGCTCGGTGTGGAATGGCCGTCGCTCAACGGATAAAAGTTACCCCGGGGATAACAGGCTTATCGGGCCCAAGAGTTCACATCGACGGCCCGGTTTGGCACCTCGATGTCGGCTCGTCGCATCCTGGGGCTGGAGTCGGTCCCAAGGGTTGGGCTGTTCGCCCATTAAAGCGGTACGCGAGCTGGGTTTAGAACGTCGTGAGACAGTTCGGTCCCTATCCGCCGTGGGCGCAGGAGACTTGAGGAGAGTTGACCCTAGTACGAGAGGACCGGGTTGAACGGACCGCTAGTGTACCGGTTGTCACGCCAGTGGCAGTGCCGGGTAGCCATGTCCGGTTCGGATAAGCGCTGAAAGCATCTAAGTGCGAAGCCGACTCCAAGATAAGGTCTCCCACCGGGTTAACCGGGTAAGGGCCCTGGTAGACAACCAGGTTGATAGGCCGCAGGTGTAAGGCATGTGAGTGCTTGAGCTGAGCGGTACTAATCGCCCGAGGGCTTGTCCACCTATACCCCACTCTTCAGCCGTTGAAATCGGTGAGAGTCAGGATCCAGACGCAAAAGAGATCTCATTTCCTTTCGGTTGCAGCATCAAGAGGCCGCGCCCCGTTGTGGGCGCGGCCTTTTTTATTCCCGGCGCCCCTTATACTTCCGCATCGCGTCCCCGCGCGGGATCGAACCCAAGTCGAAGCCAAGGAGACAATCCGACGTGACCACGTTTGCCGACAAGACACTCACCTGTCGAGATTGCGGGATCGAATTCACCTTCTCCGCCGGGGAGCAGGAGTTCTACCAAAGCAAGGGCCTCACCAACGAGCCGGGTCGCTGCCCCGAATGCCGCCAGCTGCGGCGTGAGGGCCGAGCCATCACCCGCGTCCGCACTCTGCACCAGGTCACCTGCGCCGTCTGCGGCAGCCTGACCGAGGTGCCGTTCGTGCCCACCCAGAACCGCCCCGTTTACTGCGCCGACTGCTTCAGCCAAATTCGGGCGAGGAACTGAGCCAGGATCCCGACGCGGCCGATTTCCGGATCGGCATCGTGGTCAGCCGCCAGCACGAGGAAATCTCCCGCCGGCTGCTGCGGGGCGCGTTCGAAGCGCTGCGCGCGCAGGGGTTGCCCGATCCGCCAGAGGTGACCTGGGTTCCGGGACCTCTCGAGCTGCCATTGGCCCTGCTCAACCTGGCCGAGACCAGTCGCTATGACGCCTTGATCGCGCTCGGAGTGATCATCGACGACGAGACTTTGCAGCTCCAATACGTGGCCGGCGAGTGCGCCCGCGGTCTGATGCAAGTGCAACTCGACACTGGGGTGCCCTGCTCTTTCGGCGTCCTCACGACACTCAACCGGGAACAGGCGGAGGCGCGCTCCGGCCCCAAGTCAAATCGTGGTCAGGAGGCTGCCGCGGCGGCCATCGAGATGGCCAAAGTTCTGCGCAGGATTCAAGAAATCGAGTAGGCGAGAGCCCATCTAGCTACACCAACGGTATCAAGTTATCGACAAATCTTGATACCATAATGATCCCATGACCGCCGCCAGAAGGCAGCGGCGACGGGAAGCGGACGACGACGTTCCCAAGGCCGGGACGCCAATCCAGGATCCCGTCCTCAAGAACGTCAAGCCCGGTCCCGACGTCGAGCCGGCGCTGCATGACTTGCTTAAGGGCGCGGCCAGACCGCCCCGGCGCGAACACGGCATCAAACGCTTCTTCCAGGTCCTGGGTCCGGGACTCATCACCGGCGCCAGTGACGATGACCCCAGCGGCATCGGCACCTATTCGCAGGTCGGCAGTCAGTTCGGCTACAGCCTGCTATGGACTTCGCTTTTCACCTTTCCGCTGATGGCTGCGATGCAGGAGCTGTGCGCGCGCATCGCCCTGCACACCGGCGTCGGCCTCGGCATCGCACTGCGCCGCAAAACAGCGACCGTGCTGGTCGGCGCGTGCATCCTGGCGCTGTTTTGCGCCAACACCATCAACGTCGGCGCCGACCTGGGAGCGGTGGCCGCGGGCGGTTCGCTGCTCAGTCGCAATGTCATCCCCGAGCTCTGGCTGGTCGTCCCGGTCGCCATCTTGATCATCGGCCTGGAGCTCTTCGTGAGCTATGCGACCATCTTCAAGATCTTCAAATGGCTCACGCTGGCGCTGTTCGCCTACGTGTTCACCGGCGTCCTGGTGCACCCCGATGTGGTGGCGGTTCTGCGCTCCAGCCTGATCCCTCAGCTGTCCTGGAACCAGGATTTCATCATGGCGCTGGTGGCGGTGTTCGGCACCACCATCTCGCCCTACCTCTTCTTCTGGCAAGCGTCTTCCGAAGTCGATCAAATGCGCGAGGCGGGCAAGCGCACCGAAGCCGATAGGCGCGGTGTTCAGATGTCGGAGCTGAAGGAGGCGAGGATCGACATCCTGGTCGGGATGTTCTTCTCCAACGTCGTCATGTACTTCATCATCTTGACCACCGCGGCGGTCCTGCACGCGCACGGGAAGACCGGCGCCCAGAGCGCTGACCAGGCCGCCCAGGCGCTGGCGCCGCTGGCCGGACCCTTCGCCTTCGTCCTCTTCGCGGCCGGCATGATCGGCACCGGCCTGCTCGCGATTCCGATCCTCAGTGGCTCCGCGGCGTACGCGGTCAAGGAGTTCTTCGGGCTCAAGGGCGCCCTGTCCGTCAAGCCGTGGTACCGGCCCACCTTTTACGGCGTGATGGTGCTCTCCGTACTAATCGGAATCGCGCTCAACCTGCTGCACGTGAATCCGATCCGGGCGCTCTTCATCACCGCGGTCATCAACGGCATGGTGGCACCGCCCCTGATGGTCCTGATCGTCCTTCTTGGCTCCGACCGGAAGGTGATGGGGGACAAGACCAGCGGGAGATTCAGCAAAGGCCTCACCTGGGCCGCGACGCTGGTGATGGCCGCCGCCGCGGTTTCCCTACTGGTGACGCTGGTCCCGCACGGCCACTAGACCGCGGCGGCCGCGGCCATACCGGCCCGGCGCAGCAGCGCGCCCAGGCGCCCGGCGCGCCGGCGGGAGGCCGAGCTGCGCGGCAGCATGGCCGACAGCTCGCGGACCTCGGGCCGCGCCAGCTGCTCGCTGAAGGTGCTGAGCGCCACCTCGGCCACGTCGATCGATCTGCTGGCCTCCATCACGTTGCTGCCCATCGCTTCCAAATCGGCGGCCAGCGGCTCGAGGACGATCACGTGCGCGCCACGATCGATCAGCCGAACGACCTCACGGTCGAGCTGCCAGGCGGCCAGCCTGCGGATGGTCGCCCCGACCTGGTCCACCGGGTTCCACGACCGCCGCGCCACGCGTGAGGAGAGTGGGCTCAGGATGACCACCAGATCCAGGTCCTCGTCCTCGAGCAGGTCGAGATTGGTCATCGAATGCAGGCCACCGTCGACGTAGAGCCGGTTGCCGATGCGCACTGGCTGGAAGAAGCCGGGGATGGCGCAGGAGGCGGCGACCGCCTTGGCCAGCGGCGCCGGGGGCGCATCCTCGCGCCCGAACACCACCCGTTCGCCGGACTGGTAGTCGCAGGTCACGATCCAGGTGTGGGGATGCGCGACCCAACCGTCCGGATTCGGCTCCTCCACGCCCTGTTCGACGCAGCGCTCGATGGGCTCGGTCGAGACCAACCCCTGCGGCGCCAATCCGCTCAGCGCTTTCAGGATGCTGATCCCCGTTCGGTCGCGGAGCCCGCTCACCGCCAGGCCCAGTGATCCCGGCAGCGGCCAGGGCACCCTTTGGGGTTGATAGGCGGCTTCGGAGGCCAGGTCCCCGAGCAGCCAGTCGCGTGGATTCTTGACGCCGGCCAGAGGCGCCAGCCGCGGCGGGACCAGCCGCTCCAGCTCGACGTGGCCCGCCGTCAGGGCGGCAAACAGGGCGCCCGCCGAGGTGCCCACGATGTAGTCGGCTGTGAATGGGTCCCAGCCCGTCTCGCGCGCGATGGCCGCGAGCCCCCCTGCCAGCCAGGCACCGCCCAGCACGCCGCCCGCACCCAGGACCAAACCTACCCGGGGCTTGGGACGCGGGATGGCGGACATGGCCTTAGTGACATCAATACTATCAGAAAACCGCCTCGCCTATTGTGGGATTAGTTTTCGGTCAAGCGGCCGGAGGCTGTGCATTAGCGTCAAAGGGCCGCAGGAAGGGCGCCGCGGGCCACCGGTAGAAGGCCGGCGAGGCCGCGGCGCCGGTGAAGGCGACGGCGTAGCGATCGCCCAGCGCGGCCGCCCGCCGATTCAGAGCGGCCGGATCCAGCGCGGCTTCATCCCAGCTTCCGTGGTCCAACCTCTGCACCAACTCCTGGGCGGCCGAGATGGTCTCGGCCTCCGTGAAAGCGCAGTGGCCGGCCCGGTGCACGAAGAGCTGGCGGAGCAATGACATCGACCCGGACGCCTTGACGGCAGCCGCATAAGCGTCTTCCTGCTCGGGCACCACCAGGCCGTCCCCGGCGGTGTGCATCGTCAGAACCGGGACCGCAAGCCGGCCGTCGAAGACGAAATTGCGTCGCAAATAGGCGACCGCTGCAGCGTCCGGCCTGATCGTCGCCCCCGCGTTGAGCGCGGCCAGGTCACGATCGAGGTCCAGGCCGGCCACGCGGTAAAGCCCCACGACCTCGTCCCGATCGATAGACTGCTGGAGAAGCCGGCGGTAGTCCACCCCGAGATTCCAGGACGGATTGCCGCCCGCCCGCTGCTCTACCTCGGCGCGCCCGGCGAAGGCGTACGCGAAGTCCACGCGGGTGTTCCAGAGTGCCTGCGCCGCGGCCCGTGCCGGGTAGTCATCCGGCGCGGGCTCGGGTGCCGCGGGATCGAACCAGCCGGGTAGATCTCCCACAGCCGCTGCCAGCGCCAGCCGGGCCTGCCCGGCCGGTGTGCTGCCTGCGCTCGCCGCCAGCTGGCCAGCCAGTTGCAGGTTGGCGGCCGGCTGGCTGATGTGCACCAGCTGCAGGTTGGAGCCGGGGGCCAGCAGGGTTTTGAAGGCGTAGGCGCCGTCCAGGGCCTGGTTCCAGGTTGCGACCGAGCCGGCCAGCACCCCGCACATGGGAATCGCCCCGGCGAAGCGGTCGGGGTAGAGCTGGACCAGGCCGGCCGTGATCATGCCTCCGAGCGAGTGGCCCCAGGCGATCGTCCGCTTCGGCTTGCCCACGTGGGCAGCGAAGAAGTCGAGCAGCGCCACCTGGTCCTTGAGGGCGTCCTCGACCGCCCAACCTGTGGAGCTGTAGGAGGACCCGGCAACCGCATAGCCCCGGCCCAGCAGCCAGGAGGCCACGTCGGGGCCGGGAGCGTCGACGGCGCCGTTGGCCTGGCCGGGAGCCACGTAGCCGTGGGAGTACAGGAACAGCGCGCCGTTCCAGCGCGCCGGGACCTCGATCGCGTAAGCCGCCTTGTCCAAGGTGCCGCTGAGCGTTCGCGGCTGCGGCACCGAAGTCGACGGCCGGCTCGCGATGCTGCAGCCGGCCAGCGCGACCGCGCAGACGAGCAGGAGGGCGGCGGCCGGCCGGCCCCTGGTCACCGGACGGCTTGCAGCTTGCGTCCGCCGACGGCGAACACGAGCCCGCCGCCGGCCGCCGGGCTGACGAAATGCATCACGGGCCCCAATGCCACCGAGGCGCGCACGCCGCCACCCGCCGGGTCCAGCGCCAAGAGCGTGCCGCTCGCGGTGTCGATCGTCCAGAGCGAGCCGCCGGCCATGAGCGGCGCGCCAGGCCGCCCCATCGACGAACGCCAGCGCACGCTGAACGATGGCGCGCCGAGGTCCAGCCGGATGGCCAGCAGGTCGCCGGTGCAGGGCAGGTAGAGGTCGGGTGCCTGGTAGAGCGCGCCGCTCCAGGAGGCGCACCCCAGGGAACCCGCGTAGCGCTGGCCGCCGATCCCGCCCGGGTTGGCGGCCGAAAGGATGTAGCCGGTCGCCCCCTTGCCCGAGATCCACACGTTGCCGGCGTCTAGCAGCACGGGGGAGATCGAGCCGAGGTCGGTGTCGCCGGCGTTGAGCGCGGCCCAGTTGGTGGGTGCGAAGTAGCCGAGCTCCCGGAGGTCGGGCGAGAGCTTGATCACCGAGTTGCCATGATCGAATGTGCTCTCCGAGAAGCTGTTGCCGCCGGCCACCCAGAGGTCGCCGGCGGCGTCGATCGTGGGCCCACCGGGCGCCCAGAGGCCGCAGCCACGGCCGCACGGCACCTTGTAGGAGATGAGGTCGCCGCCGCCGACGGGCGCGCCCACCACCCAACCGTGGTAGCTGCCGCAGTCGCCGAAGAGTCCTCCGTAGGGGACGTACACGTAGCCATGGGAGAGCGCGAGGGCGCCTCTCTGCTGCTCGACCATGGGCGAGTCGCTCGGCGCGTCGACGGCGCGGTGCTCGCGGATCCGGCCGCCGCCCAGCTCCAGGATGAACAGCTCGTGGTGGGCTGGCGCCAGAAAGGCCACGACGTACAGCAGGCCGTGGGCAGCGTCGGCGACGGGCCGCGAGAGCACTCCGACCTCAGGAGCGACATCGCCACACGGCAGGCTCGCGGCCTGCACCGGCGTCCCCAGCGATGCCTGCCACTGCGGCCGGCCGGTGGCGGCGTCGAAGGCGTACACGCCGGCATGCTGGGTGACCACGATCACCCGGCCGTTCACAACCAGCGGGGCGGCATAGACGTCGCCGTCCAGGACCTGGCTCTGCCAAGCGATCCCGTGGGCGGCCGAGGCCGAGGCCGGGGCGGAGGGCGCCGGCGGCGAAGCGCCCGAGCAGGCGGCGAGCACCGGCAGCAGGCCCAGCGCCAGGCGGTGGATCAGCCGGCCGAACGCGCCTCGACCAGGAAGTTGAGGGCGTTCACGTACGCGTGCACGCCGGCCTCGATGGAGTTGGTCGAGGCGCCGGCGCCGACCACCGTCTCGCCTTCGTGAACCAGTTCGATCACGGCCTCCGCGATGGCGTCATGGCCGCGGGTGGCGGCCACCACCGAGAAGTTCTCGACCGAGGGATTGAGGCCGGTGAGCTTCTCGATCGCCTTGATCGCGGCATCCAGTGGCCCGTCGCCCTGCTCGCGCCGCATGGCCGGGCCGTGGCCGAGCTCCAGCGTTACCTCGGCGGTCGCGGGCAGGCCGGTGGTGGAGGTGACCGTCACGGCGAGCAGCTTCAGGCGCTGCGGGGCTTCCGAGATCTTTTCCTGCGCGATCACCCGCAGGTCTTCCTCGTAGACCGTCTGCTTGTCCTCGCAAAGCTCGAGGACGGCGGCGTAGATGCCGCCCAGCAGCTCGCGGTCGACCACCGGCACGCCCAGCCGCCGCAGCTCGCCGCCCAGGAACTCGCGCCCGGCGTCGCTGCCCACCGATCCTGAGCCCTTGGGATCGAAGCCCAAAGATGCCTTCTCGACCGGCTCCGGGTGCTTGGCCGCCCGCGCCAGCCGGTCCAGCTTGCCGGCGGCGTCGGGCACGGCCAATTTCATATCGCGCAGCCATTCCTCCCAGCGTGGGAGATCGACCAGCGAGGCCATCGACAGCACCGACTTGTGGGAGGCGAGCACGGCGACGGGCTGCTCGTCGCGGGTGACCACCACGGTCTCCTCGTCGGCGGCCACGGCCTGGACCAGGTCGCCCGCCAGGCGGCCGAAGTCGTCCAGCGAGACGCTGCGCGCCATCCCGACAACTCTAAGCGCAGCCGCTCAGCCCAGCCAGCGATCCAGCAGCCGGATTCGCTCCGCGCGGGCGGCCACGATTTGGGAGCCCAGCGCGCGGCGCAGCCCGTGTGCCCCGGCCAGCAGCAGGGCACGGGCTTCGGCATCCTCGACATTGCCGGCGTCGAGCACCCGGGGCACGGCCGCCGCGGCTTCGGCCGCGGCCAGGAAGTCCGCCTGCCCGGCGCCGGTGGCGGCCAGCTCGCCGGCCGCCGCCTGCAGGCGCTGCGCCAGCCGCGCCGTCTCTTCGCCGCCGCGGGCCAGGGCGGCGGCTGCCGCCTGGCGCGCCCCCGCCGCGGCCAGGCGGGCTTCCAGGATCCGGCCCGCCGCGCTGGGTGGAGCGTAGGCGGCCGGGCAGAGCCCGACCACCTCGTCCTCGCCGGCCGCCAGGCCGAGCTCCGCCGCTCGCCGCCGGACCTCGGCCAGGGCCGCGGCCGGCGGGGTCCGCTCGAGATCGACCAGGTTCATGGAGAGCTGCCAGTGGCCTTCGGCGAAGTCGAAGGCCAGCGCCTGCACACCGGGCGGCCCGCCGTGGCCAGGGCGCATCGCTCGCGCCAGGGCCGCCGCCGAGGCGGCGTCGGCTCCGGTCAGCATCACGTTGTAGGCGACCAGCGGTCCGCGCGCGCCGACGCAGGCGGCGCCCGCGGAGGGATGCAGCTCGCCGCCCAGGTCCGGCCGGACGCGGCCGGCCCGGATGTCGGCGAGAGTGCCTCCGTCACCGGCCGCTCCATAGAAGTAGATCGGCACCCGCAGCTCGGACCAGATCCGCGCGCCCGCCGCGCGAGCCACCGCCGCCGCCTGCTCCAGGGTGGCGCCCCCCAGCGGCACCACCGGCAGCACGTCGGCAGCCCCCACCCGCGGGTGCACCCCCAGGTGCTCCCGGAGGTCGATCAGCCGCATCGAGGCCTCGACCACGGCGACCAGGCTCTCGACAACGGACTCATCGAACCCGGCCAGCGAGATGACCGCGCGGTTGTGCACCGGGTCGGGGTGGGCGTCCAGCAGACCGCGCGCGGAGGCGGCGATGGCCTCGACCACCTCCGGCCGCCGGCCCTCGGAGATGTTGGGTACGGCTTCGAAGAGCGCTAAGCGGCTATGAGCTGGCCGTTGCAGATGGTCTTGTCTACCAGGTTCACGCCCAGGCGATAAGGGATGTCCAGATAGCTCTCGGCGTCAAGCAGCAGCAGGTCGGCGCGCTTGCCCATCCGGATCGACCCGCACTGCCGCTGCAGGCGCAGGGCCCGGGCGCCGCCCAGGGTCGCGCCCTTGATCGCCTCCTCCGGCGAGAGGCCCAGCTCCAGGCAGGCCAGTCCGATCATCAGGCACATGTTCTCGGTGCAGGAGGTACCGGGGTTGAAGTCGGTGGCGATCGCCAGCTGGCAGCCGGCGGCGGCCAGCGCCCGCGCCGAGCCCTCGGCGGCCAGCTTCAAGGAGACGGTCGAGCCCGGGCAGACGATGCAGACCACCGGCGACTCGGCCAGCAGCCTGGCGTCACCGTCGCGCAGATAGTTGAGGTGCTCGGCCGAGGTCGCCCCCAGCTCGACCGCGAGCCGCGGCCCCTCCCCGGGCGCCACCTCGGAGGCGTGGACTTTCAGCTGGTAGCCCAACCCGAGAGCGCGGCGCAGTATGCGCCGGCACTGCTGGACGTCGAACGCGCCCGGGTCGCACCAGGCCTCGCAGAAGGTGGCCATGCCGCGGAAGCGGGGCAGCATTTCCTCGGCGATCTGCTCGACGTATTCGCCGGGCTCCACGCCGTCGGGGACCACGTGCGCGCCCATGAAGGTGCTGACCACGCGCATGGGTGAAGTCGCGGCCAGCCGGCCCGCCACCCGCAGCAGCATCTCCTCGGCCTCGGGCGTAAGGCCGTATCCGGACTTGGCCTCGATGGCGGTCACGCCATGACGCAGGAAGCTGCGCATCCGGCGCTCGGCGACGGCCTGGAGCTCATCTTCGGAGCTGGAGCGCGTGAGGCGCACGGTGCGCATGATGCCGCCGCCCCAGAAAGGCTGGCCCCGCATGCGCGCGGCGTGTTCGTCGGCGCGGTTGCCGGTCCAGAGCAGATGGGCGTGGGAGTCGACGAAGCCGGGAAGAACGCAGCAGCCGCCGGCGTCCACCACCATCGCCTCCGGCGCCATCTCGAGCCGCCACTGCCAGCGCCCGCTCGGCCCGACCCAGACGATGGTGCCGTCCTTGGCCGCCACGGCCGCGCTCTCGAGCAGGCCGAGCGTCCCCTCGCCCTGGGCGGGCTCACAGGTCACCAGCTCGCCGATGTTGTGGACGACGAGATCGGCCTCGATCACGTGGCGATGCTTTTCGCCGAGGTCCCCATCCTTTCCCTCGATAGAGTAAGCGCCGTGTCCGGGCGCGTCCGGCTGGTCTGGGGCGAGGAATTCATGTCCTACGTCCTCTCTCCCGACCATCCCCTACAGCCGGAACGTGTAAGGCTGGCCGTCTACCTGATTCGCCGTCTCGGCCTGGACGAGTTTGCGCAAACGGTGCCGCCGCGGGCGGCGACCGACGCTGAGCTGGAGCTGACCCACGCCCCCGGCTACATCGACTTGGTGCGCCGGCTGAGCGACCCTGACCAGCGCCACCTGGTCGAGCTGGGGGAGCTGTTGGAGGGCGGCTTCGGCACCGCCGACAACCCGGTCGCTGACGGCATGCACGAAGCCTGCGCGCACATCGTGGGCGGCAGCCTGGTCGCCGCCGAGGCGGTGCACGCGGGTGAGGCCCTGCATGCCTTCAATCCCGCCGGCGGGCTGCACCACGCCATGCGCGCGCGGGCCTCCGGCTTCTGCGTGTACAACGACGTGGCGGTGGCCGCGGAGTGGCTGCGCCGGCAGGGCCACCGGGTGGCGGTGGTCGACGTCGACGTGCACCACGGTGACGGCACCCAGGCCGCCTTCTACTCCAGCCCGGAGGTCCTGACCATCTCGCTGCACGAGAGCGGTCGCTACCTCTTTCCGGGGACGGGGTTTCCGGACGAGGTCGGGAGTGGGGCGGGCCGCGGCTACAGCGTCAACCTGCCCTTGCTGCCGTACGCCTGGGACGAGCCCTGGCTGGCCGCCTTCGACGCCGTCGTACCCGGGCTGCTGCGCGAGTTCGCGCCCACGGTCCTGGTGACCCAGGACGGCTGTGATACCCACGCCCTCGACCCCATGGCGCACCTCCAGGGCTCGACCCGGATCTGGCCCCACGTCGGCCGCCGTTTTCACGAGTTGGCGCACGAGCTCTGCGAGGGCCGATGGGTGGCGCTCGGAGGCGGCGGCTACGCGATCCGCGAGGTGGTGCCGCGGGCCTGGACGCTGCTCTTCAGCGAGATGGTGGAACACCCGGAGCTGGCCGAGGCCTGCCTGGATGCCGCCGCCTTCCCGCCCAGCGCCGACGCTCAGGAGCGGATCTGGGGCCAGCTGGACGACGACCTGGGCGCGCTGGGCCGGGCGCTGGGCCGCGAGCTCAGCCTGGCTTCGAAACCAGCCTGAGCCGGACCGGGTAAGTCAGCTCAGGCGGAATGGGTGCGCAGGCAGCGCGTGCAGACGCGCGCCTTGACCGTCTTGCCTTTGATGTTCACCAGCCCGGTCTGCAAGTTGGGCAGGAACCGGCGGTTGGTGCGCACCTTCGAGTGGCTGACGTTATGTCCGTACTGCGGGGCTTTGCCGCAGATCTCACATTTCCTGGCCATGGTTGAACGTCCGCTTGGGGAACGAAGGCGAATTGTACCATGGGCCCGAACGAACCCAAATGAGTGTCAAGGCAGCCGAGGAGGCTCGTCCGCGCAAGCAGCTGAGCCGGTCTAGGCAGTGGGGCCGGGTCGAGGTCCTGCCCACGGTGGTGGCGGCCATCGCCGCCCACGCCGCCACCGGCTGCTACGGCGTGCACGGCATGGCCGCGCGCGGCCTCCGCGATGGCTTCGCCGAGCTCCTGCGGCGTGAAAGTAATCACCGCGGGGTCGAGGTCCGGGAGCTCGACGGCGGGCTCCAGATCGACGTTTACGTGGTAGTCCAGTACGGCGTGCGCATCACCGAGGTGGCGCACAACCTGCAGACGGCGGTCCGCTTCGAGGTCGAGCGCTCGGTGGGCGTGCCGGTGATCGAGGTGAACGTGAACGTCCAGGGGGTTTACGAGCCATAGCGGTTGCCGAACCCGACCGCCGGCAGCCTCCCAAGGCCGTCGACGGCCAGGTCTTGAAGCTGGCGCTCCTGGGCAGCCTCAACTGGCTGGCCGCCAACCAGGAGGAGGTCAACCGCCTCAACGTCTTCCCGGTGCCGGACGGCGACACCGGGACCAACATGCTGCTCACGCTGCAGTCGGCGGTCGAGGACATCAAGGACTCCTCGGCCAGCGACGTGGGGCGGATCGCGCGCATCGCAGCCCACGGGTCGCTGATGGGAGCTCGTGGCAACTCCGGCGTCATCCTCTCCCAGATCTTCCGGGGCTTCGCCAAGGCGGTGGAGGGCAAGACCGAGCTGGGTCCGGCCGAGGTTGCCGCCGCCTTCGAAGAGGCCGCCAACGCCGCCTATCGGGCCGTCCTGAAGCCCACGGAGGGCACCATCCTGACCGTGGCTCGGGCGGCGGGCCGCGCGGCCACGGCGGCCGCGGCGGAGCCGCGGGCCACCGTCACCAGCGTCATCAAGGCCGCCAGCGAGGGCGCGCGGCGGGCGGTCGAGAAGACGCCCAGCCAGCTCCAGATCCTGCGCGACGCAGGGGTCGTGGACGCCGGCGGTTTTGGACTCCAGGTGATGCTCGAGGGCATGCTCAAGTCGGTCGAGGAGCCCGATGCCGCCCAGCAGGGCGGGGAAGGCCTGCGGGCGCAGCCGGCTGTCGCGCAGGCGGCGCTGGAGCTGCCCGAAGAGGGCTGGGGCTACTGCACCGAGTTCCTGATCGCGGGCGAGGGGCTGGACGTCGACCGCATCCGGTCTGAGATCGCCGCGCTCGGCGACTCGGTGCTGGTGGTGGGGGAGCCCGAGCTGGTCAAGGTGCACGTCCACACCGACGATCCGCCGCGCGTGATCGGCCTGGCCGGCAGCTTCGGGCGGCTGGAGAAGCTCAACGTGGGGGACATGTCTACCCAGCACCGCCGCATCCTCGAGGAGGCGCAGCCCAACGGCTCCGGTTCGCCGCCCGCGCAGCGGCAGCGGGCCAACAACGTGGGCCTGGCCGCGGTGGCGTCCGGCAGCGGGCTGGTCGACATCTTCAAGGGCTTGGGCGTGGACGCCATCGTCCAGGGCGGCCAGACCATGAATCCCAGCACCGGCGACCTGGTGGCCGCGGTCGACGGCCTGCCCTACGACGAGGTCATCCTGCTGCCCAACAACAAGAACGTCGTGCTGGCCGCCCAGGAGGTCGACAAGCTGGCCCAGAAGAAGGTCCACCTGGTCGAGACGCACACCATGCCGCAGGGCATCGCGGCCGTCATCGCCTTCAATGCCGACAAGCCGGCTGCGGCCAACGCCCAGCTCATGGAGCGGGCCGCCCAGCAGGTGCAGACCATCGAGGTGACGCGCGCCGTACGCGACAGCCGCAGCAACGGCCGCCGCGTCAAGAAGGGCGACGTGATCGCGATGGTCAATGACCGCCTTGACACCGCAGGCAGCGACTACGCCGTCGTGGTTGCCGACGCGCTGCAGAACCTGGGACCGGACAAGTACGAGCTGGTCACCGTCTACCGCGGGGCGGAGGCGGGGGACGCCGAGGTCGACGCCCTCTCCGCGTCCTTGCACGAGCGTTTTCCGACCCTCGAGGTCGAGGTCCAGGCCGGCGGCCAGGACCACTACCCGTTCATCGTCTCGGTCGAGTAGGAACTCCCGCTGCCGAGCTTTCGGGTCGTCACCGACTCCACGGCCGACCTGCCGCCGGCCTGGGCCGAGAAGTACGCGATCGAGGTGGTCCCGCTCAAGGTCCTGTTCGGCCAGGAATCCTTCCGGGACGGGGTCGACCTGGATGGCGACCAGTTCTTCGACCGCCTCCGCCAGGCCAGCAAGCTGCCGACCACCAGCGCGCCCTCGCCCGGCGACTTCGCCGCCGTCTACGAGCGCCTGGCCGGAGACGGTGAGGGCGTTATCTCCATCCACATCGGTGGGCAGCTCTCTGGCACCGTGGAGGCGGCGCGGGTGGGCGCGCAGGCGGTGGAGGGCCTGCGCGTGCATGTCATCGACAGCCGCAGCACCACCATGACCATCGCCTTCCTCTGCCTGGTGGCGGCCCAGAGCGCGTCGCTGGCCGAGGCCGTGCAGCGGGTCGAGGCGCGCATCCCGAAGCAGCGGATCATCGCTCTGCTCGACACCCTGCGCTACATAGAGATGGGCGGCCGCATCAGCCGAGCCCAGGCCATGATTGGGACCATGCTCGATCTGAAGCCGGTGCTGGGGGTCGCGGATGGGGAGATCAAGGCGCTGGACCGTGTGCGCACCCGTTCCCGCGCGATCCCGCGGATCATCGAGCTGCTGCGCGACGATTACCCGTTGGAGCACGTGGCCGTCATGCACGCGCAGGCGCCCGAGGAGGCGCAGCGGATCCTGGAGGAGATCGGCCCTGAGCTCAAGCGGGATGGGGTGGACGTTGCGACCGGACAGATCGGGGCGGTGCTGGGGACCCACACGGGACCGAGGGCACTCGGCTTCGCATACCTGAAGCGCTGAGCTACGACCGCTTCGGTCCGGGCGACGAGGCCATGGACTTCCTGCCCGGCGACTTCATCCTCACGCACCGCAGCGGGCCCATACCGCGCCTGATCCGTGCCGGGCAGCGCCTGCGCTTCCGCGGCCCCGACCGCACCTACGCGCACTGGTCCCACTCCGCGCTGATCGTGGACGCGCAGGGGGCGATCGTGGAGGCCGAAGCCTCGGGCGTGCGCCGCGACCACCTCTCCCGCTACAAGGACAGCGAGTACCACGTGGTGCACCTCGGCGACACCGCGAACGAGCGTGATCGCCGGCAGGCGGTGGCCTTCGCCGAGCGTCTGGTCGGCCAGGCTTTCGGCTTCGGCGAGATGGCCGCCATCTCCGTGAGCCTGCTCAGCAGCCGCCGGCTGGCGTTCACCCGCAAGTCCCACCTGATCTGCTCGGTGCTGGTGGCCCGGGCGCTCGAACGCACCGACGCCGTCTTCGAGCTCGACCCCTCAGCCATGCTGCCGGCCGATCTGGCCAAGCACTACGGTGTGAAGCCGTGACCCGGCATCCGCTGGAGCCGGACGAGCGCACGCTGCACGACCATTTCAGCCGCGACCTCGAACCGGTGCTGGAGATCGAGCCCGGCGACAGCGTGAGCTTCCGGACCCTCGACGCGGGCTGGCACCGCGAACCGCTGCGGGAGCCGCCCAAGATGCCGCGCACCGGCCGGCGGGGTCACGCGCTGGTGGGCCCGGTGTTCGTGACGGGCGCCCGGCCCGGCAGCGTGCTCGAGGTCGAGATCCTGGACCTGCGGCCGGGCGCTTGGGGCTGGACCCGCTCAGGCGGTGCGCCCGTCGACTTCTTCAAACGGTTCGGCGTGGACGAGGGCGACCCGGAATGGCTGCTCTGGTCGATCGACGCGGGGGCGGGCACCGCCCGGACCCAGCACGGCCACACGGTGGCGATCCGGCCCTTCCTGGGCGTGATGGGCGTCGCCCCGGCCGAGCGCGGCTTCCACGCCACCGGACCGCCGCGGACGGTGGGCGGCAATCTGGACTGCGCGGAGCTGGTGGCGGGCAGCACCCTCTACCTGCCCGTGGAGGTGGAAGGGGCGCTCTTCTCCTGCGGCGACGGTCATGCCCGTCAGGGCGACGGGGAGGTCTGCGGGACCGCGATCGAGTGCCCGATGGAGCGGGCCGACCTGCGCTTTGGGGTGCGTACGGACGTGGCCATCAAGACGCCCCGGGCCCGGCTGGCCGGCGCCTGGCTGACGATCGGAGTGGGGCCGAGCCTCGATGAGTCCGCGAACAGCGCGCTCGAGGCGATGCTCGACCTCATGCAGGACCAGCTGGACGTCTCGCGGAAGGAGGCCCTGGCGCTGGCCAGCGTGGTCGTCGACCTGCGGGTGACGCAGGTCGTCAACGGGACGGTCGGTGTGCACGCGATCCTGCGCGACGGCGCGATCTCGTAGGGGCGGGGCTCGCCCCTCCCGCCGCGGGCGGGTCAAGACCCGCCCCTACGCGTTTCCTCCAGGCCCGGGCCTCGGGCATCTCCCAGACCAGGCGCGGAGCCACCCGCCGGCCGGCCCGTAGAGCGCTCCGCAGAGCGGCGTAGGCGCGGCCCGGCGCCGGCAACCCGTACGCAGTCCTCAATGACGGCGGCAGCAGGCCAGAGGTGAGCACCTCCAGCGGCCGCCAGGCGCCGGGCACCCACCCCACCGGCCGCAGCACGCGCGCGGCCAGCGCTCGCGCGCGCGCATCGACGCGCACCTCCTCGCCCAGCACCCGGTCCAGGTAGGCTTCGAACGCTGCCAACGACTCGGGGAAGAGGTTGTTAGGGATCCCGAGCAGCCGGCCGGTCTCTCGCGAACCCAGGTAATAGGCCTCGCGCTCGTCCCTCGTCAGCGGCGCGACCAGTTCGGTGTAGGAGACCAGGGCGCTGTCGACCAGGGTCGCATGCACCCAGAGCAGCAGCGCCGGGTCCCGGGCGCTGTAGCCGCTGCCGCGGACGTCGCGGTGGGCCCGGTTGATGGCGGCTGCCGCCTCGCGCACGACCGCCGGCTCCCCGAAGGCGAGCCGGTAGGTCAGGGTCAGGGTGCGCCAGAGGCGGGGCAGCGGCCGCCGGCGGAAGTCGCTGTGCTCATCGACCCCGGCCGCCACTCCCGGCAGCGCCAGCTGCATGAGCAGCGCCCGGGCGCCGCCCAGCAGCAGCGCGGTCTCCGCGTTGACTCGATACAGCACCGTACCGTACGCTGAAGTATCAGCACTCATTGTGCGGGAAAATCCGCCATGAGCGCTATCATGTCTTGACACCTACCTGAAGCCATGTTAGGTATGACGCAGCCGTAGAAGATGGGAGTCTCACACTAGTTTGATCGCGCGCGCGCGCGGGTCGGTATCCGGTGTCGGCGAGCTCACCCTCCTGTTCGGCGCGGCCCTCCGCGGATCCCTCCGGCGGCCCTTCTACTGGCAGGAGTTCCTCGAACAGTGCCGCTTCATCATGACCGCCAACTTCATCCCCCTCCTGCTGACCGGGCTGGGCTTCGGGACCATCGTGGCCCTGGAGGCAGGGCAGTTCTTCAAGGCCACCAGCGCCGAGTACCGCCTCGGCGGCTTCACCGTGATGTCCAACATCCGCGAGTTCAGCCCGGTCGCCACCGGGCTCATGATCGCGGCCGTCTCTGGCACCGCCATCGTGGCCGACCTCGGCGCGCGCCAGGTCCGCTCCGAGCTCGAGGCGCTGAGCGTCATGGGACTCTCCAACGTGCTCTTCATCGTGGTGCCGAGAGCCCTGGCGCTGATGATCATGACCGCCCTCTACAACTTCCCGATGATCGTCTTCACGATGCTCGGCTCCTACCTGGTGGGAGTCCAGGTGGTGGGCGTCAACCCGGGCGGATTCATCGCGACCTTCTTCACGCAGGGCACGGCCGTCGACGTGATCGGCGGCGAAGTCAAGTGCATCGTCTTCGGCGGCATCGTGGCCGCCATCTGCATCTACAAGGGCGTCACCGCGCGCGGCGGAGCCGAGGGCGTGGCGCGTGCGGTGCACTCGTCCGTGATCTGGTCCTTCATCGCTATTCAGGCCTTCGAGTACCTGTACACACCAACCGTGCTGGCGCTGTTCCACAACGCCATCACGCTGCGATGACAACCCTGAGCTGATGGCAGCCAAGGCGCAGCGGATCCAGGTCACGCCGCCACCGTTCTGGGCCCAGGGCTTCACCATCTTCGAAGTCCTCGGCGACATCGTGGTCTTCGCCGCGCGCGCGCTGGGACAGATCCCGCGCAGCCTGCGCTACACGGGTGAGATCTGGTGGTATGCCGCTTTTCTGGCCATCAGCAGCACGCCGGTGGCGCTGGTGATCACCTATTTCAGCGGTTCCGAATGTTCGGTCGAGGCCTACTACTCGCTGCACCAGCTGGGCGGCGCGGAATCGCTGGCCGGCGTCTTCAACGCGCTCTGCGACATGCGCGAGATCACGCCGCTCTTCTTCGGCTTCGCGATCGGCGCCAAAGTGGGCTGCGGCATTGTGGCCGAGCTGGGCACCATGCGCATCAACGAGGAGATCGACGCACTTGAAACCATGGGCGTGCCCAGCGTGCCGTTCCTGGTCAGCACCAGAATGCTGGCGGCGCTGATGGTGATGCCGCTGATGTACGTGCTCAGCCTGGCCGCCAGCTTCCTGGCCAGCTGGATCGTGCAGCACTTCCAGATCGGCTTGGTCAGCGATGGCATCTACTTCAACTACTTCTGGAGGTACACCAACCTGCAGGACCTGGCCTATTCCATGATCAAGGCGATCACGTTCGCCTTCACGATCATCTGCGTGGCCGTGTACTACGGCTACCACGTGACCGGCGGCGCGGTCGGCATCGGCCGCGCGGTGGCCAAGACGATGGCCGTCTCGCTGGTCATGACAGTCGTCCTCAACGCGGTGCTGACCCAGGTTTTCTGGGGCCAGAATCCCAACCTTCCGATTCCCACTTAGAGGCGCAGAAAAGAAAGAAATGGCTGTGACCGTCGAGCACCGTTCACCGCGTCAGCAGAACCCGCAGTCGACGCTGATCGAGTGCAAGGACGTGCACAAGGCGTTCGGCGGCCACTCCGTGCTTTCCGGTGTCACCTGCAGCATCCCGGAGGGCGAGATCACTGTGATCATGGGCCCCTCGGGAACCGGCAAATCGGTGCTGCTGCGCCACTTCGTCGGGCTCCTGATCCCCGACCGCGGCGACGTCCTGGTGGACGGCATGAGCGTCCCCAGGATGAGCGAGGACGAGCTCCTGGAGCTGCGCCGCGGCATGGGAATGCTGTTCCAGGACGGGGCGCTCTTCAGCTCCATGAGCCTGTTCGACAACGTCGCTTTCCCGCTCCGCCAGCACACCAAGAAGAGTGAGAAGGAGATCCGCGAGATCGTCATGGACCGGCTCAAGGAAGTCGGTCTGGCGGGCGCCGAGAAGAAGATGCCGAACGAGCTCTCGGGCGGCATGCGCAAGCGCGCCGGCTTCGCAAGGGCGCTGGTCCTGCAGCCCAAGATCCTGCTCTTCGACGAGCCTGATTCAGGCCTGGATCCGGTGCGCACCGCGCTGCTCTGCGAGCTGATCAAGGAGATCCAGCGCAAGTACAAGTCGACCGCGATCATGATCAGCCACGACACCAAGGCGGTCTTCGAGGTCGCCGATGACGTGATCCTCCTGCACGACGGCAAGGTCGTCGACCAGGGCTCCAAGGAAGACATCCAGAAGTCGGACAAGGAGTTCACCAAGCAGTTCATCCGGGGGGCGGTCGAAGGCCCGCTGGCCATGGACTGAGCGATGGAACCCACCTGATGGCCTGGCTCACCCTGCTCCTGGCGAAGGCGAAATGGGCCGCGGCGTTCGCCGCCGTGGTCGGCCTCACCATGTGGCTGCCTCGCCAGCTGGACCCCTTCCCAGGCCCGTACCAGGTGCAGGTCCCGCTCGCGGACGCTTCCGGGCTCTATCCCGGCAGCGACGTGGAGATCGCGGGCGCCAAAGCCGGCAGCATCGAGTCCCTGACCCTGCGCAACGGCCTGGCGGTCGCCACCATCAGCATCGATCCTCAGCGCGCGCCGGTCCGCCGCGACGCCACCGTCGACCTGCGGCCCAAGAGCCTGCTGGGTGAGAAATACCTGGCGATCGATCCCGGCAAGTCGGGCGACGCACTGCCCTCGGGGGCCACGCTCGGGCGCTCGGCTGTAAGCCAGTCGGTTGAGCTGCAGGACGTCTTCAACACCTTCGACCAGCCCACGCGCGACAAGCTCCAGGTCCTGATCGACCAGCTGGGCGGTGGGCTGGCGGGTGAGGGGGAGGTCCAGAACCAGGGCATCAGCGCCGGCTCCAAAGACCTCAACGACCTGGCGGCGGTCGCCGACACCCTGGCCCAGAAGGACAAGGAGCTGCAGCAGGTCATCCAGTCGCTGTCGGTGGTCACCGATGAGCTCTCACGGTCCGACCGCCGCGACCAGCTGGGCGCACTCATCCGCAACACCGACGCCCTCATGAAGGACCTGGCCGACCAGGACGCCACCCTCAAGCGAGCACTGGTCGCCACCGACATGGCGCTGGCGCGGACCAACACCGCGCTGGCCGGCACCGGCGGCAACCTCAACAGCATCAACCAATCGTTGGGCACCACGGTGCCGGAGCTGAGCGGCCTCACCGGCGACCTGGGGACCGGCCTTGACTCATTGATGCCGAACCTCGGTCTCTTCATCAAGGGCATCCAGGAAGGACCGGTGGTTTTCGGCGGCCAGGACGGAGTCGGCTATGCCACTCGCATCGGGCTGGTCTTCGGTCCCGCGACGGCCGGGGCCTCGACGGCGCCACTCGGTCCAGGAATCAACGTCCCCGGTCCGGTCAGTGCTGACTCTCTGGGCGGAGCCGTGCAGTTCCTGCTCAGCACCCCCAGCCCCAAGCCGGTGACCCAGCCATGAGAGGCAAGAAGAACCTACCGATCTTTCTGGGCTATGCCGTGGCCAGCCTGGTCACGCTCGCCTATCTGGCGACCCAGATGGGCGGTGAGTTCTTCCTTCAAGGCACCTACCACGTCAAGGCAGTTTTCGCCACCGGTGCGCAACTGGTCGCCAACGACGATGTGACGATCTCGGGCATCCGCGTCGGCAAGGTCGAGTCGCTGGGGCCGGCGGCCGGCGGCGGGGCGGCGGCGTCCCTGGTCATCCATACCCAGTACGCGCCCCTCTTCAAGGACGCGCACGCCGTGATCAAGGCCAAGAACCTGCTCGGTGAGACCTACGTCGAGCTCAACCGGGGCACCACGGCCGCCGGGCCCATGCCCGACGGCGGCAGCATCGACCAGGCCAACACCCTGACGCCGGTCGAGATCGACCGCATCCTGGACACCCTCGACCCCGACACCCGCAACCGGCTGGTCCTGACCATCAACACCCTGGGCCAGGCCGTGGCCGGCAACGGTGCTGCGATGAACGCCTCGGCGGGCGATCTGCGCCTGCTGGCTCAGTCCCTGCAGAAGATCGCGGCCACGGTCGCGTCCACCTCCGACCGGCTGGACGCCCTCATCAGCGGCCTGATGAAGGTGATGCAAACGCTGGCCGCGTGGCACTCCGAGTTCCGCGCCATGATCACGGACTGGGACCGCCTGATGCAGGCGCTGGCCTCGCGGGAGGCGGCGCTGCAGGGCACCTTCAAGCACGACGACGAGGTGATGGCGATCTTCGCCCAGGCGCTGTCGGGTCCGGCGGCCACGGACCTGCACACCGCGATCGCCAACGGACCAGCGCTGATCGACAACAGCAACCACTACCTGGGCGACGGGCAGCAAGTGTTCCCACAGCTGGCGCAGAACAGCGACAGCATCGCCGGCCTCTTCTACGAGCTGGCCTCGGTGATGAGCGGCATCGACGGCTCCGGCCAGCACATGTGGCGGGTTACCGCGGTCAAGGCAGACGCCAGCGTCGACTGCCCGCCGCAGGACGTTCAGACCTGCCAGGCCCTGGGGACGTACACGCCGAAATGAGACGCCGTACCCTCGCCAACATCGGCATGGTCGCCGCCTTCTCGGCGGTCTGCCTGGCCGGGATCTCCTTCCTGGCCGTCGGCCTGGGTCTGGAGGTGCCGTTCAAAGGCGGCTGGCACCTGAACGCGAACTTCGCGGCCGCCGAAGGCGTGGTGCCCGAGGCCGACGTCGATGTCAGCGGCGTCCATGTCGGCCGGGTGGTGGGCATCAACGGCCACAACGGCAGCACCACCATCCAGATGGCGATCAACAACGGCATCCATCTGCGCCAGGACGTGCGCGCGGTGGTGCGGCCCAAGACGCAGCTCGGCGAGAAGTACGTCGAGCTGATCCGGCAGCCCAACAGCAATGCCCCTTACGCGGGCGACGGATACACGATTCCCAAGGCCCAGACAGGGTCGGCGATCGAGATCGACGACGTCCTCAACAACATGGACCCCGAGGCGCGGGCGGCCTTCACCGCCAACCTGCGCCAGCTGGGTGTGGCGGTCGACGGCCAAGCCCAGAACATCAACGACTCCATCCCGCCCCTGGCTCAGACCGCGGCCGACTTTCGGCCCCTGGCCGTGACCGCGCAGGCGCGCCAGGCCGAGATCGATCGCATCCTGACCGACCTCAACACGATCATGCAGGCCCTGGCCGACGAGCAGGACGCGCTCGGCCATGTGATCGACGACGGCAACACCGTCTACGGGGCCATGGCCCGGCGCGACCAGGCACTGGCCGGCACTGTCCAGCAGGCCGACATCTTCTTCGGATCGCTGGACACCACCTTCGCCGACCTCACCCCTTCCGACCGGGCCTCGCTGGAAAAGGCGCCCCCCACCATCCAGAGCGGCCGCGAGCTCCTCTCCCAGACCAACCCCGAGCTCGACCGGCTGATCCCGGAGCTGCTGCTGGGGCAAGTGAACTACCCCAGCAACCAGCTCAACGTCACCAGCCCCGAGGCGCTCTCGCTGGCCCGGGAATGGGAGTCGGCGTTCGCGCAGCTGGATGTCAAGGGCCAGCATGCGTTCCGCTTTACCAACATCACCGGGCCGGGCAGTGTTGACACCTCGGGAACGGCGGCGTCGCAGCCCGCCCGGCCGAACCTGCAGCTGACGCCCTCGGGCGGTGTGGGCCCGCAGCCAGGGGAGAGCGAGCTGCCGCCGGCGGTGCAGTTCCTGCTGGGGGCGGGCCGGTGATCCTCAAGGGCATCGTGGCCGCGCTGGGCGTCGCCGGCATCTTCAGCGCCGGCTACAACGTCTGGCAGCAGAACCAGCCCTACACCCTGACCGCTTACTTCATCTCAGCCGAGCAGCTGGTGGGGGGCAACGATGTGACCCTCAACGGCGTGCCGGCGGGGAAGGTCGACGAGGTGTCCATTGCGCCCGAAGACAGCACCGCGGGCGCGATCGTGAAGCTGGAAGTCGACCGACGGTTCGCGCCCCTGCGCCAGGGCACGCGGGCCGACATCCGGCCCAAGGGACTGCTGGGCGTGATGTACGTGCAGCTGACCCCCGGCACCGGTGCGCCCATTGGCCGCGGCGGCAGCATCCCGCTCCAGGACACCTCCGCCCCGGTGACGCTGGACCAGATCAACGACATCTTCGATCCCGCCACTCGGGAGAAGGTGCACACGGCCACCGTCCAGGGCGGGGTGGCACTGGCGGGACGCGGCCAGGACCTCAACGCCTTGATCCAGCAGCTGCCGGCGATCTCCCAGGACGCGGCCGACATCTCGGCCCAGCTCGCGCAGCGCGACCAGGAGCTGGACGCGCTGGCGGTCGAGTTCGACAAGATCGCCAAGATGATGGCCGACGAGGCCGAATCGCTGAAGGGGGACCTGGCCAACGGGGGCGAACTGCTGCGGGTGATCGCCCAGCACGAGGCCAACCTGGAGCAGGAGCTGGTCAGCGCCAGCAGCGCTCTGCAGAA
>Ga0209474_10000379_pt1 | contig 49874 bp, 48 predicted proteins | sample GraSoiAngelo_145_FD_185902 | JGI IMG/M metagenome (GOLD analysis project Ga0209474, IMG submission 185902) | Grasslands soil microbial communities from the Angelo Coastal Reserve, California, USA - 14_1009_05_20cm (SPAdes) (version 2) | ecosystem: Environmental > Terrestrial > Soil > Grasslands...
GACTCTGAGCTGCTGAAACCGCGACTGATCGAACCTCTTCTTGGCGGCCCAGAACCGCCTCCACCTGCGACGGCATCGTGTTCAGGGCCGATCGCCAGGCCGAGTCCTTCCCGGTGCCCTTCAGGCTGGCGACCTCGACGGCGACCTGGGCGAGCGTGAGCATCGCGTTGGTGTGCGAGGAGGTGTATGCGGCGGAGCGCTCGCGCTCGATCGTGCGCAGGACCAGCTGCGAACCGGGGTGCTCCGCAGTCAGGCTTCCCACCGACAGCACCGTCGCCCCGGCGGAGGTCGCTCGCTGCAGCGCCAGCGACGAAAAGCTCTTGGTCCCGGTGTGGGCGAGAACGATGACGGCCTCGTCGCCGCGTAAGGGGTAGCTGTCGGGATAGGCCGCGAAATCGAGCGAGTTGACGGCGCGGGCGTCGAGGCCGGCTCCGCGCAGCAGCCATTCCCCGACGAGGGCGGCGTGATAGCTGGTCCCGATCCCGACCAGCCAAACCCGAGCGCGGTCGCCGATAAGCCTGGCCGCGCTCTGCGCGGGCTCCCAATTGCGCTCCAAAGTGGCGGTGAGGTCGGCGGGCTGGCGATGCATCGTCTGGTACATCGCCGAGTTGGTGGTCGGCGGCGGCTCGCTCATCGCTGCGCCCCGTCCCGAGCAGGGCTCGCCGGCGAGCGTGGCTGGCCGGCGTAGGTAGCGCTCGCCTCGGCCACGTGCTCGGCGATGGCGCGGATCGTCCATTCCTCCCCGGCTTCTTCATCCCAGCTCGGGCGCAGGGCCAGCAGGCGGATGGCCAGAACCTGGGCTAGACGCCGGATGCGGGCGCTGGCTTCGTCCAGGTCCTGCTCGGTGAAGCGGGCCCAATCCGAGTCCAGGGTCACGGCTCGACCGCGCCACGGGTCCGGTACGGGCGTCACGCCGGCGGACCGTGCCTCGACCTGGCACAGATGGTCGACGAGGTGATCGGTTATGCGCCGCAGCGCCTTGTGTGGTGTCCAGGCGTTGCCGAGTGACATCGAGGCGCCCGCGCTCCAGCCGATCCAGCCCTCGGCGACCGCGAGGGCGTCCTCGGCAGCCTGCAGGACCAGCTCATCAGGATCGGGGTGGCCCGGACTGCGGACGGCTATCTCGCGCCGTGGCCGGCCCGGTTCTTCGCACCCGCAGATCAGGCACACGGCAGCTCCTCCCTCACGCGTGATCGACCTTGGTCGCGGAGGCGTCGCCGGCCGCCCAGGAGTGAAACACGGCATCCAACTCCGCGACGAGTCCGTCTCGCAACCTCAGCTGCTCCATTCCCCGGCCCATCATTCTCGCCCCGGTGTCGGCGTCGACCCAGGCGCCTTCCCAGGTATCGACGATCACGTCGGCCGTCGCGACCGCCAGAGTCTTTCTCGGCCTGTATCCCTTCTGGCGCCCCAGCCGAAGGCGGAGGTGCTCACGCAGCTGCTGCTTGCCGTTCAGCGTGGGTTCGCCGGCATAACGGGCGACGACATCCTCTGTGAACAGCGAACAGATGGCATCCAGGTCCTGAGCCGCAAACGCGACTTCAGCCCGTCGCAGGAGGGCACTCGCTGCGTCGCCGGACGCGGAGGAGCCGCTTCCGGCCGCCGCCACCGCACGCTTCATTTGAGCCAGGTGCGCGAGGTCATGGCCGGCCAGCTTCACCAGCATGAGGCCGACGTTCTCCAAGCCTTGCTCACCGTGCATCGCCTGCCTCGAAAGCTGCCGCCCGTCCAGCGACCGCAGAAGCTCCAGGTTTGCCGAGCGCAGACCGCGAAAGGCCTGCGCGAGCGGCAGGACGTCGAGCTTCGGTAGGCCTGCGAAGCCCTTTTCGTTGTATCCGGGGTAGCTGGGGACATCCTCGGTGAGCGCCAGCCGGAACCTGAAGCCGTAAACGATGTCGACGTCCAGCAAGTGTCCGAGAACATCCCTGAAGGACCATGCGCCCGCATCCGCGCTGGTCAGCGCCTGGGCGTCGGCCGACGCGATGATTCGGTCAACTTCAGAGGGCGTGCCCGCCAGGACTTCCAGGGGATCTCGATCGCCGAGCACCTCGACCAGGGCCTTGACATAGGCGGCCGGTTGGGTCGTGGCGTCCGGAATTTCGACCTCGCCGAGATCGACCGAATCCGTGCTCATGCTCATTCTTCTCCTCCGGGCGAAGCCGTGCGCCGACCCTGTGCGGTGGTGCTGAGGTACTCACGGACAAGGGCTATGCCGGCTCGATCCAACCCGCCGTCCTCGATCACTATCTCGTGCTCCGGCGCCAGCGCCGCCAGGCGGCTCGCGCAGTCCTTCGAGGTGACAAGAACGACGCAACCGTCCAGCACCTTCGCCAGGGCTTCGGGGTCGTCGATCCTGGCCTTTCGAAGCTTGATGCGGACCAAGCCGGCCTTGTCCAGCGACTGCTCCAGGTTGTCGGTGCCTTCCGAGTCCTCGCAGACGACGCCGACGCACGTGCCGGGTGGGAGCTGCATCAGCCTCATGAGGGTGTTCAGCGAGGCCTCGGGGAGCATCGCGATTACAGGGAGCCGTGTGTCCTCGAGCAGCGCCTCGACCTCCTCGACGTGGAAGAAGGTGGTGACCGCGAGGCTGTACTCGCTGAAGAACCGCGGCTCACGCGCTCTGCCGGCCAGCTCGGAGAGCAGACAGGTGTCGACATCGACCTGCAGCTCCTCCTGCAGGTTCCGGCTGTAGAGGCGCAGATTCGGTCGATTGCATTCGACGAGGACGATGCGCGCGCGCGAGCCCGGAGCGCGTGCCGTGGGCTTCGTGAGCAGCGCCAGCGCCAGCGCTTCCGGATCGACGCCACGCGCCACCGAGCGCGCGATGGTCTCATCCACGAGGGCCTCGAGATTGGCGGCAGCTGCAGTCAGGCCGGGGTTGTCGGTGACGAACACACCCTTGCCCTGATGACCGCGGACGTAGCCGTCTCGTTCGAGCTCGCGAAGCGCCCGCAGAACGGTGTTGCGGTTGACGCGGAGAAAGCCGGCCAGCTCGCGCACCGCAGGCAGCTTGGCGCCGGGTTCGAGGGCGCCCCTGCGGATCTGTTGCTTCAGCTGCTCGCGGAGCTGGACAGAAACCGGGAGGTAGCTCGTCGGGTCGATGGCGACGCGCACTGGCCTAGTAGTCTAGGACAGTATCTCCCATTGTTTCAGGACCGGTTCAGTCCCGCGCCTGACCTTAAGTCGTCGGAACGTGTCGGCGAATGCGTTCAGGAGAGGCGCCAGCTCTCGACATCGATGGTGATGAAGTCGGGAGCCGGCAGCACCCAGCCGTACTGGACGGGAGACAGCTTGACGCGCCGCTTCTTCGCGTAGGGGATGCCGCCAGCGATGGCATGCTCGAAGACAACGTTGGCCACTTTGACGCCAACCGCGGCCGCGATCGGCTCGTAATCGTTGCGACGGAGCAGGCCGCTGTTGGCGTCGAACCAGAAGCGCTGAATGCGGCTGTGGACAGGAAGGCCGGAGCCGTAGTCGGCCTGCAGCTCGCCACCTGCCAGCTCCGTCCACCGGATGTCGGTCCGGAGGAGCTGGTTGGGCAGGGTGAAGTAGCCCCAAAAGGCGTAGCCGAGGAAGTAGGCCAGGTTGAGAGCGTCCCAGGGGATGCTGATGCTGGCGTTCTGGAAGTGCTGTCGGGCGTCGTCGCGCTGTTGGAGGAGCCGGCCGTCCTTGGACTGGATCGTGACGCTGAAACCGTCGAGGACGCCGACGTCACCGGCCGCATCGACCGGGTCGATCACTGTGTGGGGGCGCTGGACGTCAATGGTGAATCTGGCGTGAGCCGGGATATTGATGCCCTTGGCCTGGAAGAGAAGCCCGCCCACGGTCACCGTGCTATCGATCGTGTGCGCGTTGCGCCAGGCAGCCTGGCCGCCATAGGCCCTCAGCGCCCGCGCAGCGGTGTCGGAGCCGCCACCCGCGCCCACCGGCGAGGCGGGCGTCAGCGTGTTCTCGTATGCGGTCCAGAGCAGGGCGCTCGCCAGCAGCAGCCCGGCAATCAGGGCCAGCCAGCGCGGAATGGACATGATGTCAGCCTAGGTCGGGACAGGCGTGTCGCCGACGCCAGCGGTCCGCCAAGATCCCGCTGAGGCTAGTCTGTCGCCGCGCCCGAGCCCAACCTCGCGATGGCAGCGATTGTGTCGGACTCCTCTTTCTGTGCCGCCAGCTCGAGCCCTTCGGCCAGATTGAGAAGGTTCCCCTCGCTGTCTTTGAACCAAGCGGCTTTCAAGTGCCCGAAGTAGGCGATCCCATCCTCCACGCTTGCTCCCGCGACCTCGAATTCCTCGAAAACGACCCCTTTCTCGCGTAGACCGGCGACGGTTTCCTTTATGTCTTCGACCAGGAAGCCCAGCTGATCGTGGGTGCCTGATGCGGAGCCGCTGCTCGGAAAGATCACAAAGTAGGCGCCGCCGATCTCGTAACGAAGGTGGTTGTTTACTTCGGCGTAGGGCAGGAGCCCGAGCTTCTCTTCAAAGAAACGCCGCGCACGCTGGACGTTCTGCGCGGGGAGCTTTCCGTATGCGTAACGCACACTCAACATCGTTTACCTCTGTGCGATGAACTACCGGCTGCTGGGTGGGGGCAGGAATTCGATTCCGCACTCTCTTGCGATGGCAATGACCCGGTCAGGGTCAGTCGGCGCGCCGCTCTCTGGAGGGCTCAGCGGATCGTCTACGGGCTCGCCCGCAGTTGAGAAGAAGCGCATGTGGCCGACTCCCGGCGAGACGGTGGTGAGCACTCGCATCCAGCCCGGTCCCGGGTTGTGGAGCGCGTGCACCACTCCGGGCCGGACGTTGAGGAAGTCGCCCGGCTGGAGCCGGTAGCGACTCCCCTCAGCCTCGACTTCCAGGACGCCCTCGAGGACGTAGAAGGCTTCGTGATTCGATTCCCGGTGTGGCGGAACCCCGCTGCCCGCGGGCATGCGGTGCTCGAAGGTAAAGAGGGCGTTGTCGTTGTCCTGGGGCTCGTCCTTGAAGCTAAGCGTCGATCCCATGAGAGCAAACGTGCGACCCCGGCCGGCCGGAAGATGCTTTACCAGCGCTGCAGAAGTTGAACCCAATTGATCCTCGCCTCGGTAATTTAGTACGGTTTCCGTACCGAGTACAGTAAAGATCGCGTACCAAGGTGTCAAGCCCAAGACAGGACGAGTTCCTACCGCCACTACCGATCGGGGCTCTCCTCCGATTCGCGATCGATGAGGTGCGGGCCCGGATCTACTCGGGAGTGATCGCAGCCGGGTTCGCCGATCTGCGGCCTGCGCACGTCACCCTTTTTCGGTGGCCTGGCCCGGACGGCATGCGGCCGAGTGACCTCGCGGCCGCTACCCAGATCAGCAAGCAAGCCGTCAACGACCTGCTTGGGGAGCTGGAGCGCCTGGGCTATCTCGTTCGTCGTGTAGATCCGTCCGACGAGCGGGCGCGGCTGATCAGGCTGACGCAGCGGGGCCGGCGGCTCCATCGCGTCGCGGTGGGGATCCACTCCGACATCGAAAAGGAGTGGGAGCAAGCGGTCGGCAAAGAGCGCTACCGGCTCATGCGGGACGCCTTGCACGAGCTGGTCCGGGTTCCGGAGTTCCGAGCCGCCGCCGGCGGCCCGAGGCGCGGGACCTGACCAGGCAAGCTACACGCCCAGCGCCCTTCGGATCCACGACTCCTCAGCCGCCACGGCCGCGCCCAGATCCGACCCGACCAGGTCGTGGTCGCCGCCGGGAATCCACTTCAGCTGCGCGTCCACGCCACTGGCGACCAGCGCGTCGTAGGTGGCCTGGGTATGCGCAGAGGGAATGGTGTGGTCGGCCGTCCCCTGGATGAGCAGGGCCGGCGGTTGGCCGGCCGCAAAGTAATTTCGGGGTGAAACGTGCGCGTAGTACTCGGGATTTTGTGCAGGGTCGCCCGCGGCAGGCCAGCTACCGTTGCGATCGTGTAGGCGACGCGCGTTCTCGGCCTCGTCGCTACTCACCGGCGCGTGCAGCACGACGGCCTTGAAGCGTGGGTCGATCACCATCAGGATCTGAGAAACGCCCCCACCCTGGCTGTGCCCGATCACCGCCACTCGAGTGGGATCTGCCTGTTGCAGCGAGCCCAGCGACGACACCAGGTCCATGTCGATCACGGCAATCTGCTCGTTAGTCGTGAGGCCCGCTTCTCCCGGACCGGAGCCCGCATAGCCGGGGTAATTGGGGGCGATGGAGATGAAGCCGTGGGCGGCCAGCGGATCACCAAAGATGCCGGAGTCCTGTCCGACCCAGTAGCGATCCGTGGGGATGTGTCCGTGGTTGACAACGACGACCGGGAAGGGGCCGGCGCCGTCGGGCAGCGAGATTGTGCCCGTCATGGTCTGGCCGCCGCTGGTCCAGCTGACCTGGAGCTTGGTGAATCCGGACCCGCGCCACATCGGTTCCCCCACGGTGATCTGGCCCGCGTGACGGTCGCGCCCGCGCAGAGACTCCAGATAGTTCGCAGGCAACGGCGGCGTGGGGATGCGCGTCGGGGCGATGGTGGCGCCGGGCCGCGCGGCGGGCGTCGGGGCTAAGCGCGGGGGCGCGGCCGTTGGGGGCTGGCTGCAAGCGAGCAAGGCCAGGGCCGCCAGCGCCGCGGCGGGCTTCACGTTTTCGAGCGTACTTGACCCGACGGCAATGCGCTCCAGTGCCGGGCAGTCACTCTATCCTCGGCCGGGATCGAGCCGATCTGGGGCTTAGCGGCGTGGATCCACCACGATGGCTCCGCCCAGCCGGCCGGCTACCGCTGCGTCGAGTGCAGCCTCAGCCTCCGCAAGGCGATACACCGCTGCGACCGGAATCATCAGGCCGCGCTCGGCGAAAGTCGCGGTCTGCCGTTCCAGGAGCATTCCGTCCGGATGCACGAAGAACCCGGTGACGGCGATGCCTCGCTCTGCGATCAGAGGTTCGTTCGTGAGCGTGGCCAGGCGGCCACCGTCGGCGACCAGTGAGATGAGACCGGGCGCTGCACCGCGAACTGCATTGACGGCGACCGGCACACCGGATCCCCCGGCCAAGCGACGCGCCTCCGCCTGCCAGTCCGCCCGATGATAGTCGAGCACCACACCAGCTCCGTACGAACGCAGCCGTTCGGCGCTGCGCGGATCGGCGGTCGCGATGACGCGGGCACCGATCTCCGCGCCGATCGCCACCAGCATGCCGCCGGTGACACCTCCTCCGCCGTTGACTAAGAGGGTCTCTCCCGGCTTCAGGTTGACAGTCCGCAAGAGAACCTCGGCAGCGGTCAGCAGGGGGACTGACAACGCAGCCGCCACTTCGAACGACATGGCTTTCGGCTTCCGCGAGATCTGATTCTCTTGCGCCACGAAGAGCTCTGCCCAGGAGCCTTGCCGCAGCGGCACCGCGTGAGTGAGGACCTCGTCGCCAGCCCGGAACCTGGAAACGGCAGGGCCGACCGAGCGGACGACGCCGGCGGCCTCGACGCCAAGCGCCATCGGCGGTGATGCACCCACGTCCCAGCCGCCAGTCCGGACAACGTCGTCCCAATTGCCCACGCCGGCGGCGTGCACATCGAACAGGACATCGTCCGGGCCTGACGCCGCGGGGTCGGGCAGGTCCAGTGTCCTAACGGGCCCACCAAACTCCGTGATGCCCGCGCCTCTCACAAATTCTCGGCTCGGGTCCCGACGTCGTAGTGCTGATCCAGGAACCAGACGCCGTCGCGAAGGACTGCGTCGCCGTCCTCCACGTGCACAGGCGAGTCGAAGAGGGGGCAGTCGATCACCAGAGTGTGGTACTCGCCGGCTTCGCCGGCGATGTCGACGGCCAGCGGTCGCAGGTCGCGGACCAGTGCTTGATCAATTTCCCGACCGAGAAAATTCTTCGGGATGGTGCCGTTCTTGACCGCTATCACCTTTGCCCTGAACCCATGCCGAATGAGGTCGCCCACATAGGCCTCACGCTCCAATTGCCAAAGTGGAAGAAGAGCGCTCAATTCCGCGGCGCGGCAGACCTGCTCCTCCCAGGCTCGGTTTTCGTCAAAGTTGATGTCGCCAAAGACACATTCGGTGATGCCCATGCCGCGCACCTCCCGAAGAGCGTCGACGAAGGCGTCCTCGTACGTGGTCCAGCTCGTCGCCCGGACCACCAGCGCAGCACCGACTCGTTGGGCCTGCGCTTCAAGGATCGAACGATGGATCCCATGCGACCGCGAGCGCTGGCCATCTTCGGTGAGCATGGTCACCAGAGCGGCAGGCCGGCCACCGTCCTGCAGTGTCCGGTAGAGGGCGAATGCCGAGTCTTTGCCACCGGACCACGAGCAGGCGACCGGCTTACCGGCAGTCACCGCCGCACGAAACGCGCCGTTCTCAAGACGGGTGAGTGCGCTTCTAAGCGTCGAACGGAGCGCCGACCGGACACTTATATGAGCTGCCGACCGTCCAGCAAGCTCGGATCTGATGCCGACCCGATCGGGCGGTGGCGGGCAAGCTGACAGTGGTGACATCCAGGTTGCCGTTCGCCTGGGTCAGAACAGAACCCAGTTGCGGCCCGTCGACACTATCGAGATAAAGCGTCACCTGTGTCGAACCCGGGAACGACACTCCCCACACAGTGACCTTGTCTTGGTTGACGTGGACGGTTAGCACGGGCGCGCTGTTCGCGTCGGCCGCCGAACCGCTCGATCCGATCTGCGTTGAAGCCGCCGGCCCACCGGTCAGGGCCCATAGGCCCACGGTTGCGGCGAGGATCGCGGCAGCGACACCTCCGATCAGTAGGCGAGTACTCGGGAGGCTCGTCCTTTGGCTCGGCCGAGCGTCAGCCGATTCGGCCAGGGATTGGCTGGGCCCCATCGAACCGCCATAGTCGGGCGGCCGGTGGATAGCCACGCCAGGCGCGACTCGCCTCTCCACCCGACTTAGATCGAGGGCGAACACGACCATCGAAAACAGAAGGATCGCCAGAGCTACTCCCAGCGAGCCAAGTAAGACCGGGACGGCGAACTGCTCGATGGGCGGGGGCGTGCGGTCGTGACCGGCCAGGAGTTCGCTCTGGGTGCGTGTTATGTCATCTGCAACGTAGGCATCCCAGGCCGAGGTGCGGCGGATGTGCTCAAGCGCCACGAGCTCGTCCTTGTAGCGCTTGAGGTCGCCGTCGCGCAGTGCATCTCGATAATCGGATGTCAACGCTCCCGCCTTGGCGTGGACGCCGGCGGCCGCGAGCTCGGCGCGGATGGAATCGACCGAGATGAAGTAACCTCGGCCACCCTCGGCGCTGCCCTGGCCGTACGAGAGCACTCCCACCACGCGGCCCTGCGCGTCCAGCACCGGACCGCCGCTGTTGCCGGGGTGAACGATGGCATCCGTGCCGAAGGCTTTGAACCCGTTGTCTGCACGGACGTCCCACACTCGGCCCGACGAATAGACGGCAGGCACCGTGGCATCGAATTGAGCGGGCTCGTCGAGGTGGGCACCACGGGGATATCCGACGATCGTCGCCACCTGCTTCACGGTGGGTTCGGCCGGCGCGAGTGTCAGCGCCGGAGCAGCAGTCATGTCAGCTTTGAGCACCGCAAGATCGCGTTTTGGAAACGGTTCATCCGACGCGATGAGCGAAGCTCGCACACCGTGCGAGACCAGGTCCGTACCTGCGTGGACGGTGCCGGTGCCGATGTAGAACTTCGAAGCCACGCTATCGACACTTAGATGGCTGTTGACATAGCCCTGGTACCAAGCGCTAAGAGTGTCGATCTCGGCGTCGCTGGGCGAGATCCCGACCTGGCCCCGGACCCAATCCGAGAGATCCTGTCTCAGCTGTTTGATGGCCTCGGGATGTGTGTCGAAGTTGAGGATCTCAGTGAGCAGGTCACTCTTGGTCGGCGCCACCACGTGCGCAGCCGTGACGAGAAAACCGGATTCAGTGACGAAGAACCCAGTGCCACTGGAGTAGAGCTGCTCGTCCTCCTTGGCCCGCGTGTCTGCGGGACCCAGATAGGTCGCAGGATCCGACAGGATGATCTTCATGGCCTGCCGGTTGATGGCCGCCGTGTCGTAGGCGAGTGTCCTGTCGTAGATCATCTGCTGGAGCTGGTCGTGGAGTCGCTGCCCCGGACCAGGGGGGACCACCACGTCGGGAATCGAGAGTCCGACATCGAACTCGGCCTGAATCAGGGTGGTTGCCGGCCGAGCTACCTCATAGGCGCGCTCCGGCGTCATCGGCGGTAGCGGTGGCTTCCGTGTTTCCCGCACGGCCACTCCGAATGCGACATCCAAGATCACGACCAGCAGAAGTCCAGCGATCGCCAGCCGTCGGAAGACCTTGAGCATCAGTCGAAGGGTTAGCGGATTTCGCGATCGAGGAGCGCCGAAGACCCCGTCCAGCACTCGGCGAGGACGCCGGTCGTCAGCCTGTCCAGCACAGTCCTAACAGGATGTGGGAACAGCTCATCAAATCTCAACGTCGCCAAGAGGCTGTCCTGCCTTGGCTTGCTCGCAATCTCCTAGGACAGGATCTCGACGTAACCGTCCGTCCCGTGCACGCGGATCCGCTGCCCATCCCGGATGAGCCGGGTGGCATCTTCCACCCCCACGACGGCCGGTAAGCCGTACTCCCGCGCGATGACCGCGCCGTGGGTCATCAGACCGCCCACCTCTGTAACCAGGCCCTTGATCGTGACGAACAGGGGCGTCCAGCTGGGGTCCGTGTAGGCGGTGACCAGAATGTCGCCCGCTTCAAGGTCGGCCTCCGCCATGTCCAGGACCACACGGGCCGGCCCCTCGATGGTCCCCGCGGAGACCGGCAGGCCGGCCAGGGCGCCGGCGGGCAGATCGTCGCGTCGGTAAGCCCCGGCGACCACCTCGCCGTCCGACGTGAGCACTCGCGGCGGCGTAAGCGCTTGATGCGAGCTGAACGCGTCCTTGCGCCGGCGGAGGAGCTGGTCATCCACCTGCTTCGTGCGCGCGACGTCGTGGAGCTCCTGGAAAGTGAGGTAGAAGATGTCTTCTTCCTCGCTAAGCACGCGGGCCTGGACCAGGCGTTCGGCCTCCTCCAGCAAGGCCTGCTTGTAAACGAAGTAGCGGCTGATCATGCCGTACTTCGGATACTCCCGGTACCCGATGAAATTCCGGACGCGGTCGATCATCCGCTTGGTCTGTTCGGCCCTCTGTTCCCCGTCCGGTAAGGCCCGCAAACGCTCGAGCACTTCCTGTTCCTTCGTCCACGCTTCTTGCTGCCCTTGCTCGAAGCGCTGGCGGCCGGCGCCCGGCTCGAAGTTCTTGACGTTGCCGAGGATCAAGGGCACCAGCGTGCTGGGGCGCTCGCTCCAACGCGGCCTCGTGATGTCGATCTCGCCGGCGCAGCGCATGCCGTACTTGTCGAGGAAGGCCCGGATGGCGTCCCTCGCCTCCGTCCCGCCAGCAACCTTGACCAGCTGTTCCAGGAAATCCTCGCCCTCGACCTGTTGCAGAAAGGCCACCACCTCCGGGTACGGGCGGATCACATCCGCGACCTCCAGGAGCGCGAGGCCCATCTCCGACGTGACGTTGTGGGGGACGGACTTCGTGAGCGTGTCGGCCGCGTTCTTCTCGCCCAGCCAAGCCTGCAGGTGCTCGTTCAGCCACCACGTGGCCTGCATCGCGCCCATGAACACCTGATGGCTTTGGCGATCGAACAAGATCCGCCTCAGCTCCTGAAGGTCCTCCAGGATGAAGTCGAACAGCGCCACTCCTGATTGCGTCTGGATGTCGCGCTTCAAGGCGGCGATGGAGGCCTGGGTACGTGCGATCAGCTCGGGGACGATCGCTGGATCCATCTCGATGGGCGCCGGTGCGCCGGCGGCCGGCGGCGGGGCCGGAATCCCGTCTGAGAGGGACGGGATGAAGTCGTCGCGCTCGAGGATGGTCTGAAGTGCGTCCCTGATCAGCGGGTCGGATTTCCCCGCGACCTCCAGGAGAGCGGCGCGGCTCGCCGGCGAGGCCAGCTCTTTGGTCACATCGACGAAGAGCCTTCCGCCCGCCTCGTACATCGGCCGGCCCGCTGTGAGCTGCCACATGGAGATCCCCAGGGGTTTCATCGCGTCGGTGAACATCTGCTGATGACCGACCGAGAGGTAGACGTGGTTCTCCCGGTCGCCGACCTCTGGGATTGGGAACAGCGTCGTGATCGGCCGGCTCTGGACGATGTAGAAGTCGTCGTCGACCAGGCACCATTCGATGTCCTGCGGCCAGCCGAAGTGCGCCTCGATACGCCGTCCCAGCTGCGTGAGCCGCACGACCTGCGCATCTGTCAGCGCCGCCTGCTGCTTGGTGGCGACCGCCCTGGCGACGATCTCGCCGTCGCGCACCGTGAAGACGTCCGGTTTCACGCGGCCTGAGACGAGGGCCTCGCCGAGACCGAAGGTGGCCTCCACGGAGGCGAGCTTTCGGTTGGACGTGAGGGGGTCGGCCGTGAACAGAATGCCGGCCGCCTGCGGGACGACCATTCGCTGGACGACCACGGCCATCTGGACCCGCCGATGGTCGATGCCGTTCCGCAGGCGGTAGGTCACGGCCCGCTCGGTGAAGAGCGATGCCCAGCACAGGCTGATGCGCTGGAGGGTCGCCGTCGGCCCCACGACGTCGAGGTAGCTGTCGTGCTGGCCTGCGAAGGAGGTCGTCGGCGAGTCCTCCGCCGTCGCGCTCGATCTGACGGCGTAAGCGGCCTTCTCGCCCAGCCGGGCGAGCTCGCGGGTGATGGCCGCAGCCACGTCCTCGGGAATCGCGACGCCTTCGAGGGTCCGGCGGATCTCGGCGCTGAGCGTGCGGATCGCCACCCGGTCGTCCGGGTTCAAGTCAGACAGCCGATCGAGCCGTTCGTCGATCGACGGCGCTTCCGCCATGATCCGCCGGTAGGTGGCCGTCGTCACGCAGAAGCCCGCCGGCACGCGGATGCCTTCGATCCGCGAAAGCTCCCCCAGGTGCGCGCCCTTGCCGCCGACGGCCGCGACCTGCGCCTGGTCGATCTCCCCGAAACCCAGCACGTAGCCGCCGGTCCGCCGACCTTTCCCTTCAGCCCGCCGGGACGGTGCTCTGCCCATCTCTTTACGGATCCTTGCCCGCTTCGCCGGAACCTCGGGTCACCCTGATCGGCGGGGCTTTACCGTGGCTGCATCCTCCCTGGTCGTATGAGCTTGCGCGTTCGCCGCCGACGTCATGGTTGGTTCGGCTTCATGATCGCGGCCATCGTTGCCCTGGTCGGGGTGTGCCTGCTCACCGCGACCGTCGCGGCGATCCGCGTGCCCATTGCGCCAGACGTCACTCAATTCCGTCTGGCCCCGGCCGAGGCCGGCGCGGTTCGTGACCCGGCTCCGCTGCTGGCGCAGGTATCCCAGCTGGCAAGCGCAAGCGGGGCGACGGTCGGCATGGTGGTGACCGATCTCAACGTGACCCAACCCGCTCCTGTGAGGTTCAACGGCGATACTCCTTTTCCCGCCGCCAGCACTTACAAGCTGCCGCTGTTGATGGCCGACGCCGAGCGCATCGCGTCGGGCAGCTGGAAGGCCTCTGACCGCATCTGCTTCCAGGATGAGGAACACGAGGACGGCTGGTTCGATGACTACGAAGACGGAAGCTGCTTCACGCGGCAGGCGCTTGCGGAAAGAGCCGGCATCTATTCCGACAACACCGCCGGCCACATGCTGGCGACAAATCTCGGCGGGGGCACCGTCCTCAACGATTATGCGAGGCAGCGGGGAGCCAAAACCTCGGCTTTCTTTGCTCCCAATGAAACGACCGCTTCCGACCTGGCGGCGCTCATGGCGACCGAGGCCACGGGCCGTGCGGGTGGCGCCTCCGCTCAGCGCTGGCTGTATCCGCTCCTAACCCACACCGAATTCGAGGAGGGACTGCCGGCCGGCGTCCCGAACGGGGTGACCGTGACGCACAAGATCGGCGACGTCGATCAGACCGTCAATGACGTCGGCTTGATCAGCGGCCAGGGCAAGAAGTACGTCCTGGCAGTCATGACCATCGGCCTTGGCGGCGAGGCTGCGTGGCGGCTGGTCGCTGCGATCTCGCAGGCCGTCTGGCAGTACGAAAGCAGCTAAGGGGTCAGCGGCTCCGCATAACGGTCAAGGAGACGACGGTTTTCTTCAAAGGGAGCCATCACACTCTTCATCTGAGCTGGAGGGCCGCACCCATGAGACGACAATCAGCAACTTGGACCTGATCGAGATCATCCGCTCGTCTGTGATCGGCGAGGACGAGGCGGTCCTCGGCCCCTTCGGGCCTCGCCGGGTGACCTACGCCGACTACACGGCCTCCGGCCGCGCGCTGACGTTCATCGAGGACTTCATCCGCGAGGTGGTGCTCCCGCTCTACGCGAACACGCACACGGAGTCATCCGGCACCGGCCTCCAGACGACGCGATTCCGGGAGGAGGCGCGGCAGATCATCAAGGCGGCGCTGGGGGCCGGCGAGGAGCACGCGGTCATCTTTGTCGGTTCCGGCTCGACGGCGGCGATCAACCGCCTGGTCGACGTCCTGAACCTGCGGCTGCCGGCGGACCTCGACGGTCGTTACCACCTCTCCTCGGTGATCCCGGCCGGCGAGCGACCGGTCGTTTTCATCGGCCCCTATGAGCACCACTCGAACGAGCTGCCCTGGCGGGAATCGATCGCCGACCTGATCGTCATCCACGAGGATCACGACGGCCATATCGACCAGGCTCACCTCGAACAGGAGCTCATCCGCCACCGCGACCGCCCGCTCAAAATCGGCAGCTTCTCGGCCGCCTCCAACGTGACTGGCATCATCAGCGACTGGCAAGCGATCTCGGTGCTCCTGCATCGTCACGGCGCGCTTTCCTTCTGGGACTTCGCCGCCGCCGCCCCCTATACCGACATCAGGATGGGTTCGGCCCCCCAAGGGCCGGACGAGCCCTACCTCGACGCCGTTTTCATCTCGCCGCACAAGTTCATAGGCGGCCCAGGCACGCCGGGGGTGCTGGCCGCTCGCAGAGAGCTCTTCCACAACCGCGTGCCGGGGATGCCGGGCGGCGGCACGGTCGCTTATGTCAATCCTTCGGAGCACCACTACCTGACTGAGATCGAGCATCGCGAGGAGGGCGGCACGCCGGCGATCGTGGAGTCGATCCGGGCGGGTCTCGTCTTCCAGCTGAAGCAGGCCGTCGGCGCGGCCGAGATCCGCCGCCGCGAGGAGTCTTTGATCCGGCGCGCGATGGAGCGCTGGCGCCGCAATCCCGGCCTGGAGATCCTCGGCAACCCTGACCTCGACCGGCTCTCCATCGTCTCTTTTGTCGTGCGGCACGAGGGTCGCTACGTGCATCACAACTTTGTCGTCGCCCTACTCAACGACCTCTTTGGCATCCAGTCGAGGGGCGGCTGCTCCTGCGCCGGCCCCTATGGCCACCGGCTGCTCGGGATCGACCTCGAGAAGTCCCACGAGTTCGAGCGCGAGATCAGCCGCGGCTGCGAGGGCATCAAGCCGGGCTGGGTGCGCGTCAACTTCAACTACTTCATCTCCGAATCGACCTTCGAGTTCATCCTCGACGCGGTGGACCTGGTCGCAGCCGAGGGCTGGAAGCTCCTGCCGGAGTACCGCTTCGATCCCGGTAGCGGACTTTGGAGCCACCGCGGCGGACCGCCGGAGCCGCCGCTCAGCCTCGGCGACCTCAGCTATTCGGAAGGCACGCCGAAATCAGCGCATCGTCATCGGGAGCCGGAGGCGGCGATGGCCGGCTATCTGGAGGCGGCCCGGGGGATCCTGCGTGCCGCACACGGGCGCGCGGAGCGGGTTCAGCTCAATGAGGACTTCGAGCACCTGCGCTGGTTCTGGCTTCCGCACGAAGTGGCCAGCGGCCTAGAACTCCCCCCAGACCCCGCCCCGCCGATAGCCCTTCAGCAGGGCTAGGCCGATCAGGAACTGGATCATCCCCACGACCGCCTGAAACCAGGAGTACCAACCAGGGCCGGTGGCCGGGAGAACTCCTCGGGCCTCGAGTAACGCCGCAGGCACGCGCAGGACGCCTGCGAGGAACGCGACGACGATCAGCCAGAACATCCAACGCCAGCGCCGGACGACGCCGACGGCGAGCAAACAAAGAAGTGCGAGGAGGGGCGCCAGGAGAGCGAGTCCGAGCGATGGCGAGGCGGTCGCGGGGAGCTTGAGCGTGCCCGTGTAGACGCCGGGCGCGATGACGAGGACGACCACCAGGGCAGCGACGGCCGCTGCGATGAAGGCAAGTACCAACAGCTGACTGCGGTTGAGCCCGGCTGGCGATTTCACTGACTCGCCACTATCCCCGTGTGACCGGCTGAGGGGTCCCGCTGGAGTTCGCTACGGTTGGCCGGATGCTGACGTCGTTCGGCTTCCCGGCCTACCGATGGCTCTGGCTGTCAAATCTGGCTGGGTCGGCGGGGCGTTGGGCGCTGGTGCTGGTCCTCTCCGCGCAGCTCTTGCAGCTGACCCACTCATCTTTCTGGGTCGGGCTGGGACTCTTTCTGACCCAAGGCCCCGTGATACTGCTGGCGCCCTACTCGGGTGCGTTGGCCGACCGCTTTGATCGCCGGATGCTGAACGTGGCGTCGGCATCGGTGTCGGCTGCCACCACGGCCGCCTTCGCCATCCTCAGCTGGAGCGGTCTCATCTCGCTGCCGGCCACGCTCGTCCTGAGCTTGCTCTTCGGAGTGTCTTTCGTCTTCCAGATGACGCTTCGCAGCACACTCGTGCCCGGCCTGGTGCGGCCGCGCCACCTTCTGAATGCCGTCTCGCTCTTCCAGGTCGGCACCCAAGGCGCGCAGTTCGCCGGACCGGCCCTCGCCACGCCTCTGCTGGTCGGCGGCGGCCCCGCGGCGGCCTGGTGCTTGTGCGCGTTGCTGTATGGGGTGTCGGCGATCTTGTCTTTGTTCGTCGGCGAGTCTCGCGGCGGCCGACATGCCGGGAGCCAGCCCCACCGGCTGCGAGATTCGCTCTTCTATCTGCGCGCCCGGCCGCTGGCCTGGACCGCCATCCTGGCGGTGGCTTTGCACTGCTCGCTGACCATGGCCTACCAGGGCATGCTGCCCATGTTCGTCAGCATGGACCTCGGTGTCGGCGGCTCCAGCTACGGAGTGCTGCTGACCACGATCGGCCTGGGAGCGGTGGTCGGCAGCCTCGTGCTCGCCGGTCTGGCGTCTGCTCGCTACCGACGCGCGCTGTTCGTCCTCTCACTGATCGGAAGCGGCCTCAGCCTCAGCGTGATGGGGGCCGCCTCTTCGCTGAGCGTGGCGGTCGTCAGCGGTTTCTTCGTCGGCAGCACGCAAGCGATGTTCATGTCGATGACGCTGGCGCTCATCCAGGGTTCCGTGGACAACGACTTCCGCGGTCGGGCGACCAGTTTCTACCAGATGATCACGCTGGCGCCGATGGCTGTCTTCGGATGGGGCATGGGCGGGCTGGCAGACGTGACGGAGCCCCGCCCCTTGATGGAAACCAGCGGGATCATCTTCCTGGTGGCCATGGCCATCTATGCGCTGTGGTCGCCGTGGTTGCGTCGCCTCTTCAGCCTGCGGGGTTGGTCGGTCGCGGCCGCGCCGAGCGATCAACCGGAGGCGCTTCCGGCCTGATCCGCCGGCGCAGCGCGAGCACCGCCAGCGAGAGCACGCCGGCCAGGCAAAGCCCGATCCAGGGTGTCGCCGCCGCACCGTTTCCGAGCAGGGGCCCCAGCAGTGGCCCCGCCAGGGCGCCCGCCGCGTAGCCCGCGAAGAGCAGCCCGAACGCCGAATGGGGTGCGTCGGGCGCGGCGTCGGCGGCCATTCGCGACAGGACACCAGCGGCGCCACCCAAGGCCAGGCCCGCACCCAGGCTTCCGCCCAGTAGGGCCGCCGGCAGAGCCACGGCCACCAAGGGACCCGACGCCAGCTCGCAAAGCGCCACCACCAGCAGCACCAGGTCGGGCCCGCGCGCGTCGGCCAGCAGACCGGCGATCAGCCGGCCGGCGGCGTTGCCGACGGCGACCGCGACCAGGGCCAGACCTGCGAGCGCAACCGCCAGACCGTGCGCTCGCGCATAGGCCCCGGCGTTGACGAAGGCATAGGCGCCGAGTGGATTGGCGGTGGCCACCAGCACCACGCCTGTCCAGAGGCGAGGGCGACGAAGCAGGTCTCCTGCCGGCACTCGCTCCTCCTGCGCCAGCGGCGGAGCCGGGAGCGAGGGCAGGACGACCACCGCCGCCACCGCCAGCACCGCCATCAAGCTGCCTACGATCCGCAGGGCGTCGAGCCAACCCATCAGCTCGACCAGCCGCGCCACCAGCGGCACCTGCACCACCGCGGCGAGGGCATAGGTCCCGGTCAGGGCGCCGCCGACCGACCCCACCCGCTCGGGAAAGGCCTGGACGGCGGCGCCGATCGAGGCTGTCAGCGACAGGCCGCCCCCCAGTCCCAGTCCGAGGAAGGCGTAAAAGGCGACGAACGTCAGCGCTGAGGGCCATAGGAAGGCGACCAGGAAGCCGATCACCAGGAGCCCCACCGCCGCCGCGCAGAGCCGGCGGGGCGGCAACCGATCAGCCAGGCGGCCGCCGAAGACGGTCGCCGTCCCGAAGCCGAGCGGGGTGGCCGAAAAAACGGCGCCCACCAGCGGTGGCGGCCAGTGCTCGTGGGCGCGCACGTCCGCGGCGGCCGCGCCCCAGGAGAAAACGAGGCCGTATGCGAACTGGAGCGCCAGGGTCGCCAGCGCGACGCGAAGACGGATGCCTAAATGATCAGGCGATCCGCCGCCTCAACGCGGATTCCAGATGACCTCCCAGAGATGGCCGTCAGGGTCGCGGAAATATCCCGAGTAGATGCCCCAAGGGCGGTCGCGTGGCTCGTCCTCCACGGTCGCACCGGCGGCACGCGCTGCGGCTAGCAATTTGTCGACATCTGACCTGGTCGCCACCAGATGCCCGATGCTGAAGCCGCCGGATCTGGCGGGGACCACCGGGATGCCGGCATCCTTGGCCAGTTCGCGACGCGGATAGAGGGCGAGGGTCAGGCCGCCCTCGAGCTCAAACATGACAACGGCTCCGGCAGCATTGACTTCGTCACCTGGGAATTCGGTCGCGATTACGCCTTGCGTCTTCAGTCCCAGCCCGTCTCGGTAGAACACAAGGGAGCGATCAAGATCGTCGACGGCAAGAGTGATGACGTCGATCCGAGCATTCATGCCAGCAGCAAATCACAGCTCGCTGAAGCGAGGCACGGTCTCGAGCGTTTGTGGAATCCTGGGGGAAATGACGCCAGAAGAGCTATTGCGCGTGCTCGACAAGCCCATCGCCCGGGAGCTGCTGTCCTCAGCCGGGCTGATGCGGCTGGCGTACACCGGCCGCGACGGTCATCCGCGGGTCATCCCGGTCGGGTTCATTTGGGACGGCTCGGCGCTGAACGTTTGCACTGCCGAGCACGCACCCAAGGTTGCGGCTCTGCGTAGGGATCCGCGGGTGGCTGTCAGCATCGAGGCCGGGACCCAGCCACCACGCGACCTCTTCATCCGGGGCAAGGCCGATGTCGAGATCGTCGATGGCGTTCCGCCGGAATACCTCGATGCCAATCGCAAGGTGACGCCGCCGGAAAAAATGGCGGAGTTTGAAGTGCAGGTTCGGGAAATGTACGATCGAATGGCGAAAATCCGCATCCGGCCTGAGTGGGCCAAGCTGATCGACTTCGAGACGACCGTCCCGCAGGCGATCGAGGAAATCATCCGCCGCAAGTCGGCCTAGCTGGGACTCTTCTCTGCAGCGATCTCGACGTCGTCCCGATAGAGATCGAAGGCGCGGGAGTACTCCATCACGCGGGCCACCTCTGCAATGAAAGAGTCGTCGTAACCCGCGCGGCGAAGAAGATAAAAGCCCATCTCCATTCCCGACGTGATCCCGCCGGCCGTGATGATGCGTCCGGCGTCGACAACCCGAGCGCGGCTGATAGTGCAGGCCGGGGCAATCTGCTTGAGCCGGTCGATCGGCACCATGCCCGGCGGGTTCATCTCGGCGCGGTCCGGCTCCTTCCGGTTGGTCGCCGGCAGACCGTCCAGAAGCCCCATCTTTCCGTAGACCCACGAACCCGTGCAGACGCTCGTGAGGAGACAGCTTTCGGGCTGGGACCGAACGAATTCGTGCAAGCGGCGGTTGTGCACCTCCTGGCGGGTCCCATAGCCACCCGGGATCAGGAACGCGTCCATGGCGGGGGCGTCGGCGAAGGAGTAATTGGGCAGGACGGTGAACCCCGCCTGCGCCTGGACAGGCCTCATGGCGTCGGCGATCAAGAAGGCGTCGAGCTCTGGGTCGAACCGGCGTGCCACCGAGAAGACGCCGTGCGGCGCCGCGAAGTCGACGATCTCGGCGTCCTTGAACACGTAGATCCCGAGGCGGAAACCGGCAACTCTACTCATCGTTGGCCCTGGCTACGCGCCTTAGAAAAGGAGGGCGTTGTGCAGGCTGGCGAGAGCTCCGACGACGGTGGTTATCCGGCAGCTGTTCAACACGAACCGGTGGGCAGAATGTCCCAAAGGGCCGCGGTGCCTCCACCTGAATGTGATCACAAGGGCCATGGCGATCGCTACCACCAGCAAGAGTTTCAGCAACGCCAGGCGTGCGATCCCATTGGCGACGATGATGCTTTCCGTTACCGGCATCAGCTCGACCGCCCCTCTGGCCTTGTCCAATGCGGTGCTCGCGACGTCGGTGAACTCGGCGATGCCCAGAAGGCCGATCCAGATCGCTCCCAGCCGCGCGTTCATAGCCCTAGCTTTGGGCGAAGAACGCGTAGGCGACCAGCGCTAACAGGGCGATGGACTCCACCAGTGCCACCCCCATCCAAAAGCTGTGCCACGGCAACCGCCAGACCCGAACTAGCACTCTCCCCCGATTACTACGATCGGCTCCCAGCCGTCCCGATGTCAATGGGCCATCTGGCCCTCCCCGTTGGCATTCCAGGCCATCTGCCAGAAGGCGAGCTCGTACTCGCTCGACGCCAGGAAGGCTGCCTCCATGCGCTTTTTGACCGGCATGGCGGCTTCTCCGCCGATCCGGTCGACGAGCCGCCTGCACCAATCCGCGAGAGCCTGGAACTCGGGACTCGCGTACGAGTCGATCCAGGCGGCCAAGCGGGCGTCCGCCGGCCGGGAACCCGCCGCCAGGCAGAGGCCAATCTCAGAGAAGGCCCACATGCAGGGGAGAAGGGCGGCCGCCAGGTCAGCGAAGTCACCCGTGGTGGCGGTGCGAATCAGGAAGTCGGTGTAGGCCCTGGTGGTTGGCGCCATCGGCGCCGCCTCCAGGTCCGCGGCTCCGATCCCGAACTCGGCGGCCAGGGCGCGGTGCAGGTCCATCTCTGTGCGCGCCGTGGCAAGCAGCAGGTCGGCGAACCAGGTCAGCGTCTCGAAGTCAGGCGCCCGGGCGGCGGCCAGAGCCAGCAGGCGGCAGTACTCGATCAGAAAGCGGTAGTCCTGCAGGATCCAGAAGCGGAACTTCTCGGGGGCCAGGCTGCCATCGCCGATGCCCTTCACGAACGGGTGCTGCAGCTGGCTCTGCCAGATCGGATCCGCCAGCTTCTGCAGGTGGTCGCTGAAGCGGGAGCTCACCGGCCCTGCCAGGCCATGTCCCAGAAGGCCCGCTCCAGCTTGCAAACTTCGAGAAAGGCGGCCTCAGCCTGAGGTGATTCGTCGGCCACAGCGGCAAGACCATCCACGTAGCTCGCGAACTCGCTCTGCGTCCAGTGTTCGACGAAGCTGCGGTAGGCGGGCGCTCCCGGCCGAGCGCCGCGCCAGGCATCGAGGTAGGCGCGTTCCAGCGCCCAGAGCGCCGTGAGTGCGGGGCCGCTGCCTCCTCCCAGCCAGCGGCCCATCGCCAGGCGGTATGCATCCGTCGCCGGCAGGCGGCTCGCCTCGAGACTTATCCCGCGTTCAGTGGCCTGAGCAACGAACCAGGTCAGCTCCGCGTCCAGAGCGTCGATTCCGGCGGTGAGCACAGGCTCTGCCGGGCTGGGAGCCTTTGCCCGCAGCTCGGACTGAAAAACCAAAAGATCTCTGACAAACAAATAGTCCTGGACGAGCCACCTGTTGAACGCATGCGGGGGCACGGTGCCGCTTCGAATTCCGTCCAGGAACGCGTGGACAGTTGCACCGGCCCACTCTTGCGGGTGACGTGAGATCAGGTCTGCTACAGGCACATGCAGTGGCGACGCGATCAGCTCGCCGCTTTCTTCACGAGCGCGGCGATCCGTGCTTCGTCCGCTGAAGTCAACTTCATCACGGCAAAATACGTGGGCCACACATTGCCTTCGTCGAGTTTGGCCACGTCGCTGAAACCCAACACGGGATACCGCGTCTTGAACTTCTGCGCGCTCTGGAAGAAGCAGAGGACCTTTCCATTTTTGGCATATGCGGGCATCCCATACCACAGCCTGGGCGTCAAGCCTGGCGCGCTGTCTTTGATGAGCGCATGCAGGCGTTCCGCCATGGTGCGATCGCGTTCCTGCATCTCGCTGATCTTCGCGAGCACTGCCGTCTCGCCGTCCGCCGCGGCCACCTTCATCTCTTGGACGCGATCTTTCATCGCGGCCCGCTCCCCGGCGGTGAATCCCTCGTATCTCTTGGCGGAACTACGCTTTTTCTTCATCGGTTTCCTCCCCTTCGAGTCTCAACGGAACGACCTCATGCTAGGCAGGCACCGCCGTGGCGGCTTGTCCAAAGCTGCTCGATCATCGGCGATCCAAACCCGAAGGAGCGCACGATGGCGGCGAGCAACCATGACCAGCCCAGGCACCGTCTTCACCTTGGTCCTGCTGGTGTCCGCAGCCGGTGGCGCAACCGGGATCTTCCAGGCGCACGCCCGAGTCGAGACTGATCCTGGAGTCGTAGCGAACGGCCGGCTCAGCTCCCTGGCCGGCGCCCTCCTACTGTCCCCAGCTTGAGGGCCAGCGGGGCCAGCATCAGAAGCCCCCTGCCCGGCTCCCACAGGGTCTGGCTGAGCGTCGCAGGTTCAGCCGCCGGGAATCACCAGGCCGCTCTCATGGCGACCTTGCCCGGTCGGCCTGGAAGACGAACGCGAAGCGGTCCCTCGACGCTCGAGGGACCCTTCGCGTAAATGATGTGCGTAGGGACGTCGTTGGCAGGTGTACTGGAGAGTGGGAATCAGCCCGAGCGGCGGGATGCCGAGGCGCGGGCGACGCGCGACCACCTGGCGGAGCTGCTCGACATCCCGCCCGGTGAGCTGCGGACGATCGGCAAGGAGACGGCCGAGGCGATGGTCGCGATGCTCGAGAGGCGCGGACGCTAGCCGCGATGCGCGGCCGCTGATTCGCCGAGCGCATGCGTCCCCATCACTGGCCCCTACCCCTCAAAGGAGGGCGATATATTGTGGCCCACCCGTGGGACAGCGTCCTTGAAGCAGCCGCCATTCGAAAACACGGACTTGCGGCTGGGTTACGGTGCGCAGGGAGAGGATGAAGAGAGGGCCAGTGGCGGTCTTGCCCTGATCGTGGAGGAGGACGTCACAGAGCAGCACGAACTTGTGTCCGCGGCGCTTCGCATGGCGCTGGCGGAAAAGCTGCAGATCGACCACGGCCAGCTGGAAGGCCTCGACGCCGAGGCGGCCGCGGCCGCGCTCCACCACTTCGTGGTCCGCTCTGCGGGTCCCGAGGAGCTGCCCCCCTGGCTCGAGGCTCAGCCCGCAGACGAGACTCGCCGGGAGCTGATCGCGCACGGAATCCGCCAGGCGCTGGCGTACGAGCTGGGCGTGCACCCTCAGCAGCTGGAGCGCATGAACGTGATCGGCGCCGCCCATGCGCTCGACCGCATCCGCAGCCGCCGCGTGGCCCTGCGCTCGGCCAGCGCACCCGCGATTCGGGTGGCCGCGGATGAAGACTCGCGTGAGCTGATCGACCGCATGCTGAGCGAATCCCTGGCCGAGCAGCTCGAGCTGCCGCCGGTTGCGATCGCTGGCCTGCGATCCGACCTGGGAGCCCACATCCTCGGCGTGATCCTGATGCTCCGCCGGCGTGCCGACGCGGCCGCGCTGCCGGCGGGCGTGACGCCCACTGCACAGGAACGGCGCGACGTGGTCGCGCGGGTGGTTCGAGATGCCATCGCGCAGGACGCGGAGATCCATCCGCGGCTGCTGGGGTCTTTGGACACCACCGCCGCCGCGGTTCTGCTCGGCCGTTTCGCCGAAACCCGGCGCACGGTCGAGGTGCTGCGTTCGAACATAGCCAACGACGAGCTGACCGGCGCTCTCCGGCGCTCGGCCGGCGAGCACCAGCTGCAGGCGGAGATGGCCCGCGTGCGCCGGCTGGGACAGGGGCGGTTGACGGTCGCCTTCCTGGACATCGACGCTTTGAAGAGCGTCAACGACAGCCAGGGCCACGAGGCCGGCGACCGCTTGCTGCAGGCGCTGGTCTCCACCATCCAGCGCCGGATCCGAAGCTATGACTCGGTGACCCGCTGGGGCGGCGATGAGTTCGTGATCGCGTTCCCGCAGGCCGACCGGCAGAGCGCCGAGAGCATCCTGCGCGAGGTCAAGTCGACCTTCCAGCAGGAGACCGCGCAGACCTTCAGCTACGGTCTGGCGGAGCTGGCCGCCAGCGACGATCTCACCGCCATCGTCGCCCGCGCCGATGCCCAGCTCTACGAGCAAAAACGCGGCCCCGCGCCCGAATCGCCGGACCAGCTGCCGCCGCCGGCGCCGCTTCCCGAGCGGCGCAGCATGCTCGACCGCTTGCGCGGCCGCTAGCCGCACCGCGCTAGGAGCAGGCCGGCCCGGTCACCTCCACAGGATCCGAGGCGACCACGTTTGGGCTGCTGATCATCGCCACGAGCCGCCCGCGGTGCAGGTTCGCGGGCACCGCGACCGATGCATCGGAGATGACGTGGTTCCAGCCGGCGGGGGCTGCGAAGGAGCCGTTTGCGAGCGCGCTCGAGGTGCCGTCGCAGCCGTCGTAGAAGACGATCTTCCAGGCCAGCGACGTCGGCGAGCCGGCTCCCGAGAAGCGCAGGTCCACGGTCGCCGAGCAGCGACCGCCGACCTGGCAGTTTCCGGCCGGAGTCAGCGCCGCCCCCCGCATGCGGCCGAGCGACGGCGGCGCCGGGGGGACGTAGGCGACCGCGGTCGCGGCCGGAGTGGGAAGCGCAGTGGGCTCCACAGCCGGCTCGAAAGCGCTGGGGCCCGCCGCCGGCGCGCTCGTCGCCACTTTGGGGGCTGCCGACGGCGCGCCCACGCCTGTGATCGACATCACGATGGCCAGGATCACGAGCACCACCACGCCGGTCCCGATCAGGGCTTTGGGAGGCTGCGGGCCGCCATCCACGTCGCTGATCGCCGAAGGCTGCTTCAGCGGAGGCGCGAGGCCGGGGGCGTGGAGGCGGCGCACGAAGGCGGCCAGGTCGGCGCGGGCCTGGGCACGCGAGTCGGCGGAGGCCAAGGCGGGCAGCTGGTGACCCAGCGCCAGCGCCGCGCCTGCAGGCGCCCGTCCCAGCGCACCCATGGCGAGTGAGTCCAGCGCCACCTCGAGCAGCGGGTCCGGCGCCGCCAGCGCCGGCACCAGCATCCGGCCGACGGCGGACACGGCATCCGCGCCGACTCCTGCCGGCGATGGCGAATGGCCCTCGAGGAGCACCGCGCCTTCGTCGGTGATCTTGACGTCTCGTGGCGTGGGCAGCCACAGCTCACCGCCCTGGTGGTCGGGCAGCTGGTCGAGTACAGACAGGGTCACGTAGACCACCTCCGCCGGCGAGAGAGGTGTCAGCTCCAGCAGCCGCTGCAGCGAAACCGAGTGCCGCGTCCGGTGGAAATCCAGGGATAGGGCAGCCAAGCGTGCAGCAAATTAGCAGTTAGGACCCCTATTCCGGGGGGCCCGCCCCGGCAAGCTCGCGGCGCCAGGGCGGCTCCGCCCCGGCTCGTGCGCAGGTCAGCGCGGCGACCTGGCAGGCGAACTCGAGCAGCGATCGCAGTTGCCCGGCCTCCAGCCTGAGGTCGCGGTCCAGGGCGTCGTGCTCGTACAGCCAGGCCAGCACCGCCGCCCCGAAGGCGTCGCCGGCCCCGATCGTGTCGACCACCGACACCGGCGGCGCCGGGACGCGCGCGTGGGCGCCGTTGCCGCTAGCCCAGGCGCCCTCGGGGCCGAGCGTGATCACCACCAGACGCACGCCTCGGTCCAGCAGTCGCTCGGCCGCAGCCTCAGCGTCGAGATCGGGGTACACCCAGGCCAGGTCGGCGGCGCTGGCCTTGACCAGCGTGCTCAGTCCCAACAGCTCATGCAGGCGCTGCCGGTAGGCGGCGTCGTCAATCAGTCCCGCGCGGACGTTGGGATCGATCGCGACCAGGCGCCGGCCGTGCTCGCGCCGCACCAAGGCCGCCACAGTGGAGGCCATCGGCTCCAGCACCAGCCCCAGCGTGCCCACGTGAAGCGCCTGCACCTCCGGTCCGAGTTCTTGGAGCAGGTGGTCGAGGGTCAGGTTGGGAGCGGCGGTGCCGGCGACCTGAAACCGATAGCTGGCGCGGCCTTCGGCGTCGAGTGTGGCTGCGGCGACCGTGGTGGGTTCCGGGCCTACGCCGGGGAGCTCGAGGCTGACGCCATCCGCGCGCAAGCACTCGGCCAGGCGGCGGCCCCGCGCATCGCTGGAAAGGTGCCCCAGGAAGCCGACCGGCACTGCCAGCCGGCCCAGCGCGCGGGCTGTGTTGAAGGGTCCGCCGCCTGGAGTCTCACGCTCGGTGCCGTCCGCGTCGCGGACCACGTCCATGAGCGCCTCGCCGCAGACCAGGATCACGGCACCGGATGATGATCCTGCTACCGGACGGAGGCCACCCCCAAGGTCTCCTGGGCCAGCAGCTCGACCACCGACCTGGCGTCGCCGGTCTGCGCGTAGACCTTCAGCTGGCGGTCGGCGCTGGTGCCGTCGGCCAGGATCGTGTGCACGTATTCGACGGCCTCCCGCGAGTGCAGCTCGTCGACCACGTCGTCCACGAAGTCGAGCAGCTCCAGCGCGAGGTCGCGCATCGGCACCTCCGCCTGCTTCCCGAAGTCGATCAGGCGGCCGTCGATGCCGTAGCGCATGGCGCGCCATTTGTTCTCGCCGATCAGCGCCGGTGGATATTTGCGAAAACCGAGATTGGCGCGCCGCAGCTTCAGCAGCTTGGCGCAGATGGCCTGCATCAGCGCGGCCAGGCAGACCGTTTCCTCGAGCCGCGTCGGCATGTCGCAAACGCGAAACTCGATGGTGGGAAAGGTGGGGTGCGCGCGCAGGTCCCACCAGATCTTCTTGCCGTCGTCGATGGAGCCGGTCTTGACCAGCAGCTCGACGTAGTTCTCGTACTCGTCGAAAGATCCGAAGTCGGGTGGTACGCCGGTGCGCGGGAAGCGCGCCCAGATCACGCTGCGATACGACTTCAAGCCGGTGTTGCGACCCATCCAGAAGGGGCTGGACGTGCTCAGCGCCAGCAGGTGGGGCAAGAAGTAGCGCGCTTCGTTCATGACCTCGATGCGGTGCTCCTGGTCCGGAATGCCCACGTGCACGTGCAGGCCGAAGATGACCAGCGAGCGGATGACGTCCTGCATCTCCTCCTCGAGCGCGCGGTAGCGATCGTGCTCGGTGACCTGCTGCTCATGCCAGCGGGAGAACGGATGGGTCCCGGCGCAGGCCAGCCGCAAGCCTTCGGGCTGGAGCAGGCTGGAGAGGTGGCCGCGCATATCGGCAAGCTGGTCGCGGGCCTCACGCACGTCGGCGCAGATGGCGGTCCCGACCTCGACCACCGACTGCATCATCTCGCGCTTCACCTTGTCGCCCAGGCGCGGCGTGGCGGCGGCCAGAAGCGTGTCGATGTGCGAGCGCAGCTCGCCCTGGGCGTCGATGATCATGTACTCCTCTTCGACGCCGATCGTGAGCAGGCGCGGATCCGCGGACATCAGGCCCCCAGGACGAATGTTGGCACGACGCTCCCGGCGCCGGCGGTGACGTTGAGCAGGGCCGCCGCCGACAGACGCGTCAGGCAGCCGGCCGCCCGGCCGTCGAAGAGATAAGGATCGAGGTCGATCGCCAGGTCGAGGTAGTGAACGCCCTCGGCGGCGATCGGATAACGCTCCCTGGGCACCTTGACCGCCTCCTGGACCACGTAGGACTGAGTCTGTGCGACCTCGACGGCCGCTTCCCACTCCGCCTGGTCCACAGTCCAGCCCAGCACCACGCCTTTGCCGCCGTACTCGTCGTTGGGCTTCAGCACAAGGTGGTCGCGACGGCGCGCGACGCGTTCGGCCAGGCGCGGTCGCACGCGTCTCGTCCACGGCACGTGGCGCCGGATGGCGGCGCGCTGCGCGGGCGTGTACAGGTGCTGGTAGCGGGGATCGGAGAGCAGGGCCAGGCTCATCTTCTTGTGCAGCAGCTTGGCCCGGAATGTGTTGACGACGCAGACCGCGCCCGCCAGATAGGCGTCACGCAGCGCGCGCGTCTCGTCGGCGCGTGCGAGCAGCTCGCTGGTGAGCACGCGCCGGTAGACCAGGTTGACCGCGGCGCCGCCGGCATGTAAGCGGCCTTTCGAGAATTCCAGCTCCCGGGGATCGCAGATCAGCGTCTTGACGCCATGGGCTTCGAAGTAATCGCGGAACATCTCGAACTCGGACGCCGTCGGCAGCCCGGTCCAGTCGACGATCGCGATCACCGGCGTCGAGTCACGGCCCCACTGCCGGAAGGCGCGCAGCATGGCGGCCAGCTGGCGCTCGCTGGTTTTCACGAACCGGCCCGGGAACCGGCGGCGGAAGGCGCGCATCACCGGCAGCCCGGCGAAAACCTCGGCCAGGTTGTCGCCGTAGGCCATGCCGGCCGGCGACTCCGCGTTGTACTCCACGTAACGAACTCGGTCGGCGAAAAAGCTGTCCAGCCGCGCCGACGGCGAGGAGGAGCGGCAGCCGGGGTCGGCCAGCGCCAGCCGCTCCTCTTCGGCATCCAGGTCAAGCTCGGCGCGCAGGCCTTGGTCCTGGAGCAGCGCGCGCTCGAGTGCCTGCAGCGCGCTGTACACGGCCTGCGAGGCGCGCACGGCCTCCTGGTAGCGGCGCTTGCTCAGGATCTGGGGGCGGAGCGCAACCGAGAGCGGGCGCTCGCCGAACGCCAGGCGGCGCGCGGCCTGGCCCTCGCGCAGTCCTTCCAGGGTCGAGGCTGCCAGGCGGTCGTCCGCGAGCAGCTCGTGGTAGGCGGCGACCGCGTCCTTCACTTCGTCGGGATGTGGTTCCACCAGCGGTGCTCGCCGCGCCAGGGTGCTTTGCCGTCGCCGCGTGCGTAGGCGAGAACGAGGTCGGTCATCTTCTCCAGCACCCACTGAAAGTTGTCTTCCTTGATCGAGAAGTTGTCGAAATCGGGGGCCGGGTTCAGGAAGTCGATGGCGTAGAGGACGTCGTCACGCACCGCGAACTCGACGGTGTCCATGTCGTACCCCAAAGCGTCGACGAGGATGCGCGCCTGCTTGATGGACTCATCGCGCAGGGCGCCGGTGGGCGGGTTCGAGATCTGGTAGCGCTCTTCGAAAGGCGCGCGCGGGTTGTAGCGGATGGGGAGGATGTGCTCGCGCCCGATGCAGATGCAGCGCACGTAGTCCTGCCAGTCGATGAACTCTTGCAGGATCATCGTCTTCAAGCCGCTGGTGTCGTAGGCGGTGACCAGCTGCTCGACGGAGTCGACGATGTGCACGTCCTTCCAGCCTCCCCCGGTGTTCGGCTTGAGCACCGCCGGCAGCCCGGTGTAGGCGACGATGCCTTCCCAGTCCAGCGGATGCTGAAGGTTGCGCAGCGACTTCTCGTGGTCGATGTCGGGGATGTACTCCTTGTTGGGCAGGACCACGGTCTTGGGTACCGCGACGCCGAGCTTGCGCGCCAGCGTGCATTCGAAGAACTTCTCATCCGCCTCCCACCAGAAGGGGTCGTTGATGACGACGGTGCCCATCAGCGCGGAGCTCTTGAGGTGGGCGCGGTAGTAGGGGATCTCGTGCGAGATGCGGTCGACGATGACGGCGTGCGCGGGTTCTTCGAGCTCGGCGGTGCCGCCCAGCACCGCCAGCTCCGCGCTCACGCCCTCGGCCGCGCCACGCTGGTTGACCATGTCGATGAAGGGCAGCGGAAACGTGTTTTCGCGCCCGACCAGGACTCCGACTTTCTTTGCTCCCACCGCCGCCCCCTTATCGATTACTGCGAGAGATAGCGCCTCAGCATGTCCTTCCAGTACGGCCAATCGTGCGCCCAGCCGGGCCACAAATCGAGCTGTACGCTCACGCCCCTTTCTCGCAGCAGTCGCGCCACCTTGATGCTGTCGGCGACATTCGCGTCCTCCTCGCCGGTGGCGATCACCCTGGGATTCATCGCCTGCAGCGGACCCAGGTAGGCCTGGTCGTCGAGGCCGGGCAGGAAGGCCAGCAGGTTCGTGAGGTAGGCGTCCTCGTCCGAGTAGCCGTCCAGCCAGCGGGCGGTGTCGTAGGCACCGCTCAGGCCGACGAAGCCGCGCACCCGCGTGGGGTGACGCACCGCCAGCAGCACCGCGTGCAGGGCTCCGAACGAGGGACCGGCGGCGATCGGCCGCTCCGCGATCCGCGGCATGAGCTCGTCGACGAGGTAGCGCTCGTACTGCAGGTGGCGCTCGAGCCGCTGTCGCGGATGCCGGTCCTTGGCGTACCAGGACTCGCCGTCGACGCTGTCCACGCACCAGACGTGCAGTTGACCCGCATCGACCCGGTCGGCCACAGCGCCCACCAGGCCGAAGTCCTCCCACTGGTAGAAGCGGCCCTGCGAGGTGGGGAGGGCGAGCACGGGCACCCCGGCGCGGCCGAAGCGCAGGACCTCCATGTCGCGCTCCAGCGCCCCGCTCCAGTCCTTCAGGTAGTCGCGCTCCAACGTGGCGCGCTAAGTTTCCACGATCCAGCGGGCCAAACAGTTCGAGCGCCGGCGCTCGTACCTTATGCGGCCCCAAAAACAGTTCCGGCGCCGGCGCTCGGGCAACAACTCAGATGTCTGTTAAGCGCCCGCGCGCCAGACTAGAAGTCGGATGCCCGAGCGCTGGTACAAGGAAGCCGTCATCTACTGCCTGGATGTCGAGACCTTCCAGGACTCCAACGCGGACGGCATCGGCGACCTCCAGGGCCTGATCGTCCGGCTCGACTACCTGGCGCGGCTGGGCGTCACCTGCATCTGGCTCAACCCCATCCACCCCTCGCCGGGCAAGGACGACGGCTACGACATCACGAACTACTACGACGTCCATCCCCGGATCGGCTCCCTGGGCGACTTCGCCGAGCTCGTGCACGAGGCCGGCAATCGCGGCATACGAATCCTGATCGACCTGGTCATCAACCACTCCTCGATCGAGCATCCCTGGTTCCAGTCTTCGCGGAGTGACCCGGATTCGCCCTATCGCGACTGGTACATCTGGTCGCGGGAGGAGCCGCCGACCCGGCGGCAGGGCATGGTCTTCCCCGGCCAGCAGTCGGACACCTGGACCTACGACACTCGCGCCAAGGCCTGGTACTTCCACCGCTTCTACGACTTCGAGCCCAGCCTCAACCACTCAAACCGCGAGGTCCAGGTCGAGATGCGCAAGATCATCGGCTTCTGGCTCCAGCTCGGAGTCGGCGGCTTCCGCATGGACGCCGCCCCCTTTGTCATCGAGCAGCCTTCCCCGACCAGCGCCGAAGCCAAGAAGTCGTTCGACATGCTTACGCGGTTCACGGAATACCTGAATTGGCGAAGGGGCGATGCCGTGATCCTGGCGGAAGCCAACGTGGGCAACGACGAGCTGTCCGATTACTTCGGCGATATCGGCGGCTCCGGGAACCGTCTCCACATGCTGTTCGACTTCCGGATGAACTGCAAGCTGATGCTGGCGCTGGCGCGGGAGGACGCGGAGCCCATCGTGGAAACGCTGATGAACACCCCGCGCATCCCGGAAACCGGGCAGTGGGCGACCTTTCTGCGCAACCACGACGAGGTCGACCTCAGCCGGCTCACGCCGAGCGAGCGGCAGGACGTTTTCAACGCCTTCGGGCCTCGGCCGGAGATGCAGCTCTACGGCCGTGGCATCCGCCGCCGCCTGGCGTCCATGCTGGGCGGCGACCGGCGCCGCCTCGAGCTCGCCTACTCGCTCCAGTTCACGCTGCCGGGCACGCCGGTCCTCCGCTACGGGGAGGAGCTGGGCATGGGTGAGGACCTCTCGTTGCCCGAGCGCAACGCCATCCGCACTCCCATGCAGTGGTTCAACGCGCCCAACGGTGGGTTCAGCTCGGCCCGTCCGGAGGATGTGATCCGGCCAGCCGTCAAGCGCGGGAAATATGGCTATCCGAAGGTCAACGTGACCGAACAGCGCCTCGACCCCAACTCGCTTCTGAGCTGGTTCGAGCGCATGATCCGGACCCTGCGGGAGTGTCCGGAGATCGGAACCGGCCAGTGCGAAGTCGTGCAGGCGGCGGTCCCCAGCCACGTCCTGGTGCACCGTTTCGATGCACCGGAGGGCTCCGTCCTGCTCCTCCACAACCTGGGCTCGCGAGCGGTCACGCTCGATCTGGGGCGGCTGCCGCGCACGGGCGCCGACGTGCACGAGATGTTCGCTGACGGCCCCTATCCACCACCTTCTTCCCGCTTGCGGGACCTGCGCCTGAATGGACACGGCTACCGCTGGATAAGGCTCTCGCACAGGGCCGAAGAGTTCTCAGCCCGATCCACGCCCCGCTAGACTGCCCGCGAACGCGCCGGCGACAAGTACATGGCGTTCCTCACACGTTGATTCGGCGGGAGCATGAGCTCCGCGGGGGGTATCCAATTGCATAGGTTCCTGCTCACGATCCACGGCACGACGCGGTCGCTGGAGATGGCGGTCCCCGCCGACACGCCGCTGCACGGGGTGATGGCCAGCATCGTGGAGGCGGTCGAGGAAGCGCCGGCCGCGAGCCCGTCCGACACCGAGCGCTGGCGGCTGGCTCTGGACGACGGCCGCCTCCTGAACCCGCGCGCCTCGCTGGTCGAGTCCGGCGTGCACGAGGGCACCGAGCTCCACCTCCGCCTCTTCGAGGCCGAGGAAACAGCTCCCGAGCCACCGCCGCAGGTGCCCGTGCACCCGCTGATGCCCCAGCCGATCCCGCTGGGGGAGCGGCTGAAGGCCGCTGCCGGCGCGCTGGTGGCGGGCGATTCGCCGCCCGAGCAAGGCGCCCCCGGCAGCCCGCGCCGGCTGGCCGTGCCCAAGCACCTCTCGCCCCTGGAGCGCGCCCAAGCCGCCTGGGCGGCGGGGGACTACCAGCACCGGCTGGAGCAGGTGATCGCGGCTCCGCGCCTCAGCCACTGCGTGACCATCGCCGTGGCCTCGCCCAAGGGCGGGGTGGGCAAGACCACGACCTCGATCATGCTGGGAACCCTGCTGGCCATGGTCCGCAGCGACCGGGTCGTCGCTGTCGACACCAACCCCGACCACGGGACCCTCGGGCGCAGCCTGGCGCCGGAGCACGAGATCTTCGTCGACGACCTGCTGTCCGTGGTCGACCAGCCAGCGCTCACGGTGACCATGCTCGACCGCTTCCTGGCCCGCGCCCCGCACGGCATGCTGGTGCTCCCCGCGCCCACCGAGCCCGAGCGCATGGACCAGCTCGACGGTGAGGCTTACGCGCGCGTCATCCACCGCCTGCAGGAGATGGTGAACATCCTGGTCCTGGACTGCGGGGCCGGCATGCGCGACCCGGTCACCCGGACCGCCCTGGAGAGCGCCGACCAGGTCGTGCTCGTCTCCGACGCCGACCCGGCCACCGCCAGCCTGGTGGCGGACGTGGCCCGGCGGCTGCCTGCCGAGGCCTCCTACGCGATGGTGGTCAACAAGCTGCCGCGGCACGGCTCCCGGCTCAACCTCGAACACCTCAGCGAGGACGTGCCCAGCGCCCGCGGCCTGGTACAGATCGAGGCCGACGGCGAGGCTGCGGCGCGTGTCAGCCTGGGTGACTTCACCTGGGAGGACTCGCCGTCGGAGTGGCGGCTGGCGGTCCGCCAGCTGGCTGCCTTCCTGGCCGCCGATTGGGAGGCGCTCGGCCGGACCGCCTAGACCGAAATCAGGGCACGCGGGCTCGCTCACGCCAGCGGACATCCTGGTGCGAGGCGGCGGCGAGCACGGATTCCAGCGCGTCCATGGCGTCCCAGGCGTCGGCGTAGCGCAGGTACAGAGGCGTGATCCCGAAGCGCAGGATGTCGGGCGGCCGAAAGTCGGTGACCACGCCGCGCTCCCCCAGGGCGCGCGAGAGGCCGTAGCCCTCGGGGTGGCGCACGCTCACTTGGGATCCGCGCTCGGCCGCGGACCGCGGCGAGGCCACCTCCAGGCCCAGCCTGTCCAGGCGGCCCATCAGCAGCTCGGCGATCGCCACCGATTTCTTGCGGACGTCGTTGATGGAGACGCCCTCCCAGGCGTCCAGGGCGGCAGCCACCCCGGCCAGCCCGATGATGCCGGGGGTGCCCGAGAGAAAGCGCGCGATGCCGGCGGCGGGCCGGAATTCGGGCGAGAACGCAAAGGGCTCGGCGTGGCCGAACCAGCCGCGCACCGCGTTGGCGAGCAGCGGCTGCCAGCGCTCGGCCACATAGAGGAAGGCGGGCGCGCCGGGGCCGCAGTTGAGGAACTTGTACGTGCAGCCGACCGCCATGTCGACATCCCAGGCGTCGAGCTCGACCGGCACCGCGCCCGCGCTGTGGGACAGGTCCCAACAGACCAGGGCGCCGGCGGCGTGCGCCTCTTGTGTGCGGCCCGGCATGTCGAGCATGCGGCCGGTGCGGTAATCGACATGAGAGAGGGTGAGCACGGCCGTGGTGGCGTCCAGGTGCTCAGCAACCTGGCCACCGCCCAACTCGGCGACGCCCTCGGCGATGTAGAGATCCGTCGGGAAGTTGTCCCGGGTCGTGGCGATGCGCCGGCGGCCTGAGTCGCGGCCCCAGGCGAGCGCCGCCGCCAGCAGCTTGAACAGGTTGACCGAGGTCGAGTCGGTGACCGCGACCTGGCCGGGAGCGGCGCCGACCAGCGTGCCGATGCGGTCGCCCAGCCGGAAGGGCTGGTCGAGCCAGCCCGCCTGGTTCCAGGAGCCGATCAGGCCGCCTCGCCACTCGTCGCGCGCGACGCGCTCGAGCGCGTCCTGCACACCCGCGGCCGGCGGGCCCAAAGAGTTGCCGTCCAGGTAGATCCGCGCCCCGTCCAGGTGGAAGCGTGCGCGCACGTGCGCGAGGGGATCGGCCGCATCGGCGGCCAGGCACTCGGCCCGGGTCGCAGGTGCCATGCTGAAACCCTAATGCCGGTTCCGTCCGCCCTGGTCGGCTTCAGCGCCGAGCGTGAGTGCGACCTCGACGCCCGCTGGGCCATGGCCTACGCGGCCGCGCTGGGCGAGTCTGCGGCGACCTATTACGACACGTCCGCGGGCCCGCTGCCAGTGCACCCGCTGCTGACCGCCGGGGTGGAGTGGCCGCTGCTCCTGGAGGCGGACGCGGCGGCCGGCCTGAGCGACGATGAGCGCCGGCGCGGCGTCCACTCCTCCCACCAGGTCATGCTGCCGGCGCCGCTGTTGACGCAGGGGCCGATCAAGCTGCGCGCCACCGTGGACGGCGTGACGCGGCTGCGTCCGGGTGCGCACCTGGTCACCCGCTTCCAGGCCTGCGACGCCGAAGGCCGTGAGCTGTGGACCACCCTCCACGCGTCCATCTTCCGGGGCGTCGAGGTGGAGGGCGAGGACCGGCCGCCGCCCCAGGATCCGTCGGTCCTTCCGGATCTGGCGGCAGGTCGGGGAGGCGCCGCCGAGGGCGAGGTTGCGCTGGCGGTGGGCGCGGCCCACGTCTACACCGAGTGCGCGCGGATTTGGAACCCGATCCACACGGACGTCGCGGTCGCTCAGGCGGCCGGGCTGCCGGGCCCGATCCTGCACGGAACCCACACCATCGCACTGGCACTCAGCCGTGTGCTGGAGCTGGTGGACGCCGAGCCGGCGCGAGTGCGGCGCATCGCCTGCCGGCTGCAGGCGCCGGTGCTGATGCCGTCACGGATCCGGGTGCGGGCTTGGGCGGGTGATCCCGTCCGCTTCGAGGTAGCTGTAGGGGATGGTGCACTCGCGCTCAGCCGGGGCGTCGTCGAGCTGGAAAAGAAGTGACCCCGACGGATCGCCTCTCCGGCTCCAGCGACTGCCTTGCGGCTACCGCCGGCTCCTTTGAACGTGTCCCTCGGGGCCGACGCGAACGTTAACGGGGGGAGCCGCCCCGGCGCAAGTACAGAATTTCCGGGGTCGCCAGGCAACTCAGTGTTGCCGCCTAAATCCTTATAGGATCGCCATCACGTTAGGTGTAGACTGTTCGCACCGTGAAGCTGATGGTCGTGATCGCGGTGCTGCTGGTCACGGCCTGCTCCGCACCTCTGCAAGGCCGCCTCGGTTCGGTGAGCGCCTCGCAGATGAACTGCGCCGACCTCTTCGCCTCGGCGATGGTCAGCCAGAGCCGGGTGGCCGGCACCTGGACCTGCCTCAGCCCCGGCGTCCAGGCCCAGTTCCAGGACATCGGGCTGAAGGGCGACGACGGGGTGGCGCAGCTGGCCAGCAAGGACCCGGTCTTCACGCAGAAGCGGTTCCTGGGGCGGCTGGCGGACGGCGGCTACGTGTACTCGCTGAGCGGCAAGGGGTCGGCGTCGGTGCTGATCGTCTGGCTCGACGGCCAGGGACACGTGGCCGACCTCCAGACCGGAGGCCGCGAGCACCCTTAGCATCCCGGGCGTGAGCCAGGAGCCTCCGCCGCAGCTGCCGCCCCAGCCTGCCCAACCCCAACCCTCCCCGTGGCGGAGGGGGCGCGTCTATCGCACTCGGTCGCTTTGGTTCCCGATCGCCCTGGTGGTGGTCGGGGTGCTGGCGCTGCTGAACCAGTTCGGGCTGCTCTGGTGGATGCGCTGGGACCTGCTCTGGCCGCTGGTTCTGATCGCGATCGGGGTGGCGCTGATCATCCGCCGCTGGCGGTGAACCGCTACCGCTTCCTGACCTTCCCGATCCTCCTGATCGGGTTGGGGCTGGTCGCACTTCTCGTCAACCTGGGCGCGCTCAGCTGGGGTCAGGTCGCGCGCGTCTTCGACCTGTGGCCGCTGCTCCTGATCGTGATCGGCGTCGAACTCATCCTGCGCCGGGCCGCGGCGCCCGGGGTCGCGACCGGCCTGGGCGCGGCGGTCGCCAGCCTGGCCGTGGTGGCGGCCATCGCCTACGTGTCGGCGGGGCCGGCGGTGCCGAGTGGCGAGCACAGCGGCAGCGCTGCCGCCCCTCTGGCCGGCGCCGAGTCCGGCCAGGTCGCCCTGGACGGCGGTGGCGTGCGCTTCAGCGCGCATCTGGCCGACACCGGTGGCGACCTCTATAGGGCCGGCTTTCGCAACCCCAACGGGGACGACCCGGCCTTCGCCGGCGGCAGTGGCAACGTCACCATCCGATACGGCAGTGGGCGGGGCCTGTTCGGTTCGCTGGGCCAGCGCTCGCTGGACCTGACCCTTAACAGCGCCCTCCCCTGGACCTTGAAGCTGGACGGCGGCGGATACGCCGCCGACATCGATTTCCGTCAAGGGCGGCTCCAGGGACTGTCGCTGAGCGGCGGCGGCATCAGCCTGAACGCGCACCTGCCGCCACCCCAGGGCACCGTGCGGATCGCGATCTCCGGCGGCGGTGTCAACGCCGACCTCCACCGGCCGGCCGGGGTGGCGGCGCGGGTGACGGCAAGCGGTGGCGGGAGCGCAATCGATGGCGACGGCAATCACCAGAGCGCCCTCGCCGGGGCCACCGTGTGGACCTCCCCCGAGTTCGCCGCCGCTAGCGACCGCTACGACGTCACGGTCAGCGGCGGCGGAAACCACGTGAGCATCGACAGCTCGGGCTGAGCCTCAGCTGCCGGGCGCGACGAAGAGCCCCGAGCCCCAGGTCAGTCGAACCTCCTTGACGCGCAGGCGGAGCAGCCCGGCCGCGACCTGGGTCGGCGCCAGCGCCTGCACCAGGCGGCCCGGGTTGTTGGGGTCGTCCTGCCAGCTGCCGCCGGCCCAAGCCTGAGCCGACCAGTCCCAGACCTCGACCTTCGAGTACTGGAACTTGTCGAAGCCAACCTGGAGCCGAGATGGAGACTGCGCGGGCAGCTCGATGTCGTAGATGTCGGAGAAGCCGGCCGGGCGCTGGCCGCTGACGCCGGCCAGGTGGATCGCGGTGAAGCGACCGAGGTCGGAATCGGCCGCCTCCATGCTGACCGGCAGCTGCCAGACCGCGGTGGCCGAGCGGGACGGGACAGAGCCGTCGACGTCCAGCGCTCCGGGCAGGGGGTCCGTGAAGCCGACCAGGAAGGGATGGGTGCCCTGGCTGACCGCGGTGATGCCGACCGCTCGCGCGATGCGCGTCATCGCGTCCGGCGGCGCGTTGGTGCCGAAGACGGGCGCATTGGGGTTGCCCTCGAGATTGGCGGGGGTCGAGTCGACGTTGGCGGCTCCGCCCGGCGGGATCAGGCTGGCCAGCGCCGTCCGCTGCAGGCTGCCGCCCGAGATCGTGTAGAGCGCGATCCCGTGGACAGGCTGCTTGCCGGTGTTCAGGATCCGGCCCACCACGTGGCCGCCCTGGTAGGCGAGGTGCGCTTCCACTCCGACCGGCGAGCGTCCGGCGGTGGCGGTGCCCAGGATGCGCACGCTGCCGTAGACGACGCCCTTCTCCAGGACGACCGCACGCTGGATGGGAACCACGTGCTCCTGCGCTTGCGGCAAGCCTGAGAGAGCGACGGAGCTGTCCGAGAGGTCGAAGGTGAGCGGGGCAGCCAGCCCCGGCTTGACCATCTCCAGCTCATGGTCACCGCGGCTCCGGAACACCACCTGGTGGTAGTCCACCTCGGCGGCAGCTCCGTTGGGAGCCAGGTGGAGGACCTGCAGCTCTTCGTCCTGGATGCCGCCCTGGATGTCGGTGCCCACCCAGTAGAAGGCGCCCGTGAACACCGCGGCCAGCGCGGGCGCGGTCAGCCAGAAGAGGTCCGGCCGGCCCATCCGCCGGCGCAGGAACAGGTAGTTCACCGGAGCCACCAGGAGCAGGTAGAGCAGCAGCAGAGGCCCGACCAGCCAGGGCGAGGGCAGCGCCGCGCCGCGCAGCGTGGGCAGCGCCTGCGCCACCGTGGCGTCCACGCCGGGCAGGGTGCGAGTGGTGGGCATGGCGCCGGGGGAGTGGTCGAGCGTCCGCCCGAGCGCCTCGATCCAGGCCGGGACCGCGAGCTGGGACCCCGCGACCGGCGCGGCGGCCGGGTCGAAGGTCAGCGCGCTGATCAGGCCCCCGCCGTAGTGGCCCTCGAGCAGCAGGGGCCGGCCGGAGGGATCACTGAGGACGGCGCGGGCGCCCGGCTGCAGGTCGCCGGTGACGATCGGCGCCTGCAGGTCGTCGTTCCGGCCGGCCAGCGCCGACACGGCCGCCAGCGAGCTCACGTCCGTGCCCGTGGCGTGCAGCTGCGAGAGCTCCGGCGGCAGGCCGAGCAGCGTGCGCCGCCAATCCGAGCCGCCGGCCACCACCAGGCTGCCGCCCTGGCCTACGAAGTCGCGCAGCGCGGTGCGCTGGGCTTCCGACAGCTGGAGCGTCGGGTACTGGTCGATGATCACCGCCACGTAGCCGGCCAGGCCGGCGGCGGTGGTCGGGAAGCTCTTCAGATCCTGGTACTCGGTGACCCGCAGCAGCCAGTCGTCGAAGCGGACCGACTGGACCTGGTCGATCGGCACGGAGGAGGTGCTGAACACCGCGACCGGGACGTACAGGGAGCGGTCGACGGTTACCGGCTCCCCGACCAGCGACCCCTCGGGGTCCTGGGCGGCGGCGACCTGCGTGTAGCGGTCGGGCGCCGTGATGACGCGCGTCAGGACCTGCCGCGCGGGCACCACCACGTGGATCTCGTAGCCGGCATCGGGGGCCTCGGCGGGCAGGCGCGGGATCTGATTGGGCACCTTGGGCTGCGTCACCGCGGGCGGCGGCGTCGGCTGGCCGCCGCTGCCCAGCAGCGGATCGGCGCGGTTCAGCAGCACCACCTCGCCGCTGAAGTCCACGTCGCCGGCGTTCTTGATGGTGACCACGTAGCGCACCCAGGACCCGCTGCCGGTCTGGACGGCGCTCAGCGCCAGCTCGGCGGGGACGGTCTCGGAGGTGGAGCGCGCGGGGCCGCCGGCCGCGTACCAGACGGCGCCGAGGACGGCTACGGCCACCACCCCGAGGACCAGGATGGCCCGGTTGCCCATGGTGCCTCGAACGCTACACCAGCGTCAGCCGGGTGGCTCCCCCCACTCGGTGCTGCCCAGGCTGACCGCAAGGTGCGTCATGGACTCGCCCGCGGCGGCGCCGTGCCAGTGCTCCACCCCGCCGGGGACGGTGACCACGTCACCGGCGCGGAGCGCGCTCTCCGGCTGCCCGCGCACCTGGGTGCGGCCGGCGCCCTCGACCACGTGCAGGATCTGCCCACCCGCGTGCGCGTGCCAGTGGGTACGGGCTCCGTCTTTGAAGCCCACCAGGTACACGCGGACGGGGTGGGCTTCATCGGTCTCGTTGACGACAAGCTGGGTGACCGCGCCCGTGAAGTGCGCGCGATCCGCTTCGCGGCCCTGGCCGGCGGCCTCCTGGCGGCTCCATCTCTTCATGCAGTCCATGATGAATCCGATGGCCAGCAGGACCCAGAAACGAACCCGGCGGGCCGTGCGCAAGGCCGGCCGCGAGGCCAAGGATGCCGTCAGCAACCCGATCCTGGAGTTCGGCGAGCGGTACGGGTACGTGGTGCGCGGGTTCCTGTACGGGGCCATGGGCGTGATCGCGCTGCTGCTGGCGCTGGGGCGCGTCTCCCACGCGGCCGACCAGAAGGGCGCCCTGCACTACTTCGTGAACAACCCGTTGGGTTCGCTGATCCTGGGCTTGGTGGCCGTCGGCCTGGTGCCCTATTCGGTGTGGGGATTCGTGCGGGCGGTGTACGACCCGCTGGGGCGAGGCAAGGAGCCCCCGGCGCTGGTCGCGCGGTTGGGCTTCCTGTGGAGCGGCCTCGCCTATGCCGCACTGCTGCTGGCGGTGGTCCAGGTGCTGCTGGGAGCCCGGGACGCGCTCGAGCACGACTCGGTGGAGGGCATCGTGGGCCGGGTGCTGGCAGAGCCGATGGGACGCGTGGCCACCGGGGTGGCGGGGGTGGTGGCGATCGCCGCCGGTCTGGGCCAGTTCGTGGACGCCTGGCGCGCGGGTTTTGCGCGGGACCTGAAGAAGGGGGCGATGACGAAGGAGGAGTACGCCACGGCCATCTTCCTGGGACGCATGGGCATGGTCAGCCGCGGCGTCATCTTCACGATGACAGGCTGGTTCATCCTGTCCGCGGCCTGGCTGGACGAGCCCAGCCGCGCTCGGGGCTTCGGTGCCGCCTTCGACGCGCTGCTGAAGGAGCCCTTCGGGCATTTCCTGGTCTTCTTGGTGGGGCTGGGCCTGATGGCGCTGGCCGTCCACTCCTTCGCCTACGCCCGCTGGGTGCGCACCCTGTCCGAGAAGCCCCGCCGCAAGTAGGACGAGCGCCGGCGCCGGAACTGTTTTCGGGCCGCAAAAGCGTTCCGCCGCCGGCGCTCGGCGGCTTGCCAACCCCTTCAGGCGGTGGCGACGGGGCGGCGGCGGTCGCGCCAGCGCGACCAGACGACGTCGGGGGAGGGCAGCCAGCGCTCCGGGAGCCAGAGCACGAAGGCCGACCAGCCCAGGCCCAGCAGGAAGCCGCCCAGAACGTCGCTGGGCCAGTGGACGCCGATCCAGACCCGCCCCAGGCAGGCGACCACCACCAGGCACCCGGCCAGCGCCCAGGCCACGCCTCGCAGCCGGGGATGCAGGCGCGGGGTCACGGCCGCGGCCAGCATGAAGGCCAGCCAGGTGAAGAACACCGCGTGGCCCGAGGGATAGGAGTACCCGTTGGCGGGCGTCAGGATGTGCACCAGGTCCGGCGTGGGGCGGTGGCGGCCGATGGTGTCTTTGAAGAGCTGGTCCAGCAGGGAGCCCACGGAGCCGATCAGCATCAGCCATCCCGCGCGCCGCTCCCACAGGAACATCAGCGCGCAGACCACCAGGCCGAGCAGCGTCTGGTAGACGCCCGCCGTGAAGTTGGTCGCGTCCATCAGGTAGGCCAGCGGACCCCACTGGACCGACTGCACCGCCAGCTCGACGGGGACGTCGAAGGGGAGCAGCGGCTGGGTCAGCACGAAGTAGGTGTCGATCCCGAACAGGACCGCGGTCACCCCGGCGACCACGCCCAAGGCCTGCCGAACCGTCATCGGGGCGGCTCCAGCACGGGGTCGGACAGCCGCCGCACCGAGAGCACCAGCGCGGTCCAGCCAACGCCGATCGCCAGCCCCCCGATCACGTCGCTGGGCCAGTGCGTGCCCTCTTCCACGCGGCTGATGCAGACCGTCACCACCACCAAGCACACGACAACCCAGCCCGCCGTGAAAAGCGCCCGGTTCAGAAAACGACGCCCGAGGCAGAGCAGGAGCAGCGAGCACCAGGCGGTGTAGAAGGCGGCGTGGCCGCTGGGATATCCGTAGCCGGGCGTCTGCACCAGCACGTGCACCAGCTGCGCGTCGGGCCGCGGCCGGTGCACGACCGCGCTGGTCCCGGCGTAGATCGCGCCCTCCAGCATGCCGGCGGCCATCAGCAGCCAGCCGCGGCGGTTGAGGATGAAGACCACCACCACCGCTATGGCGGCCATCAGCACCTGCAGATAGCCGCCGAGGAAGGTGAAGAGCTCGAACGTGTCGCCGTAGAGGCCCCAGTCGACGTGCTGCACGGCATGGGTCAGCGGCGGGTCGAAGGGCAGGTATTTGGCGGTCAGGGCCAGCACGGTGTCAGCGGCCACCACCACACCCATGGCCGCCGCGAGCGCCAGCAGCCGAGGCCGGAACGACCTATTGCGTTCCAGGCTCATCCCCGGAGGCCACCCAGCGGCCGCCTCCCTGCTGCGCGACCAGCTCGTCGGCGGCGCCCGGACCCCAGGATCCGCGCACGTAGGTTTCCGGGTGCCCGGAGGCCTCCCAGGCCTTGATCAGGGGATCCACGATCTCCCAGGAGCGCTCGATCTCCTTGCCGCCCGGGAACATGGTGTGGCCGCCGGCCAGCACCTCCAGGAGCACGTTCTCGTAGGCGTCCGGCAGCGGGTGCCGGGTGAACGACTTGTATTCCAGCTTCAGGCCCGCGGGCACCATCTCGAAGCGGGTGCCTGGGCGCTTGGCGCCGATCCGCAACAGCACCCCCTCGTCGGGCTGGATGCGCAGGACGATGAGCGTCGGGATCCCGGGCTGGCGCTGGCCGCCGATGCGCAGGTGGGGCGCGTCCCGATAACGCACGACCACCTCGGTCACCGACCGGCGCAGCGCCTTGCCCGTGCGCACGAAGATGGGCACCCCCTCCCAGCGCCAGTTCTCGATCACCAGTCGAGCCGCCGCGTAGGTCTCGCGGCGGGAGCGCGGGGCCACGCCCTGGGCCTCCAGGTAGCCCTCGTACTGGCCGCGCACGGCCAGCGCCGGGTCGATCGGCTGCACGGCGCGCAGAGCTTCCAGCTTGGCCTTGCGGATGTCGACCGGGTCGAAGGTCGTGGGTGCGTCCATGACCGTCAGCGCCAGCACCTGCAGGACGTGGTTCTGGACCATGTCGCGAACCGCGCCGCTGTGGTCGTAGTAGCCCGCCCGGCTCCCGATGTCGCCCGCTTCGGCGGCCGTGATCTGGATCGAGTGGATCATCGTGCGGTCCCAGTTGGGCTCGAAGAGCGAGTTCGAGAACCGGAAGGCGAGCACGTTCTGCACGGTGTCCTTGGCCAGGTAGTGGTCGATCCGGAAGACCTGGTTCTCGGCGAAGCTCTCCGCCAGCTGCTGGTTCAGCTTGCGGGCGCTCTCCAAGTCGGTCCCGAGCGGCTTCTCCACCACCACCCGCCGCCAGTGGTCGCCCTTGCGGCTCAGGCCCAAGGACGCCAGCGACTGCACGATGGGATCGAAGGCGACCGGCGGCGTGGCCAGGTAGAAGACGACCGGTCCGTCGTCGCCGATCTCCTGGCGCAGAGAGGCGTAGGTATCAGGTGCGTCGTAGTCGAGGCGGTACCAGAGCGCGCTATCGGCCAGCGCGCGGTCGCCGGTGGCGTCGGCGACCAGGTTCTGCCAGCCGCCGTCGGGCTGGTCGGAGCGTCCGGCCCCGATCAGGCGCAGGCGCTCCCCGGTCGCTGCCACACCGCGCAGCGCGGGCAGGATCTTGTTGCGCGTGAGGTCGCCCGAAGCTCCGAAGATCACGATGTCCGTCGGCCCAGAAGCGCGCGGCACTGTCCATATGATGCGTGGCATGGCTGTGGTGGGGAGCCCGCGTCGGCGGCTGGAAGGGCGCGCCAAGGTGACCGGCGCGGTGGCCTTCACGGCCGACCTGCCGATCGCGGGCGCCGCCCACGCCCGGCTGGTCCTCAGCCCCTACCCGGCGGCGCGCATCACCGGCTATGACCTGGACGGCGCGCGCGCCATTCCGGGCGTGCTCGCGGTGGTCACCGGCGCCGACCTGCCCGAGCTGCCAGGGGTGCCCGGCGCCGACCTGCCACTGGCGCGAGGCCGGGTCTTCTTCGCCGGGCAGCCGGTGGTGGCGGTGGTCGGCGAGACCGAGGCGGCCGCCGCGGACGGGGCCGCCCAGATCCAGGTCGACTACGAGGCCCTGCCGGCGGTCTTCGACCCCTTGGAAGCCGTGGCCGAGGGGGCGCCCAGGGTCCTGGGCGAGAGCGAGATGGGCCTCGACGACGCCGGCGCTCACGGCACCAACGTGGCGGTCGCCGAGGTCGCCGACCGCCACCACAACGTCAGCGGGCAGGTGTTCTTCAAGCAGGGCGACATCGACGCGGCACTGGCCGGCTCGGCACAGGTGGTGAAGGGACGGTGGACGCTGGCCTCGGTGCACCAGGGCTTCCTGGAGACCCACGTCAGCGCGGCCCGCTCGGAGCCCGACGGCACGCTCACGATCTGGACCAGCACCCAGGGCGGCTTCTTCACGCGCAAGGAGACGGCGCGCGTCCTGGGGCTCCCCCTCAGCCGGATCCGGGTGGTCGCGATGCCGGTGGGTGGCGGCTTCGGCGGCAAGATCTGCCTGCTGGAGCCGCTGGTGGGGGCGCTGGCGCGGCTCACCGGCCGCGCCGTGCGCTGCCAGCTGACGCGCCACGAGGAGTTCCTGATGGGACGCGCCGCGCCGGGCGCGGTCGTCGACCTGGAGCTGGGCGCCGATGCGGAGGGGCGTCTGACCGGGCTTCGCTCCAAGGTCTGGTTCGACAACGGCGCGGGCGCGGGCGGCCTGGCCGGCCTGGCCGGCCTCATGCTCTGCGGCGCCTACCGGCTGGCGGCTTACGACTTCGCGGGCTACGACGTGGCCACCACCAAGACGCCGGTCGGCGCCTACCGGGCGCCGGGGGCGCCCCAGGCCTTCTTCGGGCTGGAGTGCGCCGTCGACGAGCTGGCTGAGCGCCTGGGCCAGGACCCGATCGAGTTCCGCCTGCGCAACGCCGCCCGCGAGGGCGATCCCCGCCCTGACGGGACGGCCTGGCCGCGGGTCGGGCTGGTCGAGTGCCTGGAAAGCGCGCGCCGGCATCCGCTCTACGGCCAGGCCAACGTGGGCGTGGCGGTCGGGGCCTGGGGCGGCGGCCGCGAGCCGGCGGCGGCCGCCTGCCGGGTCGAGCCCGACGGCACCCTGGCGTTACACGTCGGCTACGTCGACATCAGCGGCACCGACACCACCATGGCCATGATCGCGGCGGACGCGTTCGGCGTGCCGCTGGAGAAAGTGCGCGTGGAGACCAGCGACACCAGCACCGCGCCCTACGCGGGCATGGCCGGCGGCTCCAAGACCGTCTACACGGTGGGTCCGGCCGTCCAGCAGGCCGCCGTGGAAGCCCGCAGGCAGCTGCTCGAGATCGCGGGTGCCGAGCTGGAGGCGGCGCCAGAGGACCTGGTGATCGAGGACGGCCACGTCCAGGTCAGCGGGGTGCCCAGCCGGCGCCTGGAGGTCGGCCACCTGGCCGGCCTGGCCGCGCAGTTCGGCGGCAGGTACCCGCCGGTCCTGGGCCAGGGCCGGGCCGCGGTCACCCAGCAGTCGCCGATGTTCACGGTGCACCTCTGCCAGGTGGAGGCCGATCCGGATACCGGCAGCTGGCGGGTCAAGGCCTACGCCGCCATCCAGGACGTGGGCAGGGCCATCAACCCGCCCGAGGTGGTGGGCCAGGTCCATGGCGGCGTCCTCCAGAGCCTGGGCCGAGCACTGGGCGAGGCCATGGACTACGAGGAGGGCGTCCTGCGCTCGGCCAGCTTCCTGGACTACGAGCTGCCGGCCATCGACCAGGCGCCGGAGATCGCGGTCGAGCTGATCGAGATCCCCTCGCCCTACGGACCGTACGGCGCCAAGGGCGTCGGCGAACCCCCGGCGGTGCCCGGTCCCGCGGCCGCCGCCAACGCGCTGCGACGGGCGACCGGCTGGCGTCCGCAAAACCTGCCGGTGAGCTGGGAGCAGCTCACTCGAGAAGCCAGGAGGCCGGCTCCCGTGGCCACCTGATGGACCCGGCCCAGCTCGTTCTCGACAGCCTCTCCGACGCGGTGGTCGTCGCATCGGGGGAGGGCCTGGTGAGCGGCTGGCTGAGCGGAGCCGAGACGCTGCTCGGCTATAGCGCCGAGGAGGCGATCGGGCGGCCGGTGAGCTTCCTGTTCGCGCGCAGCCCCGAACGCGACCTCGAAGAGCTGGCCAGCCTGGGTGGCGCGCCCGGCATCGACATCCTGACCCGCGTCCGCCACCGGTCAGGGCGCGAGTTTCCGGCCGCCATCTCGGTGCGGCCGATGACCGGCGGCGCGGGCACGGTGGCCCTGTTCCGGCCGATGGGCCAGCGCCGGGCCGATCCGGAGTGGGACCGGGTCCTCGGTCGGCTGCTCCGAGAGCTGATCGAGCTGGCCGGCGCCGACCGGGCGGTCCTCGACCGGACCGACGCCCTGGCCCGGGTCCTGGTCGAGCAGGGCCGCCGGATCGTGCCCGGCACGGAGTGCCTGATGAGCCTGGTCCCCCACGACCTCCAGGACTCTTTCCAGATCATCGCCGGCGCCGGCCCCTGGGCCGAGGGTCTGGTGGGCGGTCAGTGGCCGCGGGCGGGAACGATCGCCGGCCAGTCCATGGACCGACGGCGGCCGATCGAGACGGTGCGCTTGATCGAGCGCTCGGCGCTGCGCACGCGCCTGGAAGCGGGCGGCATCCACACCGGCCGGCTGATCCCGCTGCTCACCCGGGAGCCGCTGCCGGACGGGCGCTGGGCGCTGGGAGTGTTCGGCTTCTACCGCCGCGAGATCGCCTACTTCACGCCCTACCAGCGGCGGCTGATGAACGAGTTCGTGCGCCTGGCCAGCCTCACCCTCCAGCGCACCGAGCTGATCGCGGCCACGGCCCGGGCCGCCGGGCGCCTGCAGGTGGGTGTGGAGGCCGCCTACGACCTTGCCAGCACCCTGGCCCCGGCGCAGGTGGCCCGGGCGCTGATCGACCGCGCGCTCGCCGCCAGCGGGGCCGACCGGGTGACGGCGTTGCGCCTGGACGGTGACCTGGTGACGGTCGTGGAATCCGTGGACCTGGGCGGCAACTCGCTCCCGGTCGGGCACCAATACCAGGTGGACGACTGGCGGGACAGCTCGCCCCAGCACCGGCCGCTGATCCGGCTGGCACTGGAGACGGGCGAGTTCCAGCATGCGCCCGGGCACACCATCCGGGGCCTGCCCGAAGAGCTGGCCCGCCCCATCTCCGAGATCGGCCACACGCTGGTGCTCCCCCTGGGCACGGCCCGGCCGCCGGTGGCGCTGGTGTTCGGCCGGCGGGGGGAGATGCCCTTCACCGAGGAGGACCTGGCGAGCTTGCGCACGCTCGGGAACATGGCCGCGCTGGCCCTGCGCAACGCCTGGCTTTACGGCGAGGTCGAGGAAGCCGCGCGCGTCAAGACCGACTTCTTGAACCTGGCCGCCCACGAGCTGCGCACTCCGCTGACCGTCGTGCGCGGCTACCTGTCGATGCTCCGGGAAGGCAGCTTCGGCCCGGTTCCCGAGCGCTGGGAGCCCGCGCTGCAAATCTTGATGGCCAAGAGCGACGAGCTCGGGCACCTGGTGGAGGACCTGCTCCTGGCCGCGCGCCTGGACACCGGCCAGGTGCCCAGCCTGGCGGCGCCGGTCGACCTCAACCAGCTGGTCGCCGCGGCTGTCGACCGCGCCCGGCCCCGGGCGCGCAGCCTGGCTGTGGACCTGCGCTTCGAGGGCGCCCGGCGCCCGCTGGTGGTCTCCGGCGACCCCGCGCACCTCGCGCGCATCCTGGATGCGCTGCTCAGCAACGCGCTCACCTTTGCCGGCGAGCAACGCTGGGCCCGCGCCCGGGTGCGTCCGGCCACGGGCGGGCTGGCCCGCGTGGAGGTCGAAGATCGCGGCCTGGGCGTGGCGCCCGCCGTCGCCGGGCACATCTTCGAGCGCTTCTACCGGGCTCGCCAGGAACCCGCCGAAGCCGGGACCGGCCTCGGTCTCTACATCGGCCGGCAGCTGGCCACGAGGATGGGCGCCGAGCTCAAGCTGGAGCGCTCGCAGCCGGGCGAGGGCAGCCTCTTCGTCCTTGCCATGCCGGAAGTGGAGGCCAGGCCCAGTGATTGAGCTGGATGCCGTTGCCGAAGCGCTGGCGGACGGGGCGGCGCTGATCGGTTCCGACGGGGTGATCCTCTGGAGCAGCGCCCGCCTGGGCAGCCTGGCCGGCCGCCGCGTGGAGACCATCTGGCCCGGGCTGGACCTGCGCGAGGGCGAGCAGCGCGTGACCCTGCGCGGCGACCTACCGGCAAGCCTCACGCTGCGGCGGGCGGGGGGCGGCTGGGCGCTGGTGGCGCGCGAGCTGGCGGCCTGGGAGGGCGAGCCGCGCGCCCGGCCGGGCGCCCGGCAGCCGGACGTCGACCGGGTGCTGGGCACCATCTTCCGGAACGCGCTGCGCGCCTCCGGCGACGAGCTGGAGACCGAGGAGAGGCTGCACGAGGTGGCGCGCGTGCTGGCCGCCGAGGGCGGCCGGCTGATCCGCGACGCCGACTGCGTGATCGCGCTGGTCGAGTCCGGGCGCCCGGGGGTGATCCACGTCGCCGGCGCCGCCGGGCCCTGGGCCTCGACCCTGCTCGGCCGCCACCTGCCGCTGGCCGGCAGCTTCGTCCAGCGTTCGATGGCAGCCCAGCGCGCGATCGAAACCACGCACGCCCAGGAGGAGACCGTCAACCGCGACCTCCTGGTCGGCGGTGACATCCGAAGCATGCGCCTGGTGCCGGTGATCGCCTCCCAGAGGCTGCCCGACGGGCGCACCGCCCTGGGCACGATCGGCTTCTACAGCCGGAGCGCAAGGCCTTTCACACCGCGCCAGCGGACACTGATCGACGGCTTCGCCAGCCTGGTCGGCCTGTCGCTGCAGCGGGCGGCGCTCCTGCACGCCGTGCGCCAGACCGCGCGCCGCCTGGAGGCGGCGATCCAGCTGGCCGCGGACATCTCGGCCACCCTCGACGAGCGGGAGGTCGTGCGCCGGATGCTCGACCGGCTGCTGGAGACGGTGGCGGCGGAGCGCGCGGCGCTCATGCGCATCGACGGCGAGGAGACCGTGGTCGAGGACTCGCGCGACGTGCTGGGGCTCCCCGACGTGATCGGGTTCCGGCAGCCCGTCGCCATGCAGCCGTTGATGACAGAGGCGTTGGCGGGCCAGCGGCCGGTGGTCGGCGGCGCCTACGACCGCAGCATCCTGCCGCCCCAGCTGCAGCGGGCGCTCTCCGGCGTCCGCCACACGCTGACAGTGCCATTGGTGTTGGGCGGCCAGGTGATCGCCGTCGTCGTGCTGAGCCGGCGCCGGGACGTCGTGTTCGGCGAGGACGAGGTGGCGA
>Ga0209474_10000380_pt1 | contig 49808 bp, 49 predicted proteins | sample GraSoiAngelo_145_FD_185902 | JGI IMG/M metagenome (GOLD analysis project Ga0209474, IMG submission 185902) | Grasslands soil microbial communities from the Angelo Coastal Reserve, California, USA - 14_1009_05_20cm (SPAdes) (version 2) | ecosystem: Environmental > Terrestrial > Soil > Grasslands...
TCCTTCTCGAAGCGGAATCCCCACCCCTGCGGACCCTCGGAAATGCTGTCGTTGAGACCGCCCACGGCGTGAACCAGCGGCAGCGTCCCGTAGCGCAGCGAGTAGAGCTGGTTGAGGCCGCAGGGCTCGAAGCGCGACGGCATCATGAACACGTCCGCGCCCGCCTCGATGCGGTGCGCCAGCTTGTCGTCGAAGCGGAGCTGGGCGGAGACGCGGCCCGGATACTGGGTGGCGAGGGCGGCGAACTGCTCCTCCAATACCGCGTCGCCGGTTCCGAGCAGGAGGAGCTGGATGCCGCGCTCCATCATGCTCGGTACGGTCTCCGCGAGGACGTCGTAACCCTTCTGGTGCGCGAGCCGGCCGATCGTGGCGCAAAGCATCGTGCCGGGCGCCGGATCGAGACCGACCTCCTCCTGCAGCGCCGCCTTGCAGGCGGCCTTCCCCGACAGGTCCTGGGGCGAGTAATGCTGCGGAATCAGCGGATCCTTCTCGGGGCTCCACCGCTCGTAGTCGACGCCGTTCATGATGCCGGTCAGGTCGCTCTGGCGGTGCCGCAACAGCCCTTCGAGCCCGGCGCCCACCTCGTTGCTGTGGACGATCTCGCGCGCGTAGGTGGGCGACACCGTGGTCAGCTTCTCCGCGAAGACCAGGCCCGCCTTCATGAGGTTGAGCTTGCCGTAGAATTCCAAGGCGTCGGGGTTGAAGAGGTCCGCCGGCAGCTCGAGCTCGCTCATCGCCTCGCGCGGGAAGACGCCCTGGTACGCCATGTTGTGGATGGTGAACACGCAGCGGGCGCGGACCGGCGACGGTCTCCCCGCCCAGCCGCGCTTGACGATCAGCGGCACCAGCGCCGCCTGCCAGTCGTGGGCGTGGATCGCGTCGGGAATGAAGTTCCACTGCCGCGCCGCCTCCAGCGATCCGGCGCAAAGCAGGGCAAACCGCTTGTGGTTGTCGCGGTAGTCCTTCGCGCCCTCGCCGTAGAGCTCGCGGCGGTCGTACCAGGGGTTCTGCAGGAAGAGGTACCGCAGGCGCTCCGCCGGCGCGTGCACGTGGATGTGCGCTCCGGCGTTCAGGTTGGGAAACTGCACCTCGACGCGGCGACCGGTGTCCCGCAGGCCGAACTGCGGCCCGTCGATGACGCCGTAGCGGGGGATGATCACCATTACGTCGTGCCCGCGCCCGGCCAGCGCCCTGGGAAGGGCGCCGATCACGTCGCCGAGCCCGCCCGTCTTCACGTAGGGCGCCGCCTCGGACGCGACGAAGAGGATCTTCACGAAAAGACCTCCGTCTGCCGGAGGAAGCTCGCTGCCTCCTCCGGTGGCGTGGGATTGATGTAGCACCCGCTGGCCCACTCGAATCCAGCCTGCTGCGTGAGCACGGGCTTGAGCTCGAGGTGCCAGTGGTAGAAGTCGTTCGGCGCCTCGCGCAGCGGCATGGTGTGCAGGAAGAGATTGAAGGCGGGCTTTTCCAGCGCCACGTCCACCTTTCGCAGGACCGTCCGCAGAGCGTCCCCGATGGCGTGAAGCTGGTGTCCGCTGGCCGACTCGTACGAGGAGCGGTGCGCCCGGGGCAGGATCCACAGCTCGAACGGGCTGCGCGCGGCCCACGGAGAAAGGACAACCGCACCGTCGGACTCGAGCACCACGCGCTCCTTGTCGTGCGACTCCTGCGCGACGACGTCGCAAAAGACGCAGCGCTCCTTCTCGTCGAAATGGCGGCGCGCCGCACGCACTTCCGCATCCAGCGTCTCGGGAATGAACGGCAGGGCGATCAGCTGGGAGTGCCCATGAAAGAGGGTGGCGCCGGCGGGCCCGCCGTGATTCTTGAATGCGATCAAGGATTTGAGGCGAATGTCTCGAGAGAGATCGACCATTCGCTCCTGCCACGCCCGCAGCACGCTCTCGATCTGCTCGACCGGCTGGTCGGCCAGCGTGGCGCGGTGGTCGCGGGTCTCGATCACCACCTCGTGCGCGCCCACTCCGGCCATGCTGTCGAACATCCCGGCCCCTTCGCGGACCATCTGGATCTCGGTGCGCAGGGCCGGGTAGCGGTTGGGGACCACGCGCAATGTCCAGCCGTTCTCGTCGCGCCGGGAAAGCACTTCCGGCGGCGTCATCGACTCATTGCCGGGACAAAAGGGACAGACGCCCCCGTTGTGCTCGGGCGCCGGGCGCAGAAAAGCGCTCGGGCGCTCGGCACGCTCCGGCGCGATGATCACCCATCGGCCCACGATCGGATCTCGGCGAAGTTCGGGCACCCGCGCGCAATTTAGCAGGTCAGACGTGCCAGTGGGTCTGCTCGAAAGTCTGATCGGGCACCGTCAGCTCGAGCTCGCCGTAGCGGGGAAGCCGGTCGACCTCCACGCCGGCGCGGGTCAAGCGCAGCAACATGCCCGCGCGATCCCCGGGCGCCAGTCCGAGCGCGCTGATCGCCACGGACAGCTCGACGAGCGCCCCCGCGCGGCCCGCCCCGCACTTCGTTCCGCGCTCGTCGACCACGGAAGTCTCCGCTCCCGACGGAACCACCTGCATCCGCAGGGTCCGTTCGTCCTTGCCGCGCGTCAGGAGGATCCGCAACTCGCCGGACAAGTCGGCTCCCTGGACGGGGTCCAGGCGCACGTACAGGTCGGTGAGCGAGAACCCGTACCAGAGTTGCGAGAACGCTCCTCCTCCCTCGTACATGGCCGCTCCCGAGACGCTTCCGGGACGGTAGAATCCCGCCCCGTTCCACTCGAAATAGCTGCGCGAGTAGCCGTCGATCATCGGCCGGATCAGCCGCCGCGGCGAGATCGAGATGGCCGCCGCCTGCGACTTGTCCTTGTAGGGCGCGATGATCGGCCGCGCCAGGCGCTCCGGCGGCGCCATCCCGATGTGGCGGAAGATCTGCTCCACGTTGCGCCGGAAGAGCGCGTCGAACTCCGGCGCGTTCTCGGTGGTGAACTCGTCGCCGTACCACCAGAACCAGTCGCTCCCCTCGGCGGCCAGCGCAGCCTCGTATGCCTTTTCGAAGCGGTCCGGCGGCAGCTCGGGCCGGGTCCGCTCGAGAATGGCGCGCGCCTGCCCCAGCATCGTCCAGGCCTGGTTGTCCTCGGAGTGGCCGATCCAGATGCGGAAATTCGAGTCGATCCAGCTCCCGGAGTGGATGCGCGAAATCCGCGCCGCGGGGGGACGCGCCGCGATCTCCTCCCGGGGCAACACCGGGACGACGTCGTCGCCGAAACCACCGTAGAGCGCGTCCAGGAAGAGCTCGCCCGAGCGCGGATAGTGCTCCCACGGGTTCTCGCCATCGAGCGCGACGGTGACCGTGGCCTCCTCGTCCGCCGCTGCGAGGCGCGCGAAGAGGTCCTTGGCGGCGTCGGCCGGGTCGCTCTTGCCGTACCGGAAGCCGATGCGGTCGCTCAGGTCGCGATCGCGAAAGAACACCGCCACGTCGCCGCACATCCAGGGCGCATGGTGCAGGGGCTTGGGCGTGGGCTTCTCCAACTCGCTGCGCTCCAGGTTGCCCTGATCCGTCGCGCACCAGCTCACGCCTTCGGAGGCGAGGATCTGCAGCACTTCGGGCGATACCGACCCTTCGCTGGGCCACATGCCCACGGGCCGGGCGCCGAAGTCCCGCTCCGCCCGGGCGAGGCCGCGGCGGACCTGTTCGCGCGCGTCCTGCGGGAACTGGAAACGCGGCGGAAGCGCAGCGTCGGGCATCGCCCGGCGCGCGGAGTCGCTGTCCACGAGCAGCGGCAGGATGGGGTGGAACATCGGCGAGCACGTCAGCTCCACCGCGCCGCGCTGCGCCAGCGCTTTCCAGCGAGCGACGATGCGGGCGGCGATCTTCCGCGAGACGTCGAAGAGCTGCGTCTTCTCTGCTTCGCTGAAGCCCCGCTCCTTGCGCACCAGTTCGGCGACGAGCGCATGCTCGCCGCGCGCAGCGAATCCCATCCACGCCAGCGCGAAATGCATCTGGAGGTCGATCAGGTCCTGCGTGGAGAAGCCCTCCTGTGCGCGCAGGAGGTCCACCTTGGCGGGATCCTTGCCGCGCTTCGCGAGGAGCTCGGCGTAGCGCGGGACGGGCTTCAGCCACAGTTCCCAGTCGACGGAGAAATCCTGACGCAGCACGTGTGCGCGCTCGGCGGCCGTCAGCGAGTCCGCCGGCTTGCGCGCGATCTGCTCGTCGCGGTCGACGGCTGCCCCGGACGCGTACGCCTCCAGCTGCAGCAGCAGCGAGGGCGCCCAGTTCGCCACCACCCGGGCGCGCTCGTGGCGCTCGAGGGCCGCGGCCATGTCGTTGTAGGACCGCGTGGCGTGCAGTCGGACCCAGGGAAGAACGGGCTGCCCGGATACCGGATCGCGGTACTCGGGCTGGTGCATGTGCCAGAGGAAGACGACGCGCGCCAAGGCCGCCTCTTTCAGCCCGCGAGACGCATTCCCTTGGGGACGATCACGATCCCCTTCGGGCTGACGAAGAACCGCTTTTTGTCCTCCTCGGGATCGTATCCGATCTGCAGACCCGCCGGGATGTCGACGTTCTTGTCGATGATCGCGCGGCGGATACGCGCGCGCCGGCCGACCTGGACGCCCTCGAAGAGGATGCTCTCCTGGACGTCCGCGTACGAGTTGATGCGGACGTTCGGCGAGATCACCGAGCGGTCGACCCGGCCGCCCGAGATGATGCATCCCTCGGACACCAGCGAGTCGGTGGCGCGGCCGACCCGCTGCTCTTCCTCGTTGGCGAAAACGAACTTCGCCGGCGCGGCGGTGTGGGCCGGGGCGGTATAGATGGGCCAACGGTCGTTGTAGAGCGAGAGCTTGGGGTCGACGGCGACGAGATCCATGTTGCACTCGTAATACGTGTCGAGATCGCCCACGTCCCGCCAGTAGCCTGCCTCGTTCGGGCCTTGGCCGGGTACGTTGTTCGTCGCGAAGTCGTAGACGGCAACCTTCGTGCGTTTGTGCATCTCGCTGATGATCGACTTGCCGAAGTCGTGTGCGGATTCCTTTCCCGCGTCGCGAACGATCTCCCGCACCAGAGCCTCGGTGCTGAAGAGATAGTTGCCCATGGAGACCAGGGCCGCCCGCGGGTTGCGAATCATCGGCTTCGGGTGCTTCGGCTTTTCCTGGAAGTCGACCATCCGGCCGCGCTCGTCGGCGGTGATGATCCCGAAGGAGCTGCCCTCCTCGAGGGGCATGGGAATGGCGGCGACCGTGCAGTCCGCCTTCTGCGCGACGTGGAAGTCGAGCATCTGGCGCACATCCATGCGGTAGATGTGGTCGGCGCCGAAGACGAACACGTAGTCGGGCTCCTCGTCGGTGACGAGGTTCAGGTTCTGGTAGATGGCGTCGGCGGACCCCTTGTACCACTCCGGTCCGGTGCGCTGCTGGGCGGGAACGCTCTCCACGAATTGTCCGAGCATCGAGCTCAGGCGCCAGCCGCGCGAGATGTGCGTGTTCAGCGATTCCGACTTGTATTGCGTCAGCACCTTCATCCGGAGCACGCCGGAGTTGGCGAAATTGGAGAGAACGAAGTCGATGATCCGGTAGCGGCCGCCGAACGTGACCGCCGGCTTGGAGCGCTCCTGCGTGAGAGGCGCAAGACGGCGGCCTTCGCCGCCGGCGAGGATCATGGCCAGGGTTTTGCCGACGGGCATCCGCGGACGGTAGATCCCGGCGCACGGCGCCGCAATGGCGTCGCGCCCGGCTGTTCAGCTTCCGATCAGGCCCGCTTCACGGCCGGCGGCTTCGACGTGGCCGGCTTGGCGGGTATTGCCTTTGGAGCGCCGTTGCGCTGGGCGAACTCGCCGATGATCTCGTCCATCTCGTTCTGGGCCTTGCGCACGAGCTGGGCGCGATCGTGGAAGGTGAGGAACGCGCTCTTGAAGCCGGCCACCAGGATGTTGCGGATGTCGGCGGCGTTGAGGCCGAACTGCCTGGAGACCACGGACAGCTCCTTGGTCACGGTGGTTTCGGTGATCAGCCTGTTGTCCGTGTTGATGGTCACCCGGATGCCGAAGTCCAGATAGAACTTGAACGGATGCGTCGCCATGTCCGCGACGGCCCCGGTCTGCACGTTGCTGGACGGGCAGCACTCGATCGGGATGCGGTGGTCGTTGACGTAATTCAGGAGGTCGCCGTCCTCCCGCAGCCGCACGCCGTGGCCGATGCGGTGCGCGCCGCAGTAGTGCAGCGCCTGCGCGATGGACGGTGGGCCGTACGCCTCGCCGGCGTGGACCGTGCAGTTGATGTTGTTGTTCAGGATGAGCTGGAACGCTTCCTGGTGATCCTTGGCCGGGTTGCCATGCTCCGCTCCCGCCAGATCGAATCCCAGCACGCCCCGGTTCTTGTAAGCCACCGACAGCTCCGCGAGACGGAGCGAGACTTCCGGGCTCATGTTGCGGATGCCGCAGACCAGGACGCCCGCGAGGATGCCGGTCTCCCGCGTTGCCGCGCGGAGCCCCTCGAGCACCGCCTCCACGACGACCGTGGGCTTGAGCCCCTTCTGGAGGTGGAGGACGGGCGCGTAACGCACCTCGATGAGCTTGCAGTTCTCCGCGGCGGCGTCGATGGCCAGCTCGTATGCGGCGCGGTAGAGGGCGTCCTCCGTCTGCAGGACGCTGAGGGTGATGTCGAAACCCTTCAGGTACTCCTCGAGGCTGCCGTGGCGCTCGCCGAGCTTCATCGACTTGGCCAGGCCATCCTCGGTGTCAGCGGGAAGGCGGATCCCCTGCTCTTCCGCCAGCGCGAGTACGGTGCTCAGGCGGAGCGACCCGTCCAGATGGCAATGCAGGTCGGTCTTCGGGAGCGCGTGGAGCAGTTCGTCGGTGACGGGGACGTCGGGGATCATCCTCCGACGGATCTAACCCATCCCCAGGGCCGGATCACGCTATCTTCCCTGCATGTCCTGGCTGGCGCTGAAGCTCTCCTCGTGGCTGATCCACGCCTTGGTCGTCATGGTGTCCGTCGCGGCGGTTTCCAAAGGAAATCCGAAGAATACGCTGCCGCGAGCACTGATCGTGACCTTCCTCGTGGCGCTGCTCGTCACCCCGTTCGCCTGGTTCTGGTTCCTGCTCATCCCCGGGATCGTCGCGATGATCGCCTGGTTCCTCGTCTACAGCATCGCGTACGACATCGGCTTTGGACAGGCATTCGCCGCGGGGCTGGTGCAGGTGGCCATCGGGCTGTTCGTCGACTACATGCTGCCGCCGCACATGTGGTGACTCGCTCTAAGCCGGGTCGATGAAGCGGGCGAGCACCCTCTTCAGGCCCACGCCGGGCCCGAAGCGGACGACGAGCTTGCGGTTCATCCCCTCGCCGTCCGCGTCCTCGACGGTGCCGACGCCGAAGCTCGGGTGCTTGACCCGCGATCCGGGTCCGAGGCCAGAGGCGCCGGGAGCGGCCGGTTTGACGACGGGCTTGGAGGCCGGGTCGTAGCGCGACTCCCGCATCTTGTTGCGCGCGGGCAGCGGGGAATCGTCGCCGTAGCGGGGCCGCTGATCGAACTCGTCGTAGAACACGTCCTTGCGGGCGCGCTCCTGCATCGGCGAAAGGCGGTCGAGGGCGGCCAGACCTTCCGTCAGATCGGGCGGCAGCTCGCGGACGAAGCGCGAGGGCGGATTGAAGCGCAGCTCGCCGAACAGCGAACGGCAGCGCGCGAGCGACATCGCCAGCCGCTTGCGGGCGCGGGTCATGCCGACGTAGCAGAGACGCCGCTCCTCGGCCATTTCGGCGGGGTCCTCCTCGCCCGACGCCATGGGGCCGGTCTGGCCGAGGGAGCGCGAGGAAGGAAACACCCGTTCCTCGAGGCCCGTCATCCAGACGGCGTCGAACTCGAGGCCCTTGGCCGCGTGTAACGTCATCAGCGACACGCGATCGCCGCCGCCGGCCGCGTCCGCGTCGCCCACCAGCGCGAGCTGCTCGAGGAAGCCGAGCAGTGGCGTATCCGCGCGCCCGTCTTCGTCGTCGGGGGCCGCGGCGGCGAGGGCCGCCATCGCGTCCGGTCGGTCGCCCGGAGGATCCTCGGACGCCTGCGAGCTGCCCAGCGATCCGGGCGCGGCGCGCACGGCGCGCAGATACTGCGCGCGGGTCTGGGTGAGCGGATTTGGAACCAGCGGCTTTCCTTCCGCCTTGTCCGGTACTTCCCGGACGGGCTCGGCGGCCTGTACGACCTCGCCCGCCCAGGCGCGATCGAACTCGCGCGCCGCGCCGACGAGCTCCATCAGGTTTTCGAGACGATCCTCGCCCTCCTCCCCTTCCAATCGCAGGCGATCGGCGTAGCCCGTCTGGTCGATCACGCGCTCGATGGCGTCGGCGGCGCCCGCGTCCTGCGCCACTTGCTCCCGGAGTTTCTCGATCAGCGACTTGAACGGCACAAGCTTCGCGCGGGCGCCGGAGGGCATCTCCGGGTCGTCGGAGGCCAGCGTTTCCCAGAGCGAGAGACCCTGACGGTTCGCGGACGCGCGCAGATGGTCGACCGTGGTGTCGCCGATCCCGCGAGGCGGCATGTTGATCACCCGCAGCAGATCGCCGTCGGAGCGTGGGTTCACGCAGAGGCGCAGGTACGCCGCGATGTCCTTCACCTCTGCCCGGTCGTAGAACGAGCGCCCGCGCACGACGCGGTAGGGGATGCGCCGGGCGCGAAGCGCATCTTCCAGCGCCCGCGATTGGGCATTGGCGCGATAGAAGACCGCCATCTCGGCGTACGACGTTCCCCGCGCGTTCTCCGCGTACAGCTCGGAAGCGACGCGGCTGCCCTCGTCGCGCTCGTCCTCGGCGACGAAGACGCGCACCTTGTCGCCCTCGGCGGCGGCGGTCCACAGCTTCTTCTCCGCGCGGCGCTCGTTCTTCTCGATGACCGCGTGCGCCGCGCCGAGAATCCGACCCGAGCTGCGGTAGTTCTGCTCCAGCCGGACGACCTTCGTCCCCGCGAAGTGCTTCGGGAAGTCGAGGATGTTGTCCACCTCCGCGCCGCGCCAGCGGTAGATGGCCTGGTCATCGTCGCCGACCACGCAGAGGTTTCCGTGGACGGAGGCGAGCTGGCGGAGCAACTGGTACTGCGCCGGATTGGTGTCCTGGAACTCGTCCACCAGGATGTGGCGAAAGCGTCCGGCGTATCCTTGCAGGATGTCGTCCCGCTTCTTGAACAGCTCGCTGACCCTGACGATCAAGTCGCCGAAATCGACGGCGTTCGACGCCTGCAACGCCGCCTGGTAGCGCCCGTACACTTTGAGCCCGGTCTTCCCGGGTACGTCGTACTCCGCTACGCGCACCTCGGCGGGTAGCAGGCCGGCGTTCTTCCAGCGATCGATGCGCACGAGGTGCTGGCGCGAGGTGCCGACGTCGAACCCCAGGTCGCTGGTCGCCCGTTTCGCCTCCGCCAGCTGATCCGCATCGTCGTAAATGGCGAAGCTCCGGGTGAGGCCGAGAGCTTCGGCCTCGCGCCGGAGGATCCGCGCACCTGCCGCATGAAACGTCGCGACCCACAGGCGCTGCGCGTCCGGGCCAACCAGCTTCTCGACCCGCTGGCGAAGCTCTCCGGCGGCCTTGTTCGTGAACGTGACCGCCAGGATCTCTGGCGCCCGGGCAAGGCGCTCGCGGAGCAGGTGCGCGATCCGGTGCGTGAGCACGCGGGTCTTGCCGGAGCCGGCGCCCGCCAGGATGAGCAAGGGACCTTCGCCGTGGCGGACCGCTTCGAGCTGCGGAGGATTGAGGACTTTGGCCAGCGGATCGGACACGGGCGGTGTGATAACCCAAAAGACGGTACGATGCGGCGGTGCCGTCGCCCGCTCCGGTCCGCATCATTCCGCTCGGCGGCCTCGGCGAGGTCGGGATGAACTGCATGGTCGTCGAGTCCGGCGGCGACCGGGTCGTGATCGACTGCGGCCTCATGTTCCCCAACGCCGAGCAGGCGCTCGGGGTGGAGGTGATCGCTCCGGATCTCGCGTATCTGAGGGCCTCCGGCAAGGTGGACGCCATCCTGCTCACGCATGCGCACGAAGACCATGTCGGCGCGCTCCATTACCTGTTGCGCGAGTTCCCCGACGCAACGGTCTGCGGCACGCGGTTCACGCTGGCGGTGGTGAAGGAAAAGCTGGCCGAGCAGGGAATCACCGCGGACCTGCACGCCGTCGAGCCGCGGACGATGGGAATGGTCGGCAACCACATCGACTTCGAGCCCCTGCAAGTACCGCACAGCGTCCCGGACGCCGTCGGATATGCCCTGCTCACCGAGGCGGGTCTGGTGATCCACACCGGCGATTTCAAGATCGACTGGAGCCCGGTGGATGGAAAGCTCCTCGACGTACGGCGGTTCGCGGAGCTGGGCGAGACCGGCGTGGCCTGTCTGCTCTCCGATTCGACCAACGCCGAGCGCGAAGGCACGACCCCCAGCGAGCGCGAGGTGGGCGAGTCGCTGATCCGGATCTTCGCCGGTCCTCTGGCGAAAGGCCGCGTGGTGGTGGCGATGTTCGGCTCGAACATCCACCGCGTCCAGAGCGTCGTTCGCGCCGCGCTGGCACAGAACCGGAAGATCGTCCTGCTCGGGCGATCGATGCAGACCAACGTGCGCCTCGCGCTCGACCTCGGCTACATCCGCTGCCCGCCCGATTCGTTCGTCGATCCGGAGGCGGCGGGGCACTTTCCGGCGCGGGAGCTCGTCATCCTCTGCACCGGTGCGCAGGGCGAGCCGCGCAGCGCGCTGGCGAGGCTCGCGCTCGGCGAGCATCCGACCGTGAAGCTCGAGAAGAACGATCTGGTGATCCTCTCCAGCCGCGTGATCCCCGGGAACGACCGGGCCCTCGGCAACATCATCGACCACCTGGTACGGCGCGGATGCCGGGTGATGTCGGGCAGCGCCGGCTCGACGGAGCTGGTGCACACCAGCGGCCACGCCTGCCAGGGTGAGCAGCGGATGATGATCGATCTCGTCCGCCCCCGGAGCTTCGTCCCGATCCACGGCGAATACCGCATGCTCGCCGCACACGCGCGGACCGCCGAGGCTGCGGGAGTGAATCCGCTTGCCTGCGTGATCGCCGAGGACGGCGATGCCGTGGAGTTGCGCAAGGACGAGATCGTCGCGGTGGTGCCCAATGCGGTCTCGGCGGGGCGGCTCTATCTCGACGCGCGTGGCGCGTTCGCCGACGTCGGCGAGGTCGCGCTCCGCGATCGCCAGCTCCTCGCGGAGACGGGCATGCTGGTGTGCCTCTGCGTCCTGGACCACAAGAGCGGCGAGGTGGTGCGCGGGCCGGAGCTTCTGGGCAAGGGCGTCGCCGGGCTCGACGATTCCCGCCTCGCCCAGGCCCGCCAGGCTGCGCTCGATGCGCTCGCCGAGCTGGGTCCCGCGCAGCGCACCGATCACGGAATGGTGGAAGAGGCCCTCCGCCGCGCCGTGCGCTCCGCCTGGAAGAAGGGCGTGGAGAAGCGGCCGATGGTGCTCCCGGTCGTCCTGGAGATGTGACATGCCGAGCTTCGACATCGTCAGCAAGGTGAACGAGCAGGAGGTCGATAACGCCTTCCAACAGGCGAAGAAGGAGATCGACCAACGCTACGACTTCAAGGGCACCGAGACCTCGCTGGAGAAGGTCTCCGCGCCGGAGAAGGGTCTGAAGATCCGCAGCACCACCGAGCAGCGGCTGGAGGCGGCGCGGACGGTTTTGGTGGAGAAGATGGCCAAGCGCGGCGTCCCCCTGCGCGGCCTCAAGTACGGCACCGTCGAACAGAGCGGAAAGCACGTCGCGCAGGTGCTCAGCTTCGTCCAGGGCATCGAGGTGGAGAAGGCGAAAGCCATCGTGAAGATGATCAAGGACAGCAAGCTCAAGGTGCAGGGCTCGATCCAGGGCGACGCCGTCCGCGTCTCGGGGAAGAACCGCGACGACCTGCAGTCGGTCATCCAGATGGTCCGCGCAAAGCAGGACGAGCTGAAGGTGGACCTGATGTTCGAGAATTTCCGCGACTAGGCGCTCCCGCACCGTAGGTGCGGTTATGCGCCTACGCTTGAGACTGCGCCCGCGGACCTCCCGGTGTTGCGGGTGGATGAGCAGCGTCCCCCGCATGCGCATCCACCATCTGAGCTGCGGCACGCTCTGTCCCGTCGGCGGACGCCTGATGTCCGAGCGCAAGTCCAGGCCCCTGCGCGGCGCCCTCGCTTGCCACTGCCTGTTGATCGAAGCCGGGCAGCGCTTGATCCTCGTCGACACCGGCCTCGGCCTGCTCGACATGGGCAACCGCAGGATGGACCGCTTCTTCCGGTTCCAGTGCAAGCCGCTGGTGACGCCGGAGCAGACGGCGGTGCGGCAGGTGCAGAGGTTGGGGTATTCCCCGCGAGACGTCCGCCACATCGTCCTCACCCATCTCGACTTCGATCACGCGGGCGGGCTCGATGACTTCCCCGGTGCACAGGTCCACCTGCACGTCAAGGAAGCGGACGCGGCGAGCGCGCGCAGGGGCCTGATCGCGCGCGGCCGCTACCGGCCGGAACAGTGGAGCAGCCACGATCGCTGGAGGCTCTATCGCGACGGCGGAGAGCCGTGGTTCGGGTTTGCTTCCGTCCGCAACGTCGGCGTTCCCGAAGTTCTCCTCATCCCGCTGGTGGGACACACCTGGGGTCACTGCGGAGTCGCCGTCGCCCGGCCGGGCGGAGGCTGGCTGCTGCATGCGGGCGACGCTTTCTTCGACCGGCGCGAGCTGGATTCGAAAAATCTGCGCTGCAAGGCAGGCCTCCGGTACTACCAGCTGCAAATGGAGGTCGACCGGCGGCTCCGGCTCTGGAACCAACGCCGCCTGCGCGACCTGGTCCGGCTGCACGGCGATGAGGTGCGCGTGATTTGTGCCCACGATCCCGTCCAGTTCGAAGAATGGGCGCGGCGGTCGCCGGAGCAGCCGCTGGTGGCCGGTCCCAGCGGGACGGCGACGTTGTAGGCCGGCCAGGCTGGATTCCGCGTCGCGGTCTGTTATACGGGGGCCCTTTCGCCGTCCCCCGATGAATACGACGCTGCTTCCAGACCAGCCCTCGCTTTTCCTGCTGTCGCTCGGTTGCCCGAAGAACCGGGTAGACAGCGAGGTGATGCTCGGCAGCCTGCTCAACGAGGGTTACCGCCTGGTCGGCGAGGCGAAGGACGCGGAAGTGATCCTCATCAACTCCTGCGCCTTCATCGGCGAGGCAAAGCAGGAGTCGATCGACGCCATCCTCGAGCATGCCCGCCTCAAGGAAACCGGGCGCTGCAAGGCGCTGGTGGTTGCCGGTTGTCTCACGCAGCGCTACGCAGACGTTCTCCAGCAGGAGATGCCGGAGGTCGATTACTTCGTCGGGACCTCCGCCTATCCGCGCATCGCGCAGATCCTGCGGGGAGAGCGCGACCGGGCCGTGATTCCGGATCCGGACTACATCGCCGACAGCCGCACTCCGCGGCGCAATTCGATGCCGCGCTGGACGGCTTACGTGAAGATCAGCGAAGGCTGCGACAACAAATGCACCTTCTGCATCATCCCCACCCTCCGCGGCCTGCAGCGATCCCGGCCCATCGCCGATATCGTCGCCGAAGCCGAGCGGCTCTGCGCCGAGGGCGCAATCGAGCTGAACCTCGTCGCCCAGGATCTCACCGCCTACGGGCACGACCTTCCGGGTAAACCGAAGCTCCACGAGCTCCTGCACGCCCTGCGGGACGTGCCCGCGCGCTGGATCCGGCTGCACTACGCCTATCCGCGCGACTTTTCAGAAGCGCTGATCGACGGGCTCGCGCGCCAACCCAACGTCGCTCGTTACCTCGACATGCCGCTGCAGCACATCAGCGACTCCGTGCTTCGCCGGATGAAGCGGGGCCGTGACTCCGCGTGGGTGCGCAGGCTGGTGCGCAGGATCCGCGAGCGCGTCCCGGACCTCACCTTCCGGACCAGCTTCATCGCCGGCTTCCCGGGTGAGACGGAGGAACAGTTCCAGGAGCTCTGCGACTTCGTCGAGGAGATGCGGTTCGAGAAGGTGGGCGTGTTCCAGTTCTCGCGCGAGGAAGGGACGGAATCGTTCCAGCTCGACGGGCAGCTCCCCCAGCGCGTCAAGGCGCAGCGGCAGAAGAAGCTTCTCGGCATCCAGCGGAAGATCAGCAGGGAGCACCAGCAGCGCCTGGTGGGGCGGACTCTCGACGTCCTGGTCGAAGGCGTTTCCGAGGAGACCGATCTGCTTCTGGAAGGGCGGTGGATGGGGCAGGCGCCGGAGATCGACGGAAAGGTCTACGTCAACCGCGGCCAGGGGCGCCCCGGCGAGATCGTGCCCGTCGAGATCGAGCAAGCGGGCGACTACGATCTGGTGGGCGGGATCGCGGGTGCGGAAGGACCGCCGCGGCCAGTGACCGCGCCAAAGGCAGCCCGGCCGCGTTTTCCCATTCTCTCCCACTGATCGATGAAGGCGGATTTCCTCAACAAGCTCGACGCTCACCTCCAGACCTCGGGGTTGACGCGCGTGCACGCCGAATCGTCGGAGCCGACTGCCCGCGCCGCCGTCGAGGCGCTCGCCGGACTCCCCCACTTCGACGAGATCTGGGCCGGCGATCTTCGCCTCTCGCTGCAGATCGTCGTCGTCGCGTCCGGCGATCGGGTGCCCGGCGTCGAGTTCGCCCGCCGCGCGCACCTCCTCCGGGAACGGGCGGCCTCGCTGAGCGGCCGCGCCAAGGGCGAGGTGCAGGTGCTGCAGCTCGCCCTGTACGATCGCCAGGTCCCCCCGGAAGAGCGGCAGTTCATCGTTGAGAATGCGCGCGTCGCGCCGTGGTGGCCCCTCTCACGCGGCCGCGTCGCCACCTGGGTGGTCGCGCTCTCGGAACCCGCTCTGTACGCGGCGCAGTTTCGCGGGTGGCCGCAGGAGCTTTCGGCCGATCAATTCCGCGCGCTACTCGCGTAAGCGAGGCGATTCTGCAGCGTCCATCCGGCGAGCGCCGCCGCGACGACGCCGCCGACGTGGAACACCCACAGGTGGGGTGCCTGGGCATGCGCCGTGCAGGCGAGGTGCAAGGCGGCTTGGGCCGCGAGCGCGCCCGCCGCAGCAGTGGGCGCCAGCGAGGCCGAGGACCAGCCCGCCCTCCACATCACGAGCGCCGCCGCCACGGCGCCACCAGCGAGCTCGAGCGCAAGGCAATCGACGCCGATGCGCATGGCGAGCCCCGCTTCGGCATCCGGGAGGCCGGGAATTCCGCCCGCGGCAATGGCGAATCCAGCCGATGCGCCGAGCGCGACCCAGGCGCCGGCTCGCAGGACGCCGGCTACGGAGCTGAGCGCCGTCGCGAGCACCAGCACCACCAATGCAGCCGTCCAACCCTCCGTATCGCGGTGCCGGGAAAAGAGCAGCGGGATGGCGAACGCGACCAGCGCCGCCAACGCGCGCAGACCCCACCGGGACGGCGTCAGGTCCGCGAGGATCGGCGCCGACGCCCGGCGCAGCGCTCGCGACGAAGGTGTGGGCAGCTCGGCGCGCGCCAGCGCCTCAAGGAGCTTTTCTCCCTCGCGCAGCGCCTGCATGCAGCCGGGGCAGCCTCGCGCGTGCGCGAGGAACGATTCGCGCTCGGGATCGCCCTCGGGAAGAGCGGCGATGCCTGCCGCCTTGGGCCGCATCTCGTCGCAGGCGCTCACAACAGCCCTTTCAGGCGCTGGCGGAGCGCCTCGTATCCGCGAAATGCCCGGAGCTTGACCGCTCCGGACGTCGAACCGAGCACGTCGGCGATCTCCCCGAACGTCATCCCCTCGTACCGGTGGAGATGGATCACGGTGCGCTGCGACTCCGGCAGCGCTTCCAGCGCCGCGCGAACGGCATTCTTGACGTCCGCATCGAGCGGGGGATCCGCCGGATCCTGGACTTCGGCGCGGGCGATCGCGTCCTCGTCGGCGTCCTCGGGGAGGCGTAGCCGCCGGCGCAGCTCGTCCAGGCGGACCCGCGCGGCGACGGCGAAGAGCCACGGCGCCAGCCTGTGGCCCGGCCGGTACTGCTGCCTCGCCCGGTGGATCTTCATGAACGTCACCTGCAACAAGTCGTCCGCCACTCCTTCGTCCCGGAACGAGCGCAGGAAGAACCCGTGCACCCGGGGCGCCAGCCGGGCGAAGAGCTTCTCGAACGCGCGGGCATCGCCCGCGACGTAGGCCGACATCAGCTCTTCGTCCGTCGGTCTCATTCAGGCCTTACGTCGGCGCCGCCGCGGAGGTTACGCGATCGGGGCGTAAGATGCAGGAATGAACCTGGTCGTCCTCGCCGCTGCCTTGTTCGTCGTCGACGGCCACGCCGACACGCCGCAGTTCCTGCTCGATCTGGGAACGGACCTGACCCGCTCCGGCGAGCAGATGGTGGACCTTCCCAAAGCGCGGCAAGGTCGCCTGGGCGCCGAGTTCTTCAGCATCTGGGTGGACCCGGAATTCTATGGAGCGCACCCGGCCCGGCGAGCGCTGGACCTGATCGACGCCGTGCACCTTCAACTGGAGCGGCATCCTCGCGAGCTGGCCGTGGCGCGCACGGCGTCGGAGGTGCTCGCCGCGCGGAAGGCCGGCAAGCTCGCCGTGCTGATGGGCCTCGAGGGAGGCCACGCGCTGGAGGGAGATCTGCGGATGCTCCGCACCTTCCACCGGCTCGGCGTCCGCTACATGACCTTGACCTGGTCGAATACCAACGAGCTGGGCGACTCGTCCGGCGACGCGCAGAAGCCTGGAGTCAAGCACCACGGCGGCCTCACCGCGCTCGGCCGGCAGGCCGTCGAGGAGATGAACCGGCTCGGGATGCTGGTCGACATCTCCCATGTCGCGGACACCACCTTCGACGCGCTCGAGGTCTCGAAGGCGCCGGTGATCGCGTCGCATTCGAGCTGCCGCGCGCTGACCGATCACCCGCGCAACATGACCGACGAGATGCTGCGCGCCGTGGCGAAGAACGGCGGGGTGGTGATGGTGAACTTCTTCTCGGGCTTCGTGGACGAGAGCTTCCGCAAGGCGTTCGAGGCGTTGCGGCCGGAGGAGGACAAGGCCCTCGCAGCGATCAACGAAAAATACAAGGACGATCCGGCGGCGCGGACCAAGGCCTGGTTCACGGCGGGACGCGAGATCGCCGCGCGCGTTCCGCGGCCGCCGATGAAGTCGCTGATCGATCACATCGAGCACGTCGCCCGGGTCGCGGGCGTGGATCATGCTGGAATCGGTTCGGACTTCGACGGGATCCCTTCGACGCCCGAAGGGATCGACTCCGCCGCCGACCTCCCCAGGATTGCGTCGGAGCTCCGCAAGCGCGGCTTCACGCAGGCGGAGGTCGCGAAGGTCTTCTCGGGGAACGTCCTGCGGGTGATGCGGGCTGCAGAGAAGATCGCGGCCGGACCTAGCCCCTAGCCCCCAGGCAGCGCGCGGACCCCCGCGTCGCTGCGGGACAGCCGGCGCGACCCCGCGCCGGGCTAGCCCGTCGCTTCCTCTTCCGACTCTTCGGCGCCGAAGAGCTCGCGCACCTTGGCGAAGAACGACTTGGACTGTGGGTGCGCGTCCTCGCCGGCGAGGGCACCGAACTGCTCGAGCAGCTCGCGCTGCTTCTTGGTCAGCTTCTCCGGCACCTCCACGGTCACCCGCACGTGCTGATCGCCGCGCTGGTAGCCGTTCAGGTGCGGTATCCCCTTTCCGCGGAGCCGGAAGACTTTTCCGCTCTGCGTGCCGGAGGGGATCTTCATCTTCACCTTGCCGTCGAGGGTCGGGACGTCGATGGTCGCGCCCAGCGCCGCCTGGGTGAAACTGATTGGCACCTCGCAGATGACCTCCGTGTCCTCGCGGATGAAGATCGGGTGCTCGTGGACGTGCACCACGACGTACAGGTCGCCGGGCGGGCCGCCGCGGTCGCCGGGCTCGCCTTCGCCCGTGAGCTTGAGGCGGGTCCCGGTATCGACGCCGGGTGGCACCTTGACGCTCAGTGCACTTTCGGTCTCGACCTTCCCGGCGCCGCGGCAGGTCGCGCACGGGTCGGTGATCACCTTGCCGGTGCCCTGGCAGTGGCCGCAGGTCCGCGAGATCTGGAAGAACCCCTGCGTCATCCGCAGCTCGCCTGCGCCGTGGCACGTCGGGCAGGTCTTCGGGCCTGTGCCGGGCTTGCTGCCCGAGCCGTGGCAGGTCGAGCACTGCTTGTGGCGCGGGATCTTGACCTTTGCCTCGGTCCCGAACGCGGCCTCGGTGAAGCTCACCTCGAGGTTGTAGCGGAGGTCGGCGCCGCGCTGTCGCGCGCTCCGGGAACGCCCGCGCTGCCCGAAGATCTCCCCGAAGATGTCACCGAAGATGTCGTTGATATTGCCGGTGAAACCGGCCTCGAAGGGGCTCGGGCCGAATCCGCCGGGCGCCTGGTGACCGAAGCGGTCGTACCGGGCGCGCTTCTCCCCGTCGCAGAGGACTTCGTAGGCCTCGGAAGCTTCCTTGAACCGGTCCTCGGAGGCCTTGTCGCCGGGGTTCTTGTCGGGGTGGTACTGAATCGCGAGCTTGCGGAAGGCGCTCTTCAGTTCCTGTGAAGTGGCGGTTCGGGCAACGCCGAGGACTTCGTAGTAATCGCGCTTCTGGGACACCATCACTCCTCGCGAACAGCCAGGCAAGCGCTCGACGCGCCCCGTCTAACGTAAGAACAACGGCAGCCTTGTCAATCCTTCAGCTTTTTGCCGCTGTCTTCTTCTCGCCGGAGTCGCCCGAGGAGTAGAGGGCGTCGGCGATGCGGTAGGCGGAGCCTTCCAGCCGCTGGACCGCGGACTTGATCCGCGGCAGGTCCTCGGTACCGACGACCGCCTTCAGCGCCTCGAGGTCCGCGCGGATCTCCGCCATGTCCTTCGACGGCAGCAGCGTCGCGTACTCCTCCAGGGCCTTTTCCGTCGTGTAGATGAGCCCGTCGGCGGAGTTCTTCACGTCCGCCAGCTCCTTCTTCTTCTTGTCGGACGATTTGTGCTGCTCGGCGTCCTTGATCATCTTCTGGATCTCCTGCTCGGTGAGACCCGAAGACGCGACGATCCGGATGCTCTGCTGCTTGCCGGTGCCGAGGTCCTTGGCGCTGACGTGGACGATGCCGTTCGCGTCGATGTCGAACGCCACCTCGATCTGCGGCACGCCGCGCGGCGCCGGCGGAATGCCGACCAGCTCGAAGCGCGCCAGCGTCTTGTTGTCCGCCGCCATGTCGCGTTCGCCCTGCAAGACGTGCACGTTCACGATCGGCTGGTTGTCGACCGCGGTGGAGAACACCTGCGACTTGCGCGCCGGGATGGTGGTGTTCTTCTCGATGATGCGGGTATTGACGCCGCCGGCGGTCTCCACGCCGAGCGAGAGCGGCGTGACGTCGAGCAGCAGGACGTCCTTCACCTCGCCCTTGAGCACGCCTCCCTGGATGGCCGCGCCGATGGCAACCACCTCGTCGGGGTTCACTCCCTTGTGCGGCTCCTTGCCGAAGAAGTTCTGCACCACCTGCTGGACCTTCGGCATCCGCGTCATGCCGCCCACCAGGATGACGCGATCGATCCCCTTGGCGCTGATGCCCCCGTCCTTGAGCGCGATGCGGCAAGGCTCGATGGTCTTCTGCACCAGGTCGTTCACCAGCTCCTCGAGCTGGCTGCGCGTCATCGTCTCGGTCAGGTGCTTGGGCCCGGTCGCGTCCGCCGCGATGAACGGCAGGTTCACGTCGGTCTCGGTCGCCGAGGAGAGCTCGTGCTTGGCGCGCTCCGCCGCTTCCTTCAGCCGCTGCAGCGCCATCCGGTCGCGGCGCAGGTCGATCTTGCACGCCTTCTCGAACTTGTCGTTCAGGTAGTCGACGATCCTCTGGTCGAAGTCCTCGCCGCCGAGGAAGGTGTCGCCGTTGGTGGCCTTCACCTCGAAGACGCCGGAGTTCAGCTCCAGGACCGAGATGTCGAAGGTGCCTCCGCCGAGGTCGTAGACGGCGATCTTCTCCGCCCCCGACGTGCGCATGGCCGCGCCGGTCTTGCTCGCGGCGCTGCCCTGCGCCTTGTCGAGACCGTACGCGAGCGCCGCCGCGGTCGGCTCGTTGATGATGCGCAGCACGTTCAGTCCGGCGATGCGGCCGGCGTCCTTGGTAGCCTGGCGCTGGCTGTCGTTGAAATAGGCGGGGACGGTGATCACCGCCTCCGTCACTTGCTCGCCGAGATAGTCCTCGGCGGTCTGCTTCATCTTCGAAAGGATCATCGCGGAGATCTCCGCGGGGCTGTACCGCTTCCCGCGCAGCTCCACCCAGGCGTCGCCGTTGTCGGCGGAGACGATCCGGAAGCTCGAGACGGAGATGCTCTTGCGCACCTCGTCCGAGTCGAACTTGCGCCCGATCAGGCGCTTGACGGCGAAGACGGTAGCCTCGGGATTGGTGATGGCCTGTCGCTTGGCGATCTGGCCCACCAGGCGCTCGCCGGCTTCGGTGAAGCCCACCATCGAGGGAGTCGTTCGGCTGCCCTCGGAGTTCGGGATTACGACCGCTTCGCCACCTTCCATCACCGCGACGCAGCTGTTGGTGGTGCCGAGATCGACCCCGATGACCTTGGGCATTGACGGAGCTCTCCCCACGATCCGTTCTACCTCAATGCTCGCGGCGGCCCGAAATTTCTCGGTGGAGCGGGCGTGGGCAAATTCAGGCTTGTCCCCCACCCTCGGAATTCGCCGCCGGAGGCGGTTCCGCCGGGGTGCGGGGCTTGGACACCACCACCGCGGCGGGGCGGACCAGCCGATCGTTGAGCTTGTAGCCCTTGGCCATCTCCGACACGACGGTCCCGGCGGGCTCGTCGCTCTCCTGCTGCATGAGCGCTTCGTGCAGGCTGGGGTCGAACGGCTTGCCCAATGCGGAGAAGCCGACGACGCCGTGCTTTGCGAGGACGGTCTCGAACAGCTTCTGCACCAGCCGGACGCCCTCGATCACCTGCCGTGAATCGTGCTGCTCGGCGTGATCGAGCGCCCGCTCGAGGTTGTCCATCACCGGGAGGAAGTCCTTCAGCAACCGTTCGATGCCGAACCGCTGCACGTCCTCCTTCTCCTTCACCGCACGCTTCTTGAAGTTGTCGAATTCCGCCGCGGTGCGGAGCAGGCGGTCGTGGGTCTCCTTCAGCCGGTCCGACGTGTCGCGGGCGCGCCTGAACGATTCCTCGAGCTGCGCCTGGAGAGTGGCGAGCTTGTGTGGCTCGCCGCCGCCTTCGGCTGCGCCGGGGTCCGCTGCGCCGTCTGGGACTGCCCTCTGCTCGTCGACGGCGGCATCGGGCGGGACCTGCGTATCGTCGGGCACTGCTCATCACCTCCACAAGGAGGCGGTAAGATAACGCAGCCGGGCGCTTCGCCAAGGTTCAGGCTTCTTCTTTGGCGTCGAGCGTGAGCCCGACCGTCCGTGCGGTCAGCTCGACGAGCGGGACGACGCGCGAGTAGTCCATGCGCGTCGGCCCGATCACTCCGAGCGCCCCGACCACCTCGCCCTTCAGCCGGTACGGCGCGGCCACGATCGCCAGGTCCGGCTCGACGATTCCGCTCTCCGCGCCGATGAAGATGCGCAGCTCCTCCGCCGCCAGGGTCCGATCGAGGACGGCGAGCAGTAGCTCCTTCTCGTCGAGGGCGCGGAAGAGGGCGCGGATCTTCATCAGATCTTGCGCCAGCGCCTTGTCGTCGAGGAACGAGGACTGACCCTCGATGTGCACGGTGGGCGCTTCCACCTGCACCGCCTCCGCACCGAGAGCGAGCGCCCGTGCCTGCAGCTCGCCGAGCTCCCGGCGGTCGCGCTCCAGCTCCGTCCGCAACCGCGCACGTGCCTCGGCCAGGGTGCGGTTTGCGATCAGCGAGTTCAGGTAGTTCGCGGCGTGCTCGAGCTGCCCCGCCGAGAGCGGCTGCTGCAGCGCGATCAGGCGGTTGTGGACGGCGCCGGATTGCGCCACCAGAACCGCGAGGGCACGCCCTTCGCGGAGGGGAAGGAACTCGATGCGCTGCAGCCGCTCGGACTGCGGCCGCGGCGAGGCGATGACGCCGGCGTGACGGGTGAGCGAATGCAGCACGCGCGACGCCGCCGTCATCAGCCCGTCGAGCTGCGTCGCTTCCTGTGCCCGGCGCGCGATCTGTTCGCGCTCTTCCGGCAGCGGCGGCTTCACGCGAAGGAGCGCATCCACGTAGTAGCGGAACCCCTGCGCGGTGGGAATGCGCCCCGCGCTGGTGTGCGGCTTCTGCAAGAATCCCATCTCCTCCAGATCGGACATCACCGAGCGCACCGTCGCCGACGAGACGTCGACGTCGGGACGGCGGGCGATTGCATGGCTGCCTACGGGTTCTCCACCATGGATGTAATCGCGCACGATCGCTGCGAGGACGCGGCGCGATCGGTCGTCGAGAGACGCTTCGGCGCTCCGGGGATGTCCGCTGGGCGTGGCGCGCGCAGCCATGGGTGAGGAACGGTAGCCGCGTCACCTGCCCCATGCAACGGAACGGCTGCGAACCTGATTTGCCGTTCCCGCGCCTCGGGATACAGTGCAGGCGGCATGGCGACCCCCGCGCACCACGAACTGCTCGGAGCGGACGAGCACGATGTCCCGCTGCGGTCGCTGGCGACGCCCGCCCGGCCTCCTCCTCCACCCCCTGCGCCCAGCAGCCCGGGGCTGCGGCCGGTGCGCCCGTCCCGCGCTTCCTCGCGTCGGCTCGGCCTGTTCTTCAAGGTGTTTTTCGGCGACATGAGCATCTGGGCGGTGCTCTCCGGCGTGCTCACCTACGAGGTGATTCGGCAGGGTCTCCATCCGCAGCACGCCATCGCCGGCGCCACCGCAGGCCTCATCGTCGCCATCGCCGTCTCGGTCGGCCTCAAGCAGATCGCCAACCGCATCGTGCGCCTGAACCGCAGCGCCCTCGAGATCAGCCGCGGAGATCTCTCCAAGGCGTTGCCCAGCGAGAAGCCCTCGTTCCTCGGCGTGGACGAGGTGGACGAGCTGACGGTCGCGATCTCGCACATGCAGGAGAACCTGCGCGACCTGGTCCGGCACATCCAGAACACCAGCCGCGCCGTGGCCGACTCGGCGGACGAGATGCAGGTCTCCACCGGCAACGTGACCGCCTCCGCCGAAGAGATCAAGGAGTCGATGGACCGCATCGCCAAGGGTGCGGAGGAACAGCTGCGACTGGTGGAGCGGGCCAGCGGCTTGATCAACGGAATCGCCACCTCCATCAAGTCCAGCGCGAATACCGCTCAGGCGGCGGCCGAAGTGGCCACGGCGACTTCCACGGCGGCGCAGGCCGGCGGAGCGGCCGCCCAGCTCGCCGCGGAGAAGATCAAGAAGGTCTTTGCCGAGATCGAGGCCGCGTCGGAGACCGTCTTCGCCTTCGGCGAGAAGACGCAGGAGATCAGCAAAATCGTCGTCGCCATCACCGGCGTGGCGCAGCAGACCAACCTCCTCGCCCTCAATGCAGCCATCGAGGCAGCCCGCGCCGGCGAATACGGCCGCGGCTTTGCCGTCGTGGCCGACGAGGTCCGGAAGCTGGCGGAGTCCGCCGGGCGATCCGCCGAGCAGATCAGCCGGCTCGCCCAGGAGATCAGCCAGCGCAGCCAGCACGCCGTCGCCGCGATGAAGGAAGGCATCGACGAGCTGGGACAAGGCCGCGAGGACCTCGCGCAGATCATCCTCTCCCTCGACGAGATCGTCCACGCCACGCAGGAAGGGACCGAGCGCGTCACCGCCATCTCCCAGGCCGCCAAGGAACAGCTGGCGGGCTCCGAGGAGATGGTGAAGGCCATCCGCGAGATCCGCGAAGTGGCTTCCTCCAACGCCAAGAGCACGGAGGAGGTGTCGCGCGCCATCCGCGAGCAGGCGGTGGTGACCGCCTCCATCGCCTCCGCCTCGCAGGAGCTGACCAACCTTTCCGTCGAGCTGCAGAGCGTCGTCTCGCGGTTCAGGCTGGAGTGAACCGATGCCGCGCGCCGTCATCTGCCTGCATGGAGGCAACCGATACGCGCTCCCGCTCTCCGCGGTGCGGCGCGTGACGGAGATGACGTTCGTCTCCCGCGTTCCTCGCGCGCCCCCGGCGCTCCTCGGGGTGATGAGCCAGCAGGGACGCGTGGCTGCCCTGATCGATCTCGGCCCGCTCGTCGGTTTGCGCGCGCGCCCGGCGCGCCCCGAGGGCAAGGTGGTGATGCTGCAGCGGGCGAGAGGCGACGTCGGTCTCTACGTGTCGGAAGTGGCCGGGATCGACGAGATCCCCGCCGAAGCACGCGAGCTGAAGGAGCCGGCGGGGGCGGCGCTCGCGCAGGTGGATTCCGCCGACGGTCCCGTGAAGCTGATCGATCCCGAGCAGCTGCAGCGGGCCATCGACAACCTGGTGGAGGCGTAACGATGCCCCAGAGGCGAGTGCTGATCGTCGACGACGCGCTGTTCATGCGCAATACGCTGCGCGACATCTTCGCCGGCGCCGGCTTTGCCGTCGCGGGTGAGGCGGACGACGGCGTCCAGGCCGTCAACCTCTTCCGCGACCTGAAGCCCGACCTCGTCACCATGGACATCGTGATGCCCTACAAGTCGGGCATCGACGCGACGCGCGAGATCGTCCAGCTCGATCCCAACGCGGTGGTGATCATGTGCTCCGCGCTCGGACAGGAGTCGCTGGTCATGGAGGCCATCGAGGCCGGGGCGACGGACTTCATCGTCAAGCCGTTCCGGGGGGAGGACGTGCTGGCGGTCGTGAAGAAGGTGCTCGGCGAGTAGGTCCCCTCATGGCGGAGACCCCCCACAAGTACCTGCACGCTTTCATCGCGGAAGCGACCGAGCAACTCGAGCAGCTCGCTTCCGAGCTGGTGCGCATCGAGCAGGAGTCGCCGGGCGGAGCGCTCTGGGATTCCATCTTCCGGCGCGTGCATTCGGTGAAAGGGAGCGCCGCAACCATCGGCCTCTCCGCCATCGTCGACATCGCGCACGCGGCGGAGACGCTGATCGGCAAGCTCAAGGCGCGCAACGCGAAACCGGAGCGCAGCCACGTCGATCTGCTGCTCCAGGCGACCGACGGCCTCGTCCAGGAGGTGCAGCACGCGTCGGGAACGGCGCAAGGCCCGCGCGAGGGCGAGAAGGCGCCCGCCGCGATCGCCGCAAGGCTCTCGGCGGCGTCGGCCGCGCTGCCCGATGCGTTTCCCCTCGCGGCGGTGCCGAAGGTGGCGAAGAAGGTGGTCGCCGATCCTTCGCTCCCCAGGCTGGACGTCGCGTTCGCGCTGTCCAAGGCGTGCCAGGCGCCGGGCGCGCGAAGCCTGATCGTGCAGCGGAAGCTGAAAGCGCTGGGGGTGCTCCTGGAGATGGACCCGCAGCCGACGGCGCTGATGCAGAAAAAGGGCGGCGTGCGGGTCACCGCGCTGCTCGCCACGGCGCGTCCGGTCGAGCAGGTCCGCGCGGCTTTCGACGGGATTCCGGAAGTGGAAGACGTCGAGGTGCGCCTCGCGCCAGCGCCGACGGCCAGCGGACCCCAGCCCGTGGAGCCGCAGCCGGGCGGCGCGGTGCGAATGGTCACGGATGCGCCGATGCCCGACGACGGGAGGACGGACGCGACGGTCCGCGTCCGTGCCCAGGCGCTCGATCAGCTTCTCGACCAGGCGGCGGAGGTGCTGCACGGCATCGCCAGACTCCGCGAAGCCGCCCGGAAGCTGCCCGAGAACGCTTCCGGACAGTTCGAGGCCGAGATCGATCGGCTGCGCCGGAACGCCCGCGACCTGCATGGCCGCGTGATGAACGCACGCCTGACCCCGTTCTCCTCCCTCACGGAGCGTCTTCCACGTGCCGTTCGCGATCTGGCGCACCGGTTGGGCAAGGAAGTGGAGCTCGAAGTGCAGGGCGGGGAGGTCGAGCTCGATCGCACCGTGATCGAGGCGCTGGCGGACCCGCTCACGCACCTCGTCCGCAACGCCGTCGATCACGGTCTGGAGACCAGCGCCCAGCGCATCTCGATGGGGAAGTCGCTGCGCGGCCTGCTGGTGCTGTGCGCGCGCCGCGAGCGCGACAAGGTCCTGGTGGAGGTCAGCGACGACGGCGCGGGCTTCGACGCGGAGCGGCTACGCCAGCGCGCCATCGACATGGGAACGCTCTCGCCGGACAAGGTGGGCGAGATCACCGAGCAGCAGAGTTACGAGCTGGCATTCTTGCCCGGCCTCTCGACGCGCGAGGAAGCAACGGATCTCTCCGGCCGGGGTGTGGGCCTCGACGCCGTGAAGGCCGCGGTGGAAGGCCTGGGCGGCAAGATCGGGCTGCGCTCGGCGCCGGGAAAGGGCTCGCGGTTCACCCTCGAGCTCCCCCTCAGCGTCTCCATGGCGAATCTTCTTCTCGTGCAGGTGGGAGGCGAGCTGTACGGGTTGCCGATGAGCCGCGTCGTTGCCACCACCGAATACGATCTCTCCGCGCGCGGAGGAGAGGGGTTCGAGGCGAGGTCGCTGGCGGTGATGGGACAGCTCGTGCGTGCGTACTCGCTGGCGAAACTTTTCGGGCTACCGTCGCTCGCGCCTCCCGGGCCCCGGCCGTTCGCGGTGCTGGAAGTCGACGGCATCACCTTCGCGCTCTCGGTCGACCGGCTGGTCGGCCAGGAAGAAGCGGTGCTGAAGCCGCTCTTTGCGCCGATCGATCGGATCAAGGGGCTCGCCGGAACCACCGTCCTCGGAAACGGCCGGCCGCTGCTGGTGCTCGATCCCCGCGGGCTGCACGAGCTGGCGGAAGCTTCCCAGCGGATGCGGGGGGCGGCCTGATGCAGCAGCGCAAGCCCGTCACTCCGCTGGAGCTCACGCCGCAGCAGATCGAGGCGCTGCGGCAGCTCGCCCAGTTCGGCTCCGCGGATGCCGCGCGATCGCTCGGGCGACTGCTGGGGACGTTCGTGGAGGCGGTGCAGCCCCGCGCCCAGGTGGCGCCGAAGGGGGCGGTGCAGCGGGTGCTGCAGCCCGACGGCGCGGCCTTCTCGGTCCACTTCGAGGTCGACGGCGGCGCTCGCCTGCGCTGGATGATGCACGTGACGGAGGAGGGAGCGACGTTGATGGGCGGGCTGCTCCTGGGCGCTCCCGGAGGCGCCCTGCAGCAGCCCACGCTGTACACAAGCGCGCTGGCGGAGATGTCGAACATCGTGGTGTCGAGCTACGTGGGAGGCGTCGCGGCGGCGGTCGGGCTCACCCTGGTTCCGTCCATCCCTCACGTCGGCGGGGGCACGCTCGCCGAGACCATGGAGGCGGCGTTCGGGGATCTCGACTCCTCGCTGCTACTGGTGACCGATCTTCGTCTTCCGGGCGTCCGGTACGCCGGCCGCATCGTCGCCGCTCCTGTCGACGAATCGCTCTCGCGCCTGCTCTCGATGCTCGGCGTCGTGTGATAGATCGCCCGCGATGGACGCGCGGGCGCTGCGTGACTTTCTCGAGCGGGTCAAATCGGGCGAGCTGGCGGTAGAGGACGCCGCTCGCCTCCTGACGGAGCTTCCCGTCCAGCAGATCTCCGACTTCGCGCAGCTCGACGGCGAGCGCGCGCTCCGCATGGGCGTGCCGGAGGTGATCTTCGGCGAGCGGAAGCGGCCCGAGCAGATCGGCGCGCTCGTCGAGCGGCTGGTCACGCTCGGCCAGGCCGTTCTGGTCACGCGCATGGCGCCGGAGGCCGAGGCGGCGGCGCTCGCGGCTGCTCCCCGGGGCCGCTACGACCCGGTCTCGCGCACGTTCACGGCCCCTCCGGCCGCCGGGATTCCGCCGCGGGAAGGTCTGGTCGCCGTGGTCTGCGCCGGCACCACCGACATCCCGGTGGCGGAAGAGGCATGCGCGACCGCCCACGTCGTCGGAGCGCAGGTCGAGCGCGTCTATGACGTCGGCATCTCCGGCCTGCACCGCCTGCTGCGGCGGGCGCCGGCGCTGCGCGAGGCCGATGCGCTCGTCGTCTGCGCCGGGATGGAAGGCGCGCTGCCGTCGGTCGTCGGGGGGCTGGTAGCGCGTCCCGTGATCGCCGTCCCGACCAGCGTCGGCTATGGCGCCTCCCTGGGTGGAATCGCGGCTCTCCTGGCGATGCTGAACTCCTGCGCCGCAAACGTCACGGTGGTGAACATCGACAATGGCTTCGGCGCCGGCTTCGTGGCCGCGCTGATCGCGCGCCAGTCGCACGCCGTGCGGGACGCCAGAGACCGCCGGCAGGAGGCGCGGCCGCGATGAGCACCCTCGTCCTCGAGCCTGTCGGCGGGATCGCCGGCGACATGATGATCGGCGCCCTGCTGCACCTCGGCGCGCCTCGGGCGGCGCTCGACGACGGTCTGCGGCGTCTCGCTCTTCCCGGCGTCTCCGTCGATGCGCGCGAAGTGGAGATCGCCGGAATCCGCGCGCTCCACGTCGACGTCCGCGCACCACGCGATCGGCACACCCACCGCCCGTGGCGGGAGATCCGCGATCTCCTCTCCCGCGCGCACCTTCCCTCCCGGGCCGCCGGCATGGCGCAGGCCGCCTTCGAGGTGCTCGTCAAGGCGGAAGCGCGCATCCACGGGATCGCGCCCGAGGAGGTCGAGTTCCACGAGGTCGGCGCCGTCGACTCGATCGTCGACGTGGTCGGCAGCGCGGCGCTGATCGAGGCGCTCGCGCCGCGGCGGATTCTCGCCCTGCCTCCGCCTTCCGGCGGCGGAACGATCCCTGCCGCTCATGGCGTCATTCCCGTTCCCTCGCCCGCCACGCTCGAGGTCCTGCGCGGACGGACGGTGCGTCCCAGCGGCCCGGGTGAGCGGACCACGCCCACCGGTGCGGCGCTGCTCGCCGCCTGGAGCGAGGAGTCGCTCGCGATCCCGGAGCTGACCATCGACCATATCGGGTATGGCGCCGGCACCAGGAGGTGGGAAGACGCCCCGAACCTGTTGCGCGCGCTCCTCGGGCGGTCCACGGTCCCCTCGGATGCGGTGTGGGTGCTGGAAGCGAACCTCGACGACCTTTCGCCGCAGCTGCTGGCGGCGGCCCTCGATTCCATCCTTGCCGCCGGCGCACTCGACGCCTGGATTGCCCCTGTGACGATGAAGAAGGGGCGGCCGGGACACCTTTTCGGCGCGATCTGCGACGACACACGCCGGAGCGCCGTCGAAACCGAGATGTTCAGGCAGACCAGCACCCTCGGGGTTCGGGCGACGCGCGTCGAGCGCCGCGTGCTCGACCGGGAGCTCATCGAGGTCGAGACCGCGTACGGAAAAGTGCGCGTCAAGGTAGGACGGCTCGGGGGAACGATCGCCAACGTGGCACCGGAGTTCGAGGACTGCAGGCAGGCAGCCGAGCGCTTGGGCGTCGCGGTGAAGGAGGTGATGGCGGCGGCTCTCTCGGCATTTCGTGGAGCACGCTGACTCGCGGTAGAGTTTCCGGCCGGGGGACGAGAGAACGACCCGTTGCCGGAGCATCGCAAATTCCGCATTGCATTGATCGGTCCCGCGGCCCAGGCGCTTGCAGCGCAGATGGTTGCGGCCGGATTCGATCTGGCCGACGGTGGCGCGGCGGTCGTCGACGTCGAAGGCGCGCAGGAAACGATCGCCGACGTTCGCCACCGCTACGCTCCAGTCGTGGGGGTCCTGAGCGGTGACGCTCCGCTTTCCGCGGGGGCGAGCGCACTCGACGCGCTGGTGCGGCTTCCCTACGGCGCGACGGATCTTCCGCCGCTCCTGCGGACGCTGATCCGTGCCGCGGACGATCGCGGCGAGCTGTCGCAACTGCGCCGGTACGAGGATTTCTTCAGCCACATCAACGACGGCATGGCGGTGCTCGATGAGCAGGGCCGCGTCCTGACGGTCAATCCGGCAGGCTGCTCGATCCTCGGCCTCCATGGCGAGGAGGCCCGTGGGTTGCCCCTGCCCGAGTTGGTGGCGAAGGAGAGCGCGATGGAAGCGACCCTCCTCTGGCGGGAGCTGGCTGGCGGCGGCCGCGTGCTCTCCGCCGACCTGCGCGTGCAGACCAGGGACGGGCGCCCCCTGACGTTGTCGGTATCCGCCGGGCCCCTGCGGTCGCAGAACGGCCACGCCATCCTCACCTTCCGCGACGTCTCCGAGCGCCGCGAGCTGGAGAGCGAGCTGCGCCAGACCAAGGAGTTTCTCGAGCGGCTCATTCACGCCACCTCCGATGGCATCGTCGCCGCCGACCTGCAGGGAACGCTCCTCCTGTTCAACAAGGGCGCGGAGCGGATGACGGGCTTCCCCGCCGGGGCGCTGGTGGGGAAGTCGAACATCCGCGAGCTCTATCCGCCGGGGTTGGCGGAAGAGATGATGCGCCGGCTTCGGGAGGCGCGGGCGGCAGGCGAGGAGTTCGGTCGCGTGCGCTGCGAGATCGTCGCCCGCAGCGGCGAAGTGATCCCCGTCGACTTGTCCGCAGCCATCGTCACCGAGGACGGCCGCGATACCGCCACCGTCGGCGTGTTCCGCGATCTGAGAGAGGAGCTGCGGCGCGAGTCGGAGCTGCGCAAGACGCGCGAGCGGCTGGAGGAGGCCGAAAAGGCGGCGGTCGTTTCAGAGCTCGCCGGCGCCGCTGCGCACGAGCTCAACCAGCCGCTCACGAGCGTCCTCGGATTTTCCGAGCTGCTGTTCCGGCGCACGCGCGAGCACGAAAAAGGCCGGGAAGAGCTGGCTGCCATCCTCCGCGAAGCGGAGCGGATGGCGCAGATCGTGAAAAAGATCGGCAGGATTACGCGGTACGAAACCACCGCCTACGTGGGAAAGACGCGGATCGTCGATCTCGATCGGGCGTCGAATCCGCCAGCGGTCGTCATCCGCGACAAGCCGTAGGTGCGTCGTCGCTCATCGCGGCACTGCAAGGAGTGCATAGCCGCCGACGCTCGGCAGGATGGTCGAGACCGAGAAGCCCGAGGGGTTGAGCGTGATCCTCTCGCCGTCCCGGCCGCCGCTGCGCTCCGGCGCGAACCAATAGCCCGAGCGGCCGCCGCCGGCCGCTTGCCCGGCGATGCTCACCTGCACGCCCTGCGCGGGGACGAAGGCGGCATCCTGAAGATCGAGGTTGACGAAGTGCACGTCCAGCTTCCGCTCCGGATCGAGATACGCGCGCGAGAAGAGCCTGCCGCGGCCGCTGATGGTGACCTGCGGGCGGGCGCGGGTCGACAGCTCCCGCAACGCGCGGGTCAGCGCTGCGTCCTGGGCGCCCTCGTCGAGCGCGAACACGCGTCCTTCGCCGACGCGCTCGAGGCCTGACTTCACTTCGGGGAAGAGCGGGTCGCCGGTGCGGCCTTCCTCGTCGATCGGCGTGCACTTGCCGACCATCAATAGATCCCCGCCTGCTTCGACGTATCGGCGCGCTGCCACTGCGTCCGACGCGGGCAGCGCGGTCGCGCCAGCCAGCACCAGAAGCCGCGCGCGGATGCCGCCCGAAAGATCGAGTCGGACGACGGGCTGGAGCTGCGCCCGCGCCAGCGCGGCGACGGCGGCTGCCGCCGCGCGCTCATGTCCGCCGTCCGCCCAATGGTCGCAGCGCGGCGAGAGCAGCACCTCGACGTCGAGGAGCGCGACGCTCGGGCGGTAGCGCTCGCGGACCAGGCCGAGAAACTGCCGATGCGCCGCGAGAGCCTCCCGCGCCTGCGGCGGCGCGTCGTCGCCGAGCAACAGATCGGCGTCGCACGCCGTCGCCAGCCCGGCAAAGAGCTGCACTTGCGCCGCGCTGGCCCCCGCAGGAAGAACGGCGACGGCCGGCCTCAGCCCGAGAGCGGCCCGCGCCGCAAGCAGCGGAAGCAACGCGGCGAACGGGTCGAGCGAGGGGAGGTCGAAGACGAGCCCGTCCAGGTGGCGGCAGAGCTCGAGCGCGAGCGGAGACAGCGTTCCCGCCCGCCCGAGGACCGCCACCTCCACGCTGCGCTGGCGGCGCGCTTCGTCGCGGGCGCGAAGAATGGACCTCTTGGCCGCCTCGACCGACTCGAGAAGACGCAGCGCCTGCTTCTGGCGCGCGAACGGGCGCTCGCGCCGCGGCAGCGTGGAGGAGCGCATTTCCTCGAGCGCGTCGAAGGGCTCGAGGTGATCGCCGTAGGCCTCGCGCAGGTACTCGACGAGCGCGAGCTCGCAGCTGCGGCAGTAGCCGGCGCCCTCAGGCCCGAGGCGGTACCAGCGATCGAGGCCTTCGAGAAGGACCGCTTCTCCCGCGAGCGCGGCGCGCGCCGCGAGTGCGCCCGCGGCGTCGCGTCCTTCGAGAGAAGAGGCACAGCGGACCGCTGCCGGCGCGCCGTCGAGCGCCCGACACCGGTCGGTTTCGCCCGTGGGCACGCCGACGTCGGCGCCGATCACCCAGGGGACCTGGCGAGTCTGCGGAGCGGGAGCCTCCGTCCCGGCCTCCAGCGCGGGGACCGGCGCCGCAGCGGGCAGCGCGCCCTTTTCCGGAACTCCCGGCGCTCCCGGCTCGACCGGCGGCGGGAGCGGGACGCCCGCCGGGGGCGTGACCTGCGCGGCAACCCGGATGGGAACGAGAATCGCTTCGCTTCCCGCCGCTTTCGCCTCCCCGCCCTGTTCAAGTCCGGACAGCGCGACGTGCCGCGTTCTCGGGAAGGTGACCTCGCGCGCCATCGGAGTGCGGAACCTAGCACGGCGCAATGGCCCGGTCCCTGCTTCCGCGGTGGCGGCGGCAGCGGCGCCGGGAAGCAGCAGCAAGCGCCCGATTGCCGATTCGGTGAGCGGCACCCAGATTGCTGAACGGGCCAGTGGCCCGGTTCGAGGGAGGCGGGGGGGCCCCGCGGTCCCGGCCGGTTTTGAACTCTTTTCCTGCAGAGGACGGAAACGAATGAGCCCGATTTTCGAGACGGTCGCGCAGCACTGGAAGGGCGGCGGCTTCGGCATGTACCCGATCGCGATCTGCCTCGTCTTCGCGGTCGCGGTGATCATCGACCGCATCCAGGTTCTCTTCTTCTCCGCCAGCGTCGACAAGGACCAGTTCTTGCGCGGCCTGAAGACGCACATCTTCAACGGCGACCTGGACAAGGCGATCAGCTACACGGCCGGCCAGAAGACGACGCCCCTGACCAACATCGTCAAGGCGGGACTCATCAACGTCCCCAAGGGAGAGGACGAGGTGCAGGCCGCGATGGACGAGGCTTCGCTGCGGGAGATGCCCCGCATCGAGAAGCGCACCGGCTATCTGGCGATGATCGGCAACGTCGCCACCCTGGTCGGCTTGCTCGGCACCATCATCGGCCTGATCCAGTGCTTCGCCGGCGTCGCCGGTGTGGACGCCAGCGAGAAGGCCCGCGTCCTCTCCGACGGCATCGCGGAGGCGATGAACTGCACGGCGTTCGGCCTCATCGTCGCCATCCCCTCGCTGGTGGCGTTCTCGCTGCTGCAGGGGCGGACCCAGCACATGATCGACGACATCAACGAGACGTCGGTCGGCGTGCTGAACCTGATCGTGGCCAACAAGGACAAGATGCGGATCCCCGCCAACCTGCCCCAGCAGTAACCGGACGGCGAGGAGAGAACGATCATGGCTGGCGCGGCTCCGCAGGAACATACCGGGAAAGGCGGAAAGAAGGCGCTGGACGCCGAGCTGAACCTCGTGCCGTTCATCGACCTGCTCTCCTGCTGCATCAGCTTCCTCCTGATCACCGCGGTGTGGACACAGATCGCGGGCCTCCAGGTGGCGAGCAGCGGCGGTCCGCCGGATCCACAGGCGAAGCAGGAGAGCACCATCGACGTGCGGCTGCTCCTGAACGACAAGGGCTACCAGCTCATCATGGCCGGAGCGAGTCTCGACATTCCCAAGCAGAACGGGGTCTTCGATCGCAAGACGCTCGCCGAGAAGCTGAAGACGCTGAAGTCGAGCCTGCCAGACCAAAGCGCCATCACCGTGCAGCCCGAGGATTCGGTCGCGTACGCCGACCTGGTCGAGACCGTGGACACCGCGATGGGCGAACAGCTGCGCAACGTGACCGTTGCGCCGGCGAACTAGGGGGGCGCAATGGCCATCGTCACGCCGGGGAAGCGGCCCTGCGATCGGATCGCCCAGAGCAAGGTCCTGGAAAAGAAGTTCAACCGCGGCAAGCGCGGCGTCTACGCCGGTCTCACGCTGACCTCGCTGGTGGACGTGATGACCATCATCGTCATCTTCCTCCTGATGAACTTCAGTGCGAACGGCGAAGTGCTCTACATGAGCAAGGACATCAAACTGCCCGACGCGTACCACGGCTCCCAGCTCGACCGCGCGCCGGTCATCTCCGTCTCCCCCGAAGCGGTCACGTTCGACGGCAGGATGCTGCTCAACACCGCGGACCTGGCGAAGGGTGACGCGGTCAACGTGCCCGAGCTCGAGGACGCGCTGCGCGACGAGAAGCGCCGCTACGAGACCGTCCACCAGAACGACCCGGATCATCCCTTCCGGGGGCTGATCAATGTCCAGGCGGACAAGCAGATCCCGTTCAAGGTGATCAAGCGGGTGATGTTCGCGTGCAACCAGAGCGGGTTCGGGAACATCAACTTCGCCGCGCTCTCGCGCGAAGCGGGTCCGGCCAAGACGGTCACGGCCAGCAGGTAGCCGACCGCTCAGTCTTCAAGCGCGCGGAGATTTTGGGGCTTGCCGATCCCGCCAAAAGAACCTCCGCGTCCTCTGCGTTCTCCGCGGCAAGGTTTTTGGCCTTGGCATGCGCCGTTGGGCTTTACAGGCGCGGCGGATCACTCTATTTTTCGCCGCCCCGAAAAACCGGGAGTCCCGCGCCCCCATGCAGAATATCGTCCGCCGTTTTGCCCTGCCCGTCCTGGCCGTCCTCGCGCTTCCGTTCGCTGCCCGCGCCGACGAGGCGAAGCTGATCCTTCCCGATCTGGGGAGCGTCGGCTTTCTCGGGATGTCGGGCCGCAGCCTGCTGGAGATCGGACTCGTGATCTGCGCGCTCGGCCTGATCTTCGGCATCGTCATCTTTGCCCAGCTCAAGCGATTGCCGGTCCACCGGGCGATGCTCGAGGTCTCCGAGCTGATCTACGAGACCTGCAAGACGTACCTCGTCACCCAGGGCAAGTTCATCCTCATCCTGGAGACCTTCATCGGCGTGATCATGGTGATCTATTTCGGCTGGCTCCGGCATTTCGAGGCGGCCAAGGTGATCACCATCATCATCTTCAGCCTGCTCGGAATCGGCGGCAGCTACGGAGTTGCCTGGTTCGGCATCCGCGTCAACACCTTCGCCAACTCGCGCACCGCCTTCGCCGCCCTGCGCGGAAAGCCATTCCCGACGTACGTCATTCCGCTGAAGGCGGGCATGTCCATCGGCACGATGCTGATCAGCATCGAGCTCCTGATGATGCTCTGCATCCTCCTCTTCGTGCCGGTGGACTACGCGGGGCCCTGCTTCATCGGATTCGCCATCGGCGAATCGCTTGGCGCCTCCGCGCTGCGCATCGCCGGCGGGATCTTCACCAAGATCGCCGACATCGGCAGCGATCTGATGAAGATCGTCTTCAACATCAAGGAGGACGACGCGCGCAACCCTGGCGTGATCGCCGACTGCACCGGGGACAACGCCGGCGACTCGGTGGGTCCCTCGGCCGACGGATTCGAGACCTACGGCGTCACCGGAGTAGCGCTGATCAGCTTCATCCTGCTCGCGGTGCCCGAGCCGCGGGTGCAGGTGCAGCTCCTGGTCTGGATCTTCGCGATGCGGATCATGATGATCGTCGCTTCCGTCGGATCGTACCTGATCAACGAGACGATCCAGCGCGGCCGGTACGCCCACGCCGACCGGATGAACTTCGAGGCGCCCCTCACCTTCCTGGTCTGGCTCACCTCGCTGGTCTCCGTCGCGCTGACCTTCGTCGTCAGCTGGCTCCTGATCCCGAATCTCGGCGGTGACACCACCATGTGGTGGAAGCTTTCGCTCATCATCACGGCGGGAACGCTCGCCGGCGCGATCATCCCCGAGGTCGTGAAGGCATTCACCTCGACCGAGTCCAGCCACGTCCGCGAGGTGGTGACCGCCTCGCGCGAGGGAGGAGCCTCGCTCAACGTCCTCTCCGGGCTGACCGCCGGCAACTTCAGCGCTTACTGGATGGGGATCGTCATCGTCTCCCTGATGGGCATCGGCTTCTTCGTTTCCGCCCAGGGCCTCGGCCAGATGATGCTCGCGCCCGCCGTGTTCGCCTTCGGCCTGGTCGCCTTCGGCTTCCTGGGGATGGGCCCGGTGACCATCGCAGTCGACAGCTATGGACCAGTGACGGACAACGCGCAGTCCGTCTACGAGCTCTCACTGATCGAGCAGATCCCCGGCCTCGAGGCCGAGGTGAAGCGGGACTTCGGGTTCGATCTCTCCTTCGACAAGGCCAAGCACTTCCTGGAGGAGAACGACGGCGCCGGGAACACCTTCAAGGCCACCGCGAAGCCGGTGCTGATCGGGACCGCGGTGGTAGGCGCGACGACGATGATCTTCTCGATCATCATGGTCCTCACCGACGGGTTGCGGACGAACATGCAGTACCTGACCATGTTGCACGCACCCTTTCTCCTCGGCCTGGTCACCGGCGGCGCCGTCATCTACTGGTTCACCGGCGCGTCCATCCAGGCCGTCTCCACCGGCGCCTACCGCGCGGTGGAGTTCATCAAGGCGAACATCAAGCTCGAAGGAGCCACCAAGGCCTCGATCTCCGACTCCAAGAAAGTGGTCGAGATCTGCACCCAGTACGCGCAGCGCGGCATGTGGAACATCTTCCTGGTCGTCTTCTTCTCCACCCTCGCCTTCGCCTGCCTCGAGAGCTACTTCTTCATCGGTTACCTGATCTCCATTGCCCTGTTCGGCCTCTACCAGGCCATCTTCATGGCGAACGCCGGCGGCGCCTGGGACAACGCGAAGAAAGTGGTGGAGGTGGAGCTGAAGGCGAAGGGGACGCCGCTGCATGCCGCATCGGTGGTGGGCGATACGGTGGGCGACCCGTTCAAGGATACCTCCAGCGTGGCGATGAACCCGATCATCAAGTTCACCACCTTGTTCGGATTGCTCGCCGTCGAGCTCGCGACCGAAATGCAGACGGGTACGCGCCTGGTGCTGGCAGCGATCTTCTTCGCTCTCTCGGTGGTGTTCGTCTGGCGCAGCTTCTACGCCATGCGCATCCAGAGCGCGGTCCGCGCCACCCAGACGACGCGAGCGGCCGCCCGGGCCGCCTGAAACGGTGTAGGCTCGCCCGCCATGGACGACGCGGAGCGCGTCCGGCGCGCCCTGACGAACCTTCCCATCTTTCCCTTGCCGGGCGCGGTCCTGCTGCCCCATGCGCTGGTGCCGCTGCACATCTTCGAGCCGCGGTACCGCAAGATGACGCGCGACTGCGACGAGGGCCTGCGCGTGCTCGCATTGGCGAACATTCCCGACGACCGGGCCGCTGCCGAGCGGCCGGCGCGGGTATTGCCGGTCATCGGGGTAGGCATCCTCGCTCGCGTCGATCGGCTGCCGGGCGGGCGGTTCAACGTCGTGCTGCGGGGCGTGCAACGGGCATCGATCGAGCAGGAGCTGCCGAGCGAGGAGCCCTACCGCCGGGTCCGCGCCACTCCGCTGTTTTCCTCGCGGTCGAGTCCCAGCGCGGGGCAGATGGCGGCCGATCTGAAGCAGCTCGTGCTCGCCCTCTCGGCCGCGCTGCGGAACGAGGAGACCCAGGCGCTCGCCCAGCTTGTGGCGCGCGCGGCGGATCCCGGCGACCTCGCCGACCTGGTGGCGGGAGCGTTGATCTCCAACCCGCGGGAACGTCAGGCCGTGCTCGAGGCCGTCGAGTTAGAGCCCCGTCTCGAGCTCGCCGCGCAGGCCGCCGCGGCCGCGCTGGCGCGCACCGCCTCCAATGCGGAAGTCCCCAATTGATGCGGATCGGCCTCCCGCTCCTGCTCTTGCTCGCCGCCTGCCCCGAACAGTCGGGGCTGCAGTGTCCGCGCAACACCAGCCTGGTCGGCGACTACGCGCTGACGTTCACCGCGGACCACGATGGCGGCGAATGCATCGCGCAAACCGATGCCGGTCCGGTTCCGCTGGCGCTCAACGACGCGGGCGTGAAGGGCTCGACGCTTTGCCTCGCCACCGCGGCCGACGGCGGTCCACAGCTCCAGCTTCTCGTCCCCGGGAAGGGCGTGAGAACGAGCGACCTGCTCCCGGACGGCGGGTTCCACTTCGTCAGCGACCCCGTCCTCGGGCAGGGAACCGCGTGCGTCTGCGACGTCAACATCGCGGAAACGTTCGACGGGTACCTGCTCACCGGCGCCCCGTTCGCCCTGCGGCCCGACGGTGGCCTTCCGCTCGTCACCGGCGTGAGCGCCACGCTGAAGGATCGGCTGAACGACGCCGGCCCGGGGACGGACTGCCTCTGTGCGCTGCCCTGTTCGGTCACCTATTCCGTCGCCGGAGCGCCGTTCTGATGCGGCCGGCGGTGGTGCTCTTCTCCGGCGGGCTCGATTCCACCACCTGTCTGGCGGTCGCGAGAGAGGACGGCTTCGCGCCCCACGCGCTGGCGGTGCGCTACGGGCAACGCCACGCTCGCGAGCTCGACGCGGCTGAGCGCGTTGCGCGTATGCTCGGTGCGCCGCTCAAGATCGTGTCGCTGGACCTGCGCGCCGTCGGCGGTTCCGCGCTGACCGGCGATCTCGAGGTTCCCAAGGACGGCGTCGGCGGTGGCATTCCCGTCACGTACGTTCCCGCGCGCAACACCGTGCTGCTCGGGCTGGCCCTCGGCTATGCGGAGACGCTGGACGCGCAGGACCTGTACATCGGCGTGAACGCCATCGACTATTCCGGCTATCCCGACTGCAGGCCTGCATTCGTCGAGGCGTTCGAGAAGCTGGCCAACGTGGCGACCGCCGCAGCGGTAGAAGGCCGGGCCCGCTACCGCGTGCACGCGCCGCTGCTCCAGCTCAGCAAAGCGCAGATCATCGAGCTCGGCACGCGGCTGGGAGTCCCTTACGCAATGACGCATTCGTGCTACGACCCCGACCCGCAGGGCCGCGCCTGCGGCCGGTGCGACTCCTGCCGGCTGCGGGCGCAAGGCTTCCGCGAGGCCGGCGTGCCGGACCCGACGGTCTACTCCCCGAGGTGAAACCATGATGATTCTCGTCGCAGCAGCCCTGATCGCGCAGGCGCACGTCCACGGAGACGCCGGAACCGCCGACGGCAAGGACGGATCCGTTCCCATGTCGCAGCTGCCACACCCGCTCGACGGCCAGGCGCCGACGCCGAAGGGATCGATGACGAAGCTGCGGGTCGGCAACGAGACGTCCGACGCCTACGTGGCGCGGCCGCAAGGCAAGCCGCAGGGAGCGCTGCTGGTGATCCACGAATGGTGGGGTCTGAACGACTGGGTCAAGCACCAGTCCGACCAACTCGCCGGCCAGGGCTACCTGGCGCTCGCGATCGATCTCTACAAGGGGCAGGTCGCCACCGACCCGAAGCAGGCGGCGGCGCTGATGCAGGCGAAGGACGAGAAATGGGGCGACCAGGTCGAGGAAGCCGGCCTGGAGTGGCTGAAGCAGAACGTTCAGGGCGCGAAGGTCGCCACCATCGGATGGTGCATGGGCGGGGGCGAGTCGCTCAAGGCCTCGCTCAACGACCCGAAGGACGTGAACGCCACCGTCATCTATTACGGCATGCCGATCTCGGACGTCGTAAAGCTGAAGACGCTGCGCGGACCGGTGCTGGGGATCTGGGCGAACAAGGACCGCTCGATCACGCCCGACAAGGTGGCCGCCTTCGACAAGGCGCTGACCGAGGCCGGGATCAAGCACGAATTCCACGCGTACGACGCCGACCACGCGTTCGCGAATCCGTCCGGCGGCCGCTTCAACGGCGAGGCGGCGAAGGATGCCTGGAACAAGACGCTCAAGTTCCTCGACGCCAACGTCAGGTCGAAGTAGCCGCGGCTACCCCGCCGCTGCGGGGCGGCGCCGGGGGAGCTGGCGAATGGTGCCATAGAATCGCACCGCCGCTGCTCCGGCGCGCTGCAGGTCGCGGTTGTTCAGGTAGGCGACGACGGGCGAGGCGAGGATCGGGACGATCCGTCCGAACTGCGCCAGCCCGCGCTTGGTGAGCACCTTCTCCGCCACCCTCGCGATCACCTTCGGCCCCGCGCGTCCCGCGAGGTTCACCGTGTCCGCGCCGTTCGAGTAACCAAGGACCTCGAACACCTCGTCGCGCGCCCGGTCGCTCTTGAGGTTCACCTTGTGCACCAGCGCGATCTCCATGATCAGCGTGAGCTGGAGCACGGTGACGAAGACCAGATCGGCGGGGACCAGGGCGATGCCGAAGAGGCCGGAGACGGCGCCACCGGTGGATGCCCAGGCCTTCTTGCTGTCCGTCAGCCGCTGCGCCAGCTCCTGCACGGAGGCGCTCGGATACTTGTCGCGGAGCTCGTCGACGCGCTTGCGGCAGCGGCCGATCTCACCGACGTAGGCGCCCCAGAGCCGCTCCTTGGCGAAATCGGTCAGCACCGCTCCCCATCTTAACGCCGCCTTTCAGGCTGGCGAGCAGACCTGGCGGAGGATGTCGAGCTCCTCCAGCGCCTTGCCCGCGCCGATCACGACGGAGGAGAGAGGATCCTCGGCGAGAAAGACGGGCAGGCCGGTCTCCTCGCGCAACAGCGCGTCGAGGTTCTTGAGCAAAGCGCCGCCACCGGCGAGGACGATCCCGCGGTCGGCGATGTCGCCGGCGAGCTCGGGCGGAGTGCGCTCGAGCGTCACCTTCACCGCCTCGACGATGGCGTTGACCGGCTCGGCGAGGGCGTCACGGATCTCATCGGAGCTGACGGTGAGGGTGCGCGGCACGCCGGCCACCAGGTCGCGACCCTTGATGTCCATGGTGAGGACTTCGTCGCTCGGATAGGCGTTGCCGATGCCCATCTTGATCAGCTCCGCGGTCCTCTCGCCGATCAGCAGGTTGTACTTGCGCTTGATGTGCTGGATGATCGCCTCGTCCATCTTGTCGCCGCCCACGCGCACGCTCTTCGCGTAGACGATGCCGGCGAGCGAGATCACCGCCACGTCGCTGGTTCCGCCTCCGATGTCGACGATCATGTTGCCTGACGGCTCGGTGATGGGCAGCCCGGCGCCGATCGCCGCGGCCATCGGCTGTTCGATCAGGTAGACCTCGCGGGCGCCGGCGCTCTCCGCCGCCTCGCGGACCGCGCGCCGTTCGACCTCGGTGATGCCCGACGGGATGCCGATGATGATGCGCGGCTTCACCAGCGTCGAGCGATTGTGCGCGGCGCGGATGAAGTAGCGGAGCATCGCTGCGGTGATCTCGAAGTCGGCGATCACCCCGTCCTTCATCGGGCGGATGGCGACGATGTTGCCGGGCGTGCGGCCGAGCATCTCCTTCGCTTCCTTGCCCACCGCAAGGACCTTCTTGCCGCCCCGCGCTTCCTGCTGCACGGCGACGACCGAGGGCTCGTTCGACACGATGCCCATCCCGCGGATGTAGATCAGCGTGTTCGCGGTGCCGAGATCGATGGCCAGGTCGCGGGAGAAGAGCTTGTAGATCCCGTTGAACATGAATGCCTTGCGTCAGGGGGAAAAGCGCGCGGACGCTAGCACCCAGGTTCCAGCTCCGCAACGCGCACTTTCGCGCGTTTTTGCCGTGCCGTCGAAGGAAAATCTTGCTCGCCAGGGCTCGGCTGGACGTCCGCTGCCGGCGCCCGTTGAGTCCGCTCCCGTCCGGGCGTAGAGGATGCTCCATGCGCATCCCGGCTGGCGACGAGCGGCGGAAGAACCTCATCGGTGGCGCATGGGTGCCGCCATCCACCGACAAGTATGACCCATGTGTGAATCCCGCCGACACGCGCGAGATCCTCGGCTACTTCCCGAAAAGTGGTGCCGCCGACGCGAAGGCGGCGATCGGCGCCGCGGCGAAGGCGTTCCCCGGCTGGGCCGCGACGCCGGGGCCGGAGCGCGGGCGGGTCCTCGCCCGCGCGTACGCGATCCTGAAGGAGAGGGTCGACCTCGTCGCCGAGGCGCTCTGTCGCGAGGAGGGCAAGGTCTTCAACGAGGCGCGGGGCGAGGTGCTGCGAGGCCTGAACATCCTCGAGTTCTATGCGGGCGAAGGTTTCCGCCAGCACGGCAAGACGCTGCCGTCGGAGATGCGCAGCACGCTCTGTCTCACGCTGCGCCAGCCCGTCGGCCCCGTGGCGTTGATCACGCCGTGGAACTTCCCGTTCGCCATCCCCGTCTGGAAGACGGCGCCGGCGCTCGTGGCAGGCTGCACCGCGGTGCTCAAGCCGGCGTCCCTGACTCCGGTCTGCGCGCACCTGATCGCGGAGGCGTTGATGGAGGCGGGGCTTCCGCCCGGCGTGCTGAACGTCGTCACCGGACCCGGCGGGGCCATCGGCGATGCGCTCGCCGACGATCCGCGGATCAAGGCCGTGAGCTTCACGGGCTCGAACGAAGTCGGGCTGCGTCTCTACCAGCGCGTCGCGGCGCGAGGCGTGAAGGTGACCCTGGAGATGGGCGGCAAGAATCCGGTGCTCGTGATGGACGACGCGGATCTCGATCTGGCGGTGGAAGGGATCGTCCAGGGCGCTTTCGGCAGCACCGGCCAGCGATGCACGGCGACTGCGCGCGTCGTCACTACGCCCTCCATCGCGCCGAAGCTGACCGAAGCGCTCGTCGAGCGCGCCCGAAAGCTGCGGGTGGGAAACGGCATGCAGCCGGGGGTGCACATGGGTCCCGCGGTGGATGCCGGCCAGCTGCGCACCGATCTCGACGCGATCGCGCAGGCGCGCAGCGAAGGGGCGAAGTTGCTCTGCGGCGGCGAGCGGCTCTCCTCCGCCGAGCACGAGCACGGGTTCTTCGTCGCGCCCACGGTCTTCGACGCCGTGCAGCCCGGGACGCGGCTCGCCAGCGACGAAGTGTTCGGTCCTGTCCTCGCCATCCAGCACGCGCGTGATCTGGAGGAGGCAGTGCGGCTCGCGAACGACGTCGCGTTCGGCCTCACCGCATCGATCTACACGCGCGACTATTTCCAGGCGATGCGTTTCGTGGAGAAGGCGGAAGTCGGCATGATCCACGTGAATCAGCCGACCGTTGGCGGCGAGGCGCAGCTCCCGTTCGGCGGCATCAAGGCGACCGGCGTGGGGGAGAAGGAGATGGCCGAAGAGGGATCGAACTTCTTCACGCACCTCAAGACCGTCTGGCTCGATTACACGGGTAGCAAGCGGAACACGAACATCTATTGAGAGGACTTGGTAAAGCGCAACAAAAGCCGGTCCATGGGCGGCTGTGCAAGACCGCGCACCAGCCCGTTCCTTGACCTTGCGGGCGGGCCCTGAAACAGTACGATGTTTTTTGGAGGAGGAGCCTCATGCATCACCCGCCGCGAATGGCGCGGATCCTCTCTGCTCTCGCGGGGGTTGTGTTCGGCCTCTTCGGCGCGGAGATGACCTTCGGCCAGCTGCGCCCGGACGAGGGGCGCTCCGACGCGGTGCTCTACTCCATCGAAGTGCGCAACGGCGCCGGGGACCTGCTTGCGAGCCCGATGCTCGTCGGCGAGGAGGGCCGCCCGGTCCACCTCAATCTGTCCACCGAGGCGGGTCGTCATACCGAGCCGCTGGCGATGTCGCTCGACCTCGATCCTTCGCCCGACGGCGACAACCTCTGCGTGGGCTATCGCCTCTCACTCGACGATGGATTCGCGCACTCGGGTCGCATGGGCGTCGCCTATGGCCAGATGCAGTCGGTCGAGTTGAACGGAGGCGGCGAGAATCTGAGGTTGTCGCTGGTCGTCGCGCGCGCGAAGACGCCAGAGTTCGACCGCATCCTGCAGCGGCACCGCCGTCCCTCGGCGTGATCCGATGTACAAGTCATGAGATGCGCTTAGCTTGCGGCCTGCTGTGGTAGAAGGGCCGCGTGGCGCAGCCCTCTCTCACACCGCAGGAAAACAGGCTCGCCGCCTTCTGCCGGGTCTTCGCCTTCCTCTACTTTGCAGGCGGCCTCGCGTTCGCCGTTCTTCCCGAATGGACATATCGAGTCGCTTCCGCCGGCGCCGACTTCGGCGTGTACGGGCCGGAAACGGCGTTCTGGAACGTGCTCGCGGTGGCGATGATGACCGGCGCAGGCACCGCCTGCCTCGTCACCGCGGCCCGCCCCCGCGAACGGCGGCACGCCATGCTGTCCGTCGTGGTCGCGAAACTCACCTCCAGCGCCCTTGCCGCCGTGCATCTGCTCGGCGCCGGCCGGTCGCGCGCGCTCGCGGCGGTGTTCATGACCGATCTTCCCCTCCTGCTTCTCACCGTCGCCGTCTACCGCTCGGCCGCACCCGGCATCCACAGCGCGCCGGCCCGGGAGCTGCCGCCATCGGCCATCGAAGAGCGGCCGAAGATCCAGTTGAAGGTCTCCAAGTAGCTTTCCTGCGTGGCGGGTCCGCCTGCGTTACATTGCGCCGCATGATCGGCGTGGTCGTCGCGACGCATGGCAAGCTTGCCGAGGAGATGATCCGCACCGCCGAGGCGGTGGTCGGTCGCCTCGAGCAAGTGGCGGCGGTGAGCGTAGTGGCCACCTCCCCCGACATGCGCGGCGATCTGAAGGAAGCCATCCAGCGCGTCGATCAAGGCGAGGGCGTGCTCCTCCTCACCGATCTGCTCGGAGGATCTCCCACCAACCTCTGCGTGTCGTTCCTGACGGAGCGCAAGGTCGAGGTGGTGACGGGAATCAACCTCCCCATGCTGCTCAAGCTTTCGGGCCTGCGCGCGAGCGGCAAACCGATCGCCCAGATCGCGCACGACCTCGCGGAGGCGGGCCAGCGCTCCATCGGGCACGTCAGCAAGTCGCTGCGGAGCCTCGGTTGAGCAAGGCGCCCGCGGGCGTCGCCCTCGTGCGCGTCGACAACCGCCTCGTCCACGGCCAGGTGCTCGAGGCCTGGCTGCCGGCGCTGGACGCTCACGGGATCCTCGTGGCCGACGACGAAGCGGCGGGAAACGTGCTCGCACGGTCGGCGATGACGCTGGCGATCCCTCCGGGGATCCGGTTCGAGGTGGTCCGCCTGCAGGCGGCCGCGGAGCTGCTGCGGCCGGGAGGCCGGGGAGCACAAGCCGCGCGCACGCTGGTCCTGCTCCGCGACGTGCGCGATGCCGTGACGCTGCACGAGGCCGGAGTTCCGCTCCCGCAGCTCAACCTCGGAAACGTCCACTTCAAGGCAGGCCGCAGGCAGGTGTCGCCGTCGGTGTTCCTCGATGCCGAGGAGCTCTCCGCGCTGGAGACGCTCGCGCAGGCCGGAACGCACGTCGAGGTCCGCGCGGTGCCCACCGAGCCGCCGCTGCGGCTGCCCCAGCTCAAAGCGCGATTCGCGTCGGCCTGAGCGGGGTGTAAAGAAGGGCGGATGCTCCCGCTCCCTCCCGGCGGCGCCGCGCACCTGTTCTTTCTCGCCGCCGTCGCCGCGCTCGTCGGCGGCCTCTCGGCGATCGAGCGCAAGGGGGCGCTTCAGCTCATGCTCTCGCGCCCCATCGTTCTTGCTCCCATCCTGGGATGGGCGCTGGGCGACGCGCGCGGCGGGCTCGTCCTCGGCGTCCCGCTCGAGCTGCTCTTCCTCGGCGGCGTCAACCTCGGCGGCAGCCTCCCGGACAACGAGTCGCTTCTCGCGGGAGCGCTGACGGCCATGGTGGTTCCCGCTGGAATTGCCGCCGGCACCGGCGTCGATGCGCCGCTGGCGGCGCTCGGCCTCGCCCTGCTGTTGCCGCTCGCCCTCTTCGGACGCCGGTTGGAGCGGGCGGCGGAAGAGCTGAACTCCCGGTTGATGGACGAGGCCGTGCGGCGGGCATCGCGAGGGGATCCGTCCGCCGCGCGTGTCAACCTGCGCGGACTGCTGCTGCCCTTCGGCGCGGCGGCGGGCATCTGCGCGCTCGGCGTCCTGGTCTCGCCGGTGCTTGCGCTCGCGCGGGCGAAGTGCAGGGCCATCGAGCTGTTTGCGCTCGCGGAGTCGTGGCACCTCGGCTGGGCCGTCGCGGCGGCGTGCGCGGTGCGGGCAATCCGCGATCCTCGCGCGCCTGCGCTCGCGGCGGTCTGCGCGCTGACCGTCATCGTCATCACGCTGGCGTTCCGGGGCGCAGGATGATGCGCGCAGCCATTTCGACCGGGCCCGCCCGGCGCGTGTCGGTGCGCAGCCTCGCCCGCGTGTTCGTCCGCTCGCTCTTCCTGCAGGCGGCCTGGAACCCGCGAGGCATGCAGAACCTTGGCTTTGCCGACGCAATCGCGCCGGCCCTCGCGGACCTCTATCCCGATCCAGCGAGGCGGGCGGAGGCGGTGGCCCGGCATCTGGAGTTCTTCAACTGCCATCCCTATCTGGCGGCCGCGATCCTCGGCGGGGCGGTGCGACTCGAAGAGAGGGTCGCAAATGGAGAGGCGTCGCCGCAGGAAGTGTCCAGCTTCAAGAGCGCGCTCGGTCCACCGTTCGCGGCGCTCGGCGACGGCTTCTTCTGGCTGGCGCTCAGACCCGTGGCCGCGCTGGCTGCCGCCGCGACGCAACCGATTCTCGGCATGGGCTGCGTGGCCGTATTCCTCGTCCTCTACAACGCCGTTCACCTGCCGGTGCGGCTGTGGCTCTTCACGACGGGCTACCTGCGCGCGGAGGGCGTCGTCGAGGCGGTCGCGCGCGCGCACATGTCGAGCGGTACCCCGTTCCTGAAGGCATGCGGAGCCGCGCTCGCAGGCGCGGTGGCGGCGCGCGGAGTCCTCGATGCGCGGCTGGCCGCCGGGACTTTCGATGCGCTGCTGGTGGCGGCGACCATCGTGCTGGCGTGGGCGACGCTGCCCCGGCTGGGCGCGACGCGCGCCGTCTACATCGCCTTCGGCCTGGGTTTTCTCTTCGGAGCACGCCTTGCCTGAGCCCGTTGTGGCTTTCGGCGATTCACGGGTATTGAAAGGATTGGGCTGAGAGAAGCGGATGGCGGAAGAGACGATTGAAAAGAACTGCACGGTCCGCAACAAGATGGGCGTGCACGCCCGTCCCGCGGCGTTGATCGTGCAGACCGCCAACCGGTTTCCCTGCGACGTGACCCTCGTGAAGGACGGTCAGCCGGTCAATGCGAAGAGCATCATGGGCGTGCTGATGCTCGCGGCGCCGATGGGCACGACCGTGACGGTGCGGGCCGAAGGCGAGCAGGCGCAGGAATGCGCGGACGCGATTGCGGAGCTGTTCGAGAAGGGATTCAACGAAGCGATCGGATAGCCGCTGCCGGACGTAGGAAAGGTTTTGCGGCTGCGCTTCCAGACGTGACATGTCGTGATTCAGTGTGTCGGCGGCAGTATCGTCGTCTCGTCACGGCCCACTTCAGTTTCGTTCGTGACCAGCGCGCTCCGCGCGGAATGGCCGTTGCCGGAGCGGCGCTTCAGCCGGAACTCGTCCGAAAACGGCACGCCGCTCGAGCGACTCGCCGCCGCCAGCGCCCCGAGGAGCGATCCGACCAGCGCGAGCACAGCGCCGCCGGCCGCGAAGATGGCCACCACGGGACCGTTACCGGTGGTCTCGACCAGCGCGGCGGTCTGGCCGCGCGTGTTCTTGTGCAGGGTGGTGTTGTTGACCGGCGTGCGGGAAAAGGCGGCGACTCCGGCGACGAACAGCGCGATCAGCCCCGCGAGCAGCATCGACATGCCCCAGGAAACAGCGCCGTGCATCAGGCTCTCGCTCCGGCGGCGGTCTCCGGCGAGGCGCACCACGGCGAACGCGCCGACGAACGACGCGATGACCGCGCTGACGGCTCCCCACAGGCCCGCTCCCGCGTTGGAAGCGGCGGGACGGGCGACGAACGGGTCGATGACCGCCAGACCGATGATCATCGCGATCAATGCCAGGATCAGCATTACGCCCCAGCCGATCAGCGTGCCGCCAAAGAGGGCGCTCCAGTCGAGGCGCATGGGACGGTCGAGGCGGGCGTCAGCTTCGCTGGGCAGGGTGGTGGTGCCGTAGCTGCGATCGAAAGTCGCCATCGCTCTTCTCCTCTCAAGCCATAGCCGCAAAGCCGCACCTACGGTGCGGCAGCGGCTACCTGCACGGTTGTGCGCGCGCGAGGCGCGCACAAGGCACGGTCGTCCCGAGGCTAGCTCTCCCGTCTGCCCAGCAGGCGACGGATGTTCGCCTGGTGTCGGAGTACGACGAGCAGGGCCACGCCGATCAGGCCGTAGACGGCGGCGCGGTCGGCCGTCAGCGCAGCGACGACGAGTGCCACTCCCACGCCCGCCAACGATCCGACGCTGGAGATGTGCAACAGCCTGTAGAGGAGAACCCAGGTCGCCGCGCCGGCGACAGCCGCACCTGGCGCAAGCGCGAGCGATACGCCAAGGCCCGTCGCGACCCCTTTGCCGCCACGGAACCCGAGCCAGACCGGAAAGCAATGACCGAGCACCGCGGCCACAGCGCAGCCCGAAGCGAGCATGGGCGGGGCCTGCTCCGTCCGCGACGCGATCAAGACGGGGACCAGCCCTTTGAGGGCGTCGAGCGCGAGCGTCGCGATTGCCGCTGGCCGTCCGGCGGCGCGGGCGACATTGGTCGCGCCGATGTTTCCCGAGCCGACGGTCCGCACGTCGGCGCCGCTCACGGCTCTGGCGATGAGCAGGCCGAAGGGGATCGAGCCGCAGAGATACGCGCCGGCTGCCCAGAGCCAGCTCATGCGCGTCCCGACAACACGACGAACAGCCAGTTCGCGGCGAGCGCAGCGGCGACCGTCCAGCGAAGCGCCGGCGTCGCTTCGACCCGTGGCGCGAACGGGAAGCCAACGAGGCGCAACCCGGTCCAAGCCACGTGGGCCGCTGCGGCGATGGCGGCGAGCGCGCCCAGTGGGCTCCACGACAGCGCCAGAAGGAACTGTCCCCGGACGGCGAAATGGAAGGCGTGCGTGCCGCCGCAGCCGATGCAGGGGAGTCCGGTGGCCGCCCGGAACGGACAGGCGAGGAGGGCAAACGGCGGCGCGTCGATTGGAAGGAGCGCGCTGGCTGCGAGTACGACTGCAGCCACGCAAGCCAGCGCGAGCGCGTGAACGGAAGGACGGCCGGCGCGCACGATCATGGCTGCCCGAGGGCGCCCCGCAAAGCCAGCGCCATCGCCCCGAACGCGACGAACAGCACGCAGCACAGCACGAGGTACGGCGCCAGCACCGATGCGGCGGCGCCGCCGGCGGAGATCCGATGCGTGATCTTCATCCCGATCGCCGTCAGCACGATCAGCCAGAGCACGCCGACGATCGAGCCACACGCCGGCACGGCGAGCAGTGCGAGCGGGGCGCAGGCGTAGGCGCAGGCGGCAAACGTTGCCGGGAAGCCGCGCCTGGCCTGGCCCAGCAACGCCGCGACTCCATGGGTGACCGCGGCATTGAGATAGAGGAACACGAGGCTGAACAGCGGCGTGAGCACCACCAGCGCCACCACCCACCCAGGAGAGCTGGCTTGCGTCTGCACGTCGATCATTCGCCGCAGCACGGGGCCGAGATCGCGGTCGCGCGACATCGACTCCACGAGCCGCCGCATCTGCTCGCGCTGCCCGCCCAGCAAGAGCCGCTCGAAGATCTGCCCGATGGCCCAGAACGCCGACGTGGTGAGTACGGCGAAGCCGAGCTGCGAGGCGCCGCGGTCGCGCCGCGCCGAGGCGAACAACTTGCCCGGCTCCAGCAGCGCCTGTTGCAGCGTCTGCAGCCAACCCGTCCAGAAACCGAGCTCTCCGCGCCGCTCCCAGGGCGTTCCGGCGGGCTCCTCTGCCCGCGCCGCGGCGTCGTGCGCAGGAACGGCCGCCGCCGGTTCCGGGACGATCAGCGGCTTGGCGCATATCGGACAGTCCTGGCGTCCCGGCCGGTCCGTGCTGAATGTATTGCGGCAGCTCGGACAGCGTGCGAGCACAGCGCCTTCTAGCACGTCCGTTGCAAGACAGCGGGCGTCCGAGTCGCTTCCACGGCGACTGCGGGATGCCTACCTCTGCGGGGCAGCCGGGACTTCCCGGCGTGCGGCGC
>Ga0209474_10000384_pt1 | contig 49324 bp, 45 predicted proteins | sample GraSoiAngelo_145_FD_185902 | JGI IMG/M metagenome (GOLD analysis project Ga0209474, IMG submission 185902) | Grasslands soil microbial communities from the Angelo Coastal Reserve, California, USA - 14_1009_05_20cm (SPAdes) (version 2) | ecosystem: Environmental > Terrestrial > Soil > Grasslands...
TCGGGGGTTGCGATGGATTCGAGCTCCGAGTCGAGGCCCGAAGTACCGGGCATCTGCAGCGTATTCTGCAGACGGTAATAGAGGTAGATGCGCTGGAAGAGCGTGACGATGGCGCCCTGGAAGCGAGTGCGCTGTTTAGCGTCGATGTCGTGCGCCGCCGAGGCCTGACGTTGGACTTCGTCGAGGTGCGGCGCGAGGGTCTTGAACGAGAAATAGCGGGAGGAGGTCTGCTGCAGCCCGAGGAGGCCGAGCACCTCCGGATCGTCGATCACGAACACCGACTGTTTCTCGGCGACGTCGGGCCGCAGCATGACGTCGAGGAGCCACTCATCGGGGCCCACCGTCCGGCCGAGGTGCTGGAAGCTCTGCTGGCCGCGGATGACGAGGAGCGAGTTCCGCGCTACGGAGTCGATCGGCTTGACCCGCCCGCCCTCGAGAACCGGAATGCGCCCGAATCCGTCGAGATCGAAACCACGAATCTTCGCGGGCGGCAACAGCGAGGCGCCCACGCAAGCGAGCGCAACCGCAATCACCATCCAGGGAACGACTTTGGTCGCGTTCATCGCGCCTCCAGTGGAGCCTGACGCCTCTTGAGCGAACGGAACAGGGCAAATGCGAAGTGCAGGACGAGGCCCGCTCCCACGAGGACGCACGAGATGTACGGCAGGAGCCACCCAGGGTTCTCCACCACCTGGAGGACTGAAAGCGTGTCGTTCTTCCCGAAGCTAGCCTGATAGAACGCCTTGCCGCCATATCGCAGAGGCTGGTTCATGTAGATGAGGACGTCCCGCTCCTCGCCAGCCGCTGGATTTGCAAGCTGCACCAGGCTGGAGAAGTTCTTGGGAATGTCGGTGCCGGGATAGACGTCGTGGCGGAAGTCCTTCAACGTCAGCGAGTACGGGAGATACTCCCGGCGCGGCCGCATCGAGAGCGTCCAAGTGCGGCCTTCGTGGATGAAGGACTGCGGCGCCCCAAGGGAGTTCGACACGAGCCACGTTCCATAGCTGCGTCCGTCCGCGATCGGCTCGACGTAGACGGCCCTGCGGTCGATTTCGTTGTCGCCCGATACGGGCGGCAGCTCGCGGACTTCGACGCTGGCCCCCACGCCCATGTTTGCCAGCGATCCGCGCGCGCCCGTTGCGGTCATCGCGAGATCCGCATTTTGGAAAAAGGACTTGACGTGCAGGGTGAGCGGCGTGCCTGGCAGCGCGATCGTCTTGCGGCTGGCGAGCAGCGACTCCGGGACGCCGTACACGTCGTCGTGCCGCGGGTCCGTCACGTCCGCGATTGCCAGTTCCATCTCCCGCTGGCTCTCGACGTAGTCGCGGGTCTGGCCTTCCTCGATTGCGAGCTGCGTTTCCACCTGGAAGGCTCCGGTGACGAACTCGCCCACGAACAGGAGGATGAGGCCGGCGTGGATCACCCAGAGCCCCGCCTTGCGCCAGCTCAGCTCCAGACGTCTCACTTGCGCAGCGACCAGGTTCGCCACGAGTACGAGACCGACCAGGGCGCCACCCGGGAAGACGGGGATCCTCACGTTCGATCCCGGCACCCGCAACCACACGAGGAAGCTGCGGATGTACGCGTTCACGGCGGGCAGCACGCCAAGAGTGACTTGCGCCAGCGTGCACGCCACCACAAGCACCATCAAGAGAGCGAGGCAGACCAGGGTGAGCTTGAGGGACGTCAACGCGTCCCAGGCCCGCCCACTAATTCGCGGCATCACGGCGGAGGCTCTGGAGGAGGCGAGTGAAATCCGATCGCACAGCGCCAACCGCACCGGCGTCCCCGAGCATCTTCAGGAACCAGGTGTTCCCGTCGACGGCCGCAAGCCCGGCGATCAATCGGCTCTTCTTCTGCCCTTCGCTCGAGAAGTCGTAGAACGAGACGGTCCCCGCCTTGGTGTTCAGCGACTTGCGCACGGCGGCGAGGCCAGGTTCATCGATCGGACCGAGGCCGATCTGCCCGCGCCAGCGGTTCACGTTGGCGAGCTCTCCTCCCGCCGGCCCCGGAAGAACGATCACCGAGACATCGACGGCACCGCCCGGCGGCTTCAGCGTCGCAAACCGCATTCCGCTTCCGACGCTCTCCGTCCATCCCTTTGGGAGCGTCCACTTCAGCGCGCTTTTGGCTTCGTGTTCCGGCGAGAGACGCACATCCCCCCGGCCGACGCCCGGCGAGACATTCACCGCCATGGCGTCAGGCGCTTTCTTCGCGCGGAAGTGGGTGACCTCTTCACGCCGGCAGCCGGTCGCGAGGAAGACCATCGAGGCAAGAGCGACGACCAGAAATTCGACTGCGATAGCGCGATAGGTTGAGGGTCGCATGAGTGCGTCCCAGTGCCACGGCCGTGCCAATCGGCGACAGCTCCAGCCCCACCGATTTCAGCTGTCGAAAGGGGAGTCGCGTCGACAGTGCGCGCAGATTCTGCGCGCACTGCGGGCAGTGACGCACGAGTTGCAGGCCTTCCGCGATGCGATCCTGCCCGATGGTCAGGCAGACTGGTACGCTGGCTGCAGGACGTCATGGAGGGACCGGAGGTCGACCATGCCCTCGATGCGCGCGAAGAACGGACCGCAGCCTGCCACCCCCGCCACGACGCACGTTTCCCGGATCATGAGCCACGACGTGATCACGGTGCGATCGGGCACGAGCGTTGACGTAGTCGCCGAGGTGATGCTGTCGCGCGGGCTGAGCCGCGTCCCGGTGCTCGATGCAAGTGACCACCTGATCGGCATCGTCTCGAAGACCGATCTGGTCGCGCAGGCGCACGACGAAGGCGACACGCTGCAAGAGACGTCGGAGCCGTCCGCGCGAGACAAACAGCTGCACGATCTGCGTGGCTTTCACGTCCACAGCGAAGGCGCCGTCGTCGACGATGTAATGTCCCAACAGGTGATCGCGATAGACGAGACGGCAACTGTTCAGCGAGCAGCGCAGATGATGGTCGGCAGCCGGGTGCACGGTTTGCCGGTCGTGACGGCCGGCGGCAGGCTGGTAGGTTTTGTCTCGACCATGGATGTTCTGGCCTGGCTCTCCGGGCTGCGCTGACAACGGTCAGGCGGCGCGTGCAGAGTTTTCATCGGCAGCTTGCGCACGAAGGGTCACGACGGGGCAGCGAGCCTGGCGCACTACGAACTCGGCGACGCTTCCGAGGGCAACACGGCGCAGACCACCACGGCCATGCGTTCCCATGACGATCAGGTCGGCCTTCAGTCGTACCGCCGCGTCGAGGATGCCGGTCGCCGGCGACGCCGCGAGAAGTACCTCGGTCGTGGCGACGATGCCCAACTCCTCCACAACCTCCCGCAGCGCCGCGCGGACGGGAGCAATCTCATCTTCCGAGAGCGCGGGAACGACCCTGTCCGTGGCAATGACGGGGGTCGGGTTCAGGACATGGATCACGTGAACCGGCAGGCCGCCCAGCGACCGTTGCAGGTCGTTAGCCCAGCACAGTGCTTTCGCGGACGCCGGTCCGAAATCGTACGGAACGAGGATTTGTGGCTGCATGGATGACTCCCGGGTGAAGCGGGCCGTGGATGGCTCCAGCCGTCCGGGCCCCGCCCTAGGAGATCGCTGCAATCGCCGCGCCCTTCTGGAGGGCGCCGGGAACGCGGCGACTCTCATGAAGCATCCCGACGCACGCGTTGCGTTTCCTGCAGGAAATGCGCGCGTGCGCGATGGCTCACCTGAGGAACGCGAGCTGGCGCACGTCTTGCTCCCGATTCCCAAAGCATGGAGACGGTGCTGGTGCACATCGCGCTGCTGGGGTGGGAATGACCATCATCTGTGTCGGGATTTCGCACAAGCAGGCGCCCATCGAGGTGCGCGAGCGACTCGTCGTTCGGTCTGAGGAGCTTCCCGGGCGGCTCCAGGCGCTCCGCCGTCTTCCAGGCCTGCGCGAAGTCTTCCTCCTTTCGACCTGCAACCGGCTGGAAGTCTTCGCCGCCGCGGATTCGCGCGACGCCGCCGAGAAAATCCTACAGAGCCTCGATCCGGTCGCCATCGTAGCCTGCCGGTTCGATGAGGACGCTCTGCGGCACTTGTTTCGCGTCGCCGCCAGCCTCGACTCGATGGTCGTGGGCGACGCCCAGATCCTCGGGCAGGTGAAGGAAGCGGCGGCGCAGGCGCAGCGCGCGGGAGCGCTCGGCCCCGAGCTGCAGCGGGCGATCGCGCGCGCGGTAGGCACAGCGAAACGAGTGCGCACCGAGACGGAGATTGCCCGCGGAGCGCTCTCGCTGAGCAGCGTGGCCGTGGAAGTGGCTCACAAGCTCCTGGGTGACCTCCGAGATCGTTCCATTGCGCTCATCGGCGCTGGGAAGATGGCGGAGCTCGCCGCCCGCGAGCTGCGAGCGCAGGGGGTAAAGGACCTTCTGGTCGCGAACCGAACGGGGCCCCGGGCAGAAGCGCTGGCTCGCGAAGCGGACGGCGTCCCCCTGCCGCTCTCCGATCTTCCGGTGCTTCTGGTGCGTGCCGATGTGGTCATCTGCTCGACAGGTTCCGCCGAGCACGTGGTGACGCGCGAGGCCGTAGCCGCTGCGCTGAAAGGACGCCGGCACCGGCCACTGTTCCTCGTCGATCTCTCCGTCCCCCGCAACGTAGACCCGGCGGCGAACGACCTCGACAACGTCTACGTCTACGACTTGGATGACCTGGAGCGGGTCGCGAGGCAGAACCGGACACTGCGCGGGGCGCAGATCGGCAGGGCCGAGAAGATCGTCGAGGAAGAGCTGCGCGCCTTCATGGCGCAGGCACACGAGCGCGACGCCGTTCCGGTGCTCGCCCGGCTGCGTGCGCATGGTGAAGCAGTGGCGCGCATGGAAGCGGAGAGGACGCTGGCCGCGGCCCTGCGTGGGCTGGATGACCGGCAACAGAAGACCGTGCGCGCGATGGCGTCTGCCATCGTCAACAAGCTGCTGCATGGTCCGACTGCGCGTCTGCGGAACGAGGCTGGTCGCGGACCGCTGGCCGAGGCGGCAGCCGCGCTCTTCGGCCTCGAAGAACCATCGCAGTCCCAACCGGAAGCTGTCGTCCTGTCGCTGGCAGGAAACGGCTAATGCCACGCATCGCCTGGATGCACGAACGTCGTGGAGAGGTGAGAGATGGAACTGACCAATGAGGAACGGAGGCACATCCTGCGCATGCAGCACGCCCATCTTCGCCGGACGATCAAGGCGGCGCAGATGGCTGCGCGCGGCGCGCTGGCAGGGATGGCATCCGCCGGAGAGCTCCAAGTCGCAGTGAGCGCGCTCGAGCGCGAGCTTCTTGCTCACCTTGCCGAGGAGGAGCGGTTGCTCGAACCGATTCTCGCCAAGCTCGACGCGTGGGGGCCCGTCCGCCTTTCCCTGCTTCGCGCCGAACATGCCCACCAGCGGGCCGTGCTTGCGGTGCTGACCGGACGGTCGGCGTGGCCGGCCAGCTGGCTGGTCGCGGGCAGGACGTTGTCGATGTGCGACGATCTGATCACCGACATGGAGTTCGAGGATCGCGAGCTGCTGGACGAGAAATTGCTGCGCGATGACTTGATCCTGCTGGACGCCAGCGACGCCTGACGGTCAGCTGAGGACTTTGAGGAGCGCGCGCAAGGCGTCCGAGCGGGTGAAAATGCCAATCACGCGGCCGCGCTCGACTACCAAGGCAGACCCATACTTGTTCGCCAGCATTTCCTGCACCACGGCACGCACTCGGGCGCCGGGGACGACGGCGAACGGGCTTTCGGTCATCGCTTCGGACACGGGTTCCTTCGCAGGATCGACGCTCTTGAGGGTCTCGAGAAGATAGAGATCGCGTTCGGAGACGAGCCCCACCACCTGATCGCCCTTGAGCACGGGCAGGTGCCGCACGTTGCGCATGCGCATGAGCTTGTGGGCCTCGCGCAACGGCTCGTCGAGCTGGATGCAGCACGGGTCGGCGGTCATGAGATCGGCGACTTTCATCGGACCGCCATGCACGCCATGCAGAAACGCGCCTGCGGGACGGCCCATAGCCGCAGCTCGCCGACCGGTCCTGAACAGCGCTCGCACCTGCCGTAGGTTCCGATCGAGATCCGCAGCAGCGCAGCCTCTACCTCGGCGAGGTCGATGGTTTCGGCGCTCCGAAGCGCCTGCAGGACGTCGTGTGCTTCGAGGTCCGCGGCGCCGTCGGGGTGACACACCGCCTGCAGCTCTTCCTCGCTGCGCTCCAAGCGGGCCGCGACGGCGCCGATCTGCTCTTTGCGCGCCAGCAAGGCCTTGCGCGCAAGCCTTGCGCTGCGGATCTCGGGAACCCGTACCATCGCGTCCTCTGTCTCCTGCCCTCGCAAAAACCGTTCCACGCGGACGGTGATTGCTCCAATCATGTGCAGGACTTGCGTAGCATGGCTGCGGAGTTGCAAAACGATACCGTCATGCCGGAATCCCTCTTCGAGGAACTGAAGCGATACGTCGGATTCGGCGTCACCGACGAGCAGGCGCTGCGCACGCTGCATCCCGTCGCACGTCCGCACTTCGATCGCATCAGCGAGGTGTTCTACCAGCGCATCCTCGAACACGAGGCGGCGAGGAAGGCCCTGGTCGAGGGCGAGAGCATGGTCGGCCGCCTTCGTCACACGCTTGTGGCATGGATGGACAAGCTCCTGACCGGTCCCTGGGACCAGGAATACTACGAGCTGCGCGCCCGCATCGGCCGCAAGCATGTCGACATTGCGTTGCCCCAACACTACATGTTCGGCGCGATGAACGTTCTGCGGCAGGAGCTGAACGCGCTGATCGACATGTCGTTCATCGCCGACGCGGGTCAGCTGCGAACCGTCCGCCTTGCACTGGGCAAGATCCTCGATCTCGAGTTGGCCATCATGTTGCACACCTATCGTGAGGATCTTCTCTCGCAGCAGGCGCGCAGCGAGCGGCTCTCCACGTTCGGGCAGCTCGTCGGTTCCATCGGCCATGAGCTCCGCAACCCGCTCGGCGTGATCGAGAGCAGCCTCTATATCCTCCGCGGCAGGGTCGGCGCCGGCGACGAGCGGGCTACCAAGCACGTCGATCGCATCACCGAACAGCTGGGCATCGCCAACACCATCATCACCGACCTCCTGGATATGATCCGCGACAAGCCGCTGATCAGCGAGGCCGTTCGGCTACGCGACGTGGTCGAAGCGGCTGCCCTGCAGCTGCACCTCCCCCTCGGCCTGGAGCCGCTCGCGCATCTTCCCACGGTTCGCGGCGACCCGTCCCAGCTCCGCCAGGTCTTCGTCAACCTGCTCCAGAACGCGCAGCAGGCAGCCGGGCCCGCTGCAGCCGTTACAGTCGACGCACAGGCCGGTCCAGCCGAAGTTGCCGTCGGGGTCTCGGACGACGGACCCGGTGTCGATTCCTCGGTGCGCGCGCGGCTCTTCGAGCCGCTGGTGACCACCCGCCAGAAGGGAATTGGGCTCGGGCTGGCGCTCGTCAAACGCATCGTCGAGAGGCACGGCGGGAGCGTGACTTATGAGCCACGAGGAAAAGGTGCTCGATTCGTGGTCCGGCTGCCGCGGAGCGAGCAATGAGAAAGTACCTGGTCGTCGACGACAACCGTGCCTTCGCGGAGAACGTGGCGGAGATCCTCCGGGATGAGGGGGCGGACGTCACCATCGCCGATGGGGGTCTACAGGCGCTGGAGCTCGCGCAGCGTTCCCGCTTCGATGCGCTCGTTACCGACATGCGCATGCCCGTGATGAGCGGCGCGCGTCTGGTGCACGAGATCAGAGGGGTCGACCCCGGGTTGCCGGCGATCGTGATCACCGCTTACACCGGAGAGAACGATCTGCTCGCCGCGAGGGAGGAAGGTCTGCTTGCCGTGTTGCCGAAACCCGCGCCCCTCGACAGGCTGGTCGAGCTCCTCCGCACCGCTCGGCGAGATGGCCTCGTCGCAGTCATCGAGGATGATTCCGCGTTGGCCGACAATCTCACCGAGGCGCTCCGGGACCGGGGGTTCTCCGCGGTCACCGCCAGATCCGTGACCGAGACAGATCGCCTGGGCGGAGTGCGCCCGTTCGCGGCCCTCGTGGACTTGCGGATGCCCGGCGCTCCGGACGGCGCGGCCTTGCATCGCCTCATGGACAGATTCCCGAATCTTCCGGTCCTGGTGATGAGCGCGCATCCCGACGCGCTCGCCCACGCCCGGGGGGTGCGTTGCTACACCAAGCCGATGGATACAGGCGAGGTGCTGAAAGCGGTGGAGGAGCTGTGGCGCTGACGCCGCGCGTTCTGCTCGTCGATGACAACGCGGCACTGGTCGACAATCTCCGCGAGACGCTGGAAGACGAGGGCTATACCGTGGCCAGCGCCGGCGCGGTCGCCGAAGCGCTGAAGGTGGCTGCCCCCGGGTTCGACGTGGCCTTGGTCGATTTGAAACTTCCCGACGGCGACGGAACCGCATTGACGGAACAGCTGCGCCGCGAGCATCCCGACGCCGCGATTGTCATGCTCACCGGAAACGCGACGGTGGAGACGGCAGCCGCCGCGGTACGGTCAGGCGCCTTCGCCTATCTGGTCAAGCCCTGCAGCACTCCCAACCTGCTCCTGACGCTGGAGCAGGCGCTACGCCACGTGCGTCTGCAGGCCGAGAAGCGCGAGCTGGCGCGGCGCGCCAACGTCGCGGAAAAGCTCGCAGCGGTGGGCACGATGACGGCGGGCCTGTCCCATGAGATCCGCAATCCGCTCAACGCGGCGTCACTCCAACTGGCGGTGCTCGAGCGCCGGGTTCGCAAGCTCCCCCGGAGCGATCAGGTTCCGCTGCTCGAGCCGCTCGAGTTGGTGCGCGACGAGATCGCGCGCCTCGAGCACTTGCTGCAGGACTTCCTACAGTTCGCCAGGCCCCGCGAGCTGGACCCGCTCCCGCTGCCTCTCGAACCCATGATTGCAGCGGTGACGGATCTGCTCGCCGGTGATGCGGAGCGGCGGGGAGTACGGCTGGAACGGGAGCTTGCTTCGGACTTGCCGCGGATCCTCGGAGAAGACGAAAAGCTCCGTCAGGTTCTGATGAACCTCACACTCAATGCGCTCGAGGCGACGCCGGCGGGCGGCCGCGTGCGCATCACCGCGCGGACGCGCCAGGAAGAGATCTGGGTCGCCATCGAAGACAGCGGAACGGGAATCGACCCGCAGATCCGCCAGCGGATCTTCGAGCCTTTCTTTTCCACCAAGGCGAGTGGCTCGGGGCTCGGGCTGCCCATCGTGCACGCGATCGTGACGCAGCATGGCGGTGCAGTGGGCGTAGACGATTCGCCGCTGGGCGGGGCCCGCTTCTGGTTCACCCTGCAGCGCGCGGTCTGACTTAGCCCGCGGGCTCGACCTCGCCGTCGGTCTTCTCCCCCGCGTATTCCTTGAGGCGATACTGGATCTTGCGCACGCTGATCCCGAGCATTTCAGCGGCGCGCGAAGTCGAGCCGCCCAGCAGCTCGAGCGTGCGCAGGATGGCTTCGCGCTCGATCTCCGCCAGGGTCGCGCCTGGAATGAGCCCCGCGGCATCCCGCTGCGCGGGCCGCGGGCCGCGCAGCGTGGATGGAAGGTCGTCGGCGGTCAGCTCGGAACCCTTGCACAGGACCACCCCGCGCTCGATGGCGTTCTCCAACTCGCGGACGTTGCCCGGCCAGTCGTGCGCGATCATGGCGTTCAAGGTGCCGGGGGTGAGCCCGTTGATCTTCTTGCCATAGGCCTCGGCATACTTCTCGATGAAGTGCGCGGCCAGCGCGGGAATGTCTCCCCTGCGCCTGCGGAGCGGTGGGAGCGTCACCGCGACGACATTCAGGCGGTAGTAGAGATCCTCGCGAAAACGGCCTGCCTTGACCTCCGCAGCGAGGTCCCGATTCGTCGCGGCCACGACGCGAACGTCGACCTTGAGGGACTGGGTCCCGCCCACGCGCTCGAACTCGCGGGTCTGCAAGGCGCGGAGGAGTTTGATTTGCACGGTGGGGGAGATCTCGCCGATCTCGTCGAGCAAGAGCGTACCGCCATCGGCAAGCTCGAAACGGCCTTCCTTGCGGCCCACCGCGCCGGTGAACGAGCCTCGTTCGTGTCCGAACAGCTCTGACTCGAGGAGCGTCTCGGAAAGCGCGGCGCACGCCACCTTCACAAAGGGTTTGTCCTTGCGAGGCGACAGCTCGTGCAGCGCTTGTGCAATCAGTTCCTTCCCGGTCCCCGACTCCCCCAACACCAGGACCGTGGCCTTGGTCGGCGCTGCCTGCTTCACCACTTCGTAGACTGCCTGCAGTTCCGGGGCCTCTCCGATGATCCCCTCCAGGCGGTAGCGCTCTCGGACCCGCTCGCGAAGCCCCGCGGCCTCGCGGACCAGCCGCCGCTTTTCCAGCGCCTTCTCCAGAAAGACGAGGACCGCTTTCACGTTGAGGGGCTTCACCATGTAGTTCTCGGCGCCGAGACCCATCGCTTCGACCGCCGCTTCCACGCTGGCGAACGCGGTCATCATCACGAAGCTGGCGTCACTCCCCTGCTCTTTCGCCTGGCGCAGCAGGGCGAGTCCGTCCATCTTCGGCATGCGCACGTCGGCGAGCACGACGTCCGGCGAGAGCTCGGCAATCCTCGCGAGGCCCGCCTCTCCATCCGCCGCCTCGGAAATCTCGTAGCCTTCCTCCGAAAGGATGGTCCGCAGCGCCGCACGCGCGTTCGCCTCGTCGTCGACGACCAGGATGCGGGCTTTCGCCATGGGCTCTCCTGTAGCAAGCCGGGTGCCGCATCCGTTGCGGGCGCCGCAGGACTTGCGTGCGCGCAATTTTTGCACAAAGGCGGAGAGGCCGCGCAGAAGCTGCGAGGCGGACTCGTCGAACAGCCCGGCACTCCTGCCGACACCAGTACCGGCATGGTTCGTGAACCGGAAACGGCGCATGTCTACCGTGTGCGATTTTCCCCGGGTGAACGATGCCCTGCTGCAGCGGCTCGACGTTCCCATCCCGCGTTACACCAGCTATCCGACCGCGCCAGTCTGGACAGAAAGCGTTGGTCGCCAGGCTCATGCGGCCGCGCTGTCCCGCGCGGGACGCCAGCGGCCCGACGCGCCGCTCTCCATCTACGTCCACATCCCCTTTTGCCGGGAGCGCTGCTCGTTCTGTGGATGCAACGTGGTCATTGCGCGCAGCCCGGCCAAGGCCGATGCCTATCTCGGCGCCCTGGTGCGCGAGATGGACATCGTGGCCGGACTCCTCGGAGAGCGCCGCACCGTATCGCAGATCCACTGGGGCGGCGGGACGCCAACGTTCCTGAACGAGCGGCAAATCGAAGGACTGTGGACCGCGATTGCACGCCGTTTCAGGGTGCTTCCCGACGCCGAGGTAGCCGTCGAGATCGATCCGAAAGTAACGACGCGCTCCCAGCTCGCGCTGCTGCGGAAGCTCGGGTTCAATCGCATGTCGATGGGCGTCCAGGACCTCGATCCCGACGTGCAGGATGCCATCTCGCGCATCCAGACTCCTCAGCAGACAGCCGACATGCTCGACAGCGCGCGCGAACTGGGTTTCCGGGGCATCAATTTCGACCTGATCTACGGACTACCCCGGCAGACTCCGCAGAGCTGGGCCCGCACCCTCGACCAGGTGCTGGCGATGTCGCCCGACCGGATGGCCGTGTACGCTTTCGCGCACGTGCCGCAGGTGCGGCCGAACCAGAAGCGTTTGCCGCTTGCCGAGCTGCCTCATGGCGTCGCGAAGCTCGAGTTGTTCCGCCTCGCCTGGGAAGCGTTCACCGGCCGCGGCTACAGGCCAATCGGCATGGACCATTTCGCCCGTCCCGACGACGAGCTCGCCGAGGCACAGGCACGCCGTGCTCTCACCCGCAACTTCCAAGGTTACTCGGTGCGGGCGGCAAGCGATGTGGTTGCTTTCGGGATCACGGGGATCAGCGACGTCGATGGCCTCTACGTACAGAACGGGCATTCGCTCGCGCGATACCAGGACGCCATCGTGGAGGGAGAGCTCGCCACGGAACGCGGCTTCACCTGCTCCGCGGAGGACGTGCGACGCCGCGCGATCATCACCCAGATCATGTGCAACTTCCACGTCGATCTGGGGGCGTCCGCGGAGCGGCTGTTCGCCAGCGAGTTGGAACGGTTGCGTGAGCTGGAAGCGGAGGGGCTCGTCGAGGTCCGCGGGTCCGAGCTCACCGTCACGCCGCTCGGCCGCATTTTCGTCCGTAACGTCGCCTCGATCTTCGACGCGTATCTCGCGTCGGAGCGGCCCTTCTCTCGCGCGGTGTGAACGACGCGAGGCGGTCGCGAGCGACGCTCGCGGACCGTCTCGCCTGTTGTCCTGGTCGCACCTACTTCAGCGAACGGATGTAGGCGACGAGCTGATCGACCTGCTCGGGGCTGAGCGACTCCTTGAATGCCGCCATCTCCTGCTTGACGCCGTTCTTCTCCCGGTTCACGCCCTCGGAGATTGACTTCTTGATGTCTGCATCCGAATGGACCTTCTGCCAGGCTGCGTCAGTGAGGTCGCCGATCTGCATCTTCTGACCCTGATCGGTCTTCCCCTTGCCATCCACGCCGTGACACGAGGCGCACTTCGCCTTCCACGTCCGTTCCGTCTTCTTGTCCACCTCGGCGCGCGCGACGAGCGGGATGAGCGCGGCCCCGACGGCCGCAATCCACATGCGTCTAGTCATTCGGCATCCTCCGCGCAGCGGTGGCTGCGCACGGTTTCCTCCACGAGCCGCAACTTCCATGCCCGCCGACGGCTGCTCATTCGGCCCGAATCAGCGCGCACCGAATGCGTCAAAGGCCCGTCTTGCATGCGCCGGCTGAGCAGGCGATGCAGTAGCGCGTCGCAGGCAGCGCCAGGAGCCTCTGCCGCCCTATGGCCCCGCCGCACGACTCGCACCGGCCATAGGTGCCCTTGTCGATCCGCTGGAGTGCTGCCTCTGTCTCGACCACATCCTTCGGTATCGTCGCGAGCGATCGCTTCAGGGCTGCCAGATGCTCCAGCAACCTCCGTCGCGCGTCGGCCGACATGGACGTCATCCATTCCTCCCGACGATCTCCAATTCAAGAAGGATGCCTGCCGGCCTTTTGCGTTCGCGGCACTGGTATGAGTCGTGACCGACCCGCCATTCGCGCTCAAGTTGCGCCTCTACGCCGAACGAGGCGCAACTCTCGCGCCCGGTGTCGCCCGAAATGCGGGCCCCGGCGGGGATCGGCGGCACGCTTCGTGAATCTCAATGGGCTTCAGAGGCGTGGCATCCCGCCGCCCTCGGGAGCGGATCAGATGAAGCGGATCCTCGTCGGTGTGGATGGATCGAAGGAATCGCGCGACGCGGCGAAACTGGCAGCCGACCTCGCGCGCGCGACCGGCAGCTCGCTCGTTATCGCCAGTGCAATCGCGCCCGTAGTGCCGGTCGGAGTTGCTCCGGAGTTGGTCGCGCGCGAGGAAGCGGCGAAGGCCGAGGAACAGGAGGCTGCCAAGGTCCTGGTCAAGGACGTCGCGGCCGCCGTCGGCGCCGGGATCCAGGTCGAGACGCTGGTCGCGGCTGGATCGCCCGCAATCGCGCTCGCAGATCTCGCTCGCTCCGGCGAGGTGGAGTTGGTGGTTGTCGGCCACCGCGGCCGGAATGCCGTGGCGCGTGCCCTGCTCGGCAGCGTCGCGGACCGCCTGGTACAGATCAGCCCCAAGCCGGTCCTGGTCGTTCGGTAAGCCGGCTCGCGCCGGTCCGGCAAAAACGAGGAGCTCCAATGCCCCCGCAATCGGAGGGACCCACGCGCCGCAGCGTCGTCGACGTTCTGCTCGGCGCCGGCGCGCTCGGGTTTCTCGCCAGCATCGTCTATCCGGTGCTGCGTTACCTGAAGCCGATCGCGCCGCAGGACGGCGCGGGCGCGCTGCGCCTGACGCGCGACGAGCTGGCGCGACTCGAGAAGGAGCACTCGCTGATCGTGCGGCACGGGCCGACGCGAATCCTCGTCTTCGAGGATCCGCAGCAGCGGCTGCGGGCGTGCGAGGCGCGCTGCACACACGAGGGGTGCACGGTGCAGTACGTGCCGGGCGAATCGGTTGTGTGGTGCGCCTGCCACAACGGCCGCTTCGATCTCGACGGACGCGTACTTTCCGGGCCCCCGCCGCGGCCGCTCGCACGCTGGGTGGCGCAGCGCGATCCCGATGGGAGCGTGAGCGTGGCCAAGTCGCCGGAGGGAAGCGCATGAGTCTGTATGGGTGGCTCGACCGCCGCTACGAGCTCGGCCCGCTGGTGCGGTTCCTCCAGCACAAGGAGGTCCCGGTCGGGACGCATTCGCTCTTCTGGTACTACCTCGGCGGGCTCACGCTATTCTTTTTCAGCGTGCAGATCGGCACGGGCGTGCTGCTGCTCGTCTACTACCAGGTGGGCGAGCAGACTTCGTACGAGAGTATCCGCTTCATCACCACCAAGGTGCCCTTCGGCTGGCTGCTGCGATCGCTGCATTGCTGGAGCGCGCATCTGATGATCGTCTCGCTGGTCTTGCACATGTTCAGCACGATGCTGCTCAAAGCCTACCGTCCGCCGCGGGAGCTGACCTGGGTAACCGGATTCGTGCTCTTTGCATTGGCGCTCGGTTTCGGGTTCTCCGGGTACCTCCTGCCGTGGAACGAGCTGGCGTTCTTCGCCACCGCGGTCGGCACCGATTCAGTCAAAGCGGTGCCGGGCATCGGCGACTGGCTGATGCAGGTCCTGCGCGGCGGCGTCGACGTGAGTGGCAACACTCTCTACCGCTTCTTCGCACTGCACGTCGTCATCTTGCCGCTCGCGACGTTCGCCGTCGTCGGCGTACACCTGCTCTTCATCCAGCGGCAAGGAATGGCGGCACCGCGCGGCCACGCCGCCTCGCGCGGGATGCGGTTCTTCCCGGATTTCGCGCTCCGCGACCTCCTGATCTGGCTTCTTTGTCTGCTGCTCCTTGCGTCGCTTGCAGTGTTTCTGCCCTACGGTCCGCGCATCCCCGGCGTGGAGTGGGAGCTTGGCCGCAAGGCGAACCCGCTCGCGCCGGCGTATCCCGGCATCAAGCCCGAGTGGTACTTCCTCTGGGTCTACCAGCTCCTGAAGGAATTTCCGCCGCACCTCCTGCGGATCGAAGGACCGCAGGCCGCCCTCGCGGTGGTCACCGTGCTGATGGGCATTTGGGCCGTAGTGCCATGGCTTGACCGGCGCGCCAGCCGCGAACAGCCTTCGCCGGCGTTCACGGATCTCGGCGTCGCGGCCATCCTTTTCATCGGCTTCCTCACGCTCGAAGCGTGGGACATCGGTGGTGGAGCCGCTGCACAGCCCGACGTACGCGCGGTGGCTCGAGCCTGCGCCATCCTGACACTCATCGGGGGGTTCGCGGCCAACGCGCTCCGATTCGCCTTCTTCCGCCACACCTGGTTCGTGTTTACGGGAGCCGTCTTGCTGCAAGCCGCGCTGCATGGATTGGCAGGCCTCTCGTACCTGGCCGCTGGCTCGATCGGCGCTGTCGCCGCCGCGGTCGGCCTGGTCCTGACCCGTGATCGACCCGCTCTCGCCGGAAAGAAGCGATGACCGCCATCCTGATCGCATGCGTCGTCGCCGCCGCCACCACTGAATCACTTCCGGAACCGGTTCGCCCCTTCCTCTCGGCCAAGGCGAAGGACGGGACCAAGGTCCTCTCCGACAAGGACGTAGAGAAGCTCGCCCAAATGCCAGAACGCACGCGCCAACTGCTGGGCGCCGCGGTGGAAAGCGTGATCCTCGGAAGCGCAGATCACCTGCGCATCCTGCTGTCGCTCGATCTTCCGCCTCAGGACATGGATCTGTTGCTGCAGGACAACTGCATTCTCTGCCACTCCGATCCTGGCAACGTGAGACCGCGCGCGCTCTTCTCGCCCGATCCCGCGAAGCAGAAATCAAATCCGCTCCTCGATCTGCGCGAGTTCGTCGGCGACACCCATTTCCGCCGCGGCCTTTCCTGCTCCGGCTGCCACGGCGGGTCGCCGAAAGACGAGTCGATGACAGAAGCGATCGCCAAGCGCTGGCCGAAGGAGGATGAGCGCCACCGCGATCGGAGCTGGATTCCCGACTTCTGCACCCGCTGTCATTCCGATCCCGCGTTCATGCGCGGCTTCAACCCCACGCTCGCTACGGATCAGCTCAGCAAGTACAAGGAGAGCAAGCACGGCATCCTGCTGCTCCGAGAAAAGGATTCTCGGGCGGCACAGTGCGTGAGCTGCCACGGCGTCCATGGGATCCGTGCCGCAAAGAGCCGCAAGTCCGCCGTAAATCCGCAGCGGCTGCCAGACACATGCGGCGTCTGTCACGCGAACCCGCAGCACATGGCCGGATACAAGACGGACTCTGGCGAGCCGATGCCCGTCAGCCAGGTGGCGGAGTACAAGGCGAGCGTCCACGGCAAGGCCCTACTGGAAAAGGGCGATCTGGGCGCGCCGTCCTGCGCGGGGTGCCACGGAAGCCATGCGCCGATGCCGCCGGCGGTTGCGAGCGTTGCGCAAGCATGCCGCCGCTGTCATGCGCTGAACGGCCAGCTCTTCGACGCGAGCCGTCACAAGATCGCGTTCGAGAAGAACAAGTGGCCGGAATGCGGGCAATGCCACGGAAAGCACGCCATCGCGCGTCCCACGGATGCGTTGATCGGCGATCGGCCGGGCACGCTTTGTCACGATTGCCATGCGCAGCATGCCAGGGACAACGCTCTCTGTGACAAGACGTCCGCGCGCTTCCGCGCCGCGCTGGACGAATTGAGCTCGGGTCGCGCCGAAGTCGCACCGCACGAGATCGAGCTCGCGGAGAAGGGACTCGACGTCGAGCCACTCTCCCGAGCGGTCACCGAGCTGGACGAGGCGCTGCTGCAGACTCGTTCGCGCATGCACTCCTTTGATCTCGGGACCTTCGAACGGGCAGCCGCTCCCGCTGGTGAGGCGCTGGTCAAGGCACGCCAGTCGATCGACACGGCAAACGCCGACTACCGGTTCCGGCAGCGCGGGCTGCTTGCAGCGATCGGTTCCATCGGCGTTCTGGCGCTCGCAATCGCCCTGAAGCTCCGCGAGCTGGGGCGCCGGCGCAAGGGACAATGATCCGCGTTGGCGCGCTTCAAAGGGCAGCGTCAGCGCGCCAGCCGGAGCCGGGCCCCTGGAGCGGCGCGGGCGACTCGCGGAGCCGGCAGGCGAACTGTCGCGCGAAGTCCGAGAGCGCGTTCCAGTCGGTGTATTCGTAGTCGCGCGAGGTATCGGTATCGCCGCCCGCCATCTTCGAGATCAGTCGTATCGCGATCCTGGTGAAGAAACCGTACTTCGTGTAGAGCAGCGCCCCCGCGATCGGAAGAAGCGTGCCCGGCGTGAATCCGATCTCGGCGATGAAGCGAGCAACGGTCTTGCTCACTTCGCGACGCGCGGATGCACTGTCGCGTGCGGCGGAGAGACTGACCGCCAGGAAAGCGGTCGGGATGCGTTCCAGGACTTCGCGGTGCTGGCGCAAGAAGGCCACGAGCGCCCGCTGGAACTTTCCCATCCGCACCGACCCCGCGATGATGGCCGCGTCCACGCCCCGGAACACGCTCGAGGGGATAGGGGCGCGGGTGTCGAACACATCGACCGTGTCGTGCCCGCTGCGCAGGACCTCGGCCAGATGTCGGACAATCTTCGCGGTCTGACCGTCGGTGGTGCCAAAGAAAACGACGATTCGTGCCATGAATGCCTCCTACACCGCGGTGACCGCGCCGCTTCCGCGGTTATTGATCCTCATCGCGTCGCCATCCTCGGGCCACACGCTCACGGCCGCGGCTGCTGCAAGAGCGGAGCCGCCATTTGCCAGGAACGGCCACGCTTCTCGGACGCGCTCTTTGCGCGCTCGCGCGCTCGTCGTGCAGATCCTGCACGGAGCAAACCATCCACGGCGGTCTCGAACGACCTCGGGACCGACGCAGAGGTGCGCGGCACGCTTCGTGAAGGAGCGACTCTGCGGAGGCTGGATGAAGCGGATCCTGGTCGGAGTCGACGGGTCTCCGGAGGCCGCGGCCGCAGCGGACAAAGCGGCCGATCTGGCGCAAGCGACCGGAGCGAGCTTGCAGATCATGTATGTCGTTCCCCGTCACCTTCCGCGCGGTCCCGGAGCATATGCAAGCGACGTCGCGCGTCGTGACCTGGTCGAACGCGATTACGTTCCGGGGCTGCTGCACGAGCTCGAACGACGTTGCCGTCGCAAAGGCGTGATCATCGACTCGGCGACTGCCACCGGGCCTGTCGCCGAGGCGCTCGCCGAAACGGCCAGCGACTTCGACATGGTGGTCGTAGGACATCGGGGTCGCGGATCAGTTGCCAGCAAGCTTCTCGGCAGCGTCGCGAAGCGCTTGGTCCAGATCAGTCCTACTCCCGTGCTCGTAGTGCGCTGACCGGCCTTCTGCCGGCGCAGATACGACGCCATTCCAAGATCGGTCGCTCGTCGTCGAAGCGCTCATTTTGCGCGATGCGTTGTGGCGTCTCCGCAAAAGCTGCGGCGCAAAACGCCCGGGCATCACCGTTTCAACTGAAACAGCCGAAACAAACCCGGGGCACGCTCCTTGCGACGCGTACGCACAAGACCGGAGGTCTCATGCGGCGGACGTCAAAGGTTTCCGGCAGCGGATCGGAATCGCTCAGAGGCTTCGTGGTGGTCGCTCTGCTCGCGGCAATCGCGTGCGCGGGTCCTGCAGGTCCCCCCGGACCAGCGGGACCAGGCGGCCCCGGCGGCGATGCCGGGACGCCCGGCACTGCCGGTCCGATCGACTACGGCGTGCTGACGCCAGCGGAGCTCGAGGTCGCGAAGATCACCGGACAGCTCACCGGCGTGACCATCCCCGCGGACGGCAGGCCGGTCGTGACGGTGAAAGTCACCGAGCGGCACGGCAGTGGGTTGCGCGGCATGTCGGCGACGGCCGTCAACTGGCGCTTCGCCTTGATCAAGCTGACCCAGGGCGTGAACGGCAGCGCGAACGACTCGTGGGTCAGCTACATGGCGGCGAACGACCACAGCGTGGCCAGCACGGAGACGGCGACCACGACGGCGCTCACCGACAACGGTGACGGCACGTACACGTACAAGTTCACCAAGGCGATCAATGCAGGGACGGCGGCCGCAGGCACGGTCTATGAGCCGTCCAAGGTCCACCGTCTCGTCGTACTCCTCTACGCGACCGGCAACCCGTTCTCGCCGGTCAACATCGTGCAGGACTTCATTCCCGCGACCGGTGCGGACGTGACCGGGCAGAACGAGAAGATCGACCAAACGGCCTGCCTCGAGTGCCACACGCAGTTCCGGGCCATCGCCGGCGCCACCGGCGAGCTAGGAACGGGCGAGTTCCACGGCGGCGTGCGCTACGACGTCCGCACCTGCGCCGCGTGCCACAACGATCAGAAACGATACGCGGCAACCACGAGCGGGATCGATTCTCCTGCGGTCAATGCGAGCGGCACGTGGACCGGGAACATGACCGTGATCAACAACGAGGCTTTCCTGAACCTCCCGGTCTTCGTCCACAAGATCCACATGGGCGAAGACCTCAAGATGACGGGAGGGACGTACACCGGCTTTTCGAAACCGTACGAGGTGACGTACCCGCAGGACGTCCGGAACTGTGTGAAATGTCATCGGAGCACGACGGCCAACCCGGTGCCGCTGGCGGACAACTGGAAGAACCAGCCGAGCAAGCGCGCCTGCAATGCCTGCCACGACGACATCAGCTTCGTGAACCCGCCGCCGAACGGCCGCAGGTTGCACCCTGGTGGCGAGATCACGCAGGACGGCAACTGCCTGCTCTGCCACTCCTCCGGCGGGCCCGCGGGGGACATTCCCAACAGCCACATCCCCGTATCGGCGCCAAATCCAAACAACATCTACGTCGATCAGAGCGCGACCGGGAACTCGAACACGAACGCAGCGTACGTCGCGGCCGCCGGCGCCGTTCCTCCCGGCGCAAAGGTGATCGTCTACGATGTGAAGAGCGTGTCACCCTGGGACGACTCGGGCGTGAAGCGGCCGCAGATCGTCTTCAAGTTCAAGCTCGGCGATGGTGTGAATTTCACCGATGTCGTCTTCCCTAATCCGACCGCCGCGACCGAGCTCATCCCCAATTTCGTCGGTTCGCCGAGCGCGTACTTCGCCTTCGCGGTTCCCCAGGACGGAAAGGTGGCGCCCGCCGACTTCAACGCCACGGGGAGCGCGTACATCCGCAACGTGTGGAACGGCTCCGGTACCTGCTCGAATGTCCCCGCGAGCGCAACCACGTCGCCAACCGGGGCTGGTACGGTAACCGGCCCGGACTCGAGCGGCTACTACACGATGCAGCTCAAGTGCGTCGTGATCCCGGCGAACGCCAGCATGCTCACCGGCGGCATCGGCTACACGTACAACCTCGGCACGGTAAACGCGTCCGATTCCACGCTGAACTTCATCAACAACAATCAGCCACTGACACAGATCAACCTGCCCGCTTACCCGTACACGCCCAACGATCCCAATGGCGGCAAGGGCGGCAAGGGCGGCCTCATCGTCCCGGCGCTCGACGTCTGGAAAGTGGCCACCGGCTATACGGGCCGGCGCGCCGACCCGACCAACGGTCAACAAAAGCTCGTCGTCGTGACCGAAAAGTGCGACGCCTGCCATGTTGCGCTCGGCGTGGGGCCCGACTTCCATGCCGGCCAGCGCAACGACGCGACGAGCTGCAACTTCTGCCACAGGCCGAACCAGACCGCCAGCGGGTGGTCGGGAAACCAGAAGGACTTCGTGCACAGCATCCATGGCGCCGAGAAGCGCGGCGTTCGGTTCACCTGGCACGAAAAGTCGAACCAGGAGGGGTACTGGAAGACGACGTATCCGGCGGTCCTCAACCGGTGCGAGATGTGCCACCTGCCCGGCACGTACGACTTCAGCACGACGGCGATGACCAGCGCGTTGCCGAACATGCTGTTCAGCACCGCCGGCCAGGGCACTTACGCCGCCAACACCCCGAACAGCGAGCATTCGCCCTACGTGACCGAGGGGACGAACTATGGAGCCGGGTTCAACTTCAACCCGCTCACCGGCGCCAGCACCGAGGCGGCATCCACGACGCTCGTCATCTCGCCGATCGTCGCCGCGTGCTCCGCGTGCCACGACAGCCCGGCGGCCATCGATCACATGCAGACGAACGGCGGGTCGTTCTGGAGGCCGCGCGCCGAGGCCCTGAACGACACGCGCGGGGAGCAGTGCCTGATCTGCCACGGCCCGAACCGGGTCGCGGCGATCAGCTTGGTGCACACCGACAGGACTCCCTGAGGCTGCCATGCGCGCGCTCACGGGGGCACTCCTCGTCGTGTTGGCCGCGTCTGCCTGCTCGAAGGCGCGGCCGCTCCAGGGCGACCTCACCCAACCGGTGAGCTGGGAAGAGGACATCGCTCCGCTCTTCGCCGCGCAGTGCAGCTCGTGCCACGCCGGCGCGACTCCGGCGGCGGGGTACCGGACCACCTCGTACCTCGAGGCCCTGGGTCCCCAAAGCGCGCCGGTGGCGGTCGCCGGCGACGCCAACTCGCTCCTCTTGCGGACCATCGACCCCGCCCGCGCCGACGCCGTTCACGCTCCCGTGTCCGGAGCGTACGACAAGGCGCGCGCGTGGGTCGTGGATGGCCGCTTGTCGTTCTTCCGTTCCGAGGCGCACGAAGGCGGCATCCTCAATCCTCATGACAGCGAGTTCCATTCCAACCTGGTGCGCGAGAGGGGCTGGAACTTCGCCACTTGCCAGAGTTGCCACGGCACCGACCTGGCCGGCGGCAAAGTCGGCGTCTCGTGCCAGCAGTGTCACGCGTTCCAGGTCAGTGCCGACGGCACGACCACTTGCTCGTCCTGTCACGGGAGCCCGCAGTCGCCAGCGCCGCCGCGCGACCTGGCCGGCAATCTCAGCTCATCCGCGCGCGGTGTTGGCGCCCACCAGGCGCATCTGTTCGGCCGGACGGTCATTTCGGCGACGATCGCCTGCAGCGCCTGTCACCAGGTGCCCGCAGCCGTCGATAGCCCCGGGCACATCGAGAGCCGGCCTGCCGAGGTGATCTTCTCCGGACTCGCGCTTGCCAGCGGCGCTAACCCCACCTGGAACGGCGCTTCGTGTTCCAGCACGTACTGCCACGGCGGCGGGACGAATCTCGCCACCGACACGGCCTTCAGGCTGCGCACGCCCGTGTGGACGGCGGGGACGTCGCAGGCGTTCTGTGGATCGTGCCACGGGAGTCCGCCGAGCACCTCGGCCCACGCCGGAGTGGCGTTCCCCGACTGCGCCCGCTGCCACGCGAACACCGTCAGTGCGAACGGCACCATCCTCGTCTCGGGTCCACCCGACGCGCGCACGAGCGCGCACATCAACGGAGCGATCGATGTCACTCCGTAACGCGCTCCTTCTTGCGCTCTTCGCAGCGGGTGCCGTGCGGGCGGATGGCAGCGCGACCACGCTGTTCGATTCGCGCCCATACGTGCGCAACGGTGGTTACCAGGAATCTCCCATCTACGAGAGCTTCGCGCTCACCGCACGCGGAGAAAGCGACCGCGATGCGTGGCTGCAGGACCTGCGCGTCGTTGCGCGCGGCTGGGGCCGGCTGACGCTCGGACCGCCATTCGATGACCGGCGCACCACCGGCGACGTCGACTCCTTGTTCGTCGAAGGCCGCGTGCTGCAGCGGCACCTCCTCCTGCGCGTCGGCAGGCAGCTCGCCGTCGGTGGCGCGATTCGGGCGACGCAGCTCGACGGCATCGCCGCGGATGGCGTGCTGACAAACGGGGTCGGCGCCCAGGTGTGGACCGGCGTGCCAGTCCAGCCGCGCTTCGACCATTTCGAGCGCGGCAACTTTCTCACCGGCGGGCGAATCTTCTGGCGCAGGTCGTTTGATTCCGAGGTCGGCGCGTCGTTCGTGTATGCCCTGCGCCGCGGATATGTCGGCCGCGAGGACGTCGCGCTGGACGGCAGCTGGACCCCTCAGCGCGCGGTGACGGTGAGCGGGCTCGTGCAGTGGAGCATCGTGGAAGAGCGCCTCGCCGAAGCCAGGCTGCAGGCGCTTTGGCAGCTGAATCCGAAGCTGCAACTGGTCGCCGACGTCCAGCGTACGGCTCCCGATCTGTTCGTCGATCGCAGCTCGATCTTTGCGGTGTTCTCGGAAGAGCGGCGGGACGAAGTGGGCGGAGAGATCGTCTATCGGCTGCTGCAGCCGCTCTCGCTGGAGGCCGACTGGCACTGGCTGAAGCTGGAAGGCGGCCACGGCCACCGTGCCGGAGCGCGCGCCACGTTCCGCACCGTGCGGGACGCTTCCTACGGTGCGGAAGTGCGGCTGATCACCGAACCGGACAACGGGTACAAGCTGGCGCGGGTCTTCGCCATCCGCCGGCTGCCGCGGAACGTCACGATCACCGTCGATCTCGACGCCTACTGGCTCGAGCGGGAGATCAATGCGACCAAACGGTCGTTCGTCGCTACCTTCACGGGCGGGTGGGCGTTCGCGCAGGCGTGGGAGGCGATGATCGCGGGGTCGTTCGGGACCACGCCGTATTTCGAGCGCCGCACCGAGGCCATCGCACGGCTGGTCTACCATTTTGGGCTTCCGGGAGGGTTCCGATGAAGCGCGCGCTGCTCTTCGGAGGCGGCGTGCTCGCTTGCGCGACCGCGGCCACGATTCTCGGGACCGATCCGGCTGGCGACGAGATCCTCTTCCCGCATGCCCGCCACCAGCAGGCCAAGGTGGAGTGCATCACCTGCCACGAGAACGTCTTTGACGCGAAGACGCTGGCGGGCGACTTCCTGCCCAAGGAAGCAAAGTGCCTGGAGTGCCACAAGCAGAAGAAGGCCGACGGCCAGTGCAATTTCTGCCACAGCGACGTGCGCTACGCCGCCACCTGGCCGAAGCGCGAGCCGCGCCTGAAGATGGACCACTCGGCGCACATCGAACGGGTCAAGGAGGACTGCTCGCAGTGCCACTCACGCCTCTCGGAGCCGCGACATCCCGCGACTTTGAGCGACGGACACGCGGCGTGCCTCAAGTGCCACGACCACGCGCAGCAGTATTCCGACGCGCGGTGCGACACCTGCCACGTCGATCTCGCCTCCTATCCGCTGGTGCCTGTGTCGCAGGTTTCGCACCAAGGCGACTTCCTCCGCCGTCACGCGAGCGTGGCGCGCTCTTCACAGCAGTCCTGCGGCACCTGCCACGAGCAGAACTTCTGCCTCGATTGCCACGCGAAAACGGCCATGGTGCCGGTGGAGACGAAGCTCGTCGATCGCCCGGACCGGCGCTTCATCCACCGGCAGGACTTCCTCGGCCGGCACTCGGTGGAGTCGCGCATGGATCCGGCGTCGTGCCAGCGCTGCCACTCTACGAACACCTGCGAGACTTGTCATGAGAACTCGCGCGTCTCGGCGGGGTTGAGCGCCCGCGATCCGCATCCTCCAGGATGGTCGCTCCCCGGGTCGGGCGCGTTCCACGGCGATGCCGCCCGGCGGAACATCTCGAGCTGCGCCTCGTGCCACGATCAGGGCGCCCAGTCGAACTGCGTCCAGTGCCACAAGGTCGGCGGCATCGGCGGAGATCCGCATCCGCCGGGCTTCCGCTCCCGGCACAACCTGAACGAAGCGCGCAGTGACGGCCGCTGCGTCGCCTGCCACTTCTGAAACACATGCGCGCAGGTGCCTCAATGACCACAACGACCGACCTCATCATCGGCATGGCTGGCTCCGGCGGTGATGGAATCGTCAGCGCCGGCGAATCGCTGGTTACGGCAGCAGCTCATGAGGGCTAGCAGCATTGAAGGAGACGACGTGGCAACCTTGATGGGCATCGACTTCGCTGCACTGTCGCTGAAAGACGCGCTCGACCTGGCCGTCCTGATCGAAGAGGAGGCAAAGGAGCGATACGAGGATCTCGCCGAGCAGATGGAGCTGCACCACACGCCGGAGGCGGCGCGCTTCTTCCGCTTCATGGCGTCGAACGAGGAGAAGCATCACGCCGAGCTGGCCGCGCGCCGGCTCGCGCTCTTCGGCAGCGAGCCCGCCCGCGTCAATCGAGGAATGCTGTTCGAGGTGGAAGCGCCCGAGTTCGACGAGGTGCGCGTCTTCATGAGCGCCCGCGAGGCCCTTCAGGTGTCGTTTCGCGCGGAAAAGAAGGCATGGGTCTTCTTCTCGGAGGCGGCGCCGCGGGTGCAGGACGCCGCGGTGAAGGAGCTCTTCATCGAGCTGCGCAACGAGGAGGTCCACCACCAGCGCCTCGTGCTCGCCGAGATGGAGAGGACTCCGCCCGAGTCCGCGCTCAAGCACGCCGACGTCGCGGACGAACCCGTCGCCCAGTAGACTCCGCCGCTGGCCCTACCGTGCAGATCGGTCAAACGCGGCATCCGCTCGAAGTCTTCTTCGCGCCTCGCAGCGTCGCCGTCATCGGGGCGAGCGAGCGCGCCGACAGCGTGGGCCGAACGCTGATGTGGAACCTGGTGAGCAATCCCTTCGGGGGCACCGTCTTCCCCGTCAATGACAAACGTCCCAACGTGCTCGGGATCAAATCCTGGCCCAGCGTGAGGGCGGTGACCGAGAAGATCGATCTCGCAGTGGTGGCGACGCCCGCGCCCACCGTCCCCGGCGTGATCCGCGAGTGCGCGACCGCTGGAGTCCGCGGAGCCATCATCGTGTCCGCCGGATTCAGGGAGAGCGGCGCCCAAGGGCTGCGACTCGAGAGCGAAATCCTCGAAATCGCCCGCGCCGCCCGCATGCGCATCGTGGGCCCGAATTGCCTCGGTATCATGTGCCCGCTCACCGGCCTCAACGCGACGTTCGCCGGCGCAATGGCTCGCAAGGGCGACGTCGCCTTCCTCAGTCAGAGCGGGGCTCTGCAGACCGCAATCCTCGATTGGAGCCTGCAGGAGCACTTCGGATTCAGCGCCTTCGTCTCCCTGGGATCGCTTCTGGACGTCGGCTGGGGCGACGTCATCGATTACCTGGACCACGACGGGCGGACCAAGAGCATCCTCATCTACATGGAGTCGGTGGGCGACGCGCGTGCCTTCCTCTCCGCAGCTCGCGAGGTCACGCTGCGCAAGCCGATCATCGTCCTCAAGGGTGGCCGTAGCGCGCAGGCGGCGGCGGCGGCCGCGTCCCATACAGGGGCCCTGGCCGGCAGCGATGAAGTTTTCACCGCAGCCTTCCGCCGCACCGGCGTGCTTCGCGTCGATTCCATCGCCGACCTCTTCAACATGGCCGATACGCTCGCCAAGCAGCCGCGCCCGAGGGGCCGGCGGTTGAGCATCCTCACCAACGCGGGCGGTCCGGCCGTGCTCGCCACGGACGCGCTGGTCGCGGCCGGCGCCGAGCCGGCCCCTGGAAATCCCGTCGATCTCCTCGGCAGCGCCGATGCCGAAACGTACGGCAAGGCCGTGGAAGCGGCGGGCGCGGACAAGGATGCCGACGGGATTCTGACGATCCTTTCTCCCCAGAACCAGACCGAGCCGACGCTCACGGCGGAACGGCTCAAGCAATATGCGCATCGATTTCCGGGCAAACCCGTGCTGGCGAGTTGGATGGGAGGGGCCGAGGTAGCGGCGGGAAGACGCATCCTTTCCGACGCGGACATTCCCACGTTCCAGTATCCAGATACCGCAGCGCGGATGTTCAGCTACATGTGGAAGTACACCTACAACCTGCGAGCCCTCTACGAGACGCCAGCGCTCACGGAGGAAGCCACCTTCGGGCACGAGGAGGCGGCAGAGATCCTGCGCGCGGCCCGCGCGGATCGGCGCACGCTCCTCACCGAACTGGAGTCGAAGCGCATCCTCGCCACTTACGGCATTCCTACGGTGGAGACGCGGGCCGCGACGTCCGCCGAGGAGGCCGTGCGCGCGGCGGAGTCGCTCGGATACCCGGTCGCGATCAAGCTGCATTCGCGGACCGTCGCGCACAAGAGCGAAGTGGGTGGCGTTCAGCTCGATCTGCGCAGCCCGCGGGAGGTACAGAGCGCGTTCGAGTCCATACGGGGCCGCCTCGCCGAGCTCGGCCGGACCGCCGACTTCGAAGGCGTCACCGTGCAGCCGATGATCCGCGAACGCGGATACGAGCTGATCGTCGGCAGCAGCGTCGATCCGCAATTCGGCCCCGTGCTGCTCTTCGGAACCGGCGGGCTGCTCGTCGAGGTGCTCAAGGACCGTTCGTTGGCCCTCCCTCCGCTGAACACCACGCTCGCGCGCCGGATGATGGAGCAAACGAAGATCCACGCCGCGCTTGCCGGCGACCACGGCGATGCGAAAGTGAATCCGGCGGAGCTGGAGAAGCTGCTGGTGCGCTTCAGCCAGTTGGTAGTCGAGCAGCGCACCATCGCGGAGATCGAGATCAATCCGCTGCTTGCCTCGCCGGGGCGCCTGATCGCCCTGGACGCTCGGATCGTGCTGCATGGGAAAGAAATCGCCGATGATCACCTGCCCGAAGCAGCCATCCGGCCCTACCCGACCCAGTATGCCGGTACCGTCCAGCTGCGAGGAGGCAGCGTGGTGAAGGTCCGCCCCATCCGCCCCGAGGACGAACCGAGGATGGTCCAGTTCCATCGGACCTTGTCCGAAGACAGCGTGTTCTACCGCTATGCCGGGACGCTGAAGCTCGATGCGCGTGTGGCGCACGACCGGCTCGCGCGCATCTGCTTCATCGATTACGACCGCGAGATGGCGCTCATCGCGGAGCGCACGCCGCCCGGCGGGAGCGCGCCGGAGATCGTCGCGGTGGCGCGTCTCACGCGCCTCGCGGGTACGCCCGACGCGGAGTTCGCGTTGCTGGTCAGCGATCCGATACAAGGCCAGGGACTCGGGAGCGCCATGCTGCGCCGTCTCTTCGAAGTGGGACGCGACTGGGGCGTAGAGCGAATCTTGGCGGAGATCCTGCCTGGCAACGTGCCGATGCGGCGCGTCTGCAAGGACCTGGGCTTCACGTTCGAGGGTGAGACCGGCGCAATCAAGGATCTCCGCTGAAACTGCGCGAGACCCCGCAAGCCATGCGCCGATCGGAAGACGCACGCGCAGGACGTGCGCGCATCGCCCTCCCATTTCCCTCTGACAAGCACACGGGTGCGGGCCTTGCATGCCTGCGCATCAATGGGGCTGAGCCCGCCCCGAGGAGTCGCCATGACCGGTCAGGTCCATTGGCTGCCGTTCGTCATCCTGCTCATCGCCTGCCTCCCAGTCGTGTACCTGTGGGTCCGCAACCGGCGCGAGGAGCGAGAGTACTTGGTCGAGCACCGCCACGTGCGTTGCCGCGCAAGGGAAAACCAGCTGGTGGACTGCAGGCTGATCCGCGATGCGAAGACCGGCGAGCCCGTCGGCATCCAGAGCTGCAGCGCGCAGCCCGGCGGCGTTCACTGCGAGCGGGAGTGCCTCCCGCTGTTCGTCAAGGCCAAGGCTGCCTGAAGCGTTGCCGCGTCACCCGGCCTCACGCGGCATCCGCGACATAGCTCGGATACATCGGCTGATACATCCTGCTGGCGATGAACGCACGGATGTCGGCTGGCCGCCGCCGGTCGGTCAAGCCGGAGTCCCATGCGACCGAGGCAACCGCGCTGGCAATTTCGAGCGAGACCTCGCGGATGCGCGTGAGCGCCGGATACACGCGGCCCAGCTCGAGATCGGCCGGTCGGACCAGCCGAGCGAGGGCGCGCGCCGACGCGACGAACATCTCGTCCGTCACGCGCCGCGCTCCGCTAAGCACGACGCCGAGCCCCACGCCAGGGAAGATGTACGAATTGTTTCCCTGGCTGGCCAGGAACCGGCGGACCCCGACGGCGGTCTCCGGAAACGGGCTCCCGGTCGCCACGACCGCCCGCCCATCGGTCCAGCCGTACGCCTCGGCTGGCGTACACTCGGCCTTCGAAGTTGGATTCGACAGCGCAAACACGATCGGTCGCTGATTGATCCGCGCCATTTCCTCCAGCACCGGGCGCGTGAACGTCGCAGGCGCGCCCGACACCCCAATGAGCGCAGTGGGCCGCAGCTCGCGCACCGTCGCGAGCAGCTCGCGCACCGGCGGACCTTCATGGGCATAGGCCGTGTTGTGCGCAGCGAGATCCTTCCGGGACGACACCACCAGCCCCTTCACATCGAAGAACCAGCAGCGACGCCGCGCTTCGGCCGGCGACACACCCTCGTCGACGAGCATGGCGACGAACAGATCGGCGATGCCGGTCGCGGCCGACCCGGCGCCGAAGAAGAGCAGGCGCTGGGCGGCGAGCGTCCCGCCCGTCAGGCGCAACGCCGAAATCAATCCCGCGACGGTCATCGCCGCAGTGCCTTGAATATCGTCGTTGAACGTCGGCAGCCGATCGCGATGGCGCGACAGCAGGGCGAACGCATTTTCGGTGGCAAAGTCCTCGAACTGCAGCAGGGCTCCGGGAAACACTTCCTCAACGCCGCCGACGAATTCGTCGAGCAGCTCGTGATACGCGGCCCCGCGCAGCCTCCGCTCCCTCACTCCCAGATAGAGCGGATCGGCGCGCAGCGCGTCGTTCTCGGTCCCCACGTCCAGTGCGATCGGCAGGCACGCTTGCGGCGGGATGCCTGCGCACGCCGTGTAGAGCGCGAGCTTGCCGCACGAGATCCCCATTCCGTTGGCGCCCAGGTCGCCGAGCCCGAGGATCCGCTCTCCGTCGGTCACCACGATCGTGTTGATCTCGGCGGCCGCCCGCCAGTTGCGCAAGAGGCGGGCGATGCGTCCGCGGTCGTTGCGCGAAACATACAGGCCGCTGGGTTGCCGGTAGATGTGGCCATATGACTGGCACGCCTCGCCCACCGTCGGCGTATAGATGATGGGCATCAGCTCCTCGAGGTAATCGATGAGCACGCGGTAGAAGAGCGTCTGGTTCCGTCCCTGCAGCGCCGTGAGGAAGATGTACTTCTCCAGCGGCGACTCCTTGCGGCGCAGGTTTTCCATCACCCGCACGATCTGCTCTTCCATGGTGCACACCCGGGGCGGGAGCAGCCCATGCAGCCCGAGGGCGTCGCGCTCTGCGACGGTGAAAGCAGTGCCCTTGTTCAGGGCGGCATGGCGCAACGGGTCTACGCCGGGCGGAAGGCTGATCATCGGCACGGGCACCTCGAGTCGAGTCTTCCCAGGTTGCATCCACCATGCCTGCACATCTGTGCCGAGGGAGGCTCTGGACGACGCAAGTCGTGCGTCGCGAGGTCGGTATGCCGCAGCGCCTGCGCGTCTTTGCAGGGGGCCTTTGCACCGCATCGCCATGGCGTTCGAGGGAAGCGGCTGGACCGCTTTCTGCAAGCGGGACGAGTTCACGGGGAGTCGTCGGCGACTCCCTGAACCAGGAGGCTCGCTTGGCAGGACGGCTGGAAGGAAGAACGGCGCTCGTGACCGGCGCATCGCGCGGGCTGGGCCGCGCGATCGCCCTCAAGCTGGCGGCGGAAGGCGCGCAGGTCGCGCTCAACTACCGCACCGGCGAAGCTCAGGCGCGGCAGGTGGCGGACGAGATCGCCTCCCGCGGCGGAACCACGCTGTTGATCCGGGCGGACGTGAGCCTCAAGGACGAGGCCCGCGCGATGGTCGCCAAGGTGATCGACCACTGGGGCCATCTCGACATCCTCGTCAACAACGCCGGCATCACGCGCGACAAGTCGCTCAAGAAACTGACCGACGAGGATTGGACGGAGGTCATCGCCACCAACCTGAACAGCGTGTACTTCTGCGTGAGCGCGGCGATGAAGGCGATGTGCGATCAGAAATTTGGCCGCATCGTCAATATCAGCTCCTTCGTTGGGCAGGCAGGGAACTTCGGCCAGGCGAACTATTCCGCGAGCAAGGGCGGCATCATCGCCTTCACCAAGACCGCGGCCATCGAGCTGGCGAAATACAACGTGACCGTCAACGCGCTCGCTCCGGGCTTCACCGAAACCGACATGCTCTCCAAGGTGGCGCCCCCGGTCCGTGAACAGATCCTCGCCAAGATCCCCATGGGCCGCTTCGGGCAGCCGGAAGAGATCGCCAACGCCGTAGCCTTCCTTTGCGCCGAGGGCGACTACATCACCGGGCAGCAGATCAACGTCAACGGCGGCGTGTACATGTAACGAGCCTTCAGCTCACGGAGTCGAACATGAATCGGAACGAGACCATGATGTGGGCCGGGCCGCTTCCTCCGCACCTAGCGAGCGAAGCGGACGGCGCAAGCGAGACCCTGACGCCGGCCGCGCGGCCGGGGGCGACGATCATGTGGGCCGGTCCACTGCCGCCGGAGGGCTGGGAGCCTGCCAGGCGCGCGATCAGAAACGGCCCGGGCGGCGGTGGCGTGCTCGCGGGCCGCTTGGAAGCAAAGGCCTGAGGCGTCATGACCGCTCGTCCTAAGGTGATCGTCGACGGCAACGAGGCGGCCGCCTCTGTCGCGCACCGCGCGAGCGAGGTGATCGCCATCTATCCCATTACGCCGTCGTCCACGATGGGCGAGCTCGCCGACGAGTGGTCCGCGGCGGGAAGCCGAAACATCTGGGGCACCGTGCCCGAAGTGGTCGAGATGCAATCCGAGGCAGGCGCCGCTGGAACGGTGCACGGCGCGCTGCAGGCGGGCGCGCTCTCGACCACGTTCACGGCGTCGCAGGGCCTGCTGCTGATGATCCCCAACATGTACAAGATCGCCGGCGAGCTGACGGCGTTCTGCATGCACGTCTCGGCACGGACGCTGGCCACGCACGCGCTCTCCATCTTCGGCGACCACTCCGACGTGATGGCCTGCCGCCAGACCGGCTTCGCCCTGCTCGCCTCGGGATCGGTGCAAGAGGCGCACGACCTGGCCGCCGTCGCGCACTCCGCGACGCTGCGAGCGCGGGTGCCCTTCCTGCACTTCTTCGACGGGTTCCGCACCTCGCACGAGGTGGCCAAGATCGAGAAGCTCACGGACGACGATCTGCGCAGTCTCCTCGACGACCAGCTCATCGCGGCGCATCGCCGGCGCGCGCTTACGCCTGACCATCCCGTGTTGCGGGGCAGCGCACAGAACCCTGACGTGTTCTTCCAGGCGCGCGAGGCCGTAAACCCTTACTACCTCGCGTGTCCGGAGATCGTACAGGACGCGATGGACGCGCTCGCTGCGCGCGTGGGCCGGCAGTACCGCCTATTCGACTACGTTGGTCATCCCGAGGCCGAACGGGTGCTGGTCATGATGGGGTCCGGCGCCGAGGTCGCGCACGACGCGGTCGACTGGCTGAACGCGCGCGGCCACAAGGTCGGACTCCTCAAGGTGCGGCTGTACCGGCCGTTCGCGGTAGACGCTTTCGTCCGCGCGCTGCCCGCGAGCACGCGCAGGATCGCCGTGCTGGATCGCACGAAGGAGCCCGGCGCAGTGGGCGAGCCGCTCTACCTGGACGTCGTCTCCGCACTGCGCGAGGCGCGCGAGGAGGGCCTCAGCGAGCTCGACCCTTTGATCATCGGCGGACGGTATGGCCTCTCCTCCAAGGAGTTCACGCCGGCCATGACGGTGGGCGTCTTCGACGAGCTCTCGAAGCCCCGGCCCAGACGTCACTTTACCCTCGGCATCGTCGATGACGTGACCCGTCTGTCGGTCGACTACGACCGCGAGTTGGACATCGAGGGCGACGACGTGGTGCGAGCGGTCTTCTTCGGTCTCGGCGCCGACGGCACTGTCGGGGCGAACAAGAACTCGATCAAGATTATCGGCGAGGAGACGGACAACTACGCCCAGGGCTACTTCGTCTACGACTCGAAGAAGTCGGGGGCGGTGACCATCTCGCACCTGCGCTTCGGCCCGCGGCCGCTTCGCTCCAGTTATCTGGTGAAGCAGGCAGGGTTCGTCGGCTGCCACCAGTTCACCTTCCTCGACAAGTTCGACGTGCTCGAGTACGCCGCGCCGGGCGCGGTCTTCCTGCTCAATGCTCCGTACTCGAAGGAGGCGGTCTGGGACCATCTCCCGCGCGAGGTGCAGAAGGCGCTGATCGACAAGCGCATCCGCTTCTACGTCATCGACGCGCTCGCGGTGGCAAACGCCACCGGCATGAAGGGCCGCATCAACACCGTGATGCAGACCTGCTTCTTTGCCATCTCCGGCGTCCTGCCAAAGGACGAGGCCATCACCGCCATCAAGAAGGGCGTGCAGAAGACGTACGGCAAGAAGGGCACCGCCGTAGTCCAGAAGAACTTCGAGGCCATCGATCAGACGCTGGCGAACCTCCACGAAGTGCCGGTGCCTACGCAGGTCACCTCGCGCTTCTCGCTGCCGCCCATCGTCCCGGATACGGCACCCGATTTCGTGCGCAAGGTCACCGCGGTGATGATGGCGGGCAAGGGCGATTTGCTTCCCGTTTCGGCGTTCCCGGTGGACGGCACGTTCCCGATCGGCACCACGCGCTGGGAGAAGCGCAACATTGCCGCCGAGATCCCGGTCTGGGACGAGGTCCTCTGCATCCAGTGCAACAAGTGCGCGATGGTCTGTCCGCATGCGACCATCCGCGCCAAGGTCTACGACGGCGCTCATCTGGCCGGTGCTCCCCCCACGTTCAAGGCGACGGACTACCGCGGCACCGAATGGAAAGGTTCCAGGTACACGATCCAGGTCGCCGCCGAGGATTGCACCGGTTGCAGCCTCTGCGTGATGGTCTGCCCCTCCAAGGACAAGTCGAATCCGCGGCACAAGGCCATCGACATGCATCCCCAGCTGCCGCTGCGGGAAGCCGAGCGCGCGAACTACGAGTTCTTCCTGGGCCTGCCCGAAGCCGACCGCAGCAAAGTCCGGCTCGACGTGAAAGGTACCCAGTTCCTGCAGCCGCTGTTCGAGTATTCGGGGGCGTGCGCGGGCTGCGGCGAGACGCCCTACATCAAGCTGATGACGCAGCTCTTCGGCGACCGCGCGCTCATCGCTAACGCAACCGGCTGCTCGTCGATCTACGGCGGAAACCTGCCCACCACTCCCTACTGCACGGACTCGAGCGGCCGCGGCCCCGCGTGGGCGAATTCGCTCTTCGAGGACAATGCCGAGTTTGGCCTCGGCTTCCGGCTTGCGGCCGACAAGCACGAGCAGCAGGCGCGCGAGCTGCTTGAGCGGCTCTCGGCCCGGTTCCCCGCGCAGCTCGTGGCGGAGCTGATCGCCGGCGACCAATCAACCGAGCCGGGGATCGCGGCGCAGCGCGCGCGCGTCGCGGAGCTGAAGCGGCTGCTCAGGACGTTCTCCGACGCGGAGTCCGGGAGACTCGCGCTTCTCGCAGACTATCTGGTGAAGAAGAGCGTCTGGATCGTCGGCGGTGACGGCTGGGCCTACGACATCGGCTACGGCGGCCTCGACCACGTGCTCGCGCTGGGCCGCAAGGTCAACATCCTCGTCGTCGACACCGAGGTCTACTCGAACACCGGCGGCCAGGCCTCGAAATCGACTCCCATCGGAGCAACGGCCAAGTTCGCGGTGGCCGGAAAAGCACGTCCCAAGAAGGACCTGGGAATGCTGGCGATGAGCTACGGCAACGTTTATGTGGCGCGGGTCGCCTTCGGAGCCAAGGACGCCCAGACGCTCAAAGCGTTCCAGGAGGCCGATTCCTATCCGGGAACCTCGCTGATCATTGCCTATAGCCAGTGCATCGCACACGGCTACGACATGGCGTTCGGCGTCGAGCAGCAGAAGCTCGCCGTCGAGACCGGCTACTGGCCGCTGTACCGCTTCGATCCGCGGCGCGCCGTCGACGGCGGGAGCGCTTTCAAGCTCGATTCCTCGCCGCCTAAGGGCGACCTCGCCGCGTACATGCGCAACGAGACTCGCTTTCGCATGACCGAAAACCAGAATCCGGACCGGTACCGCGAGCTGGTCAAGTCCGCGAAGAACGACATCCAGGAGAGATTCCGCCTGTACGAGAAGCTCGAGAAGGGCGTCCCGATCACGCCCTCTGGCGCCGCGCCGGCGGGAAAGTAGGACAGGCGATGGACCTGACCACCGAGTACCTCGGCCTCAAGCTCGATTCTCCTCTCATGCCGGGCGCCTCACCGCTGGCAGACAGCCTGGACATGGTGCGGCGCCTCGAAGACGCCGGCGCCTCGGCCATCGTCATGCGTTCCATCTTCGAAGAGCAGATCACGCGCGAGACGACCGGCAACATCTACGCCATCGAAACGCCCGCTGAATCGTTCGCCGAGGCGATCTCCTATTTCCCGAAGGCGAGCGAATTCTCACTGGGGCCCGACGAGTACCTGGACCAGCTCCGCTGCATTACGGAAGCTGTCGCAATCCCTGTGATCGGCTCGCTGAACGGGATCACGGCGAGAGGTTGGCTCGAATACGCGATGCGGATCCAGGAGGCCGGCGCCGACGCGCTGGAGCTGAACGTCTACTATCTGCCGACCGATGCCGCCGAGGCGAGCGAGGCGGTCGAGCGTCGTACCATCGACATCGTCCGGCTGGTGAAGGGCGCGCTGCGGATTCCGGTCGCGGTGAAGCTCTCGCCTTTCTTCTCCGCATTGCCGCACCTTGTCCGCCAGCTGGAGTGCGCCGGCGCAGACGGCATCATCCTGTTCAACCGGTTCTATCAGCCGGACATCGACGCGGAGAACCTGGAGGCGGAGCCAAGGCTGCACCTCTCCGATCCTTCGGAGCTGCTCCTGCGGCTGCGATGGCTGGCGATCGTCGCCGCCGGCGTCAACGTCCCGCTGGCCATCTCGGGCGGCGTGCATTCGGGGCTCGACGCCATCAAGTCGGTGATGGCTGGCGCGAGCGCGGTCCAGGTCGTCTCCGCCCTGCTGAAGAAAGGGCCCGATCACCTGCGTACGCTTCGACTCGAGATGGAGCGCTGGATGCAGGAGCACGAGTACGAGTCGCTGAAACAAATGCGCGGAAACATGAGCCTTGCCCATTGTCCGGACCCGAACGCGTTCTCGCGCGCCAACTACATGCGTATCTTGCAGTCGTGGCGGGTCGGCCTCTCGTGACTGCCGTGCCATTCGAGCTGCGCATCGCCTCCTCGGTGCGCGATGCGCCTGCGTGGCGCCGTGAGCCCTATCGCGTCTTCTTTCCGCTCGGCGCGGCGCTCGCCTGGGCGGGCGTGCTGCATTGGCTCCTGTTTGCCCTCGGTGTCACCGACGAATACCGCTCCATCTTCCACTCGATGGCACAGATCCAGGGCTTTTTGGCCAGTTTTGCCGTCGGTTTTCTCTTCACTATGATTCCGCGACGCACCGGCACGGCTCCGCCCGCGCCGTGGCAGATGGCGGTCGGCCTGGTGGCTCCCATCGGGACCACGCTGTGCGCGTGGTTCGAGCAGTGGGCCCTCGCGCAGGTCTTCTGGCTCGCGCTGCTCGCCGTCATTATCGGGTTCGCGCTCCGCCGGTTCCGCGAGGGCGACGTGCCTCCCAGCTTCGTATGGGTCATCGGCGCGCTCGCGATGGGAGTAGTGGGCGCCGTCCTCGCCGGATTCGGCGCGGCGAGCGAACGCATGTGGCTGCACGACATCGGCCGCGGGCTCGTGCTCCAGGGCGTGATGACGGGCCTCATCCTCGGCGTCGGCGGCTTCCTCATTCCGGCGATCTGCAGGGGCGCACCGCCGGGACGCATTCCCCGTATCGCGCACCTCGCGCTGGGCCTTGCCTTCGTCGGGAGTTTCTTTATCGAGACGGAAGCCATCCGCGCAGCGTTTGCGCTGCGCGCTGCGGCCGTCGGACTTGCTCTCATCCCCTCGGCGCGGCTCTGGATCTACCCGACATTACCAGGGCTGCATCGCCGGTTGGTCTGGATCGCTGCCTGGATGATGCCCATCGGCTATGCTTTCGTGGCCGCGCTGCCGGAATACAGACGAATCGGCCTTCACATCGTCTTCATCGGATGCTACGCGCTCCTGACCCTCTCCGTGTCGGTGCACGTGGTGCTCTCGCACGGCGGCCGCGCCGAGCTGTTGGCAAGAACGCCACGCCCGCTGGTCGGAGTCGGAGTGCTGCTCGCCCTCGCCCTCGCGTGCCGGTTGCTGGTGGACGTCGACGCGGCCCGCTTGAATCTCTGGCTCGGAATCGCCGCCGCGTGCTTCCTCGCTTCCACAGTTTGCTGGGCGTTGTTGCTCCTTCGCCGCACGCCAGAAGAGGCGGTTAAGCGCTAGGGAGTCTTCGCCGGCTGCGCCGGCGCGGGTGCGGCAGGCTGCTGCGAGCGCCCGGGGCGCAGTGCCAGCTGCCCCTGCCGGGCCAGATCGATCGCGGCTGCGAGCACCCGCGCCGACTCCTGCGGCGCGTGGAACCCCATCGAGTTCTCCGATTCCACGAAGTCGACCAACCACTGCGACTTGCGGTGGAGCGAGCGCGCGGGGTCGAGCTCCGCATCGGGTCGGCCGGACTCTCTGGCGCTCTTGAGATCGCCGATTAGCGCCACGACCGCGTCGAGCGCGCGGTTGCGCAGCTCGAAGTGGCGATCCTGGATGATCTCGACCCGGTCCTTCAGCTCCTGCTCCGGCCACCGGTGGCAGGTCTGGCAGGCGTGGTTGATGTTGAGCACGGGACTGCGCACGTCGTGGTCGCTGATCTTCAGAGCGCCGACCCGCATGTACGGCATGTGGCAGTCGGCGCACGCGACGCCCGAGCGCGCGTGGATTCCCTGGTTGAACGTCTCGAACTCGGGATGCTGCGCCTTGAGCATCTGCGTCCCGGTGTCCTTGTGGACCCAGTCCTTGAACCCGAGCTCGTCGTACCAAGCCATGATTTCATCGGCCTTCAGGCCCTTGTTCCAGGGATAGGTCAGGCGCTTCTCCTTGCCCTTGAAGTAGTACTCGACATGGCACTGCCCGCAGACGTAGCTGCGCATCTCCTGGCGCGTCGCCTGGGTATTGACGTCATAATTCTTGATGCCCTGCCCTTCCTTGTACGCACGCATGCCTTCGATGAATCCGGGGCGGGTGATTCTCAATTGCATCGTCTTCGGATCGTGACAGTCGATGCACGCGACCGGATACTTCACGTGCTTGACGGCCTCTTGATACGGCATCGGGTTAAGCTTCTCGAACCCTTTGATGAGATCGCCGCCGCCTGCCTCGCGATACGGCACCACCATGGACCCGTGGCAATGCAGACACGTTCCCGGCTGCTGCACGGCCTGCTGGCGGCCGGTGAAGATCTGGTCCTCGAGCATGTAGGCGTGGCCGCGGCGTTCGCGGAAGTCCTTCGAGAATGCGTACCCGGCATAGATCGTCGTCAATCGCGGGTCGCGCTCGAGGCGCGAGCGCGCGACGACCGAGCGTGGATCTGCCTGCGTCGGAGTGCGCGGCAATGCCTCGCTGCCACCGTATTTGGTGCGGACCTGATCGATGGTTCGCAGATACTGATCGTACTGTAGGGGAAAGTTCTTTCCCCAGAGCGCGGGGTCCTCCGTGGTCTCGGTCAACTCGACCACGCGATAGAACGGATTCTGGGCTTCTTGCTTGCGCGTGAAGATGTTGACGAGCAGCGCGACCAGCGCAGCGACGGCGATCGCGGCGAAGACGACCGCCAACCCGGTCGGCGTGATGCGACGGGAACCTGGCTCGGCCATGTCACTCTCCTGCGTGCAAGTGCCCCACGTTGCGGTGGCAGCGGACGCACGACAGCTCGCGTCCCGGCGCGTGCTGTGAATCGATCGCGTCCACGATGGCGGCGTGGCAACTGCGACACGTCGACTCGGTGACCTTCAAGTCCGCCGGAACGATTCGGATGGGCTCGGGAAAGCGCCCGGTGGTGAAAGCGAACGAGTGGCGAAACCCGTTCTCGGCCTTGACGAACCACTTCGCGAAGAAGCGGTGCGGCGTGTGGCAGGAATTGCAGGTCGCGACCGAGCGATGGCTCGACTTCACCCAGCCATCGAACTGCTCGCGCATCACGTGACAGTTCATGCAGGCTTGGGGATCGTCGATCAGGTAGCTGTAACCGCGCGCGTAGACGAAGGTGTAGCCTCCGATCCCGACGGCCGCGCCCAACAGGGCGCCCAGGACCACGCCGGCGAGACTTGCGCCGCCCATCGTCCAGCGACGCTAGCACCTCCTCGAATGGGTCGTCGATCCGATCTTCGTGAACGTCTGGCTAGGCACGCAAAATTTGCGCGTTCGTTAGCCCACTAGCAATCATTTCGTCCGTCTCTCGAGCATCCCGGCTGTCGGGATGGGCCTGATTGATGCACTCGCTTCCGCGAGGACTCGATGAACACCCGACTGAAATGGAGTCTTGCAGTCTGCCTGGTGGTGGCGGTCGGGACATTCGCAGCGAGGAAGGTCTCACTCGAGACGATCAGCGAGCTCGAACAGGCCCGCGCCACCCTCGATGCCCGCGAGCTTCCACGCGAGGCCGCGATCGCCTTCGCCTTGCCGATGCGGGACGGGGAAACGCTCGACTTCGAGCAGCTCAAAGGCAAGGTGGTCCTGGTGACCTTCTGGACCAGCTGGTGCCCGCCGTGCCGCGCCGAGGAGCCCAGCCTGCGTGAGCTGGCCACGATGTTTTCCCGTGACTCGTTCCAGCTCGTCGCTGTCAGCGCCGACGACGGTTGGGACGCGGTGGACAAGTTCTTCGCCGGCCGCAAGCCACCCTATTCGGTGGCGCTCGATCGAGGCGCCATCGTCTCGCGCTCCTGGGGAACGACGAAGTTCCCCGAAAGCTACCTCGTCGACGCGAGCGGCAACCTGCGACTCAAGTTCGCCGGTCCGCGCGACTGGACCGACCTCGACGTGCTCACGCTGCTGCAGGAATTGGGCGCGCGTCGCGCTCTTTAGTAAGAGGAGATCCGACTCCACCTTTCCAGCCTGCGCTCCCGGCCTATGGAAACAGATCCTCGGCCCTGGCGAGTTTCGAGGACCGCGAACGTGGAAAACCCGTGCGTGATCAATGATAGTTCGTTGGAACCGAGGGCGAAGCTGCGGGGTCGACGTGGGTCAACGCCAAAACTCACGAGTGCCCTCCAGTTTGGACAAGATCTGGTCAAATTTTGCGGCCCACTCTGGTGCCTCGCGCGAGCACGTCGTCGAGCGTGCGCGCGACGATGGTTCTCAGCCGTTGGGAAGGAATGCGCCCGGCCCATTCGCGGGCCACGCTGCGCCGGAAGCCACGCGGGAGCTCGACTTCGGGAAGCGCAGCGAACAGCCGGCTGCGCGTCGGAGAGAGATACAGAAAATCGACGAGCGCCTTCTCAGGCGCCGCGAGCTTGATGCCCGAGTCCGGAAGCGACTCGAAGCCATCGAAGAAGGCTGGTTGCACGTGATGCACACTGTAGGTTCCGAGCCCCGTCTCGACCCGGCCGCTGCGCGCGAGCGAGACGAGGAAGATCATCGAGGGGATCTGCTCGATCATTCCGTGCTGGTAGAGCGCCGTCTGCAGCGACAAGTAGCTCGGGTATGGCGTCGTCACGTACTCGGCCAGGGCGAGCGGATCGGGTCGGTCGGCCAGCGCCCAAACGCCCTTGCGGAGCGGCGTTACCAGCCCCGACCGTGCAAGCCTCCGCAGCATATGGCTGGCCGCCTCACCTGATACCCCGAGCACCGCGGCCGCGTCGGCGGTGGTTGCGGCTGGCACGCGGAGCCTCTTGAGCCGACCCAGCGCCTCGCTCGCGTTCATGCGGGCACCTTCTCGAACTGCTCGATCACCTGCGCCTGCATGGCATCCCAGGCCTCGCGGGTGCCGTATTCGTCCTGGTGCTCGGGCTTCAGGTAAGACGCGACCTGGGAGTTGAAGTCTGCGTACGAGACCTCCATCGCCCGCTCGATGGCTTTCGGGACCTGGCTGCGAATGGGGCGCAGCGCGTCCACCTTCCCCGCCGCCTTGGAGAGGAGCACGACCAGGTCGAACACGTCGCGCGCCTGGACGGAGCTGCGGCCTACGAGTGCCCCGACCTTCTGCCGCAGCGCTGCGTCCAGCGGGTAATGCGGCGCGAGAAGCGGCATGAGTTGGTAATCGGCCAGCACGCTCGCCGCGACTGGCTCGACCTTCGCCTGCTCCGTCCTCTTCCGCCGCGAGAATTCGATCTTCGTGTGCAGAGGCAACGAGCGGCCTTCGGCAGTCACGCCGAGCTTCCAGCGTTGCGTCGTCTCCGTCTGCTTCGGCGCGCTGACCTCACGCACCGAGATGCCGCGGCTCTTGAGCGGCAGCCGCAGCGCGGGCCCTTCCAGGATCTTGCCGACCTTCTCCTTCAGCGTTTGGACGGGGACGCGCTCGACGTCGAGGTCGATGTCCTCCGAGTAGCGGACGCTCTCGAAGAAGAAGCGCAGGTTGCAGCCGCCCTTGATGGCGAAGCGATCCTTGTCAGGCCCCGAGCAAAGGAGCCGGACGAAGTGCAGGTGAAAGAGCTCTACGACCTGGCGGTCCGATAGCATGGCGAACTAGACTGCGCGTTAAGGATACATGTGTCAAGATCACGCATTGTTAATTGTCGAGTCCCCAAGCGGGCCAAGGAGCATGGAACGCGGAATGCACCCCGTTTACCGACGCCGGACCGACGCGCTCAGAACGCTCAGTGCCCGCTTCCATCGCGACCGTCCCGGACGATCGCCTGCTAACTGTCGCGGACGTCTGCGCGCTGCTGCAGGTCCGGAAGTCCGTCGTGTACGCAGCCTGCGACTACGGTGATCTCGAATGCGTGAGGTTCGAGAGCACCGTTCAGTTGCTTCCCGATCGGATGAGAGGTCGGATAAGACTGGCAACTCGCCGCCCTGCTCCGCATGCCAGCGGCCCGCTCGGTGGAGCGGCCGCGCACTGTGAATCCGCCTTGCGCCGGCGGGAATGGCCGAACGCTCCGGCTGTTCGGTGAGCGCATGGGGCACGTCCTCACCGCGATTCTGCTGATTGGCGGCGCCTCGATCGTCGATCATGTCCTGGCTGCAAGAAAAGCCCGGCAGGCCGGCGACGCGAAGACCTGGCTCGCGGAAGGACAACAGGCGCTCGCGCACGTTCCCGATCATCCCGACCTGCTCATCAGCATGGCCCGTGCCCAAGCCGCGAACGGGCACGCCACGGATGCTGTCGGGCTGCTGCGGCAAGCCATCGAACGCGGCGCCGGCCTCGAGGTGCAGCGCGTTCAGGAATTCCAGGCGCTCCCTGCTTCCGTCGAGTTGGATGATCTTTCCGTCCGCGCGCGCCGGAATCTCGCGGCCGTTTCACGTGCCGAGGTGTTCGCCGTCCTTCCTGACGCCACGGCGCAGCCCGAAGGCGTGGAATACGACCCCGCCACGCGGCGCGTGTTCACCGGCACCACGCACGGTGAAATCCTGCAGATCGATGCCGCCGGCACCGTATCCACGTTCGTGCCCCGGGGCGGAGCGCTGCGCGAAGTCCTGGGCATCAAGGTGGACGCCCGGCGGCGGCTGCTATGGGCCGCGACCTGCGTGTACCCGGAGCTGTTCAGCGCCACGCAGGGCAAGCCGGACGCGGGGATTTCCGGCGTCATCGCGTACAGCCTCGAAACGGGCAAGCTGGTTCAGCAGGCGTGGCTCGACGAACGGCCATCCCTGCACGGGTTCAACGATCTCGCGGTGGCGCGCGGCGGCGACGTCTACGTCACCGACACGCCGCAAAACGCCGTCTATCGGTTGCACGGCGGCAAGCTGTCGCTGCTCTTTCGCCACCCGCGGATGTCGCTGCCGAACGGCATCGTGCTCGCGCCCGACCAGCGGCACCTCTACGTCGCAGCACTCGAAGGGTTGATCCGGTTCGACCTGCGCACGCAGATGTCGCAGCCGGTGGCGGTGCCGCGCGACGCGGCCGTGAACAGCATCGACGGGCTGTCATGGCACGAAGGAGCGCTGGTCGGCGTGCAGCGCTCGCCGTATCTCGCGCGCATCGTGCGGATCGAATTGTCTAAGGATGGCGCGTCGGTCGTGCGAACCGTCACGCTGAACGCGCGGTCACCCGCGGAGTACAACCAGACCACCGTTGCCGTCGGGAAGGAATGGCTCTACGCCGTCGCGAGCGCTCCCGCGATCGACACGTCCGAGACCCCGCTCGCGTCAGCGCCGAAGCCGCAGATCCTCCGCATTCCACTGGAGGTGGCGACGAAACGCTGATGCACGTCGCGCGTTGCCGCGATTGCAATCCGGCGTGTTTCGAGACGATGGTGGGCGATCCTGTGCCGCTCCTGGGCGTACGCGTCGCTCTCTTCTCGTCTGCGGAGGGAGAGGTCGAATAAGTATCGTTGTGGCAACTCGCCGCCCTGCTCCGCATGCCAGCGGCCCGCTCCGTGGAGCGCACGCACTCCGGATTCAAGAGGTTGGACGAGCCGGCCCGTCAGCGCAGCGATGCTGCAGCTCGGGGACGTCGTCTTGCCTGAGCGAGGCCTTGGCGGGCGCCGGGAGGCGAGCCGAAGCGGCGGGCGGGCCGGTGGTGGGCAGGCCGAGGTGGCGGAGGATCCTCTCGATCACCGGCTTATCGTCGATGAAGGCGATGACCTTGCGGCGTCCGCCGCAGGGACAAGCGAGGATGTCTTCACGGAAGACGCGCAGGAGCAGCTCGCTGCAGGGAATGCGCGACTCGAGCGGCCGGAAAGGCTTGGTCGCTGGCGGCGGGGTGGGAGGGTGTCCGGCGCGTCGCTCGCACATGGTGCGTATGCGGGGCACGTACTCGGCGAGGGCGTTGGCACGATCTCCTTTCGCCACTTCGAGGCCGGCCCGAAGACGCCGTGGTAGCGCACGAGGTGAGCCCGCGGCGGCGGGACCAGCGTCGCGAGACGGCGGAGCAGTTCGCGCAGTCCGAGGAAGGCCGGGCAAAGCATCTGAACCGGCATCTCGGGCAGAAGCTCGCTACCGCTCTGACGGTGAAGGACGTCGACGAGTCCCGCACGAGGAGGCTGGCGGAGAGGACGCGCAGGAAAAGGCGCCCTCGCCGGCCACGCTCGACAAGGAAGTTGAGCTGCTCAAGCGCATGCTCAACTACGCGGTCGCGTGCGGCTCACTCGCGTCCAATCCGCTCGGAGCGGTGAAGCTGCTGCGCAAGCCCAACGTGCGCCGGTCAGTGCTGGACGATACGCGGCCTTCAAACGGTTCGTCGCCGCCGCCGAGGATCAGCTCAAGCCGACCATCCTGGTGGCGTATGTTTCGTCGCGCGTGCACTGCGGCGAAGCTCAGGGGCGTGTGGCTTCACGACCTACGGCGCAGCTTCGTCACCAACGCCCGCCGGCGCGGAGTGCCGGAGTCGGTCGTGATGAAGATGTCGGGACACCGCACCAGGGCCGTCTTCGATCGCTACAACATCATCGAGGAGCACGACCTGCGCGAGGCGGTGAAGCGGCTCGAGGCCGGCGTCGCGAAGCGCAGCGGTGGTTCTGGACAAGATCTGGACAAAGTGGACGGAAAGGGGGCCTGAACACACGAAGGCCCCATCGGCTAACGGCCGACAGGGCCTATGTTTTGATGGTTGCGGGGGGCCGATTTCCTACTCAGACACAGCCGACACGATCGCCCTCCGTATCAGCGGCTCTCGCGCGGTCCGCAGAGCGCAATCAGGCCAGCGGCACGGGACGTCTGAATGAAGTGCGGGCATACCGGAGCCCAGAAAAGTGCCGACCTAGGGCTACATCTGATACGCGCCCTGCGACTGGTCTGTCGCCCGTTGCTCATCTAGTTAGCCCATCGCCTTTTCTGGTGAGCGAACAAGCGGGTCGCCGGTGCCGATACCCACCTCCTCTTGCGCTTACATCCTGTCTTACCGTTCTCGCCTGGAAGCGCTATGACCATGCTTAGCCAAAGAGGTGCGGCCGATGATCGCGGCAACGGCAGGGATGGATCGACGGCTCACGAACGCGCAAAGCGCGGACGAACCGGCGGTCGATCAGCTCATGCCGGTGGTTTACGAACAGTTGCGCCGGCTTGCGAAACGCCACTTGGCTGGCCACCGGCGGGGTCACACGCTCCAGACGACGGATCTCGTCAACGAGGCCTACCTCAAGCTCGCTCACCGGCGTGAGACCGAGTGGAAAGATCGACCTCACTTTGTGGCCGTTGCCTCGCGGGCGATGCGCTGCGTCCTCGTCGACTATGCCCGGGGGCGCGGCTCCGCCAAGCGCGGGGGCAATCCGGTCCGAGTGTCGCTCACCGAGGCGGAAGAAGGCGCAGAGCCGGGAAGTGCGGAGATCCTCGCCGTTCATGACGCGCTGACCGGATTGGCTGGGATCGATCCGCGTAAAAGTCAGATTGTCGAGCTGAGGTACTTCGGCGGTCTCAGTGTCGAAGAGATCGCGGAGCTGATCGGTCTCTCGGCCAGAACGGTGAAAAGAGAATGGCGCTGGGCGAGAGCCTGGCTGTATCGCGAGCTGAGCAACGAGCGACCCGGATGACCCCGGAACGGTTTCGACAAGTCGACCGATTGATATCCCTGGTGCTGACACGTAAAGAGAGCGAGCGCATCGCTTTCCTCGACGAGGCGTCTGCCGGAGACGACGAGCTGCGCCGAGATGTGGAATCTCTTCTCGCCTCCGATCAAAACGCCGGGACCTTTCTTGCCCGACCTGCCGCGCAGCTCGTCGCCAAGGGACTGGCGGAGGGGTTGGAAGGAGGAGTGAAGCAAGCCGGTCCCAGCACCGCGCCCCCCACCGCCCTCGGGCGTTACCTCGTCGAGCGAGAGCTCGGCAGCGGCGGCATGGGGGCGGTTTATGCCGGCTATGATCCGGAGTTGGGCCGAAAGGTCGCGATCAAGCTGATCCGCCCGGAACCAACGGGAAGAATGGATCCGAGGGAAAGCCGAGCGCGACTTCTACGCGAAGCGCAGTCCCTGGCTCAGGTTACGCACCCCAACGTCATTGCCATCCACGACGTGGGTACGTTCAAAGACCAGGTCTTCATTGCGATGGAGTACATCGAGGGGTGCACCGTCAGCGACTGGCTCTCAGCTGAAAAGCGAAAGTGGTCCGATATCGTGGGAATCTTTGTGCAGGCGGGAAGGGGACTCGCGGCGGCACACGCAAAGGGCATCGTTCACCGCGATTTCAAACCAGACAACGTGTGGCTCGGCGAAGACGGCCGCGCTCGCGTGCTCGACTTCGGGTTGGCGCGTCCGATGCGGGCCGATTTCGGGGCGGAGGATCCAGCTCCCAACGAACAGCCTGGCGACGACACGAAATCGTCACCGCACCTTGCGATGCTCGGCGCTCAGCTCACCGAACCGGGTAAGTTGCTCGGCACTCCGGCGTACATGGCGCCCGAACAGCTGAACAACGAACCCGCGGATGCAACGACAGACCAGTTCAGCTTTTGCGTGGCGTTGCATCAGTCGCTCTATGGCGAGTTGCCGTTCACCGGGGAGAGCGTTGGAGCCCTCCTCGCGGCCATCAAGGAGCGCAGAATCAATGCGCCAAAATCCAGCCGCGTCCCTTCGTGGCTGCGGCGGCTTCTTCGACGTGGATTGAGTCCAGACCGGGCGGACCGTTTCGAGTCGATGGACCGCCTGCTCGACGAGCTCGGGCGTCGGCGCTTCGTGGCCCGGGGCCGCATTCTGGTCACGGCGTTGATGCTCCTCGCGACAGCGTTGGTGCTTGGTCGGATTGAATGGGCCAAACGCGGCGCTTCAGCGGGCCACATCCGATCGCTTGTCGTGCTGCCGCTCGAAAGCCTTTCCCAAGACCTGGCGCAGGGTCCGGACTATTTTGCGGAGGAAGTCACCGATGCGCTGACAAGCCATTTGGCGCAGATCGCGGCATTGCGCGTCATCTCTCGAACTTCGGCGATGCGGTACAATGGACGGACAGTCCCGCTATCCGAAATCAGTCGAGAGCTGCACGTGGACGCCGTCGTCGAGGGCACAGCGGCCCGGGTGGGCGAGCGCGTTCGAATCTCGGTGCATTTGATCGACGCGCACAGAGATCATCAACTTTGGGCCGAAAATTACGAGCGCGATTTGCGCGACATCCTGGCGCTGCAGGCCGAGATAGCGCGGGCGATCGCCGACCAGATCAAAATCCAGATGACCCGGGGAGAACAGACCCGCTTCGCTTTGGTGTCGCAGGTGAATCCAGGCGCGTATGAGGCATACGCGAGGGGTCGCTATTTCTGGAACAAGAGGACGGCAGACGGCTTCCACAAAGCGATTGCTTACTTCGACGAGGCGATCGAACGAGATCCAGGTTACGCGCTCGCCTACGCCGGGTTGGCGGACTCCTATAACCTCGCGGCCATGTACAGCGTGTTGCCATCCCAAGAGGTCTTGCCGAAAGCGAAAAAAGCGGCGACCCGGGCCTTGGAGCTCGACGAAGGGCTTGCCGAGGCGCATACCTCGCTGGCGCGAATCCATGAGAATCTCGACTGGGACTGGTCGGCTGCAGAGAGAGAGTTCAGGCGCGCGATCGAGCTAAATCCCGGATATGCCACCGCCCACCATTGGTATGCGGAATACCTCTCTGCGCACGGTCGGCACGAAGAAGCGTTGTCGGAAAGCAACAAGGCCCACCAACTCGACCCTTTTTCGCTCACGATCAATACCAGCCTTGGACTGATTTTGGCGGAGGGAGGACGAGAAGATCTCGCCATCGAACGGTTTCGGAAGACCGTGGAGATGGATGCCAATTTCAGTTATGTGCATTTCCAGTTTGGCAGGACGTATTTGCGAAGGATGGCCTTCGTGGAGGCAATTGCCGAATTCCAGAAAGCCAGCGCCCTCTCCCCCACGATGTCGCGGTATGCGTCGGCGCTTGCACATGCCTACGCCCGCGCAGGGAGAGAAGCCGAAGCGCACCAAGTGCTCGAGGAGCTCGCGCGCTCCTCACACGGACCCCATTCTTCCTGGACTGATATCGCAATCATCCATGCCGGGTTAGGTCAGAACGACCAAGCGTTTGCCTCCCTTGAAAAGGCCTATGCCCATCGCGAGTGGAGGTTGGTTCGGATGAAAGTGGAGCCCATGTTAGACCCAGTGCGCGCGGACCCGCGTTTTGGCGACCTGCTGCGCCGATTAGGCCTGTCGCCTTAGCGGGGCGACACAGCAAGCGCGGCAGGGCCTGTCCCCGATCAGCCGAAATTTACGTTCTGCTTTGTAGGGGGCTCGGAGGACCCGTTCGGGATCCCGAGCTCCTTCAGAGCGGCCGAACGCCGCGCTGTACCGGCATTGCAATACGAGAATGGAGGAACCATGAAACGGAAGCAGAACTTAGAGGAGCTTCTCTGCGCCCTCGTTGCGACAATGGTCGCCTGCGGCATGGATACGGAACGCGAGACTGCTCGCGCCGTGAACACGCAGGCGTCCGAAAGCGCTGGAGAGGAGAACGGTCAGGACGAACACGTTCCCAAAGGAATCTTGACGCACACCGTCGGGCCAGCCGCGACGGATCCTTGCGACCCGGGCGTGAGCGACCAGACTCCTTGTATTGCTACGGGCCTGAACGACCACGTTACATGGGTCGACACGAGCGCTCGACGGAACCAAAAGCTCCTCGTGTTCATGCCGGGCCATGGCATTCCTCCGAAGAGCTACGGGCTCGTTCAGATGGAGGCCGCACGGGCCGGCTATCATGTCGTCGGCTTGGCATTCGCGAACGGCACCGCGGCCCTCGCAGTTGCTTGCAGAGTCGCCGATCCGAACGCCTGCTTTCGGGATTCACGTCTCGAGATGCTCGATGGGACGCCACGAGAGCACTCGGTCGTGCACCCCGGGGTCCCCAAAAGCATCTACAACTTGCTCCCGAAGCTGCTCCAATACCTCGGCAAGTACTATCCCGAGGAAGGATGGTCGCGATTCTTGCGGCATGGCGAGCCCAAGTGGTCACGGATCGCGGTCGGAGGGCACTCCCTGGGAGGCGGCCAGGCCGCATTGATCGCGAAGTCGCATCTCGTGGCTCGCGTGGTGCTGTTCTCCGCGGTGCCCGATAGCTTCAGTTCCACCGCGGCGAGCGCTCCGTGGGTCTCAACGGATGTGACGCCGGCGAATCGGTATTGGGGCCTCGCACATCAGCGCGAACCACTCTTCATGCCGATCCATGCGAGTTGGGGCCTGCTCGGGATGACCGCCTTCGGCGGCGACAAGTTTCCGGAGAACATGGAGCCTCCGTACGACTTCACGCACATGCTCGTCACGAACCTCGCGCCTCATCTCCCCTCTCAGGTCCCGCCATTGACGCCGATGGGTACCGACTTCCACTTGAGCATCGCCAGGGACGACCGCACCCCGCTCGGCCCCGATGGCACCCCCAGCCTGACCGACGCCTGGCGCTATCTGCTCACTGCACAAGCTGGCGGCGATGATGAGGATCGCAAGGATGATTCCGCCGAGGATCGCTGAGAAGCCGCTCATCGCTCCGGCAAGGCCCGGTCCCGAGAGAATTCTTCGAGGGGACCGGGCCTTGGATTTGGTTGCGGGGGCAGGATTTGAACCTGCGACCTTCGGGTTATGAGCCCGACGAGCTACCGGACTGCTCCACCCCGCGTCAGTTGGGGTGCGTCGTATAAAGCTCGTCGGGCCCCCTTGTCAACCG
>Ga0209474_10000388_pt1 | contig 49109 bp, 56 predicted proteins | sample GraSoiAngelo_145_FD_185902 | JGI IMG/M metagenome (GOLD analysis project Ga0209474, IMG submission 185902) | Grasslands soil microbial communities from the Angelo Coastal Reserve, California, USA - 14_1009_05_20cm (SPAdes) (version 2) | ecosystem: Environmental > Terrestrial > Soil > Grasslands...
CCAGGGTCCTGGCGTGCCGCGGCCGATGGTCGCGAAGAGCCACATACACCACCCCTAGAGCGCGAGCCCGGCGGCGATCAGCGCCAGCCCCGGCCACCCAACGGGATGGGGCGGGTGACCGCCGTCCGCTAGGATCAGGTAGGGGACCAGCACTGAGACCGTCCCAGGCACCCCGACGGTGAAGGCCAGGTTACGAAGCAGCAGGCTCAAGTTCGGAAGCAGTGCTTCACCTGTGTTGGAGGGGGTTGGTGGAGCGAATGGTATTGGCCGATCCACCCCGGCGCCCGACATGCGTTACGACCCAGAACGAGCGATACTCGAATGCTCCCCGCCGGATCGCGGTGGGCTACCCTGGGCACCCCGCCTCCAAAGTGGTGGGCCGGTAGGGAAACCCCCACAGCTTTCGCGGCGGTTTTACAGAACTCTCGGCGTTGGTCCACGCCCGTCCATCCTCGTCTGGGGCGAGTACAAAGATGGCCACTCTTTAAGCCCGACGAACAAGTAACCTCAGATCGATAGCCGCTTACGCTAAGAGCCGCGGGTCACCCACTCAACAAGCAAGAACTCTGGAGTACCGTAGAGATGCCTCCATCCGGGGGCCCGGGTCGTAGCGAAGCTGGAGGTGGAGAATGGCAACTCCTGTCGCGGTCAGCAAGTTCGAGACCAAGTCGCACGACTCCCCAGACGAAACAAGGACCCCAGCCAAGACAAGAGTCGAGGTGGTAAGGCTGGAGGGCTTCACCATCGGCCGGCTCAACTTCGAGCCTGGCTGGCGCTGGTCTGAGTGCATTAAGCCTGCCGTCGGCACAGAGTCGTGCCAAAACTCTCACGTCGGCTATGCGGTGACGGGCCAGCTCATGGTCAGGCTGGAGAACGGCACTGAAAAACGCATCAGCGCCGGTGAGTCGTACACAATCCCACCTGGCCACGATGCGTGGGTCGAGGGCAGCAGTCCCTTTGTGGGTATCGAGGTCATGAGCGCCGAGCAGTACGCCAAGCCGACCTCCTGAGTTACCTCTCGATTCCGGGAGTTATCCGCTGTCGTTAGAGGCGCGTGATATCAACCACCAACGCGCCCGCGGAGCAACCGCAGGTGGGCAACCGCTCTTCGGCTGAAAGATCGTTGCCCGGCCCAGCCGCATGACACGGGCTTGCAGATCGCAGCTCTCGCTCAGCATAGGAGTCCAGACTCGGGTGCATTTCCTCTGTCCAGCTGCCGCAGGCTGCGATCCTAGGTGCGGGCACTCTGTCAGCCCGTGATCCGAGCCCGTATCCGGCACCACGGGTACTGGCGTGATCGTCGGGATGCTCTGCTAGGCACTACGCCCGAGATCGATGGGGAGCATCGTGCTCCCTTCATCGGATGCCGATTACGTGATTTGTTCTGGGAGGATCGTCAACCTTCTGAACACAGGATTTCATGCAGCGATAAGGAGACGACATGTACGCGAGAACATCGACGTGGGCGGGTACGCCGGAAGCACTTGAGAGTTGGATTCGACACGTCAAGGACAAGGTGGGCCCGATGGTCGCCGGCCTTCCTGACAACGGCGGCGCGTACTTCTTTATCGATCGCGATCAGGGCAGCGCCCTAACGCTCACCCTTTGGACCTCGGAGGCCGCCGCGTTGAAAAGCGACGAAACCGCCGACAAGAGCCGCGAGTCGACCATTGCCGCGACCGGCGTCAGGCTGCTGGAGCGAGGGCGGTTCGAGGTCGTCGGCAAGGTTTAGCCCGCCGATCTCGTCAGAGGAGGCGATTTTGAAGTCCGGACCGGCACTCGACGACCTGGCCGCAGTCATTGTCGAAATCCGCCGGGCCGGGCTTCGAGGTAGTAAGACGTCGGCTGTCTATAGCGAAAGACAGTCACTGAACCCCGCGTGATCCCGCCGACGAAGGGGTACCGATCACCGGGCTGGGACTGGTCCCGGTCCACGTCGGCCATTGTCCGGCACGCGAGGTCTGACCCCTGCGAACTGAGAAGCTCGGCTTCAATTCGCGCGCGCAGGTCGCGGCCTGGATGACGTCATCGCGCTAGGGGATGCGCTGTCAATTACTGTCAGTGATGTCGCCCATGGACATTGTCCCGCCAAGTGGGATGTAGTGGACTGCGCACGACGCGCAAGACGTTTCGGCGAGAAGGGCCTCACAGGATCAGGGCCGGGTTGCGCGGCCTTGAAGGATCACAGCTCGATGATCGAGTTTCCCGCCCAGCGTGCCTGGGTATAAACAAGGTGCATCCCGGTGTCGGCAAGTTAGCCGCCCGACGCGGAAGCGCCTTCCTCGAGCGCACCGGATCCGTCAGTCGCTCAGGAGGTGCGCCTAATGGCCACTACTCAGACGATCTTCGCCGACGCTACCCAGGCGCTGAACGCGCACGACTATGACAAGTTCGAGGCCCTGCACGAGCCACAGGCCGACGTCTGGCAGTCCGGTATGCCGGGCAAGGACATCAAGGCCCAGATCGAGGGACTGAAGGCCCTAGCGGCCGGCTTCCCCGATGGCCGCTGGATCGCTGAGAACCCGATCGAGGATGGTGAGCGGTGCTCAGCCGAGCACCGTTTCGAAGGCACTCAGACCGGTGTCCTGCGCCTAGCCGGCGCTCCTGAGATCGCCCCGACCGGCAAGAAGGTCACCCTCAATGCGTCGGTCGTACTCACGGTCAGGTCGGGCAAGGTCAGCCGTGCGCGCGTGTACACGGACCGCATGCAGCTCGTCGAGCAGCTCGGTCTCGCTCCGACGCCCGCGAAGGCGACCGTCTAACCAAGGGATACTCCGAACCAACCGGCGGCCGGCATGATCGTCACGCCGGCCGTCTCGGGGCCACCGACTTCCCGTCCGGCTACCAAGGCATACTCGTGGCAACCCCATGAGCAAACCCGCCGGCATCACGACCGCGGACCATCTGAAGACCGTCCCGGCCGCCACGCGCCCCATCGTCGAGGCTGCTCTCAAGACCGTGCGCGCGGCCGCTCCCGGCGCCGAAGAGGTGGCCTACCAGAGCCATCGTCCCAACAACCCGAGCACCATGTGGAAGCTCGTCCACTACCGCTTCCCGGGCGCCAAGAACTACGTGGCGGGCATTGGCACTTTCACCAGTCACGCGACCCTCTTCTTCTACCGCGGCCCCGAGCTTCCCGACGCTGACGGCGTGCTCGAGGGCGGCGGCAAGGACATGCGCCACGTCACCCTTCGCACCGCTTCCGACGCACAGACGCCAGCGGTCAAGCGCCTGCTGAGGGCAGCCTTCGAAATGGCGCGCACGGAAACCGCGTAGGGAGGGTCTTGACCCGCCCGGGAGGGAGGGGCGAGCCCCTCCCCTACAGTGAAACGGTGACCACCGAGCTCCTCCAGGCCGCGCACAGGCTCGCACCCCGGATCGTCTCCGACCGCCGCACGATCCACTCCCACCCGGAGATGGCGTATGAGGAGGAGCAAACCGCGACCCTGGTCCAGGCCCGGCTGCGCGACCTGGGCATTCCCTTCCGCGCCGGCCTGGCCAAGACCGGGGTGCTGGCCGAGATCAAGGGCGAGCTCGGCGATGGACCCTGCGTGCTGCTGCGCGCGGACATGGACGCGCTGCCGATCGAGGAGAAGTCAGGCGTGCCCTTTGCCTCGGAGATACCGGGCGTCATGCACGCCTGCGGCCACGACGCGCACACCGCCATGCTCCTGGGCGCCGCGCAGCTCCTGCACGAGCGGCGACAGGGCTTCGCGGGCACGATCAAGCTGATGTTCCAGCCGGCCGAAGAGGGCGGCGCCGGCGCCGCCCGCATGATCGAGGACGGCGTCCTGGCCAACCCCCAGGTCGACGCCGCCTTCATGCTCCACGTCTACGCGGAGCTCGAGGCCGGACAGGTCGCGTGCGGTCCGGGCCCGCTGCTGGCGGGCGCCGATTCCTTCACGATCACGATCGAAGGGCGCGGTGGCCACGCCGCCCGGCCTCACCAGACCATCGACCCCGTGGTGGTCGGCGCCCAGGTCGTCAACGCCCTGCAGACGCTGGTCGCGCGCGAAGTTGACCCAGTCGAGCCGGCGGTGGTGACGCTGGGCAGCTTCAACGCCGGCAACCGCCACAACGTGATCTCCGATCGGGCCGTCCTCACCGGCACCATCCGCGCCTTCGACGACACGCTCTTCGAGCACCTGGAGCGCCGTCTGCGGGAGGTCGTGGAGGGGGTTTCGGCGACGCTGCGCGCGCGCGCCACCGTCGAATTCGAGATGCGCTACCCGCCCTCGATCTGCGACGAGAAGATGGCCGCCCAACTGGGCACCAGCGCCCGCTCGCTCCTGGGTCCCGAGGCCGTGCAGGCGGCGGTCCCCCGCATGGGTGCCGAGGACTTCGCCTTCGTGCTCCAGAAGGTGCCGGGCGCGATGCTCTGGCTGGGCGTCAAGAAGCCGGAATGGCCGGAGCCGAAGCCCGTCCACACCGCCACCTTCGACATCGACGAGACGGCGCTCCCCATCGGCAGCTCGGCGATGGCCGGCGTGGCGCTGGACTACCTGGCCCGACGCAGCCGGCCGGTCTAGCCGCCGGTCGCCGCGGCCTCCTTCGCCTCCAGCAGCTCACCCTCGATGTTGATCTGAATCTCGTTGCTGACGACGAACTTACCGTCCAGCACCGCGGCGAAGGACATCCCGAAGTCCTTCCGGTTGATCTCGCCCTGCGCCGCATAACCGATGCGGTGGCCCATGCGCTCGTCGGTGAATTCGCCGTACTTGACGACGTCCAGCGTCACCGGCTTGGTGACGCCCTTGATGGTGAGGTCGCCGGTCATCCTGTAACGGTCCTGGCCGGCCGGCTCGATCTTGGTGCTCTTGAAGGTCATGGTCGGGTGCTTGTCGGCCTCCAGGAAGGTCGAGCTGCGCAGGTCGTTGTCGCGTTGCTCGTTGTGCGTGCGGATGCTCGCGGTATTGATGGTGGCCTCGATGCGCGAGCGCTCCGGGTGCTCAACATCTATCTCACCGCCTGCCGAGACCTCCGCGAAGTGACCGCGTACGGTCATCATCCCCAGGTGCTTGGCCGAGAACTCCACCTGCGTGTGCATCGGGTCGAATTTCCATTTCCCCATCTCCAACCCAACAGGTTGGAGACTCCACTTATTTCAAGACCAATTGATCGGATGCAGGCCTGGGTAGACTTCCAGCCGTGGGCGACAGCTTCGTGCCCGGGCTCAGCTACCGTTCGGGCGCCCACGAGCTCTGGGCCCTGATCGTGGAGTCGTTCCGCGAATGGGAGCGGCGCGTCGACGCCGCGGCCGGTGAGGCGGGCCTCTCACCGGTCTCGGCCTGGGCACTCGTTCAGCTCGACCCCGACCATCCCAGCTCTCAGAAAGAGCTGGCTGCGCGCCTCCACTGCACTCCTTCCACCGTCGTCGATCCGACCGACCGTCTCGAGGAGGGCGGCCTGGTGCGGCGCCGCACCAACCCCGCCGACCGCCGCGTCAACGAGCTGATGGTCACGGCCAAGGGCCGCCGGGTGCGCGAGCAGCTGATCGCCTGCCTGTTCCAACCGCCCGCGCAGCTGGAGCGGCTGCCGCGGGCCGAACAGGAACGCTTCCGCGACGCCATGCTGGCGCTGGTCAGGAAGTCGCAGTGACCCTCAAGCCCGCGTTCCTACTTACGGTCCTGATCCTGCTTGTCGAGGTCGCCGCCGGACTCGCCGCCCACTCCCTGGCCCTGCTGGCTGACGCCGGCCACCTGGTGACCGACGTGGTGGCGCTCGGGCTCGCCTGGTTCGCGGTCGCCCAGGCCCGCCGGCCGGCCGACGCGCGGCGGACGTACGGCTACCACCGCGTCGGCATCCTCACGGCCATGTTCAACGGCGCCACCCTGCTGGTGATCGTGCTTGCGATCGGGGTCGAGGCTGCCCGCCGGCTGGCCAACCCGCAGCCGGTGCAGGGAGGGCTGGTCATTGCCGCGGCGCTGGCGGCGATCGGCGTCAACGCCTTCATCGCGCTCCGCCTGCATGCCGAGCAGGCAAACCTCAACGTGCGGGCGGCCCTCCTCCACGTGGTCGGCGACCTGGCCGCCTCCCTGGGAGTGGTGCTGGCCGGCGGGATCATTCTGCTGACCGGATGGCTGTACGCCGACCCCCTGATCTCGATCGGGATCGCCGCCCTGGTCGCCTGGAGCGCGATCCGGATCGTGGTCGACACCACCAACATCCTGCTGGAAGGCATGCCGAAGGGCCTCCAGCTGGCGACGGTCCACGACGCCATCGCCTCAGTCCGCGGCGTGCAGGGTGTGCACGACCTCCACGTTTGGACGATCTCCCCGCAGCAGGTCGCGCTCAGCGCCCACATCGTGGTCGCCGAAGAACAGTCGGCGGCCGAGGGCGAGCACCTGGTCCGGGAGATCGAGGAGCGCGTGTGCGAGCGCTTCGACATAGTGCACACCACCATCCAGGTCGAGGCCTGCCACCCCTGCACGGACGAGGGGCTGCACGGCGTCGACTACCACAACCATCCCCATCGCGAGACCAGATAGGTCGCAAAGGCCAGCGTGGTGATCAAGAAGCTGGCCGGGTAGGGCAGGTAAAAGGCCAGCACCAGGCCCGCCCATACGAAGAGCACGGCCAGGACCCCTGAGAGTGCCAGGCCCAGGTACGGCCTCGCGGTCAGGCGTTGGGCGGTGGCCGCCGGCATCACCAGGAGCCCGAGGATGAGCAGCGCACCGACCGCTTGCACCGCCTCGGCGACGGTGGCGCCCAGTAGTACCAGGAAACCGAAGCTGAGCGCGGTCGCGGGGACGCCCCTGGCCGCGGCCACGTCGGGGTCGACGCTCAGGAAGAGCAGCGGCCGGGCGATCAGGAGCAGGAGGGCGCTGATCACGACCCCGGCGGCGGCTGCGGTCACTGCCTGAGCGGGCCGGAGGCCCAGGATCGAGCCGAAGAGCAGGCTGACGCCGGCCGTGCCGCCGGCCGCGCTGCGACCGCGTGAGTAGAGGGAAAGGAACAGCACGCCGCAGCCGAGGACCCAGGCGAAGACCGTGCCAACGGCCACGTCGCGCCCCCGCGCGCGCCCGCCCAGTCCACCCATGCCCAGCGCCACGGCGATGGTGCCGCCGAAGACCCCGGCCAGGAGCTGGACGCCGCCCACCAGGGCGCCCAGCCCGCTGGTAAAAGCAACGTGGCCGAGGGCGTCGCTGGTGAAGACCTGGTTGCGCAGGACCACGAAATAGCCGGCCAGGCCGGCGGCCAGGGCGATCCCGGTCCCGGCCAGGGCCGCGTTGCGCATGAAGTCGTAGGCGAGGATGTGACTCACCGTGCGCGCGCCAGAACGTAGGTGCCGAAGGCCAGCGTCGTGACCGCGAAGCCGACCGGCAGCGGGCTGAAGTAGGCGACCGAGAGGCCGCTCCAGACGAAGAGCAGCGAGAGCACAGTGCTCAATCCCAGGCCCAGCCCGGGCCGGGGGGTCAGCCGCTGCGCCGCCGCGCCCGGCGTCACGAGCAAGGCGAAGACCAACAGCGTGCCCACGATCTGCACCGCCACTGCCACCGAGAGCGCCACCAGCACCAGGAAGGCCAGCGCCAGGGCACGCACCGGCACCCCGCGCGCCTCGGCGGCCTCAGGGTCCACCGAGGCGAAGATCAAAGGCCGCCCGATCACCGCCAGCGCCAGCAGCGCCAGGGCCGCGGTGAGCGCCGTGACCAGCACGTCGCGGTCGGTGACGCCCAGGATGCTGCCGAAGAGGAAGGCGTAGATGGCCTCGACCGAGCCGGCATAGAGGCTGAAGAAGAGCAGCCCCACCGCCAGCGCGAAGGCCAGGATCCCGCCCACCGCCGCCGACTCACCCCGCCAGCCCGCGTCCAGCCCCCGCCCGCGGAGCCCGATGCCCAGCGCCGCGGTGACGCAGAAGCCGATCAGGCCCAGCGCGGGCGAGAGATGCAGCAGGATGCCGGCGGCGGCGCCCGGAAAGCCGACCTGCGACAGCGTATGGGCGGCAAAGCTCTGGCCGCGCAGGACGATGAAGTAGCCGGTGGCGCCGGCCAGCAGGGCCACCAGCGTGCCGGCCAGCAGCGCGTTCTGCATGAAGTGGAACTCCAGCAGCAGCTGGAGGTCGGCCAGCAGGTCCCAGGAGGGCTGATCAACCATGGCCGTGGTAGCTGACCGGCTCCTGCTGGCCGACCACCACCAGGCGGCCGTCGCTGGTGCGCAGGACCTCGACCGGGGCGCCGTACAGCCGGGTCAGCGTCTCGGTGGTGATCACCGCCTCCGGACGCCCGGACACGACCTGGCCCTGAGCCACGTAGACGACGCGGTCCAGGAAGGGCAGGATCGGGTTGACATCGTGCGCGACCAGCAAGACGGTGACCTGGTGCTCCCGGCAGATGCGCCGGATCAGGCTCGAGATGGCCTGCTGGTTGTTGAGGTCCAGGCTCTCCAGAGGCTCGTCGAGGAGCAGCATCCGGGCGCCTGCGACCAGGGCCTGGGCGATCAGCAGCCGCTGCTGCTCGCCGCCCGAGAGCTCACCGATCGGCCGCCGGGCGTAGGCCTCGGCGCCCACCAGGCGGATGACCTCGGCCACCCGCGCGCTCTTGGCGCGTGCGAAAGGGAGCGGCAGACCCCAGTCGGCGCCGTCCAGCCCCAGCCGGACCAGGTCGACGCCTCGGATCCTGAGGTCGGCGTCGAAGCTGCGGCGCTGGGGCAGGTAGCCCACGCGGTCGCTGCCGCGCTGGACCGGCCGCCCGAAGACGGTCAGCCGGCCCCGAGCGAGCGGAATCAGCCCCAGCACGCACTTGATGAGGGTCGTCTTGCCGGCGCCGTTGGGCCCCAGCACGGCCACGAACTCGCCGGCCTTGATCTCCAGGTCGACGTCCCGCCAGACCGTCCGGCCACCCAGCTCGGCCGTGGCGGCGGCGAAGCTGAGAACCGGCTCCGGATCAGCCGCCAAGCGCGGCCAGGAGCGCGTTCAGCTGCCGGGTCTGCCAGTCCTGATAGGTTAGGTCGGCCGGGGCCTGTGTTTCCGTGATCGCCACCACCGGCAGCCTCTGCGCTTCGGCCCGATCCACCACGGCTCGGACGTCGGGCGTGGAGTTCTGGGCGTTGAAGACCAGCACCTTGAGGCTGCGCGACGCCACCTGTTCGTCTACCGCGGCCTTGTCGGCCGCCGTGGGATCGGCTCCGGCGCTGATCGCCCTCATGTAGCCGGGCGGCGTGACGAGGTTCAGGCCGGTGGCCCGGGCGACGTAGACGAAGATGCTCTCGGTGGCGCCCACCGGCGTGCCGGAGTACTTCTCCCTGATTGCCGCCAGCGTCGAGTGGTAGTCGCTCAGCCCCGAGGTTTCGTACGTCGAGGGGTCGGTACCGAAATCGGCCGCCAGCCGGGCCACGACCCGGTCGACGAAGCCGGGGGAGTACCAGAGGTGCGGGTTGCCGCCCTCCGAGACGCCGACCAGCCCGCCCACGTCGAGAACCCTGCGGTTGGCGACCGGGTTGGCGGCCACCAGCTTGGCCGCCCAGGGGTCGTACCCGGCGCCGTTCTCGATGAAGTAGCCGGCGCGGGCGACCGTCCGCGCATCGGCGGCGGTGGGCTCGTAGTCGTGAGGGTCGGCGTTGGGATTTTTGATGATGCTGGTCACCTCGACCCTGACGGCGCCTACCTGGGCCGCGATGCTGCCCCAGAAGTTTTCGGCCGCGACCACCTGCAGCTTGCCCGCAGCTGGGCCGCCGTTGGTGGCCAGTCCACAAGCCGAAATCGCCAGGACGGCCAGCGCCCCGACCGAGATGGCGCGCATCGCCGGTGAGCATAGCAGTTGCGCAAGTTACATGCGCAAGTAGCTTGTGGTAGGCTGGCGGCCGTGCCCCGGCCCAGCCCCGTCCGCGACGCGCTGCGCGAGCTCTTCGAGCGCCCGGAGCATCGAACCTGGTCGCTGGAGGAGCTGCTGGGCGAGGTCCACGGGATGATCGGCGGCGGCGATTACTCGACAGTTTTCAGGGCGGTGGCCGTGCTCGAGGAACATGGCCACGTCTCGCGCGTCGACCTCGGCGACGGCCTGGCCCGCTATGAAGCCAGCGGCGCCCACCACGAGCACGTGCGTTGCGAGCGCTGTGGCCAGGTGGCCGAGGTTCCCGGCTGCGTGCTCGCTGACGCCGCGGAGGCTATCGAGGCCAGCACCGGCTTCCGGCTGCGCGGTCACAGCCTGGTCTTCTCGGGGGTGTGCCCGGAATGCGCGAGCTGACGATCGCCTGCACGCTGAATGAACAGGACCACGCGCGGGTCAGCGCAGCCTGGCAGGAGCTCTTCCGGACCTCGCTTCGGGTGCGCGAAGAGGTGCCGGACGGCATCCGGCTGTCCTTCGCGCCGGGTGGCGAGGCCGCCCTTGCCCAGCTGATTGACATTGAGCGCGAGTGCTGCGCCTGGGCACAGTTCGAGCTGAAGGGGGCTTCAGTGACCATCACCGCCCCGGGTCTCGGTCAGGAGGCGATCAGGGCCATGTGGCGAGGGGAAAGTGAAGCGGCAGAGGCAGCGAGGCGCACTTCGCGCTCGCGGACGCACTCTCTCCCTCCCGAGGCCTCCGCCGCTTCATCTCCTACAACGGCGCAGCCGGTCGACCCCGGCCCCGCTAAATGACGGGCTCGGAAATGCTGGCGCTGGCGCAGCGCGAGTTCGAGGCCCTGGACGCACTGCTGGCGCGGCTCCGCCCGGAGGACTGGTCGCGTCCGGTGCCGCGCCCGGAAACCAGAGATCCCTGGACGGTGAAGGACGCGGTGGCCCATGTCGTGTTCTGGAAGCAGTCCACCGCCCGTTACATCCGTGGCGAGCGCCGGCCGCCGGAGGACAAAGGGCTCAACGGCACCGAGCTCAACCACCGGGTATATCTGCGCTGGCGCGGCCGCACTCCGGCCGAGATCATGACCTGGCACCGCGCGGTCCACGAGGAGGTGCTGGCGGCACTCAAAGCCCGCCCCGAAAGCTATTTCAGCGGGCGGAAGCGCACGCCGGGCTGGCTGAGCGACCTCCACTCCCACTCTGCGGGCCACCGCCACCGCGACATCGAGGCGGCGCTGACGACCTGACGGCGCGGCCCTACCCTCCGGCCATCGCCCCCACGATCAGCAGCGGCTCCCGCCCCTCGGCCACCGCCTCCGGCAGCTGGGCGTCCGGCGGCTCGTCCGACAGGTCCTCCTCGCAGGCGAAGAACCTGAGCAGCGGCCGGCGCACGCCGGTGCGCGAGTCGCGGATGGTGCCCCGGAGCGCGGGGTAGCGCGCCTCCAGCGCGTCCAGCACCGTGCGCTGGGTCACCTCGCCCGCCACCTCCAGCTGCACCTCCTTGGTGGTCACGGCTAGCGTGGTCAGGTTGTGGGGCAGCACGACCCGGACCATTACTGGAAGGTCTGCACCTCGACCGAGAGCACGGCCGGCAGGTCGCGCACGATCGGCTTCCAGGTGTCGCCGGCGTCCGCCGAGGCGTACACCTGCCCGCCGCTGGTGCCGAAGTAAACGCCGCAGGAGTCCAGGCTGTCGATCGCCATGGCGTCCCGCAGCACGTTCACGTAGCAGTCCTGCTGGGGCAGACCCTTGGTCAGCGCCTCCCACTCGTCGCCGCCAGTGCGGCTGCGGTAGACGCGCAGCTTGCCGTCGGGCACGAAGTGATGGGAATCGCTGGTGATGGGGACCACGTAAACGGTCTCCGGCTCGTGGGCGTGGACGTCGATCACGAAGCCGAAATCGGTGGGCAGGTTGCCGCTGACCTCGCGCCAGCTGTCGGCGGCGTCGTCGCTGCGCATCACGTCCCAGTGCTTCTGCATGTAGAGCACGTCCGGCCGCGACGGGTGGCGGGCGAGGTGATGCACGCAGTGCCCCACCTCGGCATCCTCGTCCGGTAGCTGCGCCGAGCGCAGCCCTTTGTTGGCGGGGCGCCAGGTCTTGCCCCCGTCGTCGGTCTTGAAGACCCCGGCGGCCGAGATGGCGATCGTCATCTGCTCGGGATCCTTCGGGTTGAGGACGATCGTGTGCAGGCACAAGCCGCCGGCGCCAGGCTGCCAGCCCCCGGAGGTGGGATGGTTGCGCAGACCAGGCACCTCCTGCCAGCTTCGGGCGCCGTCGGTGGTCTTGAAGAGCGCCGCGTCCTCCACTCCCGCGAACACGGTGTCGGGGTCGCTCAGCGAGGGCTCCAGGTGCCAGACGCGGGCGAACTTGTAGGGGTGGGGCGACCCGTCGTACCACTTGTGCTCGCCGACGGCGCCCTCGTACTCGAACTGGTTGCCGACGGCGTCCCAGGTGGCGCCGCCGTCGTCCGAGCGCTGCAGGACCTGGCCGAACCACCCGCTCGACTGCGAGGCGTACAAGCGGTCGGGGTCGGCCGGCGAGGCCTTGAGGTGGTAGACCTCCCAGCCAGCGAAATGCGGCCCGCTGACCTCCCACTGCTCCCGCTTCCCGTCCGAGTTCAGGATGAACGCGCCCTTGCGGGTCCCCACCAGCACTCGTACCGAGCTCATACCTTTACCCCCCGCAGACTTGGATTCCGGTCCCTATTGTCCCCAAACCGAGAACCCGTAGTCGAAGAGGCGCTGGCCGTCGGAGAACATGACGTCGGAGCCCAGCACCACCGCCACCAGGTGGCGGCCGTCGCGCTCGGCCGTGGCCGCCACGCAACCGCCGGCGGCATAGGTGTAGCCCGTCTTGAGGCCGGTGGCCCCGGGATAAGGCCAGAGGATCAGCTTGTTCAGGTTGACCAGGTTGAACTCAGGGTGGCCGGCCGTGGCGTACAGCCACACCTCCGGCTGCTGGGCGATGGCCAGGAGGTCGGGGTACCTCTCCTCGAGATAGCCCGTGGCCAGGGCGAGGTCGTAGGCCGAAGACCTCTCGCCGGCCTGGTCGAGCCCGGTCGGATTGCGGAAGTGGGTGTCCTTCATGCCCAGGGCGGAGGCCTTGGCGTTCATGTCCGCGATGAACGCATCGCGGGGCTCGGCGGTCTGGGCCAGCGTCTCGGCGGCGTCGTTGCCGGAGACCAGGAAGATGCCGTAGAGCAGCTCCCGCACCGTGACCTGCTGACCCGCACCCAATCCCATAGTGGTGTGCGTGGGATCGTTGTCGACGGCGCCGTCGGGCACCGTCAGGTTCTGGTCCAGCGGCTCCTTGTCCAGAGCGACCAGCACGGTCATGATCTTGGCCAGGCTGGCGGGAGCCCGGACGTCATGCGCCCCCTGCGCCCAGAGCACCTGATGGTGGTCGAGGTCGACCAGCACCGCGGCCTGCGCCTGGAGGCCGTCGAGAGGTGGGCTGCCGTGCTGCCCGGCCCACGATTCGGAATACGCGATGGCGGGCGGTGGTGGGTTGGCGACCTTGGCGTCAGGCCGGGCATGCGGAGTTGTGGCTTCGACAGCGGCGTGAACCGAGGTGCCCTTGCCGGTCACGCCGGCGGTCAGGCTGAAAGCTACGACGGCGAGCAGGACGCTGGCGGCGGTCGCCAGAACTGAGCTGGGACTGGTTTTGGAGGCCACGGCCGGAGAGCCTAGGCGCCGCCCTTGGCGGCCCCACCGCTTCCCTGGCGAAGAACCGTAAACGCGCGCCGACGAGGGGCCCGCGGCCGATTCGGGCTCGGGCCAGGCGCCCGGTAAGATCGAGCCGAGGCAGCTGCCACTGATTCGAGCCACTGGGCACAAGACCGCCCGCCGCCGTCTGGTCGACCTGGCGTTCGACGCCATGTTCGTGCGTGACTTCGACCACGGCGTCATCACCTACTGGAACGACGGCGCCGAGCGGCTGTACGGCTGGACCCGTGCCGAGGCGATCGGGCGCCGGCCGGCCGAGCTCTTGGGGTCGGTCTACCCGATTCCGATCGGCGACATCGAAGAGCAGCTGAAACGCACGGGGCTCTGGGAGGGCGAGATCCGGCAGCGCCGCAAGGACGGATCTCCGATCACGGTCGCCTGCCGCTGGGGGCTGCAGGTCGATGCCGAGGGGGGCCCGGAGTCCATCCTGGAGATCAACGCCGACATCACCAATCAGCGCGACCTCGCCGAGGAGCTGCAGCGCACCGAGGAGTCGTTCCGGCTGCTTGTCTCCAGCACGGTGGACTACGCGATCTACCTGCTCGACCACAAGGGCCGGGTGGTCAGCTGGAACGATGGCGCACAGCGCATCAAGGGATACACGGCTGAAGAGATCATCGGCCGCAACTTCTCCGTCTTCTTCATCCCCGAAGAGGTGGAGGCCGGGAAGCCGCAGAGAGAGCTGGAGGTGGCCGAGCGCGAGGGCCACTATGCGGAGGAGGGCTGGCGGGTACGCAAAGACGGCAGTCGGTTCTGGGCCAGCGTGGTGATCACCGCCCTACGTGATGAGGAGGGGCGCCTGCGCGGCTTCGGCAAGGTCACCCGCGACATCACGGACCGCAAGCTGGAGGAGGAGCGTCGGGAGGTTCAGCGCAGGCGCGAGATCGCACGGCTGCGGCAGCACGCCAGCCGCATGGCCGCATTGGAACGGTCCAAGTCCCAGTTCCTGAACCTGGCGTCACACGAGCTGCGCGGGCCCTTGACCGTGGTCAGGGGCTATATCTCGATGCTGGAAGACGGGTCGATTCCGCCAGATCAGATGGCGCCCATCACCAAGCTGCTGGGCGTCAAGCTGGCCCAGATGGAGCTTCTGATCCAACAGATGCTGGAAACCGCCCGCCTCGAAGACGAGCGCATGGGGCTACGGCAGGAGGTTTTCGACCTGGGGCAGCTGGCCGAAGAGCAAATCGACGGTGTGCGGCCCCTTGTCTCTGATCACGAGCTGATCCTGGTGCGCAGTTCGCTGCCCGCGCTGGTCCACGCCGATCGGGGACGCATAGGCACTGTCATCGCCAATCTGCTTGACAACGCGATCAAGTATTCGCCCGCCGGTGGCGAGATCCTGTGCACGGTGGGAGCCAGCGAGGGCCGCGCCTACATGACGGTACGCGACCCGGGTGTCGGCATCGCACCCGAGCACCTGGAACTTCTTTTCGCCCGCTTCACCCGGCTGCCGACCGAGCGCAACATCACCCTGCCCGGCACCGGGCTTGGCCTGTATCTCTGCCGCGACATCGCGCGGCGCCACGGCGGCGATATCGAAGTCGAATCGCAGCTGGAGGCCGGAAGTACCTTCACGCTGAGGCTGCCGTTGGCGGTCGGGGACACCGCCGCCGCGACCGCAGGTTAGCTAGACGTGTTCACCACCAACGTCGCCACCTGGTGGCCGAGCACCACTCCCGCGTTGTGGTCGACCCGGGTGTGCACGCCGCCGTAGATCCGGCTCAGGCCGGCTTCGCCCGCGGCCGCGCCGTAGCTGTCGAAGTGCCGGGTGACGCCGAGCACCGCGTCCGACGTGACCGCGAAGCGGTCCCGATCCCCGAAGAAGCCGGCCAGCACGGTCGCCGCCGCGGCGCTCTCCGCGCTGTGGGCGCCTGGGTAGGAGGGGTCGGCCGGCGTGGGCAGCAGAGGCGTCCAGGCGGCCTGGCTCTCGACCTCACGGATCAAGGCCACCGGCCGCGGCACGTTGTAGGCGTTCTTCGCATCCGCAAGAGCGATGGCGGTGTCGGCCAGGGCCAGGTCGAGCTCCGCGAAGAGCCGGGCCGCGACCAGGAGACCGGCGTGGTGGACGGTGACGGCGCCCTCGGCGATCCGGTTCCAGGTCACCCAGATGGGCGCCGACCAGAAGCGGGCGGCGAGGGCCTGATCGGGCCTGCGGAAGCTGCTCACGTCCTCGCCGAACTGGAACACCTCGGTGAGCGCCTGCCGGAACTCGACACCCCCCAGGTCGGGCGCGGGGGAGCGGAACTGGTCCGGGCGGTGGAGGACGAAGGGGTCGGAGCCCTGACCGAGGGCCAGCCTCCCCAAGGCCGCGAGGTGGCCGGCCGCCAGGCCCGCCTGCTTGCCGTGCCCCTCCGGGACGCCGGCCAGCTCGCGGTCCAGCAGCGCGTCGAGCTCGGCGCGGAAGCCGGGATAGAGCGCGGCCAGCACGTCGTGCCCAGCCGCTGACGCGGCGGCGTCCGGTCGCGGACTGGGGGCGGCCACCGCGTCGTATATCGCCGTCTCCATGATCGCGAAGGCGCGCGTCGCCGGCAGGGCGGAGGGCGCCGGACCGGGCCCGCTCTGGATGCGCACCAGCTCCTGGCTCCAGTCCAGGACCGGGACGCTCGAGGCCATAGGTGGCGCCGGCTCGGATGCCCGCGACGGGTGTTCTGCGTAGAGCAGGGTCCCGCCGCCGAGGGCGGCCACCAGGATCAGCCCGATCAGGACCCGGCGCAGCCGGCTAAACACGCCGACCAACTACGGGCGGCCGTTACAGGCCGGGGCTCAGACGACGAAGACCTCCACCTGGCCGTCCCGAACGCGGCTCTGGACCTCGGGCAGGTCGCCAGGCGACCTGGCCAGCTGGTAGTGGAGAACCTTGCCGGAGAGCGAGAAGCTGGTGCGGTGGCAGGGGCAGTCGAGGGCGCCGCCCTGGGGGCTGGGCTGCAGGGTGCAGCCCAGGTGCGTGCAGACTCCGGAGAGGGCGTGGATGCGCCCACCGTCGTTGACCAGGAGCACGCGCATCGACCCCGTGTCCACCGGCAGCGCCTGGCCCTCCGGAAGGTCCTGGACCGCCGCCACCGGTCGCCAGCTGCCGGCGTTGGGCACCACGGTCTCGGCCTCCCGCGCGCTGAGCGCGGTCACCAAAGTGTGGTCGGCAACCGCGCCCAGGACGGCCGCGGCGGCGGATCCGCCCGCGGTCCAGAGCAGCGTCCGCCGGCTCACCGCCGGAGCCGGCGCCGGCGCCCCCGCATCGCCCTCCAGCTCCGAGCGCAGCCGGCGCCCCAGGCGCTCCACGAACCCCGGGTCCGGGTAGTCGGCGCCGGTGCGGGCGGCCGCCAGCTCCACGGCCGCGGTCATCGCCGCCAGCTCCTCGGGCGTGGCCTGGAACGGGTGCGGGCGCCGGCCCGCCACCAGCCGGTCGAGGTAGGCGGCGAGCCGCCGTTCGGAGCGCTTCACTCGACGACCTCGGCGCCCAGTTCGGCTGCCTTGCGCAGCGCGCGGAACTGGAGAACCCGAACGTGGCCAGGCGAAACCCGGAGCTCGGCGGCGACCTCGCGCGCCGAGTAGCCGCGCAAGAAGCGCAGCTCGAGCACCTGGCGGAAGCGCTCGGGCAGCAGCTCGAGGATCCTCAAGGCCCGCGCCGCGGCGCTCGCCGAGGGGAGGTAGTCGAGCGCCGCCGTGCGTTCGGCCAGTTCCGAGTCGAGGGTCTCCGGGGGCCTGCCGTAGTGGCGGCGCCAGTGGTCCGCCAGCACCGTGCGCGCCGTCTTGACCAGGTAGGAGCGGACGTCGTGCACCGGCGCCGGGAAGCGCAAGGTGCGCAGCGTCTGAATCAGGACCTCGGCCGCGAGATCCTCGGCGTCAGCCCGGTTGCCGACGCGCCGGAACACCAGCTGGTAGATGCCCAGCACGTTGTCCCGGTACACCGACTCCCAATCCGGATAGCTGGCGCCCTCGACGACGCTGAAGGGGCGCGAGGGACGCGGTTCTGGGTCCACGTCCCTCGCAACTACGCGACGCTGTTACAGCAGCCGGTCTAGCTCTGCACGTTGAGGATGCCGAAGGCCGCGCCCTCGGGATCCGAGAGGATGGCGAAGCGCCCGCCCGGATAGTCCGACGGCCCCATCAGCTCCTTGCCGCCGGCCGCCTTGGCCTCCTCGAACTTCTTGTCGACGTCCGTGACGCCGAAGTAGACCATCCAGTAGCTCGGCACCTCGGCGGGGACCATGGGGTTCATCTCGGTGCCGCCCAGGATGCTCTGGCCGCCCTGCAGGAACTCGGTGTAGTCGCCCATTCCCTCGCCCATGGGCGTGTTCTTCTCGCCCCAGCCGAAGACCTCCTTGTAGAAGGGCTTGGCCTTGTCGATGCCGCGGGCGTTGAGCTCGGCCCAGGCGAAGGTGTTGGGCTGGTGGCTGTAGTAGCCGGCCATGTTCTGCGGCTGCCAGACCGAGATGAAGGCGCCGACCGGGTCCTGGAAGACCGCCATCTTGCCCTGGTCACCGACGTCGAAGGGCGGGGCGATGACCTTGCCGCCCGCCGCCTCGACCTTCTTGGCCGTGGCCTCGGCGTCGTCGGTGCCGATGTAGAGCTGCCAGACCGTCGGCTGCTCGGCGTTCATCTTGGGCCCGATCCCGGCGACTTCCTTGCCGTCGACCTTGGCCATCCCGTAGCCGCCGTACTGGGGATCGGGGCTGACCTCGACCTTCCAGCCAAAGAGCTTCTCGTAGTAGGCGCGCGCCGCCCCGGCGTCCGTGGCGGCGAGGTCGACCCACACGGGCGTGCCTACTAGTGTCCTGGTTTGAGCCATCTCATACCTCCTGTACCCCGAGCCGTAACGAGCCTCCAGTCTAGGCCCAAGCCACATCCCGGGATGTCGCCCAATCTGCCGCCATTTGTGGGGCGATATCCCGGGAGATGTCCCGCGTGACACCGCTTTACAGGTGCAGTTACGCCCGATACATCCACGACCCATCCTTGCGCCGTGGCGAGGCCCGTATCCGTGCCGAACGAACTGCGCAGCGGGCCGTTCAGGCTCCAGGACGCCCGTCGGGCCGGCCTCACCTGGAAGCAGCTGCAGAGCCGAAGCTTCCACCGCCTCGGGCACGACAGCTACGCCTGGTCGGTGCTCGACGCCGATCCCATGCTCCGACTGCGGGCCGCGATCGATCGCCTGCCGCCGGAGGCGGTGTTCTCGCAACGCACCGCGGCCTGGCTGCACGGCCTCGATGTTCCGCCTTGCGATCCCATCCAGGTCACGGTGCCGAAGGAATGCGGGAGTTCGTACCGGAGCGGTCTCGCCGTTCGCCGCGCTCCCGTCCCCGCGGCGGACGTCGTCGAGCGCAAGGGCATGCCTGCCACGACCATCCTGCGCACACTCTTGGAAATCGCAGAGGCGCGATCGCCGATCGAGCCGGTCGTCGTCTTCGATATGGCACTCCGGGCCGCGCTTGTAACCCCGCACCAACTCGCTGCGCTGGCCGCCGACCGCGCCGGTCTCAAGTACGCGAAGCGGCTGCGTCGCGTTGTCGATCTCGCCGACCACCGGTCCGAATCGCCGATGGAGAGCCGGCTGCGGACGATCCTCGTGCTCAGTGGTGTACCGCGGCCTGAACTCCAGGTCGATCTCTTCGATCAGCTCGGCAATCATCTTGGCCGGGCCGATCTCTACTACCCGGATCAGCGGTTGGTCATCGAGTTCGACGGCGCCACCCATCGGCACAGCCTCGTCGAGGACAACCGGCGTCAGAACCGGATCCTGGCTGCCGGCTATCGGCTGCTGAGGTTCACCGCGGCAGACCTGCGGAATCAGGCAGCGGTGGCGGCGCAGGTCCGGGCGGAAATCCAACGCTGATGTCCCGGGATATCGCCCAATGGTCGCAGTGCGATGGGTTGATATCCCGGGATGTGGGTCAGGCCGGCCGGTAGCAGGCCGTCCCCCGAAGGGCGGCGGCGAAGGCCTGGGCGATCTGGGCGTAGCCCTCGGCCGTGGGATGGAAGCCGTCGGCGCTCACCCAGGCGGGGTGCTGGGCGGCGGTCGGGCCCTGGCAGTGCAGGTCGACCAGCTGGGCGTGATAGCGCTCCGCGGCGGCGGCGATCACCGCGTTGTAGGCATCGACCAATCGATCCAGGTCGGCCGGCGCCGGCATCGGGCCGGCGGTGAAGGCGCAGGCGGGAGCGCCGGACGGCGGATCGGGCAGGCAGGCCCGGTAGGCAGGCAGGTCGGAGAGCACCGGGGTGTTGGCCACCAGCATCCGCGCCACCCCCTCCCGAGCCAGCAGTGAGAGCAGCCGGTCCAGCTGCGCCGCGTACTCCGTGGGGCTCACCCCGTGGACGAGGTCGTTGGTGTTCAGCCAGACCGTGACCAGGTCCGGGTGCAGGCCCAGCGCCACCGGCAGCTCGTCGCGAAGCGCCTGTGCCGTGGTGGCGCCGACCTCGCCCAGGTTGTAGAAGAGCGCGGACTGGGGCAGCGCGGTCCGGTAGAAGACGCTGGTCCAGGCCTCCACCTCCGGCTCCTGGCTGCCCAAGCCCAGCGTCTCGCTGGCGCCGATGGCCACGAAGATGCGGGCGTTGACCAGCGGCGCGGGCGGCGGGGTGCGGGTGGCGGCAGCGCCCGGCTGTCCGGAGCAGGCGATAACCACTAACAGCAGGGCCAGCAAGGGCCGCCTCACAGGCCGCCCACGGCCTCGCGCATGGGCAGCCGGGCCGCCCGCAGGGCCGGCGCGGCCCCCGCCAGCAGGGAGACCACTACGCTGCCCCCGATCCCCGCCAGCATCACGCCGAAGGGGACGTCGGAGAGCTGGATGGGATCCAGGACCAGGCCCTGGCTGGTCAGGTAGTCGACCACCTGGATCCCGATCACGATCGCCATCAGCATGCCCGCGAGGGTGCCCACCACGCCGCCCACCAGTCCGATCAGGCCGGCCTCGAGCAGAAACCAGCGGAGGACGTCGGCGTCGCCGGCGCCGATCGACTTCATGACGCCGATCTCGCGCCGTCGCTCGCGCACCGCCGCCAGCAGCGAATTGGCGACGCCCAGGGCCGAGATCAGGATGGCGATGGCGCCGATGCCGGCGATCACGATGTCGACCACGTGCAGGTAGCGCAGCACGGCTCCCAGCACGTGCTCGGGCGCCGCGCTGGCATAGCCGAGGTCGTAGAGCTCGACGCGCACCTGGTGCACCTGGTCGATGCCGCCCGTGACCACGATCAGCTGCTGGTAGGGCGAGTCGGGATCGAAGCTGCCCTCCTGCTGGACTCCCTGCCAGGCGTGGGCGGCCTGGGTCTGCAGCAACGGAACCACCAGGTCGGCCTGGGCGAACTGCTGGCTGATCACCCCCACCACCGTGGCTTCGAACCAGCGCACCATGGGCGCGCCCGAGGGCGCCCCCACGACCTTGGGCTCGGCCACCGTGACCCGATCGCCCAGGGCGTCGGCGGCGCTGCCGGCGGGGTGGACGCGAGACACGTAGGACGGCGCCACCGCAACCTCGGTGGTGGACCTCGCGCCCGGGAGACGTCCGGCCAGCACGGTCAGCGGCAGGTCGCCGGCGGTCAGGTCGGTGCCCAGCATCACGGCCGGGTAGGAGCCGCCGCTGGGAGGCACCGCGATCACCGGGGCGGCCTGCACCGGCAGCACGCCGCTCACTCCCGGCAGCGCCTTGACCCGGCTGATGGTGGCGTCGTCGATGGGGTGGGCGCCGCGGCTCTCGAACTCGTCGCTGCTCAGCTGCAGGAAGGCCGGCCGCCCGGGCGCGACCTTGACGGCTCCCACCGGCAGGCCCTGGCCGAGGTGCTCGACGGCCTTGCTTTCGGCGGCGCTGCCCACGCTGCCCAGCGCTACCAGGAGCGCGCTGCCCAGCGCCACGCCTAACGCCGTGAGCGCGGTGCGCGCCCGCCGCCGGCGCACGCTGATCAACGCCAGGCTCAGCGCGTCCAGCCAGCTCATGCCGCGCGGAGCCGGCCTCCCTCCAGCAGCAGCACACGGTCGGCGCGAGCCGCGGCCCGCTCCTCGTGCGTCACCAGCAGCACCGCGCAGCCTTGCTCTCGGCGGGCGGACTCCAGTAGCTGCAGAACCTGCTCGCCGCTGCGCATATCCAGGTTGCCGGTGGGCTCGTCGGCCAGCAGCACCGGTGGCCGGTTGGCGAGTGCGCGGGCGATGCCCACGCGCTGCTGCTCGCCGCCGCTGAGCCGGCCTGGCAGGTGCTCGGCGCGGCCGCTCAAACCCACCTGGTCCAGCAGCTCCAGCGCCCGCGGCCGGCGGGCGCGGGATGCCATGCCTGCGAAGGTGAGGGCGAGCTCGATGTTCTCGCGGGCGGTCAGCGCCTCCATCAGCCCGAAGTGCTGGAAGACGAATCCCACCGTCCGCCGGCGGTGCTCGGCCAGGCCGCCCGGTCCCAGGCCGGCCAGATCCCGGCCGCCGATGCGCACGCTGCCCGCGTGCGGCCGCTCCAGCCCGCCCAGGATCGCCAGCAGCGTGGTCTTGCCGGCCCCGGACGGTCCCACCAGGGCCACGAAGCTGCCCGGTTCGACTTCCAGGTCCAGCCCGGAAAGCACCGGGATCTCGCCGGCCGGCCCCTGGTAGCGGTGGCTGAGCCCGCGGACCTCGACGAGCGGTGCGCTCACGTCCTCAACAGGGTGCCATCCCGGGTTGGACTCCCGGCTAAAACGCTCTTATGAACCGCCCGGCGATCTCGGCGATCGCCTCCGGCACCTGCCCCGGCGACGCCACGAACCGCCGCAGCGGCACCCGAGCGATGTCGAAGCCGGCTTCCGCCACGGCCGGCAGCGCGTCGAGGTCGGTTGTGGTCTCGGTCATCGTCAGCGGCCGCGGCGCCGCCGCCCGCAGTTCCCGGATCGCTGCCGCCTTCTCGGCCAGGGTCATGCCGTAGGCGGTGTACGGCATCCAGCCGTCGCCCAGGGCCGCCACCCGGCGCACCAGCCGGCGCGTGAACTTGCCGGTGAACCAGACCGGAATGCGCTCGCCGGCCGCCGGTCGGGGGGAGCAGCGCATCGCGTCGAAGTTCACGGTGCGCGAGTGAAATGAGGCGGGCGCGCCGGCCCAGAGCGCGCGGCAGGCGCCGATCGCATCCTCCATCAGCTGGCCGCGGTCGGCGAAGGAGATGCCGAGCGCGTCGTACTCGTCGCGGTGCCAGCTCGGCGAGACGCCCATGACAAAGCGCCCGCCGGAAAGCGCGTGCAGGGTGGCGCCCAGCTTGGCCAGCAGCCCGGCCGGGCGCAGCGGCGCGATCACCACCGCCGAGACCAGACCGATCCGGGAGGTGACCGCGCTCATGGCCGCCAGAGTCAGCAGCGGCTCCGGCCAGGGCATCTCCAGGTGCTGCGGCTCCCAGTCGCTCCAGGGATCCTGCTCACTGGCGTTGGGGCCCATCAGCACGTGCTCGGGAACCGTGAGGTAGTCGACGCCGGCGGCCTCGGCAAGCCTTGCGACCTCGACCAACCGCTGCTGCTCGGAGGCGGGGAAGATGCTCCCCTCGACCGCCAGCGCGAGCTTCACCGGGCGGAGGCTACGCTTGCAGCGTGTCGCAGGCCCACCTCGCCGGCAAGGTCGCCATCGTCACTGGTGGCGGGGCCGGCATCGGGCGCGCGATCGCGCTCCGCTTCGCCGAACAAGGCGCGCGCCTGGTGGTGGCCGACGTCAATGCGGAGACCGCCCGGGCCGTAGCGGAGGCGGCCGGCCACGACGCGCTGGCCGTGCCCTGCGACGTCTCCGCGCCGGCCGATGTGGACCGCCTCTTCGAAACGACCCTCCAGCGATTCGGGTCGCTGGACGTGCTGGTCAACAACGCCGGGTTGGTCAACACCGAGCGCCATTTCCTGGAGGCGGACGAGGCCTGGTGGCGCCGGATCCAGGAGGTCAACCTGTGGGGCGTCTTCCACTGCAGCCTGCGCGCGGCCCGGATCATGGCCGAGCAGCGGCACGGGGTCATCCTGGCGGTCTCCTCGGGCGGCGCCACCAAGGCGCACCGCGGCAACGTCGCCTATGACGCGGCCAAGGGCGGCATCGAAGCCATGGTGCGCGGCATGGCGCTCGACCTCGGTCCCTACGGCGTGCGCGTCTGCGGCCTGGTGCCGGGCTCCATCGACACCCAGGGCATGGACCCCGAGACCAAGGCCAGCCGGGGCGAGACCGTGCCCCTCCGCCGGGTCGGAGAGGCCGAGGACCTGGCCGGACCGGCGGTCTTCCTGGTTAGCGACGACGCCGCCTACATCAGCGGCACCATGCTGGTGGTGGACGGCGGCCTGCTGGCGCAGCAGCGCTCGCCGCAGGTCGACATCTTCCCGCTGAGCAAGTACCCCAACCTGCCTCCGAGGTAGTTGGCCTACCGAGTCGGCGTCGACATCGGCGGCACCTTCACGGACCTGATCCTGGTCCGCGATGCGACCGGCGACTTCACGGTCGCCAAGGCCCTGACCACCCCCGACGACCCGGCCCGCGCCGTGGCCGCCGCGCTGGAGGACGCGCTGAGCCGGGCCGGCGTCGCCGCGGATGAGGTGGCGCAGATCATCCACGGCACCACGCTGGTTACCAACGCCATCATCGAGCGCAAGGGCGCGCGCACTGCGCTGCTCACCACGGCCGGTTTTCGGGATGCGCTGGAGATCGGCAAGGAAGCGCGCTTCGAGCTCTACGACATCGAGCTGGAGCTGCCGGAACCCCTCGTTCCGCGCTATCTCCGCTTCGACGTCCCCCAGCGCACGCTGGCCGACGGCAGCACCGCCCAGGAGCTGGACGTGGAGTTCGTCGAGCGCCTGGCGCGCGAGTTGGCGGCCGCCGGCGTGGACGCGGTCGCCATCTCCTTCCTGCACAGCTATGCCAATCCCGAACCGGAGCACAGGGCACGAGACGCGGTGCTGCGGGTGGCGCCGGAGGCCCGGGTCTCCATCTCGTCGGAGGTCGTGCCGGAGATCCGCGAGTACGAGCGGACCTCGACCACCGTCGCCAACGTCTACGTCCAGCGCCGCACCGAGCGCTACCTGGCGGACATGCAGGCGCGCCTGTCGGGGCTGGGCTTCGAGGGCGCGCTGCGGATGATGCTGTCCGGGGGCGGCATCGCGACCCCGGAAACCGCGGCCCGTTTCCCGATCCGCCTCCTGGAGTCCGGGCCGGCCGGTGGCGCGCTGGCCGCCGCCCACTACGGTCGGGCGGCGGGTATCCGGGACCTCCTCTCCTTCGACCTCGGCGGCACTACTGCCAAGTTCGCGGTGATCGCGGGCGGGGAGCCGCTGCTGGCGGCGGAGTTCGAGGTCGACCGCCGCTACCGCTTCAAGAAGGGCTCCGGGCTGCCCATCAAGACGCAGGTCATCGAGATGATCGAGATCGGCGCGGGCGGCGGCTCCATCGCCCGCGTCGACTCGCTGGGCCTGCTCCGGGTGGGGCCCGACTCGTCGGGCGCCGACCCCGGGCCCGCCGCCTACGGACAGGGCGGCACCGAGCCCACGGTCACCGACGCCGACCTGGTTCTGGGCTATCTCGACCCGGGCTTCTTCCTGGGTGGGGCGATGCCGCTGGACGTCGACGCCGCGCAGCAGGCCATCGAAGCCAAGGTCGCGCGGCCGCTGGGCCTGAGCCTGGAGGAGGCGGCGTGGGGCATCCACCAGGCCGTCAACGAGGGCATGGCGGGAGCCGCTCGAGTGCACGTGATCGAGCGCGGCCAGGACCCAAGGGCGCTGCCCGTGTTCGCCTTCGGCGGAGCCGGCCCCGTTCACGGCTACAGGGTGGCCCGGGCGCTGGGCTCGCCGGGCCTGCTAGCGCCGCAGGGAGCCGGTGTGCTGAGCACCGTCGGGTTTCTGGCCGCGCCGCCGGCCTTCGATTTCGTGCGCACGTGGTCGACGCCGCTGGAAGGCCTCGACAGCGCTCGCGCCGAACGCCTCCTCCGGGAGATGGAAGCGGAGGGCGCCGGCCTGCTGGGTGAGCCGGTCACCCACCGGCGTGAGGTGGACATGCGCTACGTCGGCCAGGGCCACGAGATCCGCGTCCCGGTCCCCGACGGGGAGAGTTGGGGTGGGGGACTGCGCGCAGCTTTCGAATCCGAGTACAGCCGGCTCTACAACCGTCTAGGCCCGGCCGGCGTGCCTCTGGAGATCACAGCCTGGCGCGTGCGCTCCAGCGGCCCGCGGCCGGAGCTCAGCCTGAACGTGCGCGGCGGCGCCGGGGAGGCGCGCAAGGGCACCCGCCAGGCCTGGATGCCGGAAGCCGGCGGCATGACCGAGGTGCCCGTCTACGACCGCTACCGGCTGGCCCCCGGCCACCGCTTCGAGGGTCCGGCGATCATCGAGGAGCGGGAGTCGACGCTGGTGGTCGGCCCTGACGCTCATTGCGTCATGGACGAGCAGTGGAACCTGGTGGCGCGCTGGTGAACGTCCTCACTCTGGAAGTGCTCTGGAACCGGCTGCTTTCGGTCGTCAACGAGCAGCAGGTCACGCTCATGCGCACCGCCTTCTCGACGGTGGTCCGCGAGTCCCAGGACCTGGCCTGCGGGGTCTTCGACTCCCGCGGCTACATGGTCGCCCAGTCGCTCACCGGCACTCCCGGCCACATCAACGCCATGGCCACCGGCGTGCGTCATTTCCTGAAGGCCATCCCGCCCGCCACGCTGGCGCCGGGCGATGTCCTGATCACCAACGACCCCTGGCTCACCGCCGGTCAGATCAACGATATGACCGTGCTCACGCCGGTGTTCTTCGAAGACCGCGTCATCGGCTACTTCGCGTCCTGCTGCCACTCGCCCGACGTGGGCGGCCGCGTGTACGGCGCCGCCGCCACCGAGGTTTACGAGGAGGGCATTCGGATCCCGATCATGCATCTCTTCCGGAAGGGCGAGCCCAACGCCGACCTGCTCGCCCTGATCCGCGCCAATGTGCGCGTGCCCGAGGAGACGATCGGCGACCTCTACGCCCAGGCGGCCAGCAACGACGTGGGCGCGCGCGACCTCGCGCGCTTCCTGGAGGAGTTCGGCCTACACGAGATCGATGACCTGGGCGACGCCATCATCGAGCGCTCCGAGCGCGCCATGCGCGATGCCATCGCGGCGCTACCGGACGGCGCCTACCGCGCCGAGAACTGGGCCGACGGTTTCGACGACCAACCTGTGCACATCGTGGTCACGGTCACCATCGCCGGCGACGAGGTGACGATGGACTTCGCGGGCTCGTCCGAGCAGATGGCGAACGGGCTCAACGTCGTCCTCAACTACACGCACGCGTACGCGTCATTCGCCATGAAGGCGGCGGTGAATCCCGAGGTGCCGCACAACGACGGCGCCTTCCGGCCCGTGCACGTGACCGCCCCCGAAGGCTCCATCTTCAACTGCCGCGAGCCGGCGGCGGTGGCCGCCCGCCACCTGATGGGGCACATGATCCCCGCCACGGTCTACGCCGCGCTCGTGCAGGCCATGCCGGGGCGCCTGATGGCGGGCGGCTCTGACGCGCTCTGGCTGACCGTCTGGCGCGGCACCTGGCCGGGCTCCAACCGGCTCTTCACCTTCAGCAACTTTCAGTCCGGCGGCGCGGGCGCGCGCGCCGACAAGGACGGCCTGCAGACCAACGGTTATCCCTCCGGCGTGGCCGGGGTGCCGGCCGAGGTGGTGGAGACCTGGGCGCCGCTGGTCATGCACCGCAAGGCCCTGGTTACCGATTCCGGCGGGGCGGGACGCGCGCGCGGCGGGCTCAGCCAGGAGGCGGAGATCAGCTACCGGGGCGACGGGCGCTGGGGCGTCTCCACGCTGATCGAGCGCACGCGCTTCCCGGGCAACGGGCTGGCCGGGGGCCGGCCGGGATCGCTCGGCCGCTTTCAGCTGGCAAGCGGCGAGAAGCCGCCGCCCAAGCGCCTGGTGCCCCTGCCGCGCGATGCCCGAGTGCAGCTGGTGCTGCCGGGGGGCGGCGGCTATGGCGACCCGCGCGAACGCGCGCCCGACAAGGTGCTGCAGGACGTCGTCAACGGCTACGTCAGCGTCGAGGCCGCCGAGCGCGAGTACGGCGTCCGGGTGCGCTACATCGGCGGCCCCGAGCGGTTGGTCCGGCTGCCCGAGCACTACGTCATCGAGCCTCATGCCTGAGCCGGAAGTCACCGTCGTGGGGTTGGGCATCATGGGCAGCTGCACTCTCTGGCAGCTGGCAGCGCGGAGGGTGCGCGCGGTCGGTTGCGAGCGCTTCACGCCCCCGCACAACCGGGGCGCGTCCCACGGGCACTCCCGGATGCTGCGCCGCCTGCAGTTCGAAGGCGACCAGTACGTCGCCCTCGCCGACCGGGCCTACGAGCTGTGGCGGCAGCTCCAGCGGGAGACAGGTCGCCCGCTCTTCACACGCACCGGGCTGCTGATCATCGGTCCCGGCGACTCCCAGCTCATCCGGGGCGCCCGTGAGTCGGCCGAACGCTGCGGGCAGCGCCACGAGGTCCTGGATACAGCAGAACTGCGCGAGCGCTACCCGCAGCACCGGGTGGCCGAGGGCGAGATCGGCCTCCTCGACCCCGAGGCCGGCTTCGTGAGCCCGGAGGAGGCCATAACAGCAGCGCTGGACCGGGCGTGCGCTTTGGGTGCCGAAGTGCGCATCGGGAAGGCGCTGGAGAAGCTCGAGGGGCGGACCGTGGCAGCGCCCGGGACGTGGCTGGGCGCGCTGGTGCCCGAGCTGGCTCAGCACATCTCGATCGAGCGTCATTTCTTCGCCTGGCTGCCGGTGCGGGACCCCGCCGCCTACGCGCCCGAGCGCTTCCCCATGTGGATTCGGGAGAGCTCCGCGGCGACTGGCCGGCCGATCGAGGAGTCGCACCAGCACAGCGTGCGCATCCGGGCCTTCGGCTTCCCGACCACCGACGGCAGCCGGGTCAAGGTGGGCTTCCCGGTGACCGGCGTGCGCGTCGACACTCCAGAGGTCGATCGGCGGCCGCGTCCCCAAGAGCTGGCGATGCTTGCGCAGGAGAACATCGACGCGATCCTGAGCGGCGTGCTGGCCGAGCCCAGCGACTTCAGCGTCTGCCTCTACGACAACAGCCCGGACGGCGACTTCATCATCGGCTCCCCGCCTGGACGGCCGGAGCTGACCGTGCTGGGCGGGTTCTCAGGGCACGGCTTCAAGCACGCGCCCGCGGTGGGCGAGATCGCGGCGGCGCTGGCGACCGGCACCCAGCCGCCGCTCGACGTCAGCCCCTGGTCACCCCTCCGGTTGTGAGCTAAGCGGCCCACAGCTCGGCCAACGAGGGAACTTCCTGGATGAGCATCTCGACCAGGTGCGGGTCCCACTGCGAGCCCTTGCCGCTCTTGAGGATGGCCAGCGCGGTGGAGGGGGGCCGCCCGGGTCGGTAGGGCCGATCGGTGACCATGGAGTCGTAGGCGTCGCAGGTGGCCACGATGCGCGCCAGCAGCGGTATCTGCTCACCTTTCAGGCCATCGGGATAGCCGGTGCCGTCCCAGCGCTCGTGGTGGTGGCGGATGATCGGCAGCAGCGTCCCGGCCGTCTTCAGCGGCCGCACCATGTTCTCCCCGATGAGCGGGTGCTGCCGGATCACCGCCCATTCGTCTGCGGCCAGAGGCCCTCGTTTCTCGAGGATGGTGTGGGGAATGCCCAGCTTGCCGATGTCGTGCATCTTGCCGCCGCGCCAGGCGACGTCCTGGTCCTCCGGTCGCAGCCTCAGCAGTCGGGCCAGGTGCCGGGCCACCAGCGCCACCCGGTCGGTGTGGGCCGTGGTGTGCGAATCCTCGTTCTCCACCTCCGCCGCCAGGGTGCGGAGCACGCCCTCGGCGGAATGCATCCAGAGCTCGGCGGAGAAGAAGGGATGTGACGGCCGGTGGGGTGGCCGGCCGCCACGTTGTGGAGGGGGAGATGGCCTAGCTGACAACACGTCCGCGGCGCAGAAGGGCCAGGATGCCGATGGGAATCGAGAGAACCGCCAGCCGGTCGATTCGCACCACGTCCCAGCCTCCTAGTTTGTCGGGTATTAACCCGCAGTATTGACTAGGACAGTGCTGCTGTCAAGTTTTTGTTTCTGAAGCGGTTTAGGTCGCGCGCCGGGGCTGCCGGCGCCCGCGAGGCCGGTCGTCCGGCTGCCGGAGCGGTACCACCGCGGCCCGGTTCGTGCCGCCTGCGCGATCCGCGCGGGCGTCATAGAGCCGCTGATCGGCACGGCCCAGGAAGCTGACCAGGTCGTCCTCATCGCGCAGTTCGGCGATGCCGTAGCTGAAGCCGAGCTCGGATTCCAGAGCGCGGGCGCGGAGCCCGCGCAGTTTCTCCTCGGCGCCCTCCCGCCCCATCCCCGGCAGCAGGCAGACGAACTCGTCGCCGCCGTACCGGAAGACCAGGTCCTGCTTGCGCACGCCGGCCGACAGAAGCTCGGCCACCCCTCGCAGCAGGCGGTCGCCGGCGCCATGCCCCTTGGCGTCGTTAACGCGCTTGAGGCCGTCCACGTCGGCGAAGGCGGCGACCAGCGGCGTATGGGCGCGTCGTGCGCGCGCGATCTCGCGCTCCACGGACGCGATACCGGCCGCCCGGCGGAGCACACCCGTCAGGTCGTCGAAGGCCACCTGGTCGCGGAGCTTGAGCAAGCCGCCGGGGGAGAGCTGCGCCAGTTCCCGCGGCTTCAGATCGAGCTCGGCGGCGAGCGCCAATCGCAGCCGCGCGCTGCGCAGCCGGCGGGCTTCACCCCAGAGCCGCCCGAGCAGGAGCAGCCCGACTGCCAGCAGCAGGGGCAGGGCCGCCAGCGCCACCGCCAGCGCCACGCCCAGCGGGCCAGGCGGCAGCCTCAGGGACGGCACCAGGACTATGCCCTGAGGTGAGCCGGCGCCGGAGCGGCCGCCTCTCGGCGCCTGGGTCTGGTAGCTGCGAGGCGCGGTCTGCACGACCGGCGGCGCCGAGGGGGAGGGGTAGGGGACGGCGCTCGGGCTGGGGGGCACCGGCACGCCGCCCACCGGCGGCGTGGGCGTCGGATTCAGGAGCGGCAGTGGCGGCAGCGAAGGGCTCGGGGTGCTGGCTGGGAGCGCCGGCAGCGTGGGGAGCGGCGTGGGCAGGGCCGCCGGCAAGGGTGGCAGGGTCGGGGTCGGCAGAGCCACCGGCAGCGCCGGCGCGGCCGCAGAGGCGGGGACCGACAGCAGCCCGCCCGCGCAGGCCAAAGCAAAACCCAGCAGCATGGCCCGCGAGATCTTGGACATCGGGAGACTGACCTGATCCGAGTCTCAGCAGACCACGACCGGGACGCGCCGTCAAACCTGCGACAAGTCGCCGACAATCCGTCCCCGGTTTGTTGGTTCTGCCTACGACATACCTGATACGCTGCAGGCCGGATGGAGACCCCGATGGAGCGGGCGGTGTCCGCTCTCCAGGACCTCACGCGGCGCGACATCCTCTACCGCTTCTATGCCAACCCGGCGGCGCGTACCGCGGCCGAGGTCGCCGAGTCCGCGGGTATCCATCGTTCGGTGGCCTTCGACCACCTGGAGCGGCTGGTCGCCCTGGGCTATCTGCAGACCGAACGCCGGCGCGGCTTCCCCGGCAAGCCGGCCAAGCTGTACCGGCTGGCGCAGGGCCCGATCACGGTCAGCCACCCGCCGCGCCAGTTCGGACTGCTGGCCCAGCACCTCGCCACCGCCGTCGAGGAGTTCGGCCCGGCCGGTAGGGCGGCCTCGCGGCGCGCCGGGAAGGCGCTGGCCCGCAGCCTCGACCCGGCGCCGGTGCCGGACATGAGACCGGCCGCCTGTCTGCGTCCTCTGGAGGCCCTGGGCGGGCGCTACGAGCTTGGGCGCGGCGGCGAGCTGAGCGCCGGCAACTGCCTCTTCCGCGAGGCCTGCGATGCTGCCCAGGTCGTCTGCGAGTTCCACGCCGGTCTCCTGGAGGGCCTCCTGGAGCCGGCGGGTCTAACCGTCGAGAGCGACGGGCCCTGGGGCCCGGCCGGCTGCCGCTACCGGGTACGCGAGGCCGGCGCCGCCGCCGATTCAGAGGTGGAAGCCCGCACAGCCTCCTGACCCGCGCTGAGGGCCGCAGCCGAAAGGTGGTGCCGTGTCCTTCGCGCCCGGACGTCCGATGCGGACGCCCGCTTCTGCGGTGCTCGGTCACGCAGCTGCCGCTGCGCTCCTTCCGCTCCTCGGCGCCGGCTGACGCCTCGAAGCGTCAGGATCGCGAAATCCAGCAGCCCACCTTTCGTCCGCGCCCCTTAAAGTCCCGCGCATGAAAGGTCGGTTTCGGCTTCGGCATCCCAATCCCAAGGTGGAGGAGCTCGGGCGGGTGGCCCTCTTCGATCACGTGCCCCGCCGGGTCCTGGAGGTGGTGGCGGCCAACGTCGACGAGGTCCGCGTGCCGGCCGGCGAGACGTTGATCCGCGAAGGTCATCGCAACGACGCCTTCTGGATCGTGATGGAGGGCGAGGCCGAGATGAGCCTCGGCCACCGCAAGCGACACATCGGGCCCGGCGAGTTCTTCGGCGCCACCAGCATGCTCGACGGCCGGCCGGCCATCGGCACCGTGGTCTCCCAGACGCCGATCCGCGCCTACGTCGCGAGCGCGGACCAGTTCAGAGCGCTGGAAAGCGACGAGACGGTGGCGCTGCGCCTCTTCCACTACGCGCTGGAACGTTTGCGCGAGGACCTCGAATCGACCTGAAGACCGGCGCGCTCGATTGGCGGCGCGCCATCGACGACGCCGCCGAGCGCCTGGCTCCGGTGCTGGCGCGCACGCCTCTGCAGCCCAGCAAGCGGCTCTCGGACCTCTATGGCGCTCGGGTCCTGCTGAAGCGCGAAGACCTCCAGGAAGTGCGCTCCTTCAAGATCCGCGGGGCCTACAACAAGATCGCGCGGCTGACGCCGGAGGAGGCGGCGCGCGGCGTGGTCTGCGCCAGCGCCGGCAATCATGCCCAGGGCGTGGCCTTCGCCTGCGCCGCGCTGGGCATCCGGGCCACCGTCTTCATGCCCGCTGTCACCCCGCTTCAGAAGATCGAGCGCGTCCAGCATTTCGGCAAGGCGGGCGTCGCGGTGCATCTGGTCGGGGACACGTACGACGACGCGAGCCAGGCCGCCCGTGAGCACTGCCGCGTTCAGGGGGCGGTTTTCGTGCACCCCTTCGACGATCCGCTCACCATCGCGGGCCAGGGCACCATCGCGCGCGAGCTGGTGGAAGAGCTGGGCGCGGCCCCGGACGTGGTCGTGGCCGCGGTCGGAGGCGGCGGCCTGATCTCAGGGCTGGCCAGCTACCTCAAAGCCGGCGGCGGAGCCACCCGGCTGGTCGGCGCCGAACCGGCCGGGGCTCCCTCGCTGACGGCCGCTCTGCGCGCGGGCGAGGTCGTTTACCTGGAGAAGATCGACACCTTCGTCGACGGCGCGGCGGTGAAGCGGGTGGGTGAGCTCACCTTCGAGGTCTGCCGCCGGCACGTCGACCAGGTGCTGCTGGTTCCCGAAGGACAGGTCTGCACCACCCTGATCGACCTCTACCAGAACGAGGGCATCATCGCCGAGCCCGCAGGTGCGCTCTCGGTGGCCGCACTGGATGCGCTGGGCGAGGACCTGCGCGGACGAACCGTGGTCTGCGTCCTCAGCGGAGGCAACAACGACATCCTCCGCTACCCGGAGATCATGGAGCGCAGCCTGGTCCACCAGGGCCGCAAGCACTACTTCATCGTCGAGTTCGCGCAGAAGCCCGGGCAGCTGCGCAAGTTCGTCGACCGCGCGCTGGGCCCGACCGACGACATCGTTCGCTTCGAGTACATGAAGAAAACGAACAAGGAGCGCGGCGCGGCCCTGGTGGGGGTCGAGCTGCGCGACAAGGCCGACCTGGCGCCACTGCTGGAGCGGATGCGCGAGGCCCAGCTCAACTGCCGGCAGCTGAGCAGCGAGGAGCTGCTCTACGACTATCTGATCTGAGGGCCAGGTCGCGCCCTGCGGCCCGGCCGCTCGAGTCCTCAGGCCGGGCTCAGCTTTGTCTCAGGATTTCCTGAAGGTTGTTAAGAGCGGTGAGACCTCGGGCCGTCATCTGGGGGGCGGCCGCGGTTCTGGGGGTCGTGATCCTGGCCCTGATCCTGGTGCAGGCCGACGTCTTCGACTGGGTCGGCCAGCAGGTGCAAGGCCGGGGCTACCTCAGCTCCTACCTGCTGCTCTACATCGAGGAGACCGGCATCCCGCTGCCCGCTCCCGGCGACCTCTTCATGCTTTACACCGGTGCCCACACGCCGCATACGCTGCCCTGGCTGCTCGCCGCCTGGGCGGGGTTCGTGGTGGTGGTGGTGGCCGGCTCCAGCAACCTCTACTGGATCTCGCGGCGGCTCGGCCGCGACGTCGCCCACACTCGCCTGGCGCGCATCGTCCATCTCACACCCGAACGCCTGGAGAAGGGCGAGGCCTGGTTCCGGCGCTATGGGCTGCTGGCGATCATCTTCGGCCGGCACGTGGTCGGCTTCCGGATACCGATCACGGTTGCCTGCGGCGTCCTGCACGTGCCCTACCCGGTCTTCGTTTTCGGGGTGGCGATCTCGACCGCAGTCTGGGCCGGCTTCTGGGTCTCGATCGGGGCGGTGTACGGCCTGCGCGCCGAGGACACCCTCAACGCGCATCGCTGGGTTTACTGGACCGTCGGGGGCGCCCTGGTCGTGGGCTTCGCCGCCTACATCGGCCGCCGCTGGTGGGTGACGCGATGAGCGAGCGGTGGTGGGAGTCCGCGGTGTTCTACCAGGTGTATCCGCGCTCCTTCCAGGACAGCAACGGCGACGGCATCGGCGACCTGGAGGGCGTGCGCCAGCGGCTCGACCATCTGCAGTGGCTGGGCGTGGATGCGATCTGGCTGACGCCGATCATGCCCTCGCCGGACGACGACTGCGGCTACGACGTCTCCGACTACCGGGACGTGCACCCGGAGCTGGGAACGCTGGACGACCTCGACCGTCTGCTGCATGATGCGGAGGCGCGTGGCATCCGGGTGCTGCTGGACGTGGTGCCCAACCACACCTCCGACCGCCATCCCTGGTTTCGAGATCCGGCGCGCGAGGACTGGTACGTCTGGACCGACCGGCCCAACAACTGGGTGAGCGTCTTCGGAGGTCCGGCCTGGGACTTCGACCAGCAACGCGGCCGCTACTACCTGCACCAGTACCTGCCCTCGCAGCCGGACCTGGACTGGTGGAACCCCGCCGTGCGGCGCGAGTTCCTCGAGATCCTGCGCTTCTGGTTCGACCGCGGCGTTGCCGGCTTCCGGATCGACACCGCCAACCGGATCATCAAGGACCGCGAGCTGCGCGACAACCCCCCGGTGACGCCCGACATGCACCCGGTCGCGGCGCGGCTGGGCCAGCGCCCGCTGTACACCACGGACCGGCCGGAGGTGCACGACATCTATCGCGAGTGGCGCCGGCTGTGCCAGACGTACACACCGGAGCGGGCGCTGGTGGGCGAAACCTGGTTTTTCGACCTGCAGCGCCTGGCCGCGTACTACGGCGATGACGACGAGCTGCAGCTGTGCTTCAACTTCCTGCTCACGCACTCGGCGTTTCAGGCCGACGTGATGCGCGGCGTGGTGGAGTCGACCGAACTGGCGCTGCCGGCGTTCGCCTGGCCCTGCTGGGCCTTGAGCAACCACGACGTCTCCCGGTTCGTCACGCGCTGGTGCGGCGGTGACGAGCGGCGCGCGCGGGTGGCCATGACCATGCTGCTCACGCTGCGGGGCGCGCCCTTCCTCTACCAGGGCGACGAGATCGCGCTGACCGACCAGCCTGTCCCGCCCGAGCGCAAGCGCGACCCGCTGGACCTGCGCATGCCGGGACGCGGGCGCGGGCGCGATCCCGAGCGCACGCCGATGCCCTGGGCAGCCGGGCCCGGGGCGGGGTTCACCGAGCCGGGGGTCGAGCCCTGGCTGCCGATCGGATCCGACTGGCGCTCGGTGGCGGACCAGCGCGCGGATCCAGGCTCGTTCCTCAACTTCACGCGCGGCCTGCTCGCGCAGCGCCGCGCCAACCCCGACCTGCGCTCGGGCGCCTATCAGACTTTGGAATCGCCCCCCGGCGTCTGGCGCTACCAGCGCGGTGCGGGCACCGTCGTGACCCTGGACTTCGAGCGCTGGGAGGCGCGGATCGAAAGTTCGAGCGCCGGCGGCGGAACGGATTCCTAGTCCAAAAAGCGTTCCGGCGCCGGCGCTCGACCGTCCAGGCGAGCGCCCGCCAAACACCCCGGAGCATCCTTGACGGATGCACATGACCATCCGTCGCTACACCGTTGCCCCGGCGCAGGCCGACGAGGTCATCAGGCGGGTCGACGACGACTGGCTGGAGCGCGTTCACAAGCTGCCCGGCTTCGTCAGCTACCACGTGGTGCGGCCGGCGCCCGACCGCCTGGTCTCGGTGACCGCCTACCTTGATGCGGATGCGGCCCACAGGGGCGCCGAGGCGAGCGCCGAGTGGGTGGGCGAGCGGCTGGGCGATCTCGACGTCAAGTTCGAGGACATGGCCGAGGGCGAGGTCGTCGTGCACGGCGGCGCCTGACGCCCGAGCCAGCCCTTGCCCTGGGATCCCGCCCAATACCTGCGCTTCGCCGGCCACCGGCTGCGCGCCGCCGTAGACCTGCTCAACCGCATCGACGCCGATGCGCCCGAGCACGTCTACGACCTGGGCTCAGGCGCCGGCAATGTGACCGCGCTGCTCAAGCAGCGCTGGCCCAAAGCCGAAGTCACCGGGGTCGAGAACTCGGGACCCATGTTGGAGCGGGCCGCCGCCAGCCATCCCGAGATCGACTGGCAGAGGGCAGACCTGGCGACCTGGACGCCGCCTCAGCCCGCGGACGTCATCTACTCCAACGCCGCCCTGCACTGGCTGGGCGACCACAGCCGTCTCTTCCCGCGGCTGCTCGCCCAGCTCCGGCCCGGCGGCACGCTGGCCGTCCAGATGCCGCGGAATTTCGATGCACCCTCCCATACAAAGATCGCCGAAGCGGTCCGCTCCGGGCCCTGGCGCACCCGGCTGGAGCCGCTACTCAGGCCGCCGCCGGTCCGCGAGCCCGCCTACTACCTGGACCTGCTGCGCCCCGAAGCGGACGAAGACCTGGACATCTGGGAAACCGCCTACCTGCACGTCCTGCAGGGGCCGGCGCCGGTCAAGGAATGGACCAAAGGCACGTCCTTGGTCCCGCTTCTGGAAGCGCTCGAGGAACCGGAGCGAACGCAGTTCGAGGAGCGCTATTCCGACCTCCTCGAGGAGGCATACCCACGGCGCCCCGACGGGTCCACGCTCTTCCCCTTCCGGCGCCTCTTCATCGTCGCCCGGCGCAGGATTTAGCCGATCGGGCGGCCGGCGCGGACCTCTTCGGTGCGGGCGGGAAATTGGCGATGCCTGAGCCGCCCGACGCGCTCCGCCCGCAGCCGGTCCAGTTCGGCGCGCAGCGCAGTCTCGACCAGCTTGGCCAGGGTCAGCCGGCGGGGCGGGCCCGCCAGCGCCACGACGGTGTCCCGCGCCTCCTCGATCAAGTCGTAGGGCAGGTTGAAAGTCGCACGCACCTTGGTGCGCTTCGGAGCGCCACTCAGCATTCAAGCGTCATCATAACGCTGGTGTTGAAATAAAGGGAAGCATTTGTTACAAATACAGCATGGCGGAGGAGGAGGTGGTCCTGCTGGACGGCGAGGAAGCGGAGTGGTCGGCCCGCGAGGCCGATCACTGGATCGGCGTCTACACCCAGCTGATCGATTTCTGCCGGCAGGCCATGCAGGGCGCCGAGGCGGCTAACGTCATCCGGATCCGCCGGCGCATGGCGCGCCTGCAGAAGAGACTCGCCTTCTGGGGCGGGCCGGACCTTACAAAAGCTTGACCTAACCTCCGCCGGCCACCCGAATCTTTCTCAGACATTTCCAAGCCATGCGGCGGAGCATGGCTGTCGGAATGAAGACTCACCTGCTCCGCACCGCGGGCCTGGCGCTCCTGCTGGTGGCGGCCCTGGCCGCGTGCAGCTCACCTGTACGGCTGGCCACGCCCGCCGAGATCAAGCAGGCGACCGAGCCCACCGCCTCCCCGGCGGCCGGCAACGCAGCCCCCAACCCCGCCGCCTCCCCCGGCGCCGGCGGCACCGCCACGCCCGCCACCGGCGGCCTGGCCGAGCTGCAGGCGGAGTACCACGCCCTGATCGCGGCAGTGCTGCCCTCGATCGTCGAGATCGACACCTCCGGCGGCCTTGGCTCCGGCATCGTGATCGATGCCCAGGGCGACATCGCCACCAACGCTCATGTCGTGTCGGGGGAGACCCGCTTCACCGTCCGCAGCTCGGACGGCACCCAGTACCAGGCCACGCTGGTCGCGGCCGCCAACTCCAACGACCTGGCCGTGATCAAGGCCGCCAACCCGGGTGCCTCCTTGAAGCCCGCCACCTTCGGGGACTCGAGCAAGGTCGCGCTGGGCGACATCGTGGTCGCCGTCGGCAGCCCTCTCGGCCTCAGCGACAGCGTCAGCGAGGGCATCGTCAGCGGCACCGGACGCACGCAGCCGGAGGGCAACGGCGTCACCCTCACGGACCTCATCCAGACCACGGCCGCCATCAATCCCGGTAACTCGGGCGGAGCCCTGGTCGACATCGCCGGTGAGGTGATCGGGATGCCGACGCTGGGCGCCAGCAGCACGCCCCGAGGCGGCGCCGCCGGCGGCATCGGCTTCGCCATCTCCAGCAACCAGGTCGTCACCATCACCCAGCAGCTGGCCTCGGGCGGGACCGTCACCCACACCGGAATCGCCTTCCTGGGCATCAGCACCAGCGACTCGCCCAAGGGCGGCGCCCAGGTCGGATCGGTTGTGTCCGGCGGCCCGGCCGACAAGGCCGGCATCAAGGCCGGCTGGGTGATCACCGGCATCGGCGGCAAGACCGTGCCCGACGCCAACGGCGTGGGCACCGCGCTGTCCAGCTTCAAGCCCGGCCAGAAGGTCGACGTCAAGGCGACGCTGCCCGACGGCTCCACCAAGACCCTGTCGGTCACGCTCGGAGAACGCCCATGACGCCCATGACCCCTCAGGACTACGTCGCCCGCGTCCCCGCGCCCGTGGAGCAGGTGCTCTTCGAGGTGCGGCGGCTGATCGTGGGCCAGGACCTGCTCCTGGAGCGCCTGCTGGTGGCGCTGCTGGCCGGCGGCCACGTCCTCCTCGAGGGAGTGCCCGGGCTGGCCAAGACCGCCACCGTGCGGGCGCTGGCCCAAGCCGTCGGCGGCAAGTTCGGGCGCATCCAGTTCACGCCCGACCTGGTGCCCGCCGACCTCATCGGCACCCGCGTCTACAACCCCCGCACCGCGGAGTTCTCGATCGAGCTGGGGCCGGTCTTCTGCAACCTGCTGCTGGCCGACGAAATCAACCGGGCGCCGGCCAAGGTGCAGTCGGCGCTCCTGGAGGTCATGCAGGAGCACCAGGTCACGATCGGCAAGGAGAGCTTTCGCGTCGAGGAGCCGTTCCTGGTGCTGGCCACCCAGAACCCGATCGAGGCCGACGGCACCTATCCGCTGCCCGAAGCCCAGATCGACCGCTTCATGCTCAAGGTCCTCGTCGGCTACCCATCATTCCCGGAGGAGGTGGTGGTCGTCGACCGCATCGTCGGACCCGAGATCGAGGTCCAGCCGGTGATGGGGGTCGACCAGCTGCTCGACCTCCAGCGGCGGGCGCGGGCGACCTACGTCGACCCGGCGGTCATCAACTACGCCGCCACCCTGGTCACCGCCACCCGCTCGCCGGCCACGGCCGGCCTGCCCGAGTTCGCGGCGGCGATCGCCTACGGCGCCAGCCCGCGCGCCTCCATTCACCTGGTGCAGGCGGCCCGGTCGCTGGCCTTCATCCGCGGGCGCGACCACGTGCTCGCCCACGACGTCTATGACGTGGCGCCCGAGGTCCTGCGCCACCGGCTGGTGCTCAGCTACGAGGGCATCGCCGACGGGGTCTCGCCGGAGGCGGTCGTGAGCACGCTGCTGCAGCGCTATCCGCCGCCTCGCCTCGACCTCGGCGACCGGCATGTCTCGTAGCCACCGCTACTCCGAAGCGGTCCTCCGCCGCCTGCGCTGGCCGGTCGCCCAGAGGCTGGGTGTGCACGCCTGGGGCGACGAGCGCTCCCGGCTGAGCGGCCCCGGGGTCGAGTACGCGGACGTGCGCGAGTACCAATGGGGCGAGGACGCGCGGCTGATCGATTGGAACCTGACCGCGCGGTCGGACCAGCCCTACGTTCGACAGTCGCATCCCGACCGCGGGCTGGACGTCTGGCTGATCGTCGACAGCAGCCGCTCCCTGGACTGGGGCACCTCCTACTCCCTCAAGCGCGACGTGGCCGCCGAGCTGGTGGCGGCGGCCACCCTGCTCCTGAGCCGCCACGGCAACCGCGTGGGAGCGATCCTCTTCGACACCGAGCTGCGCCGCATCTTCGCGCCCCGCGCCGGGCGCAGCGGCCGGCTGGGGCTGCTGGCCCGTCTCGAAGCCGAACGCACGCAGCCCGGGCGTCAGGGCAAGCGCACCGACCTGGCGCAGACCCTGGCCCGGGCCGCGGGGTTGGTCAGCCGCCGGTCGCTCCTGATCGTGGTCAGCGACTTCCTGGTCGAGCAAGGCTGGCAGAAGCCGCTGCGCGGGCTCTGCCTGCGCCACGAGGTGGTGGCCGTGCGCATCTCCGACCCTCGTGAAGGCGAGATCCCCGACGTCGGAGTGGTCACCCTCGAGGATCCCGAAACCGGCGCCCAGCTGGAGGTCGACACGGCCGATCGCGGCCTGCGCGAGCGCTACCGGCGGGCCGCGGCCGAGCAGCGCCGGCGGCTGCTGGCCGAGCTGCGCCGCGCCGGGGCGTCGAGCCTGGAGCTGACCACCGCCGGGCCGATGCTGCCGCAGCTGGTCGCCTACCTGCGCCGCCGCCAGGACCACCGAGGCAAGCCCCACAGCGAGGTGCCGGCTTGAGCTTCCAGCAGCCCTGGCTGCTGCTCGGCCTGCTGCTGGTACCACTCCTGCTGGGGGGCTACCTGGTGGCCCAGCGCCGGCGCCGCCGCTACGCCCTGCGTTTCACCGATCTGCCGCTGCTGGCCAGCGTGGCCGGCCGGGGTCCCGGCCTGCGCCGGCACCTGCCGCCGGCCGTCTTCCTGCTCGGCGTGGGCGGCCTGATGCTCGGACTGGCGGGGCCCGTGCTCAACCTGGAGGTCGCTCGCAGCGACGCCAGCGTGATGCTGGTGATCGACGTCTCCGGCTCCATGGCCGCCACCGACGTCCAGCCCACCCGCCTCGATGCCGCGCGCACCGCTGCGCGGCAGCTGATCGACAAGCTTCCCGGCAACGACCGCATCGGGTTGATCAGCTTCAGCGGCAGCGCCACCCTCAACGCGCCGCTCACCCAGGACCGATCCAGCGTTTCCAGCGCCCTGGACGTTCTGCAGCCCGCCGGCGCCACTGCGGTCGGGGACGCGCTGGCGCTGGCCGTGCGCCAGCTGGCGGCCAAACCGGCGCCCGCGTCAGGCACGCGACGCGCGGCGGCCATGATCGTGCTGCTGACCGACGGCGCCTCCAACCGGGGGATCGATCCGCTGACCGCCGCCGGCCAGGCCAAGACGGCCGGCATCCCCGTCATGACGATCGGGATCGGCGTCCGCAACGGAACCGTGATCGTGCGCGGCCAGGACGTGGGCGGCGTCGACGAGCAGACGCTGCAGGCGATCGCCACCGCCACCGGCGGCAAGTACTTCTACGCCGAGGAGTCGAGCCGGCTCAACCAGATCTACAACGCGCTGGGCTCGCAGTTCGGCTGGCGGTTCCTGCGCCTGGACATCACGCTGCCCGTGCTCTTGCTGGGCCTACTGGCCGTGCTGGTCGCGGCGGGGATCAGCCTTGTCTGGTTCCGGGTGCTCCCGTAGGGGCGGGTTCTGACCCGCCCTTTTCCTTCTCCCGTTCCTTCAAGACGCGGCGCAGGATCTTGCCCGAGGCGGACTTGGGGATCTCGTCGATGACCTCCAGCTGCCGGATCCGCTTGTGCGGCGCCACTTTCGAACCAACGAACTCCATCAGCTCCTCGGGGGAGGCGGAGCCGTCCTTGAGGACCACGAAGCCCTTGGGGATCTCGCCGGCCTCGGCATCGGGGACGCCGATCACGGCGGCGTCGGCAACCTTGGGATGTGAGAGCAGCAGCGCCTCCAGCTCGGCCGGCGGCACCTGGAAGCCCTTGTACTTGATCAGCTCCTTCAGGCGGTCGACGATGTAGTACTCGCCGCGATCGTCGATGTGGCCGATGTCACCGGTGTGGAAGAAACCATCGGCATCGATGGACGCGCGCGTGGCCTGCTCGTTGTTGAGGTAGCCCTTCATGACCTGGGGGCCGCGGATCCAGATCTCGCCGTCCTGGTTGGGTCCCAGATCCTCGCCGCTGGCCACGTCGACGACCTTGCATTCCGTGTTAGGGAGCGCGGGGCCCACGGACCCGGGGATCACCTTGGGGGCGCGGTCGGGCACGGAGTGGCTGACCGGGCTCGTCTCGGTGAGGCCGTAGCCCTGGCTGACCCGGCAGCCGATGCGCTTGCTGCAGAGCTCCGCAGTCTCCGCGTCCAGCGGCGCCGCCCCTGAGAACACGACCTTGACCGAGGAGAGGTCGTACTTCTCGACCAGCGGGTGCTTGGCCAGCGCGAGCACGATCGGCGGAGCCAGGAAGAGGCGCGTGATCCGGTACTGCTGCACCGCCTGCAGGAAGGGCTCCAGCTCGAAGCGCGGCATGCTCACGATGGTGGCGCCGCGGTAGAGGCCCTGGTTCATGATCACGTGCATCCCGTAGATGTGGAAGAAGGGCAGGACCGCCAGGATCTTCTCGTCCTCGTCGATGTTCTGGACGACCTCGGCCTGGACCAGGTTGGCGACCAGGTTGCGGTGCGTCAGCATCACGCCCTTGGAGAAGCCGGTGGTGCCGCTGGAGTAGGGCAGCGCGACCAGGTCCTCGGCCGGGTCGATATCGACCGCGGGCGGCTCGCCCGAGCCGAGCAAGGAGGCGAAGGAGGTGGCGCCCTCGGCCTCGCCGAACACCGCGATCTCCTCGACGCCCGCCTTGCCTGCCGCCTCGCGCGCCTTCTCCAGCAGCGGCGGCACCGTCAGCAGCAGCTTGGGCTTCGAGTCCTTGAGCTGGAACGCGATCTCGTCGGCGGTGTAGAGCGGGTTCAGAGTGGTGTTGACGCCACCGGCCAGGGCAACCCCGTGGAAGGCAACGGGGTACTCGGGCAGGTTGGGCGACATGATCGCCAGCACATCGCCCTTGCGGAAGCCACGTTCATGCAGGCCCGCGGCGAGCTTGCGCACCGCTTCGTAGAGCTCGGCGTACGTGTAGCCGCGACCGCTGGCCGCGTCCACGATCGCCTGCTTGGCGCCCATCTCCTGCGCGTGCCGGAACACGAACGGCGTGAGTGGGGTGGAGGGGATGCCCACGTCCGGGTGGGGGCTCTTGAAGATCACGGCCACAGGATAGGACGGCGTTCAGCAGTGCACGGTCCGCCGGCTCCCGCAGCCGCAGAGTCCCGGCTGCCTCGCCGGCGCCTACAGTGACGGCGTGGTGACCTCGGCGCCGCTGGTGCCGGTGGCGGAGTTCGAGCGCCAGACCGGCTGGGAGCTGAAGCCGGAAGGTGCCTGCCGCGGCAGCCTGTGCATCCCCCTGCCCGCCCCGGCCGGCGACCAGGTCGACCTGCGTTCGGTAGCCGGCAAGCTGGGCATGCCGCTTCTGCACGACGCCGAAGCCGGACTCTGGGCCATGGGCCCGGCGCCGGGGCCGGTCCTCGAGGGCGCGGTCGCGCCCGACTTCACGCTGCCCGACTGGCGCGGCGGTGACTTCAGGCTGGCATCGCTGCGGGGGCGCAAGGTGCTGATCCTGGCCTGGGCGCCCTGGTGAGGCTGCCGGTTCGACCTGCCCGTGTGGCGGGAGCTGCGGGACGAGCTGAAAGACAGGGGCTTCGAGGTGGTCACGGTGGCGCTGGAGACGCGCGGCTGGAAGGAGGCGCGGCGCTGGATCGACGCCGCTCAGCCTGAACACCCGAGCCTGCTCGACGCGACCCACCTGCTGGGCGAGCTCTACGGCATCGTCAACGTTCCGACTGGCGTCTGGATCGACGAGCAGGGCCTGCTGGTGCGCCCCCCGGAGCCGGCGTTCCCCGGCCGCCCCGCCTTTCTGGACCAGCCCTTGCCGGACACCGTCAACCCGCGCCTGCGCGGGGTGCTGACCGAGGCCCGCAAGCTGAACATGGAGGGCGACCGATACGCGGCCGCCCTCCGCGATTGGGTGGCGCAGGGCGCGGACAGCCCGTATGCGCTGGGCCCGGAGGAAGTCGCACGCCGGCTCGGTGAGCGCTCTCCAGAGGCCTGCCGCGCCGCCGCACACTTCGAGCTCGCCCAGAACCTGGAGGGCGAGGCCGCGGTCGTCCATTTCAAGGAGGCGCACCGGCTGCAGCCACGCAACTGGGCGTACAAGCGGCAGGCGTGGAGCCTGGTCGACCGTACCCAGGCGCCGAATGCCATCTATCCGACCGGCTGGCTGGAGGAGGTGCGGGCGCTCGGCGCAGAGTTCTACTACCCGCCGTTGGAGTTCGAACCCGAACAGCGGTAACCATTCTGTTACGCTCCGACGCAATGGCTGGAACGAAGGTCACCGGGTCGGGCACCAAGTCGGATCCCTGGCAGCTGAAGACGCCGAGCGGCACCTCCGAGTACGCGATGTATCGCGACGAGTCGGCCGACCCGCCGGCGCTGGTCTGCCAGGTCGGCAGTACCCAGCTGCGCTACCACCTGCGTGCCATCGACGACCTGCACGCCATGCTGAAACAGCACGGCGACTGGATGCCGCTGGGCAGCGCCGACGAGCAGAAACCGGCGGCGCCGGGCACGGTGGAGGCTTGGGGCCGGTCCGGCGACAACCCGGTCGGCGGTTGGTACGGGCTGCGCAAGGGCTACCGGGGCCGGTTCGGCATGTACCTGCCGCCGCTGCTCGAGGCCCTGGGTCTGGCCGAGGTCGAGCACAACCCCAAGAACAACCGGATGCGTGCGCGCTAGCCAAGCCTGATTTGGCGCCTTGTCGCGAAGACGCACGGCCGTTGGTCGCCGGAGCGCCGCGTTTTCAGGGAAAGGGGCCGGACGTGCCGCGCGGCGACCCCTTCGGTGCTCTCGGCAACCTCCAGCGGCGCGCGATCGTCGAGCTGCTGGCCGCGCGTCCGCGCTCGGTCCAGGAGCTGGCGGACGCGCTGCCCATCAGCCGGCCTGCGGTTTCACGCCACCTTCGGCTCCTGAGCCGCGCCGGCCTGGTCACCGACGAGCCCGCCGGCGCCCGCCGCTTGTACCGGCTGCAGGGCCAGGGGGTGGATGAGGTGCGGGACTACCTGGAACGGGTGTGGGGCGAGGCCGCCGCGCGCTTCCGGCTGTTCGCGCAGAACACCCAACCGTGATCGAACCGCTCCGGCGCACGGTCCGGGTCGCCTGTTCGCCGGAGCACGCCTTCGCGACCTGGACCGCGCGCGCATCGGCCTGGTGGCCGACGGAGCACACGATGTCGGGTGAGCGCGGCCTTGAGATCGTCTTCGAGCCGCGCGTCGGGCGGCGCATCTTCGAGCGCACGGCCGACGGCCGCGAGTTCGAGTGGGGCGAGATAACGGCCTGGGAGCCACCCGCGCGGCTCGGCTATCGCTGGTCGATCGCGACCACACCCGAGGACGCCACCGACGTCGAGATCCGGTTCCATCGCGACGGCGAGTCGGCGACCCGGGTTGAGATCGAGCACCGGGGCTGGGATCGCCTGGGCGCCCGCGGCCCATCCTGGCGGGATGTCAACCAGGGCGGCTGGGACGGTACCCTGCCGGCGTTCCAGCGAGCCTGCCCGGCGACGATCGGCTAGTACTTCCCGGCAGCGGGGTGTTGTTGTGCGGGGTGGCCGCAAGATGATCGGTAGGAGGCGCCACCGATGAGGCTCGTAACCTGAGCGGGTGACCGCAGCCAAGAAGCCGATCCCCGAGGACACCCGCAGCGGCCAGGCGCCCGGCGAAGAGGCCGTCCAGGTCAACGACCGCTACCAGGGCGGCGGTCCCCCGCCGGACGCCGAACCGTCGGTCGAGGAAGAGCAGCACCCGACGGGCGGCTAGGGTCTAGATGGATCTCGGGCTGAGCGCCGACCAGCTGGAGATCCAGCGTGCGGTTCGCGAAACCTGCGCCCGCTTCGGCGACACCTACTGGCGCGAGGTCGACGAGCGGCTCGCCTACCCCGACGAGTTCGTGCGCGCGATGACCGAGCAGGGCTGGCTCGGCATGCTCATACCAGAGCGCTACGGCGGCGGTGGCCAGGGCATGACAGAGGCCGCGATCGTGCTCGAGGAGATCAACCGCTCGGGCGGCAACGGCACCGCCTGCCACGCGCAGATGTACACCATGGGCACGGTGCTGCGGCATGGCAGCGAAGACCAGAAGCAGCGATACCTGCCCGGCATCGCGCGCGGCGAGCTGCGGCTACAAGCGTTTGGCGTCACCGAGCCCGACGCCGGCTCCGACACCACGCGCATCTCCACCACCGCGGCGCGCCGCGGCGATGTTTACGTGGTCAACGGTCAGAAGGTGTTCACGTCCCGCGTGGAGAACTCCGACCTGATGCTATTGCTGGCGCGCACTTCGCCTGTTCCCGAGCGCGTGGAGGACCGCACGCAAGGACTGTCGGTGTTCCTGGTCGACCTGCGCGACGCGCGCGGTCATTTCGAGTACCAGCGCATGGACATCATGTTCAACCACCACACCTACCAGTGCTTCTTCAACGAGCTCGAGGTCCCGGCGCAGAACCTGGTGGGGGACGAGGGGCGCGGCTTCCGATACATCATCGACGGTTGGAACGCGGAGCGGATACTGATCGCGTCGGAGGCGATCGGTGACGGCCACTGGTTCGTGCAGCGGGCCGCGCGCTACGCGTCCGGCCGCGAGCTCTTCGGCCGTCAGGTCGGCGCCAACCAGGGCGTGCAGTTCCCGATCGCGCAGGCTTACGCGCAGGTGGAGGCGGCCAGCCTGGTGCGCTACCAGGCCGCGGCGCTGTTCGACGCCGGCCGGCCCTGCGGCGCCCAGGCCAACATGGCCAAGCTGCTCGCGTCCCAGGCCTCGTGGGCGGCTGCCAACGCCTGCATCACCGCGCACGGCGGCTACGGGTTCGCGCGCGAGTACGACGTCGAGCGCAAGTTCCGCGAGACCAAGCTCTTCGAAATCGCGCCGGTCAGCAACAACCTGGTGCTCGCCTACCTGGGCCAGCGCGTGCTCGACATGCCGCGCAGTTACTGAGGACATGACATGGGAAACCTGAAGCCCGGTTGGCAGGGCCGCTTTTTCGAAGACTTCGAAATCGGCGACGTGTACCGCTGCCGCTACGGCCGCACCGTCACTGAAGAAGACAACATCAGCTTCACGCTGCTGACCTGCAACACCAACCAGATCCACTTCAACCGCGAGTACGGCGCGCGCACGGAGTTCGGGCAGTGCCTGATCAACAGCGCGCTCACACTCGCGATCGTGGTCGGCATGGGTGTGGCCGACGTCAGCGAGAACGGGTTTGCGCTGGGCTGGGACGAGATCAAGCTCCCACACCCGCTGTTCGCGGGCGACACCCTGTACTCCGAGACCGAGGTCCTGGACGCGCGCGAGTCGCGGTCGCGTCCCGAGCAGGGCGTTGTCAAGGTGCTCACGCGCGGTTACAACCAGCATGGCGACGCGGTGATCGAGTTCCGGCGCTCGGTGATGGTCTGGAAGCGTGCCCATGCGCCCAGCCGCGAGGTTTTCCCGACCCCAAAGCTTTAGGGGGCTGACCTGCAGAAAACCTGAGGTAAATTGCATGTAAGTGCGCCCGTTACCCGTTCTTGCTTTGAAAAACAAAGAGCTGCGGCTGCCGCGGCCGGAGCTCTCCAAGTCGCTGGCCGGCTCGGCGGCGGAGCCTCTGGTGGCCCTGGCCGCGGCGGCCGCACTGCTGGGCGGCTTTCTGTTCGACCTCCTCACACCCACCACCGTCTCCGTCTCCTCGCTGGCCGTGGTGCCGGTGCTGCTGGCCGCCTGGCTGCTCTCGGTACGGGCCATCGCCGTGGTGACCGCGGTCGCCATCGCGCTCCAGATCTGGCTGGGACTGGAGAGCGCGCTGGCCGGGCTTTCGGTGGCCGCCAACATCGGGGCGGTCACGCTGGCTGCGGTGGTCGGCCACCGCGCGGCCGCCAACACTGAAGACGCGCGCGTGGCGCGCGAGCGTCAGCTGAGCATTCTCCTGGACACCGCCAACCGGCTCAACGCGGCCACCGATCTGCAGGCGGTGCTGGAGCACGTGGCGGATGCAGCGCGGCGGTTCGTGGCCCACGGCGGCGAGCAGATCGCCGCCCGCGGCACCGTTTGGGCCTTGGCAGACAAGCGTCTGGAGGCCGCCGCCGAAAGCGACGATCTCGGCGTCAGGCTGCGCGGCCACCGTTTCGAACCCGGCAGCCGGCTGCTCGAGGTCCTGGCCGCGCGGGTCCCGGTCGAGCTGCCTCTCAGCGATCTCTCCGAGGAGCTGCGCGCGACCCTGGAGCGGGCCGGCGTCAGGTCGATCGCCGTGGCCCCGATCGTGGCCGGCCGAGACACCGCATTCGGCATGCTGACGGCCTCGGCCCGCGACGACCAGCCTTTCGCCGCCACCGAGCTCGAGCTCCTCGGTGGGCTCGCGCAGGTGGCCGGTCTGGCCATCGCCCGCACCCGCCAGGTCGAACTGGAGCGGCGGCGGTTCCAGGTCCTCCAGGTGCTCAACGAGGCGATGCTGGCCGCGGGCTCGGCGGCCAACACCGAAGAGGTGTCGACGCTGGTGGCCGAGAAGGCGCGAGCCCTGGCCGGAGGGGAGGCGGGCGCGCTGGTTCTTCGCCACGCGCAGCGCGGCTCTTACTGGATCGAGGCCGCCACCGGGCAGGTCGGGCTGGTGGCCGTGGAAGCGGGCCGGGGCGTGGTGGGCGCCGCCCTGGACGGCCGCGAGGCGATCGGTGCCCCGCCCTGGGAGGAGGCGGCCGACCGCGAGCTGGCGGGTGCCTCCGCGCAGCTCCTGGCGGCCCCCATCCGCAGTCGCGACCAGGTTCTGGGAGCGCTGGTCGTGGCCGGGGAGTCTTTCGCCGAGCACGAGGTCCGCCTGCTCACCCTCCTGGGTGCCCAGCTGGGCCCGGTGCTCGATGCCCTGGACCTGCGCGGCGAGGTGGTCGAGTCGGAGCAGCGGCTGCGGGCGCTGTGCACCAGCCTGGGCTGCGGCGCGGTCATCCACGACGCCGCGGGCCGCATCATCGACGCCAACTGGGCGGCAGGCGAGCTCACCGGCCGCGCACAAGCAGACCTGGTCAGCAACGGAATCTTCGGCCGGGACTGGGTGATGGACTCGGAATCCGGCGTGCCCTTGCCCGAGGCGATGCGCCCACCTGGCTATGTCCTCCGTTTCGACCGGCCCCTGCGCGGGCTCGTGGCGCGCGTGCAGGCGCCCGGCGGCACCTCGCGCTGGCTGCGCATCGACTCCATCGCGTTCAAGCAGCGGGAGCGGGTGAAGTGGGTGGTCACCACCTTCTTCGAGACTCCACCGCCCAGCTCGCCGGCACCGGCGGCCGATGCCGCTCGGCGCCTGCGCCGCATCTCCTAGCCGGTATTCGGTCGCCCGGCTTGACAGAGCCGGGTACCGATGCTCCATGATCCTCGCCCACGTCCG
>Ga0209474_10000389_pt1 | contig 49093 bp, 56 predicted proteins | sample GraSoiAngelo_145_FD_185902 | JGI IMG/M metagenome (GOLD analysis project Ga0209474, IMG submission 185902) | Grasslands soil microbial communities from the Angelo Coastal Reserve, California, USA - 14_1009_05_20cm (SPAdes) (version 2) | ecosystem: Environmental > Terrestrial > Soil > Grasslands...
CTCGCGTGGTGACAATCGTTGATCGGCTGGCGGATAAGCGCTTACGAGGTCGGAAAAGTGCATCAGCTTTGCTTCGACTCGCCGTCCCGCACCTTCGGTTACGGCGGCCGCTTCGAGCGCTTCCTGCCGAGATAGTCTTTCGTGGCTGATGAGTCCAAGAGTCCCAGTCAAGGCCAGGATGAGCACGCCTCCGACAATGATCCAATGCTTTGTGCCCATCTCAACCACAACGACCAGGGGGACCGCCACTTGCCCTAGCCGAGCGTGGGTCGATCCCGCTTGCTGGCGCCCGCTCCGCCACTTTGCCCTTGGCAATCCGGATCAATTTGTAGCGAGCGTGTCCGTTACGACACACAGCTGTCGCAACCATAGTTCAGGATGGCAGGGTGTGCAGGTCCAGCGAGACGCCGCTCGACCGGATCATGTCGGGACTCAAAGACTTGCCGAGCTGGCTTGCCGAACAACCCGCCGGTCAACTCGGCGAGGTCATCATCAAGGGTCGCGAAATCATCGACCGGACGGAGGCCGTCGCCGCTGACGCGACGCGGCGCTTCGAGAAGGCCGGCGGCTACAAGGCAGACGGGTTCCTCGGCATGGTCCCCTGGTTGCGCGTCAACGGGAAACTCTCAGGCGGCGCCGCCGCCGAGCGAGTCGAGGTGGCCCACCAGTTGAAAGAGCTGCCCCGGACGGAAGAAGCGCTGGCTCGCGGCGAGATCGGCTACCAACACGCCCTGACCATAGCCCGGACCGCCGAGCACCTCGGCGCCGCCCAGGTCCGTAAGGCCGAAGCCACCCTCCTGAAGGCCGCCGAAACGATGGACCCTGGTCAGTTCGTGGGCGTCGCCAAGAACTTCGAGCACCAGGTCGACGCCCAGGCAGCCCTGGCGGAGGCCAATCGCGCCCACGAGCGTCGGTATCTCCGCATCGGGCAGCCGGTGGACGGCCTGGTCCGGATCGACGGACTGCTGGACACCGAGGGCGGGGCGATCGTCCGCACCGCACTCGAGCCCTCGGCGAAGCCGGCGAAGGGCGACACGAGAACTCCCGACCAGCGGCTGGCCGATGCCCTGGTGGAGCGCTGCCAGGCCCGCATCGGGCCCGGGCACCCGGATGGCGCCGGTCCCCGCCCGCAGTTGATGATCAAGGCCAGCCTCGATACCCTGGCCGGGATCGATGGCGCTCCGGCGGGTGAGCTCGAATGGGGCGGAACGCTCCCCGCAGAAACCGTTCGGCGGCTTGCCTGCGACTCCGCCGTCACCCGGATCACGGGATTGGGTGAGCTCGAGCAGGAGATCACCCATGCCGGCCGCAGCATTCCGCCCGCCACCCGGCGCGCCATGGTCGCCCGTGATCACCGCTGCGTCTTCCCGGGTTGCGACCGGCCGGCGCCATGGTGCGACGGCCATCACCTCGTCCACTGGGCCGACGGCGGACCGACCAGGCTTGACAACCTGGGCCTGGTCTGTAGGACCCACCACCGGAAAGTGCACGAGGAGGGCTGGAAATTGCGCCGCGAGAAGGACGGCCGATGGATCGCCACGCCGCCAGCACTTATCGTTACGTCGCGAAGCCGATCAGGCTGAGCGCCACAGGAACTCAGGCAGCCGCGCTCGTGGGGCTGCGCCGCGCGACGCGTCCTCGCTAGCGCTTGGTGTACTGCGGGGCTTTGCGGGCGCGCTTGAGGCCGGGCTTCTTGCGCTCCTTCATGCGTGGGTCGCGGGTCAGCATGCCGTGCTTCTTCAGCACCGGCCGCATCGCCAGGTCCGCCGCGCAGAGCGCCCGGGCGATACCGTGCTGGACCGCGCCGGCCTGGCCGGACATGCCGCCACCGTTTACCATGGCGCTGACGTTGAAGCGCTTCTGACTCTCGGTCAGCTTCAGCGGCTCGACGACGACCATCTCCAGCATCCGCCGTCCGAAGTACTGCAGCGACGGCTTGTTGTTGACCAGGATGGTGCCCTCACCGGGGTAGAGGCGGACCCGCGCGATGGCGTTCTTCCTGCGTCCTGTCCCGTAGTAGTACGTGGCGTTATCGGCCAATGACTTCAATCTCTCCTCGAGCCGAGAATTTTATCGCGACCGGTTGCTGCGCCTTGTGCGGGTGCGCGTCGCCCGCGTAGACCTTCAGTCGCCGCAGCTGGGCCTTGCCCAGCGTGCCGTGCTGCAGCATCCCCGAGACGGCATGACGGAACGGGTACGTCGGGTGCCGTTCGACCATGCTGCCATAGGCCCGCTTGCGCAGCCCGCCGGGATATCCGGTGTACGACGTATAGATCTTGTCCGTCTCCTTCTTGCCGGTCACGCGAATGCCCTTAACGTTGACGACGATGACGTGATCGCCGGTGTTCAAGTGTGGCGTGTAGATCGGCTTGTGTTTCCCGCGCAAGACCTTTGCCACGTTTGCAGCGAGCCGGCCCAGGGTCTGCCCACTGGCATCGACGATGTACCAGCTTGCCGTCAATTCCGAGGGCTTCGCGCTGTAGGTCTTTGACTGAGGCGCCATGCCTAGTACTCCACGCCAACCTGCACCAACCCATGGGGCGGCGCTAGGCGCAATCCAACAGTCGAGCCATTCATGAGCTCATCGATCCACTCGAGCGGTCGCCGGCGCCGCCCGACGTCGACTAGTGCGCCCGCGATCCGGCGAACCATGCCGTAGAGGAACGCGTCCGCCGCAACGGCGATCGTGACCCAGTCGCCGGTGCGGTTGACCGTGATGCCGTAGATGCGGCGCACGGTGTGGCCACCCGGCCGCGGACTGCGACCGAAGGCACGGAAATCGTGCGTCCCCTCGAGCCGCTCGCCGGCCGCCTGCATCGCGGCAAGATCGAGTTCGTCATGCAGGCCCCAGGCGTATTGACGCTGATAGGCGCCCCGCGGTAGGGCTTGACGGATCCGGTACGCATAGAGTCGGGCGCGCGCCGAATAGCGGGCGTCGAAGGCGTCATCGACGAGCTCAGCGGACCGGACGGCAATGTCGGGAGCGAGCCGGGCGTTCAAAGCGCCAGGCAACTGCGCCAGCGGGAACGGCTGCTGCAATGCGAAGTTCACGACCTGGCCGAGCGCATGGACGCCGGCGTCGGTTCGTCCCGCCGCCGTCAGCGACGGTGACTCACCGGTCAGGTTATGAATCGCCTCGCGGAGGGCCGCCTCGATCGTCGGCGCGCCGGCCTGAGCCTGCCAGCCGTGATAGCGCGTGCCCTCGTACTCGACGATCAGCTTCACGTTCATCGATCGACAAGCTCGACCAGCACCATGAACGCGCCGTCGCCCTGGCGCGGCCCGATCTTGAGGACGCGGGTATAGCCACCGGTGCGGTCCTTCATCCGCGGCAGCAGCCGGGTGAAGAGCCGTTCGGTGACCTCACGGTCTTCGACAATCGCGTCCACAGCCCGGCGGGCGGCAACGTTGTCGCTCTTCGCCGTGGTGATGACGCGCTCGACCCAGCGCCGCAATTCTTTGCCTTTTGCTTCAGTGGTTTCGATGCGGCCATGGTCGAGCAGGGATGTCACCAGATTGCGGCTCATCGCCTTGCGGTGCGCTGTCGACCGCCCGAACTTCCGACCCGCTTTCTGGTGCCGCACGCTGAGCTCAGACCAGGACCTTGGTCAGCTCGTCCGGCGTGAGAAATCCACGCTGCACGAGCTTTTCCTTGATCTCATCCAGTGACTTGCGACCGAAGTTGCGTAGGCTCAACAGGTCTTCCTCGCGGAGCGCGACCAGCTGGCCCACTTTCGTGATTTCGTTTGCTTTGAGACAGTTCAGGGCGCGGACGGAGAGATCGAGATCCTCGATCGGGACGTCGGCGAGCCGTGAAGACAGATCGTTGCCCTTCTGCGGCGGCACGTCGGCGTCCTTGATGCGCTCCGTAAATCTCGTAAACAAGCCGAGATGCGAGGTGAACTGCTTGGCAGCCTCGCTGATCGCCTGGTCCGGCTGGATCGTCCCATCGGTCCAGACCTCGAGGATCAGCTTGTCCCAGTCGGTCTCCTGGCCAACGCGGGTCTTCTCGATGAGAAAATTCGCCTTGACAACCGGGCTGAAGATCGCATCGATCGGGATCACGCCGATCGGCTGGCCCTCTTTCTTATTGCGCTCGGCGGGGACGTAGCCTTTGCCACGCTCGACGGTCAGCTCCATGCGAAGCCGGCCCTTGTTCGAGTCAAGCGTGCAGATGTACAGATCCGGATTGACGATCTCGACGTCACTCGGCGCCTGGATGTCGGACGCCTTGACTTCCTTTGGCCCGCTCACGTCCAGCGTCAGCCGGACGGGATCCTCGGAGAAGGAGATCAGGTTCAGGCCTTTGAGGTTGAGAATGATCTCGGTCACGTCTTCCTTGACGTACGGAATCGACGAGAACTCGTGGGCGACGCCCTCAATCGACACCGACGTGACAGCGGCGCCTTTTAACGTGCTCAGCAGCACGCGCCGGAGCGCATTGCCCAGTGTGGTGCCGAAGCCGGGCTCGAGCGGCTCGATCTCGAACTTCCCGTAGCTGCTCGAGTTCTCGATGCTTTTGACTTGGGGTTGGGCGGTATCGATCATGGTGCTCCTTGAATTAAAAAATTATCTCGAATAAAACTCGACGATCAGTTGCTCCTGGATGGTTTGGTCAATGTCATCGCGACCAGGTTGCGCGACGACTTTCGCGGTCATATTGTCTTTATCGAGGCTGAGCCAGGGAGCGACGGTCCGCTGCTCACCAGCATCGAGGGCGTTCTTGATCCGGTCGATTTCCTTACTCCCATCCTTGATCGCGATCGTGTCGCCGACGCGGACGGCGTAAGACGGAATGTTCACGATCCGGCCGTTGACAGTGATGTGCCGGTGGGACACGATCTGCCGGGCATCCCGACGCGATGACGCGAAGCCGACGCGATACACGACGTTGTCCAGCCGGGTTTCGAGCAAGCGCAACAGATTCAGGCCGGTGACACCCGCCATCTTCGCCGCTCGGTCGAAATACAGCCGGAACTGTCCTTCGAGCAGGAAATAGATCCGGCGCGCCCGCTGCTTCGCGCGCAGCTGGATGCCGTAATCAGAGACTTTTCGACGTCGCACCTGGGTGTGCATCCCGGGCGGCATCGCGCGCCGGTCGAGCGTGCACTTGGTGAAGCACTTCTCCCCTTTGAGGAAAAGCTTCACGCCCTCGCGGCGGCAGTGACGGCAGACGGCGCCTTCATAGCGGCCCACTAGACGCGACGCCTCTTGGGCGGCCGGCAGCCGTTGTGGGGTATGGGCGTGACGTCCGTGATCGCCGTGACCTCGAGCCCGGCGGCCTGCAGCGAGCGGATCGCCGCCTCCCGGCCGGCACCCGGGCCCTTGACGAAGATCTCGATCTGCTTCAGACCGTGCTCCATCGCGCGGCGCGCGGTCGCCTCCGCCGTGATCTGTGCCGCGAACGGCGTGCTCTTCCGCGAGCCCTTGAAGCCCTGGCTACCGGCGCTGCCCCAGGCGAGCACGTTGCCCTGGGCGTCCGTCAGCGATACCACAGTGTTATTGAACGTGGACTGGATATGCGCCTGGCCGACCGTGACGTGTTTTTTTTCTCTACGCCGGGTACGGACGACTTTCTTCTTGGGCATGCCCTACCTCTTCTCCGCAGCCTTCTTGCGCACCCCGACGGTCTTGCGCGGGCCACGCCGGGTGCGCGCGTTCGTCCGGGTGCGCTGGCCCCGCACGGGGAGCCCACGACGGTGGCGCAAGCCACGGTAGGTGCCGATCTCCATCAGCCGCTTGATGTTCAGGGCAATTTCTCGCCTCAGCTCGCCTTCGACCTTGGCTTCCTTGTCGATGACGTCGCGCAGGCGGCCGACCTGCTCATCGTTCAGGTTCTTGACTCGGAGATTCGGATCGATATTGGCGATGGTGAGCACGCGCTGCGCGGTGCGCGGGCCGACCCCAAAGATGTAGGTCAGGGCGACCTCGACCCGCTTCTCCCGAGGGATGTCCACGCCGGCGATTCTTGCCATTTAGCTCTTTATCCCTGCCTCTGGTTGTGTTTGGGCGTGACGCAGATGACCCGCACCTGGCCGCCGCGCTTGATGACCTTGCACTTCGGGCATATTTTCTTGACTGACGAACGGACTTTCATGTTTCACTCACTTACTGTTCTTTTCGCGTGATTCGACCGCGCCCCGGATCGAGCGGTGACACCTCGACGCGGACGCGGTCACCCGGGATCACCCGGAGAAACCGAAGCCGCGCGGCCGGTGCCACGTGAGCCACGATCCTGTGGCCGGTCTCGAGCTCGACGCGGTAGAGCGCGTTGGGCATCGGCTCCACCACCCGTCCGACGACAATACCCGCCATCAGCAAATGCCCATGGCGTTATCGCCGGATTTCCGGCGCACGAACGAATAGCTTACCACAAGATCGGCGTAGCTAATCCTCAAGATCCCCACCCTGACCGTCCCCCACCAGGCGTGAGGGGAGGCGATGCCGGGCGTCGGACTTGCGGACCGACGTCAGGATTTCGGGGCCGTCGGCCGTGATCGCGACCGAATGCTCGAAGTAGGCCGACAGGCTGTGGTCGACGGTGACCACCGTCCAGCCGTCTCCCAGCAGGGCGACGTCCTTGCGCCCGGCGTTGACCATCGGTTCGATCGCCAGCACCATGCCGGGCTTGAGCAACGGCCCCTGACCGGCGATGCCGAAGTTTGGCACCTGGGGATCCTCGTGCATGTCCCGCCCGATGCCGTGCCCGACGAAGCTTTCGACAACGGAAAATCCGGCGCCCTCCACGTGCTGCTGGATGGCGGCGCTGATGTCGCCAATCCGGTTTCCGACCTGCGCCTTGCGGATTCCGATCTCCAGCGACTCCCTGGTGGCGTCCAACAACTGCTGGGCCTCCACCGAGATCTTGCCGATGCCGACCGTCAGGCCGGCGTCCGCCCAGAAGCCGCGGTGGATGAGGCCGGCGTCGAGACTCAGCAGGTCGCCCTCGCGCAGCTTGCGATTTGTCGGAATGCCATGCACCACCTGGTCGTTGACCGAGGTGCAGATGGCGTTCTGGTATCCCTGATAGCCGACGAAGCCGGGAATGCAACCACGACCCCGGATAAACCGATCCGCCTCGCGGTCCAGCTCGAGCAGCGTGATGCCGGGCCGCGCGATGGTCTGCAGTCGGGCTAGCGCCTCTGCCAGGATGGCGCCCGCCTCCCGCATCAGATCGATCTCGGCTTCGGACTTGTAGATGATCACCGGGAACCCGCTCCTTTGCGGAGCCCGGCGAGGCGTCGGGCGATGTCGCCGCGGACATCGTCGACCAGCATCTGCCCGTCGAGGTTCTCCAGCTTGTGCTGGGCGTTGTAGTAGTCGATCAGCGGGGCCGTATGTTTCAGGAAGACGTCGATCCGGTTGGCCACGATCTCCGGCTTGTCATCCGGACGCTGATAGAGTTCCCCGCCATCCACCGTGCATCGGGGGAGGCTATGGGCTTGGTCTGACGTGAAGTTGTAGACCGCCTCGCAGGTCCGGCAGCTGTACCGATGAGAGAGCCGGTCGATGAGCACCTGCCGGCTGACCCGCAAATAGATGACGGCGTCGATCCGCCGTCCGAGCTGGGTCAGCATCTCATCGAGCGCCCGAGCCTGGGCGACCGTCCGAGGGAACCCATCCAGGATGAAGCCGTCGCGTGCATCGGGTTTCTGCAGCCGCTCTTTGATGATGTCGATCATCAATTGATCCGGCACCAGCTCGCCCCGGTCCATGTACCCCTTCACCTGGTCACCCAGCGCCGTCCCGGCCCGCCGCTGGGCGCGGAGCATGTCACCGGTGGCGATCGCCGGAATGCGGTAGATCTCGATCAGGTGGGCACTCTGCGTGCCTTTCCCCGCGCCGGGTGCGCCGAAGATGATCAGGTTCATAGGATCAGGAAGCGACTTGAGGTCGCTACTTGATGAACCCCTTGTACTGACGCATGATCAACTGCGTCTCGATCTGTTTCATGGTGTCCAGGGCCACGCCGACGACGATCAGGATCGCCGTTCCCCCCAGGTACATGTTCTGGGTTGGTATTCGGGTGAGCGCCGTCGCGAGGAGTGGGATGAGCACGGTCACTCCGCCCAGGAAGAGCGCCCCGGCGAACGTGATGCGGGTCATCGTCCGGTCAAGGTACTGTGCGGTCGCAACCCCCGGCCGAATCCCGGGGATGAAGGCCGCGTGCTTCTTGAGATAGTCCGCGGTATCGACCGGGTCGAAGGTCACCGCCGTATAGAAGTAGGTGAATCCGAAGATCAGGATGAAGTACACGAAGTTATAGAGGATGTCGGTCGGAATATTGGGGCCGGCCGGCACCCAGTAGGTCCGCAGGGCCCGCGAGATCTCGCCCCAGGGGGCGGGCGCGGTCGCGAGGAAGTTGCCGATGATGACCGGGAAGAACATGATCGAAATGGCGAAGATGATCGGGATGACGCCCGCCTGGTTCACCCGGAGCGGCAGGTGCGAGCTGCGCCCCTGGTAGACCTTGCGGCCCACCACCCGCTGCGCCGACTGGATCGGGATCTTCCGCTGCGCCTGTTGAACCTCGATGATGAAGGCGGTGACCACGATGGCAAGCGCAGCGAAAAGAAGTAAGGGCGCCAGGTTCTGCGAGGCGGCCCCGCCGGTCATCAAGTTGTAGATGGTGTTCGGAATACGTCCAACGATGCCGGCGAAGATGACCAGGGAGATCCCGTTGCCGATGCCGTACTCGGTGATCAGCTCGCCGAACCACATCAGCATCACGGTGCCGGCCGTCAGGGTCACCATGATCCCCACGATGCCGAACCAGTCGAGGTTCGACAGGACGCCCTGCCGGCTGAAGACGAGAGTCAGACCCCACGCCTGGAGCAGGCCGAGCGCGACGGTCAGCCAGCGCGTCCAGCGGGTGATCTTGCGGCGGCCGTACTCCCCTTCCTTGCTGAGCTCCTTGATGCGGGTCGAAACGACCGTCATCAGCTGCATGATGATCGAGGCGTTGATATATGGGTTGACGCCCATGGCAATGATGGAGAAAGTCGACAGCCCGCCCCCGGAGAACAGGTCGAGCAACCCGAGGAACGCGTTCGAGTTGAACAGCTTGTCGAGGGCGGCCTTGTCGGCGCCGGGCACGGCGATGTGCGCGAAGATCCGGAACACCAGAAAGAGTCCGAGGGTGAAGAGGATCTTGCGGCGCAGCTCAGGAATGCGGAGCGCGTTGCCAATCGCTTCTAACATGGCCTAGCCCTTCTTCTTACCCTTTTGTGGCTTTACGGAATCGGCCGAGCTCGACGCCTTTGCGGCCGGCTCAGCCTTCTCGGCCGCCGGCTTCTGCTTACTCTTCCCGGCCGCCCTGGCCGTAGCGGGTGCCTCGGCAACCGGTTCGGTCCCCCGAGTTTTTTCGGCCGACTTCTCGGCGGCCTCAGGCTTCTCGGCAGCCTTAGGCTTCTCGACGGCCTCAGACTTCTCGGCCGGCGCCGGCCTGACGGGCTTCGGTTGGTTCTTCGCCCGCTTGGTCTTTTCCCGGATGGGCGGCGGTACCTCGATCACCGCGGCGATGCCGCCGGCCGCTTCAATCTTTCGGCGCGCCTCTACCGAGAACCGGTGCGCATGGATGGTCAGTCGGCGGTTGAGGTCGCCGGTGCCGAGCACCTTGATGCCGGCCCCCACGTCCTTGATGATGCCCGCCTCCAGCAGCGATTCCGGGAGGACCTCGGCGCCGTCATCGAACCGGTTCAGCCGGGTCAGGTTGAGGACGGCGAAACGCTTCCGCCACTTGTTGTGGAAGCCGCGCAACTTGGGGGTGCGCATCGTCAACCGGGTCTGGCCGCCCTCGAACGTCTTCGGCAGGTTCACCGAAGTGCGCGCGCCCTGGCCCTTCTGGCCGCGCGTCGACGTCTTGCCATGCCCGGAGCCAGGACCGCGTCCGACCCGCTTGCGGGAGTGGTGCGAACCCGGCGCCGGCTGGATCTCGTGAAGCTTCATGCGGTTTCCTCGACCCTGACCAGGTGACGGACCTTGTGGACCATTCCGCGAAGCTGGGGACTGTCCTCGTGCTCGACGGTTTGATTGAGCCGGCGGAAGCCGAGCGCCTGTACGGTCCGCTCCTGGTCGGGCTTCTGCCCGATCACGCTGCGCACGTAGGTGATCTTCAGGCGCGCCATGGTCAGCCGACCGGCTCCTCGACCGGAGCGGCGGGCGCGACCGGTGCCGCCTCCGCTTCGGGTCTCTTACCCCGCCGGCTGAGCCGCTCCATCTCCTCGACCGGCTTCCCGCGGGCCTGCGCGACGCTATCGGCGGTCTGCAGCGCCTGCAGAGCGGCGATCGTCGCCCGGACCGTGTTGACCGGGTTGTTCGTGCCAAGCGATTTCGTGATCATGTCCTTCACGCCGGAGAGCTCAACGACGGCGCGCATGGCGCCGCCCGAGCGGATACCCGTCCCCGGTGCCGCCGGCTTCAACAGCACCTTCGCCGCCCCCTTCTTCAGGCGGATCTCGTGAGGAATCGTAGTCCCGACCATTGGCACAGTGATGAGGTGCTTCTTGGCGGACTCGACAGCCTTGCGAATGGCCTCGGGGACCTCCCCCGCTTTGCCCAGCCCGGCGCCGACGCGCCCGTTCTGGTCGCCGACGACGACCAGCGCGCTGAAGGAGAAGCGGCGGCCGCCCTTGACCACCTTGGCCACCCGGTTCAGGTGGACGACCTTTTCTGTGAATTCCGATTGGCCTCGCCCGTACTGGTAACTCATACGCTCCCTTCTAGAACTTCAATCCTGCGCCGCGCGCCGCTTCGGCCAGCGCCTTGACCCGGCCGTGGTAGGGGAAGCCACCCCGATCGAAGACGACGGTCTCGATCCCCGACTTCAGGGCGCGCTCGGCGATCGATTTCCCAACCGCCGCCGCACCGGCGGCGCTCGACGGCGACTTGAGCGCCTTGCGCAGATCGGCGTCCGTCGTCGAAGCGGCCGCCAGCGTCCGCCCGGAGGCGTCGTCGATCACCTGTGCGTAGACGTGATGCAGGCTGCGGAAAATGGCGAGCCGCGGCCGCTGGGGGCCACCCTCCAGGTTGGTGCGTAAGCGCACGTGCCGGCGGATCCGCGTCGCCCGCCGATTGGTTGGCTTGTTCATTACTTGGTCGCTCCGGTCGCGGTCTTGCCGGTCTTGCCCGCCTTGCGACGGACCCGTTCGCCCCGGTACAGGATGCCCTTGCCCTTGTACGGCTCCGGCGGGCGGATCTTCCGAACCTCGGCGGCCACCTGGCCGACCTCTTCCTTGCTGGCGCCCTTGATGTTGATGCGAGTCGGCTCCGGAACGTCGATCGTGATGCCCTTCGGTACCGGGTAGCGCACGGTGTGAGAGAAGCCGACATTCAACACCAGCGCCTCGCCCTGCCGGCTCGCTCGATAGCCGACGCCAACCAGCTCGAGCTGCTTCTCGTAGCCCTTGCTGACGCCTTCGATCATGTTCCACACCAGCGTCCGGGTCAGCCCATGCAGCGACCGATGCACTTTCGACTCGCTCGGCCGCTCCACAACCACGAGGCCGTCCTTGACGGAGACGCGCATCTGCGGATTCAGGTTTCGGCTCAACTCGGATTTGCCGCTCGTCACCACGACGGTATGGTCGGAAATGGTGACCGTCACGCCGCTGGGAATCTTGACCGGAAGCTTGCCAATCCTACTCATGGGTCACCAAACGTAGCACACGACCTCGCCGCCGAGGCCGGCCCTGGTTGCCTTCTGCCCGGACATCACGCCGTGCGAGGTCGACAGAATGACGATCCCCAACCCGCCGAGCACGCGCGGAATCTCGGTCTTGCGGGCATAGACCCGCAGCCCCGGCTTGCTGATCCGCCGAAGGCCGGCGAGCGACTTGCCGCGGGGCGTCTTCGGCTTGAACGTGATGTCGAGCTTCTGCCCCTGCTCACCCGCGGCGACATCGTAGGACGCGATATAGCCCTCGTCCTTGAGGACGCGCGCGATCTCCACACCGACCCGCGACGCGGGAAGGGCAACCCGCGGGTGCCCGGCACTGTTCGCGTTGCGGATCCTTGTCAGCATGTCGGCGATGCTATCGGTGGACATCTTCCCTCCTCACCAGGACGCCTTCTTCACGCCCGGCACCTGCCCCTGCGAGGACAGCGTCCGGAAGCAGATGCGGCAGATCCCAAACTTGCGCATGTACGCCCGCGGGCGCCCGCAGAGGTTGCAGCGGTTATGTTGCGAAACGGCATGCTTGTGCTTGCGCAGTCCGCGGTTGACGGTCGATTTCTTAGCCACTCTTCTGTGTCACCCTCACTTCCTGAACGGGAACCCGAGTTCCGCCAGCAGCGCGCGCGCCTCGTCGTCGGTGCGCGCGGTGGTGACGAAAGTGACCTCGAGACCCCGCAATTTGTCGATCTTGTCGTACTCGACCTCGGGAAAGATCAGCTGCTCGCGCAGCCCCAGCGTGTAGTTGCCCTTGCCATCGAAGCCGCTCGGTGAGATGCCGCGGAAGTCACGGATTCGGGGCAGCCCGACCGAGAGCAGCTTGTCGACGAACTGATACATCCGGGCGCCCCGCAGCGTCACCTTCACGCCGATCGGCAGGCCGGCGCGCAGCTTGAAGTTCGCGATCGCCTTGCGCGACTTCAGCACGACCGGCTGCTGGCCGGTGATCTTCTTGAGGTCGGCGACCGCGGCGTCCAGTGCCTTCGGATTCTGAATCGACTCTCCCACACCGATGTTCGCCACCACCTTGACCAGGCGCGGCACCTGCATGACGTTCGTGTACGCAAACCGCTGGATCAGCACCGGGACGATCTTGTCCTGGTAGCGCTGCCTGAGACGAAGCTCGACCCGCGGCGGGCTGGCGGCGACGCTCATACCTTGTTCCTTACCCGTTCGTAGATTTCCCCGCACTTTACGCAAACGATCGCCTTCTCCCCATTGGGCAGGACTGTCTTGCGGATCCGGGTCGGCTTGTCGCATTTGTTGCAGACGAGCATCACGTTCGAGTAGTCGAGGGGTGACTCGAAGTCGACGATGCCGCCCTGGATCACCTTGGTGCCGCCTTTCTGCTGGTTCGCCTTCTGATGGCGCTTTAACAGATTGACGCCCTTGACCACGATCTTGGACTGCTCCGGCACCGTGCGGACGACGACGCCACGCTTGCCACGGTCCTTACCGGACATGACCTGGACCGTGTCGTCTTTATGAATGTCGAGATGCAAAAAGCTCATGACCTCTACAACACCTCCGGGGCCAGGGACACGATCTTCATGAAGTTCTTGTCGCGAAGCTCGCGCGCGACCGGGCCGAAGATCCGGGTGCCGCGCGGGTTGTTCTGCGGGCCGAGGATGACGGCGGCGTTCTCGTCGAAACGGATAGTCGAGCCGTCCAGTCGGCGGAACTCCCGAGACGTGCGGACCACCACGGCCTTGACGACTTCGCTCTTCTTCACCTGGCCGCCGGGCGTCGCGACGGTGACGGCCGCGGTGATGACGTCGCCGATGGAGGCGTACTTGCGGTAGTGCCCGCCCATCACCCGGATCAACAGGATCTCGCGCGCTCCCGTGTTGTCCGCCACCTTCAACCGCGACTCTTGCTGGACCATAACGACGGCTATTTCGCCTTCTCCACAATGGCGACGACCCGCCAGCGCTTGTCGTGCGACAGTGGCCGGGTCTCCATGATCCGGACGCGATCGCCGACCTTGCACTGGTTCTGCTCGTCGTGGGCTTTGAACCTTGTCGACTGCCGGATGTGTTTCTTGTAGCGAGGATGCTCCTTGAGCGTCTGCACCCGCACCACCACGGTCTTGTCCATCTTGTCGCTGATGACGGTGCCGGTGCGGGTTTTCCGCATGGCTCGGTCGGTGTCAGCCGTTTCTTGCTCTTCCGTCATGGCGCCTCCTCACTGGCGGCGGCGGCCCGGGGCCGGCGTGGCTTCGGAGCCGCCTCCACGGGCGCGGCCGCGGGCTCGCCATTGAATTCCTTGAGGTGGATCTCGGTCAGGATCTGAGCCAGGTCGTGACGCACGTGCCGGATCTGGCGATGGTTCTGCAGCTGGCCGGTTGCCATCTGGAAGCGCAGGTTGAAGAGCTCCTGACGGGAGTCCTTCAGCTTCTTCTGCAGATCGGGCATGGAGAGTCCCTGGAGATCTTTCATCTTCATTTCTTCCCACCACCCTTTGCCGGCTTCGCGGCTGCCGCCGCCTTCGGAGCGGCCGCCGCCTTGGGGGCGGCACCCGGCGCGGCTTTCATGGTCGGCGCGGCGCCCGGAGCGGCCTTCGGACCTCTGGCAGCAGGAGCCGCCGCGGCGCCTCCGGCGGTGGGCGCGGCGATCGCGCCGGCGATCCCTTCGACGCCCTCTCCCGGCTTCACCTCGGCCGGGCCCTTGATCTTGACATCGACCGCGGCCTTCACTCCGGACTTGATGCCGAGTGTGCGCGTCTTCATGGGCAGCTTGTACGCCGCCAGCTGGAAGGCACGTTTCGCCATCTCCGGCGTGACGCCACCCATCTCGAAGAGGACGCGGCCCGGCTTGATGACCGCGACCCAGCCCTCGGGCGCGCCCTTGCCGCTACCCATGCGGGTCTCGGCCGGCTTCTTGGTAACCGACTTATCGGGAAAGACGCGGATGAACACCTGGCCGCCGCGACGCACAAACCGCGTCATCACACGGCGGGCGGCTTCGATCTGCCGGTTCGACATCCAGGCCGCTTCGGAGGCCTGCAGGCCGAACTCGCCAAAGGCCAGGTCATTGCCCTGGGTGGCGACCCCGGTGCGGCGGCCCCGGTGGACCTTTCGATACTTGACGCGGGCTGGAAGCAACATCCCTATTCCTTCTTCTTTGGCGCGCGTGCGCGTGGTGTCTTTAGCTCGGTGGCCTTCTCACCGGTGCTGGTTTTGGCGCGAGTGGTTCGCTTGGGTTTCTCGCCCCCGTCGGCGGTGGCGGTTGGCTTGGGAGTGCGGGTGCGCTTCGGCTTGGCAGCAGCCGGGGCCTCGGGCGCGGGACCCGCGGTGACCGGCACCGCCGGCGTCTCTGGTGCCACAGGCGCGGCGACGGTTTGCTGGACCAGCTCCGCCAGCGGTGCGGGCGCCTCGCCGATGGCGGCGCCCACCGGCACCCCACTGTCCACGGGTTCCTCGACCGCGGCCTGCGGCTTCGGCGGCGCCTCCGTCGGGAAGTTGCCGGTGTAGACCCAGGCGGATACGCCGATCCGGCCGAAGGTCGTCTTCGCCTCGGTCTGGCCGAAATCGATGTCGGCCTTGAGCGTGTGGAGCGGCACCCGCCCCTCGCGGTTCCATTCGACCCGAGCCATCTCCGAACCGCCGAGCCGGCCCTTCACCCGGATCTTCACGCCCTGAGCGCCGGCCCGCATGGTCTTCATCAGCGACTGCTTGATGGCCCGCCGAAACGCGATCCGCTTCTCCAGCTGGGCCGCGACGTTCTCCGCCACCAGCTGCGCGCTGAGCTCCGGCTTCTTGATCTCCTGAATCGTCACCCGAACGCGTTTTCCAGTGATCTTCTCCAGCTCGTCGCGGAGCTGATCGACGCTGGTGCCGCCTTTGCCGATGACGATGCCCGGTTTCGCGGTGTGAAGCGTGATGGTCAGGGCTGATGAGGAGCGCTCGGTCTCGATGCGCGCCACGCCGGCATTCTTCAGGCGGGTCATCAACATCCGCCGCAGACGGACGTCTTCCAGCAATAGTGGCTTGAACTCCTTGTCCGGAGCGAACCACTTCGCTTCCCAGTTGCGGTAGACGCCCAGCCGGAACCCGTTCGGGTGAACTTTATGCCCCATCTACTTTGATTTCTTCTCCTTGGTGTCCTTCTTTGGCTCGTCCTTCTTCTTGCTCGCGGTCTTCTTTACCTCGCCCTTCCTGGCCTCGCCCTTTTTCGCCTCCGCCTTCTTGACATCAGTCTTGGCCGGCGCCGCATCGGCCTTCACCGTCTCCGCCTTCGCCTTCCTGGGCCGCGCGGGCGCCTCGACCTCATCGGACTCGGTGGTGGCCGGCTCGATGGCGGCAGCCGTGCGCGCGGCGGCAGCGGCCGCCGGCGTCGGCGCAGGCCGGGCGGTCGGCTGAGGCGCGCGTGGCAGGGCGGCGGCGCGGCGCCGCACCACCCCGGGCCGGTCTTCGACCACGGCAGTGATGTGGCTGGTCCGCTTGAAGATGCTGAACAGCCGTCCCATGGCGCGCGGCTGGCCGCGCTTCAGCATCGGCCCCGGCTCCACCCGGATCTCTTTGATCACCAGGTCATCCTTGACCAGGTTGAAGTTGTTCTCGGCATTGGCTTGCGCCGAGCGGATCACCTTGGCGACATCGCGCGCCGCCGACTTCGGCATGAACGAGCAGGCGACCAGCGCCTCGCTGACCGGCAGGTTGCGCAGCGTCTGCGCGACCAACCGCACTTTCCGAGGTGATGTCCTGACCCACTTGGCCTTTGCTTGCACTTCCATGGCTATTTGAGGGTGGTGGATTTCTCCGTGTGATGTCCGTGGGCACGGAATCGTCTGGTGGGCGCGAACTCGCCCAACAGGTGCCCGACCATGTTCTCGGTGATGAAGATCGGCACATGCTTTTTCCCGTCGTGGATCGCGAGTGTGTGCCCCACCATCTCGGGGAAGACGCTCGAGTCCCGCGACCAGGTCTTGATCACTTTCTTCTCTTTCTGCTGATTCATCGCCGTGACTTTTTTCATCAGCGACGGATGAACGAACGGTCCTTTCTTCGTTGAACGTGACATGTATTAGCCCTTACTCTTCCGCTTGGGTGGCCGGCGTCGAACGATCATGTTCTTGGTTTTCTTGTTGCGCCGCGTCCGATAGCCGAGCGTCGGCTTGCCCCAGGGCGTCTGCGGATGGCCGCCGGCGCCGGATCGGCCTTCCCCACCGCCGTGGGGATGGTCGAATGGATTCATCGACATGCCGCGCACCGCGGGACGCTTGCCCCGCCAGCGGCTCTTGCCGGCCTTGCCGACATTCTCGTTCTCGTGCTCGACATTGCCGATCTGGCCCACGGTCGCGTAGCAGATGACCGCGACCCGTCGAACCTCGCCCGACGGCATCCGGATCTGGGCGTAGTCGCCCTCGCGAGCCAGTAACTGCGCCGACATGCCGGCGGAGCGAACGACCTGGCCGCCGCGTCCGGGCTTGAGCTCGATGTTGTGCACCGTGCTGCCGACCGGAATGTTGGCCAGTGGCAGCGCATTGCCGGGTTTGATGTCGGCTTCCGGCCCACTCGCCACGGGATCGCCGACCGTCAAGCCGACCGGGGCCAGGATGTAGCGCTTCTCGCCGTCGGCATAGGTCAGCAACGCGATCCGGGCGCTACGGTTCGGGTCGTACTCGATGGCGCTGACCGTCGCCGGGATGTTCAGCTTGTTGCGCTTGAAGTCGATGAGGCGGTAGAGCTTGCGGTGGCCGCCGCCCTGATGGCGTACCGTGATCTTTCCCTGGGCATTGCGACCGGCGTCCGTCTTCATCGAAACGAGCAGCCGCTTCTCCGCCTTCTTGCCTCGCGTGACGTCCTCGAACGCGCTCACCGACATGAAGCGGCGGCCGGGCGAGGTGGGTCGGTACTTCTTGAGTGGCATCAGACGCCCTGGAACATGCTTTCGATCTTCTGTCCTTCGGCGAGCGTCACGACCGCCTTCTTCCAGTTCGACTGAAAGCCGTGGGTGCGGCCCCGCCGGCGCTCCTTGCCGCGCACGTGCATCGTGTTCACGCTGACGACCTCCACCTTGAAGGCGTCGGCGATGGCCAGCGCGATCTCGGTCTTGGTCGCCTTCGGGTGAACCCGAAACAGGTACTTGCCGGTCGCCATCGCGGCGTAGCTCTTCTCACTGATCAATGGGCGCTGCACCACGTGAACAGCCTCTTTCATGTGAGCCACTCCTCCACCTGGGTCAGTGCCGAGCGGGTGAAGACCACGGTATCGGCCGTCAGCACGTCGCTGGGGTTGAGGTTGGTGCCCAGGATGGTCTTGATGCCGGCCAGGTTCCGGGTGGATTTCTCCAGCATCACGTCGTGCTGGGGAATCACGAACAGGACGCGGGCGCCGGCACCCAGCTGATCGAAAAGCTCGGCCACCACCCGTGTCTTGGGCGCGTCCAGCGCGATCTCCTCGACGACGCGGACGGCGCCGTCCTGGGACTTCACCGAAAGCGCGGCGCGCAACGCGAGCCGGCGCTGCTTGCGCGGCATCTTCTGCTCGTAGCTGCGCGGGTGCGGACCGAAGACCACCCCGCCGTGGCGCCACTGCGGCGCCCGGGTGCTGCCCTGGCGCGCCCGCCCGGTGCCCTTCTGTTTCCAGGGCTTCTTGCCGCCCCCGGAAACCTCGCCGCGAGTCTTGGTCTGGTGGGTGCCCTGGCGGTCGTTGGCCTGCTGCCGCAGCACCGCCTGGTGCAGCACGGCCTCGTTCACCGGCACGTTGAAGACCGACGCCGGCAGTTCAACCTGGCCACTCTCCTTGCCTTCACGGTCGTAGACCGTGACCGACATGGGGCTGGGGGTGGCCACTTATTTCTTCCCCTTGGGCTGCCGGGCCGAGTCGCGGACCAGCACGACGCTGTTCTTGTGGCCGGGGACGTCGCCGTTGACCAGCAACAGGTTGCGGTCGAGGTCGACTCGAACCACCGTGAGGTGCATGGTGGTCCGCTGCGCATTGCCCAGCTGGCCCGCCATCCGCATCCCTTTGTAGACCCGCGACGGCGTGGAGGACGACCCGATCGATCCGGGCTGCTTGATGTTGTGGGAGCCGTGCGTTACCGGGCCGCGGCCGAAGTGGTGCCGCTTGTGCTGGCCGGAGAATCCCTTGCCCTTCGAGGTGCCGGTCACATCGACCAGCTCGCCCGCCGCGAACAGGTCCGCCTTGAGCGCCTGGCCCACGGCGTAGCCGGCGTCGGCCTTGAGCCGGATCTCCTTGAGGTGGCGATGAGCCTTGACCCCCGCCTTCTTGAAATGACCGGCGGTGGCCCTGGTCAGCTTCTTCTCCTCGACCTCGCCGAAGCCGAGCTGGACCGCGCCGTAGCCGTCCTTCTGGACGGCCCGGAGCCCAACCACGGTGCAGGGGCCGGCCTCGAGGACGGTGACCGGCAGGAGCTCACCTTTCTCGGTGAACACCTGGGTCATCCCGATCTTCTTCGCCAGCAGCCCCTTGGTCGCCATCTCAGAGCTTGATCTCGATGTTCACGCCGGACGGCAGGTTGAGCCGCATCAGCGCGTCAACAACTTTCGGATTGGGGTCCAGGATGTCGATGATCCGCTTGTGAGTCCGCATCTCGAACTGCTCGCGCGAGTCCTTGTCGATAAACGGTGAGCGGATCACCGTCCAGCGATTGATTTCGGTGGGCAGTGGGATGGGGCCGGCCGTGGATGCGTTGGTACGTCGCGCCGTGTCCACGATCTTGTCCGCGGCCTGGTCGAGGACGCGGTGGTCGTAGGCCTTCAGCCGGATGCGGATCTTCTGGGCCACGTGCTACTTGATGACCTTGGTGGCGACGCCGGCACCGACCGTGCGGCCGCCTTCACGGATGGCGAAGCGCATCCCCTCCTCGACCGCGATCGGGGTGATGAGCTTGATCTTCATGTTGATGTTGTCGCCCGGCATCACCATCTCGGTGCCTTCCGGCAGCTCGACCTCGCCGGTCACATCGGTGGTGCGCACGTAGAACTGCGGCCGGTAGCCCTTGAAGAAGGGCGTGTGACGGCCGCCTTCTTCCTTGGTCAGGACGTACACCTGTGAATCGAACTCGGTATGCGGCTTGATCGAACCGGGCTTGGCCAGCACCTGGCCGCGCTCGACCTCCTCCCGCTTGATGCCGCGCAGCAGGCAGCCGACGTTGTCGCCCGCCTGGCCCGAATCGAGCAGCTTGTGGAACATCTCGACCCCCGTGACCACCGTCTTGCGGGTGTCGTTGATGCCGACCATCTCGACTTCTTCGTTGACTTTGACCTGGCCGCGCTCGATCCGGCCGGTGACCACCGTGCCACGACCTTCGATCGAGAAGACGTCCTCGATGGGCATCATGAACGGCTTGTCGAGGGCGCGCTCCGGCACCGGGATGTAACTGTCGACGGCATCCATCAGCTTCATGATCGACTCTTCCCACTGGGCATCGCCCTCGAGCGCCTTGAGCGCCGAGACCTTGACCACCGGGATGTCGTCGCCGGGGAACTCGTATTTCGAGAGCAGCTCCCGGACCTCGAGCTCGACGAGCTCGAGGATCTCGGGGTCGTCAACGGCGTCCACCTTGTTGAGCGCGACCACGATCCGCGGCACGCCGACCTGGCGGGCCAGCAAGATGTGCTCGCGGGTCTGGGGCATCGGGCCGTCCGTGGCGGCCACCACCAGGATCGCGCCGTCCATCTGGGCGGCGCCGGTGATCATGTTTTTGATGTAGTCGGCGTGACCGGGGCAGTCGACGTGCGCATAATGCCGCTTGTCGGTCTCGTACTCGACGTGCGCCGTGGCGATCGTGATGCCGCGAGCCTTCTCCTCGGGGGCGTTGTCGATCGAGTCGAAGGAGCGGAATTCAGCAAATCCCTTCTTTGACAGGACCTTCGTGATAGCCGCGGTCAGGGTGGTCTTGCCATGGTCGATGTGACCGATGGTCCCCACGTTGACGTGCGGCTTGGTGCGCTCGTACTTCTTCTTCGCCATTGTTACTCCTTCTTCGAATCCTCCTTAGGCTCTCGACTTCGCAACGATTTCTTCCGCGATCGACTTCGGGACTTCCTGGTAGTGATGAAACTCCATGCTGTAGACGGCGCGACCCTGGGTCTTGGAGCGCAGGTCCGTGGCATAGCCGAACATGTTGCCCAGCGGCACGTAAGCGCGGACGACCTGCATGGTGGCCCGCCCTTCCATGCCCAGGATCTGGCCGCGGCGCGCGCTGAGGTCACCGAGGATCTCGCCCATGAATTCCTCGGGCATGACGACCTCCACCTTCATGATCGGCTCGAGCAGCGCGGGCTGGCCCTTGCGCATGCCGTCCTTGGCGGCCATCGATCCGGCGATGGTGAACGCCATCTCCGACGAGTCGACCTCGTGGTACGAGCCGTCCACCAGGGTGGCCTTGACGTCCACCACCGGAAAGCCGGCCAGCACGCCGCTGTTCAGCGCCTCGATGATGCCCTTCTCCACCGCGGAGTGGTACTCCTTGGGGATCGAGCCGCCCACGATCTTGTTGACGAACTCGAAGCCCTTGCCCGCCTCGTTCGGCTCCATGTCGATCTCGGCGTGGCCGTACTGGCCGCGCCCACCCGACTGCCGGACGAATCGGCCGACGCCGTGCGCCTTGCGCTTGATCGTCTCCCGATAGGCCACCTGGGGTTTGCCCACGTTAGCGTCGACGGCAAATTCCCTGAGCATCCGGTCGACGATGATCTCGAGATGCAGCTCGCCCATCCCCGAGATGATGGTCTGGGCGGTCTCCTCGTCGGTGCGCACCTTGAAGGTGGGATCCTCCTCGGCCAGCTTGGCCAGCGCCTGGCCCATCTTTTCCTGGTCGACCTTGGTCCGCGGCTCGATCGCCACGCTGATGACCGGCTCCGGGAACACGATCGACTCGAGCACGATCGGATTGTTCTCGTCCGCCAGGGTGTCGCCGGTGGTGGTCTGCTTGAGCCCGATGGCCGCGGCGATGTCGCCGGCGTAGACCTCGGGAATCTCCTCCCGGTGGTTGGCGTGCATCTGCAAGATGCGGCCGACCCGCTCCTTGGTGCCGCGGGTCGCGTTCCAGACGTAGGAGCCGGACTTGAGGGTGCCGGCATAGACCCGGAAAAAGGTCAGCTTGCCGACGTAGGGATCGGTGGCGATCTTGAACGCGAGCCCGGCGAAGGGCTGGTTGTCGGCGGGCTTGCGCCGCTCCGCCACGTTGCTCTTCGGATTGATGCCTTCCACGCCCAGCTTGTCCAGCGGTGAGGGCAGGAAGTCGACGATGGCGTCGAGCATGGGTTGCACCCCGCGGTTGCGCAGGGCGGCACCGGCCAGTACCGGCACGAACCGGTTCGAGATCGTCCCCTTGCGGATGGCGGCCACGATCTCGGCGCCGGTGATCGGCTTGTCTTCCAGGTACTTGGAGAGGAGGTCGTCGTCGAACTCGGCGACCGACTCGACCAGCTGCTTGTGGTACAGCGCGACCTGGTCGCGCATCGCCTCGGGGACCTCCTCGGTCTCGATGGTGGTGCCCAGGTCGTCGGTATAGGTGATCGCAACCTTATTAATAAGGTCGACCACGCCTTCGAACGTCTCCTCGCTGCCAATCGGGAGCTGGATCGGGACCGCATTGGCGCCCAGCCGCTCGCGGATCGACTTCCAGGAGGCGAAGAAGTCGGCGCCCATCCGGTCCATCTTGTTGATGAAGGCGATCCTGGGAACCTCGTAGCGGTCCGCCTGGCGCCAGACCGTCTCGGACTGGGGCTCGACCCCGGCCACCGCGTCGAAGACGGCGACCGCGCCGTCGAGCACCCGAAGGCTGCGCTCGACCTCGACCGTAAAGTCTACGTGCCCGGGTGTGTCGATAATGTTGATCCGGTGGCCGCGCCAGTTGGCGGCGGTGGCCGCCGAGGTGATCGTGATCCCGCGCTCCTGCTCCTGGACCATCCAGTCCATGGTGGCCGCGCCCTCGTGGACCTCACCCATCTTGTGAATACGCCCGGTGTAAAAAAGGATGCGCTCGGTCGTGGTCGTTTTCCCGGCATCGATGTGGGCCATGATGCCGATGTTCCGAACCTTGTCGAGCGGATAACTCCGAGCCATTTTTGTCTCTGCCACTTGTCTCCTAGTACCGAAAATGACTGAAGGCCTTATTGCTCTCAGCCATCTTGTGGGTCTCTTCCCGCCGCTTGATCGTGGCCCCCACCCCGTTAGCGGCGTCCATCAGCTCTCCGGCGAGCTTCTCTTGCATACTCTTCCCAGATCGGGCCCTGGCGTAACGTACGATCCAGCGCCGGGCCAGCGCCGAGCGGCGGTCCGGTCGGATCTCGACCGGCACCTGGTACGTGGCGCCGCCGATCCGGCGGGGCTTGACCTCGAGCACCGGGGTGGCGTTCTTCAAGGCCGAGTCGAAGACCTCGATCGGGTCCTTCTTCGCCACCTTCCGGATGCGGTCCAGGGAGCCGTAGACGACCCGCTCGGCCGTGCTCCGCTTCCCCCGCTGCATCACGACGTTGACGAACTTCGCTACGCCCTCGTGTGTATAGATGGGATCAGGCAGGGTGACGCGCTTTTGAATACGTGGACGCCGCGGCATCTCAGGCCTTCTTTGCCTTCTCGCGCTTGGCGCCGTACTTCGAACGGCCCTGCTTGCGCCCCCTGGCGCCGGCCGTGTCGAGGGTACCGCGGACCACGTGGTAGCGGACACCGGGGAGGTCTTTGACGCGTCCGCCGCGGATCAGGACCACCGAGTGCTCCTGCAGGTTGTGGCCGATGCCCGGAATGTAGGCGGTCACCTCCTGGCGGGAGGTCAGCCGCACCCGGGCCACCTTGCGGAGCGCCGAGTTGGGCTTCTTCGGGGTGGTGGTATAGACGCGCACGCAGACGCCCCGCCGCTGCGGAGAGCCCTGCAGCGCCGGTGCCTTCGTCTTCTTCACCAGCGGCTTGCGGCCGTATCGGATCAGCTGTGAAATGGTGGGCATGACTTGACCTCGCCCGATTTCCGGGCGCGAACGGGTATTGTACGGCCGATTCGGCTCGGCTGTCAAATGCGACCCGCACCCTGACCCTCACCCGCCGTGCGGTGGGAGGGAATTCGAGGCTAGAACGGCTTCACGGCCATCAGCCAGACCAGGATGACGAAGGCGACCACGCCCACGGCGCTGATCGGGCCGGGCTGCGTGCTCGCGGCCACCTTGCGGATCACATCGGGTGTCTCTGCCACCGGCCCGCGGTGGCGCCGCTCCCGGGCTTCGCCGCGCAGCGGGTTGTACTGCTGCCCCATCAGGTTCATCAGGATGATCGTGACCACCAGGACGATGATCGCCGTCCAGATCCACTTGAATCGCCACCACTGCCCGGCGAACCCGGCCGCAATCCCGGTCAGCAGGACCAGACCCAGGAAGGGATACATCACCCGGGTCGACAGCGTCGAGAGCACGACCAGCGAACGGATGGAATCCGGGGATGTTTCCCGGCGAAGGCGCAACCCCATCGCCGCCGAAGCGCCGTGGGCGAGGACGAAGCCAACCACCGAGGCGACGTGCAGGAAGACGAGCCAGGCGTACGGCATATCTTCAGCCGATTATGCGGCAGCGGCGGGGCGGGTGAAGACGTCACGATCGACGTGCTGGCCGATCCGGCGGGCTCCCCGACGGGTAGCGCCGGCCAGGATGGCGAGAAAGAGGACGACGGCGAGATAGTTGTCGTTGACGAAGCGGCTGAAGAACAGGACGACGGCGAGGGTGGCGGTCGCCCACCAGAGCACGGTGGCGAGCGTCGGCCGGCCAACCACGCGCCGGATGCCGAAAGCAAACACGGGAAGCGTCCCCAGCGCCTGCAGGATCGCGAAGGGAAAGTAGGCGCCTGGGCTCGGGATGATCTTCAACAGGAGGAGGATCTCCGAAAAGCCGTAGCCCTGGATCGGGTAGCGGTGTGGGTCGCTCCCGCTGACGAACGAAACCGTGTCCGCCCAGTACGCTCCCGGATTCCAGAGAAAGAAGGGAGCGATCGTCAACAGCCCGGGCAGGATGAGACCGGCCAGCACGCTCAGCTGCCGGGCCGTCGACCAGCGCTCCGCGCGCGAACGACGCCACACCAGCAGGGCGAGCAGCGGGAGAAGAAACACGGCGAACGGCTTGAAGGCCGCCGCCGCTCCGAATGCCAGGGCGGCGAGCATCGGACGGTCGCGCTCCCAGGCCAGCACGCCGAGGACGATCGGGGCGAGAAAGAGGATGTCGTTGCGGCCCTGCGCCAGGTAGAAGAAGGGATCGAGAAAGAGCGCGGCCAGAACCAGGTAGCGCCACTCCCATCGCCACGGCAGTTTGATGATCGCCACCGCCGCCACCACCGCGACCAGCAGGTCGACCAGCCGGACATCGAACGGCACCCCCACCGAGTGCGCCAGGGCGTAGGCGGGCAATGGGAGGAGGAAGACCGCCGGGGGATAGACGTAGTGGTAGAGGCTCGGATCGATCGGCGTGTTCACGTACCAGTGCCACAGCCGCATGCTCGTAGTCGTGTAATCGACGCCGTAGGGATCGAGCCCGCCCAGCAGCAGGCGGATGGCTTCCTCCGTTTGATAGGCGCCATCGTGCATCAGGATCGGCGCGCCGGTATTCCAGCGCAGCGCGATGAGCGCCAGCGTCGGCACCACGACCGTGGCAACCACCAGCACGAGCAGGCCGCCCAGCTGCAGCCGCCGACGGAGCAGCGTCAGGGCCGCGATCACTGTCGCCACGAATGAGCATGCCCACACCGTCAGCCCCGACCCCCTACCGAGGAAAAGCCCGGTCCCAAACCAGAGCCAGCCGGAGATCAGCGAGAGGCTGCCGAACAGCAGCAGCGCGAGATGCGGCCGGAAGAGGAGCCGGCGAGGAAGGCGCGCCACGCGATGGATCACGCGGCGAGCACCGCGACCCCCGGCTGCGGCGGGGCCAGCGGGCGGGCTCGCGCCACCAGTCCGGTGAGGATCAACTCCGCACCCAGAAGGAGGTGTGAGTCGTGGAAATAGCGGCTCACGTAGAGCACCAGCAGCATCGCGAGGCCGGCAAAGATCAGGACATCGGCCAGGCGCGCCCGGGCCCGAATCCGCAGCCAGCCGATGGTCCAGATGGCGGCGCCCACGACCACCTCGACCGCGGCGAAGGGGAAGGCATCGCGGGCGCCATGGATGACGCCATTCGAGAGGAGGAACGCCGAGAGCCCAAAGCCATTGATGGGATAGGCGTCGGGCCCGCTTCCGGCCACGAAGACGATGGTGTCCCGAATGAAGGCACCCGCATTCCACGACATGAACGGCGCCAGCATGGCCAGAGCCGCGCCGGTCGCCAGCGCCGCCGCTCGGTTCAACTCGCGCACATCTGCACCGCGCACGACGGCCCATGCCGCGATGAGGGGTACGGCCAGCACCGCATGCTGCTTGGTCACGACGGCGAGCCCGAGCAGCAGGCCCATCAGCAGGTAGCGCCGGCGGTCGGCGGCCAGCAGCGCCGCCAGGACGAGGGCCAGCATCGGCAGGTCGTTGTCGCCGAGCACCGCCACCAGCGAATGGCCGGGGATGAGGAAGAATGCGGTGGCCGCCAGACGGCCGGGCGCTCCGGGGAAGAGGCGGGACAGCAGCCACCAGATAAGGCCGGCGGCGACCAGCAGGAAGACCCGTTCGTCCCACCAGCCCAGCGGTCGAGCCGCAAGCTGCAGCGGCAGCGGCCAGAGGAACTGACCCGGCCAGGTGACCAGGTGATGGAGGGCCGGGCTGGCAAAGGTTTCGCCCCAGGGAGCCGCGCTAAGCCCCGCCGCCCCATAGTCGGCGCCGTACGGATCGATCCCCCGCAGCAGGAAGTCACCGGCAAGCTGCGTCTGGTAAGCGCCGTCGCCGATCAGGGCCGTTGGGGAGGGGACGACGTGCCAGCGGATGATCGCCCCGACGACCGGGACCGCGTACAGGGAGAGGATCGTTATCGCGCAACCGATCGCCCGCAACTGACGGCGGATGAGACCCGCGGCCACCGCCAGCGCCGTCGCGCCAATCCAGAGGGCGACCAGGCCAGCCGGCCAGGACCAGGTCTGCGCGATCCGCCAATCGATCGCCGTCGAGGGAATCGCGAGGACAAGCAGCAGGATGGACTCGATGTGGCGGTACGCGACGCGGGTACCAGGACGACGCGCGGGCATGCTCGCGACCGAGGCCACGCGGGTACAACGAAACCCCGGGGCGATTCTCACCGGGGCCTGCTAGCCTGATACGGCCAACGCCAGTTCGGGAGGGTACATGAGCCGAAGACTCGAGCCACAGGACCTCTACGCCATCAAGCTCGTGGAAGACCCACAGATCGCGCCAGACGGGGAGCGCATCGCGTACGTCAAGGCGGAGATCGATCGCAAGACCTATGACTATCACCGGAGCATCTGGGTCATAACGGTGGGTGGAACGCAGGGCCGCCGCTACACCGCCGGCGACAACGACACCACCCCCCGCTGGTCGCCGGACGGCCGGTCGCTGGCCTTTCTCCGGGCACCCGCCGGCGAGGTCAAACCGAAGAACGAAGATGAGCGCGACCGCGGGATCGCGAAGGCCCAGCTCTGGGTCCTTCCGGCCGACGGCGGCGAGGCGCGTCAGCTGACCCGGGCCAGGGAGGGTGTCGGCGAACCGGAATGGTCGCCCGATGGGGCGTTCATCGTCTATTCAGCGGAGGTTGGGGAGCCCGACGACCCCGAGGCTGAGGACGCCAGCCTGCACGACAGGCGAGTCCCCGCGGTCAGGACGATCGACCGGCTCTGGAACCGCTTCGACGGCAAGGGCTGGATCTACGAGCGTCGATCCCACCTCTTTCGGATCGCGGTTGGGGGCGGCGAGCCCGAGCAGCTCACCGATGGCGACTGGGACGATGGCTCGCCAGCTTTCTCACCGGACGGGCGACAGATCGCCTTTACCTCGGACCGCAGCGAGGAGCGATGGAGCTGGCCGGCCAACGACATCTGGGTGCTTGACGTGCCCACGAAACGGCTGACGCGGCTGACGGACGAGACCGTGTACGCGGGATCGCCGGCCTGGTCGCCGGATGGGCGTCGCCTCGCCTTCACCGCGTCCCCACGACGCCATGAAGACGGCTACACGGATCTGATGGTGGCGCAAGCCGACAGGCCGGGATCCGTCCGAAGACTGACCGAGAACTTCAGCCCGACCTTTGCGGACACCTGCATCGATGATCAACGGGCGTTCCATGGATCACCGCACCTCTACTGGTCGCCGGACGGCGCCCGGGTCTATTCGCAGGCGGCGGGCCGAGGCGCGACGCTGATCTATGCGGCGCCCAGCGGCGGTGGGAATCCGCAGGCTGTCGTCGAAGGGCAATGCCGCGTTTACGGCTTCAGCATGGATCGGGAGCGGCGGCGGATGGCGCTGGCCATCTCCGATCCCTCGACCCCGGGCGATCTCTTCGTTCAAGGCACTGCGGAGGGCGGCCAGACCGCGCGGCTCACAGACCTCAACGACGAGCTATTCCGACAGGTGGAGCTGGCGCGACCCGAAGAGTTCAGCTTCACGGGCGCCGACGGCTGGGACATCCAGGGTTGGATCATCCAGCCCAGCCCCCACCCGAACCCTCACCCACAGGCGGGGGAGGGGAAAAGGGAGCGGCCGCCCGCCATCCTCGAGATCCATGGCGGCCCGATGGCGATGTATGGCTGGAGCTTCTTCTTCGAGTTTCAGCTGCTGGCCTCGCACGGGTACGCCGTGGTGTACACGAATCCTCGCGGCAGCACGGGCTACGGCCGCGACTTCTCAGCGGCGGTCAGTCACGACTGGGGTGGCAAGGACTTCGAGGACATCATGGCGGGGCTCGACGCCGCCGTCGCCAGGGGATGGATCGATCCGCAACGTCTCGGTGTCGCAGGCGGTAGCTATGGCGGGTACATGACCAACTGGGCGATCGGCCACACGGACCGCTTCAAGGCGGCGGTCACGATGCGGTGCGTGAGCAACCTGGCGTCCATCTTCGGCACCGGCGACCTCGACTGGATCCTGACCATCGACATGATGGACGGCGTCCCCTGGAAGAACCTCGACTGGCTGATGGACCGGTCGCCGATCACCTATGTCGAGAAGATCACGACGCCCCTGCTGATCCTCCACAGCGATCGAGACCTCCGCTGCCCGATTTCCGAAGGTGAGCAGATGTTCACCGCGCTCAAGCTCCTGGGGCGCGAGGTCAGGATGGTTCGCTTCGAGGGGCAGTCTCATGACCTGTCGCGCAGCGGTCATCCGCGCTCCAGGGTCATCCGGCTGCGCCACATCGTCGGCTGGTTTATCTCGCACATTCGGACAGAGGTCATCCGGCCGAAGGGAGAGCTGGCCCGAGCCGGGGCCGCGGGGGAATGAAGGCCCCCACCCTGACCCTCCCCCGCAAGCGGGGGAGGGAAAGTGGGTTCGTTCGCGTTAGCTGCTGGCGGGGACCGGTTGCGGGAGTTCCGCGAACATCTTGAACGACTCCTCGCGCAACTTCTGGTAGTAGTCGAGGCCGGTCCCGGCGGGGATCAGCTTGCCGATGATCACGTTCTCCTTCAGGCCGCGCAGCCGGTCGACCTTGCCGGAGATCGCGGCCTCGGTCAGCACCCGGGTCGTTTCCTGGAAGGATGCCGCCGACAGCCAGCTCGCCGTGTTGAGCGCGGCCTTGATCAGGCCGAGCAGAACGGTCTGTGCCACCGAAGGATCGCCGCCTTCCGCCAGCACTTTGGCGTTGGCTTCCTCGTACTCCCACTGCGAGACGATCTCGCCCGGCAGCAGGTCAGTGTCGCCGGCGGTGTCGACGCGGACCTTCCGCATCATCTGCCGGATGATCACCTCGATGTGCTTGTCGTTGATGTCGACGCCTTGCGAGCGATAGACCTTCTGGACTTCCTCGACCAGGTAGGTCTGCACCGCCTCGCGGCCAAGAATGTGCAGCAGCTCCTGCGGGCTGATCGAGCCCTCGGTGATCTGCTGACCGGCCTTGATCTTCTGACCACCCTGGACGTTGACCCGGGAGCCGTGCGGGATCGCGTATTCCCGCCATTCCTCGTCCATGCTCCGGATGACGATCTGGTTTCGCTCGACCCGGGCCACGCCCGAGGCGCGTGAGGTGATGACCTTCTCCTGGCCGTCCTCGCCGGCGCCCCTCGCGATCTCCTGGCCTTCCTGAACGGTCGCGCCGGATTCAATCAGCGGCTGCATCTTGTCCGCCAGGATGTAGGGGATGTCGTAGACGTCGCGCGAGGTCACCTTGATCTTGCGCGCGGTTTCGGTGCGGACGATCTCCACCTCGCCGTCGATCTCGGAAATGATCGCCTTCCCCTTCGGGATGCGGGCCTCGAACAGCTCCTCGACGCGGGGCAGGCCCTGCGTGATGTCGGTTCCCGCGACGCCACCGGTGTGGAAGGTCCGCATGGTCAACTGGGTCCCCGGCTCACCGATCGACTGGGCGGCGATGACGCCGACGGCCTCGCCAATCTCGACCAGCTTGCCGGTGGCCAGGTTGCGTCCGTAGCACAGGCGGCAGACGCCTTCGCGGGCCTGGCAGGTCAGCACCGAGCGCACCTTGACCTGGGTCACGCCCGCCTGGATCAGGTTGCGCGCCTGGACGTCGTTGATCTCGGCGCCCTCCTTCACCAGGGTCTCCTGGCTCTTCGGATCCAGGATGGCGGCGGCCGAAACGCGTCCCGCGATCCGCTCGAACAGCGGCTCGGTCAGCGCGCGCTCCTCGGAGATGTCGGTCACCCAGACACCGCCGGTCGTGCCGCAGTCTTCGGCCCGGACGATGACGTCCTGGGCCACGTCGACCAGCCGCCGGGTCAGGTAGCCGGAGTCCGCCGTGCGCAGCGCCGTGTCCGCCAGACCCTTGCGAGCACCGTGGGTCGAGATGAAGTACTCGAGCACCGTCAGCCCTTCCGAGAAGTTCGCCTTGATCGGCAGGTCGATGATCCGGCCGGTCGGGTCGGCCATCAAACCACGCATGCCCGCCAGCTGGCGGATCTGCTGGATGTTCCCTCGAGCGCCGGAGTTGGCCATCATGAAGACCGGGTGAAGGGAGTCGAAACTCTTCATCGTCGCGGCCGTCACTTCCTCCGTCGCCCGGGTCCAGAGGTCGACCGTCTGCGTGTACCGCTCGTCTTCGGTGATCAGGCCACGCTTGAACTGCTCGTCGATCGTCCCGAGCTTCTTCTCGGCGCCCGCCAGGATGTCGGCCTTGCCGGCCGGCGTCTTGATGTCCATCGCGGAGATCGTGATGCCGGCCTTCGTCGCGTAGGCGAAGCCCAGCCGCTTGATGTCGTTCGCGCAGCGCGCCGTCAGCTCATTGCCGTGCAGCCGGAAGGATTCGGCGACGATCGCCCGGAGCGCCTTCTTGTCGAACAGCCGGTTCTGGAAGGTCATCGCCTCGCCATGGCCTTCGGCCGGCTGGACGCCGATCGGGAGCACCTGGTTGAACATCACCCGGCCCGGGGATGTCCGGACCAGCTTGCCGTCGATGCGGACGCGCACCTCCTGCTGGACGTGCACGCGCCGGTTGTCCACCGCGAGCAGCACTTCCTCGGCGGTGCCATAGGTCGGCAGGTCCTGGTCCTTGATGTCGGGCGTGGCCTTGACCATGGTCAGGTAGTAGGTGCCGAGCACGATGTCCTGGGTCGGGCTGATGACCGGGTGGCCATCCGACGCCGACAGGATGTTGTTCGAGGACATCATCAGGTTCTTGGCCTCGGCAATCGCGCCCGAGAACAGCGGCACGTGGACCGCCATCTGGTCGCCGTCAAAGTCGGCGTTGAACGCGCTGCAGACCAGCGGATGGATCTGGATGGCCGAACCCTCGACCAGCACGGGCATGAAGGCCTGGATGCCGAGCCGGTGCAGCGTCGGAGCGCGGTTGAGGAGCACCGGATGCTCCTTGATCACCTCGTCGAGCACGTCCCACACCTCGGGGCGGACGCGCTCCACCATGCGCTTGGCCGACTTGATGTTCTGGGTGAAGCCCTTGCTCACCAGCTCGCGCATGACGAACGGCTTGAAGAGCTCGAGCGCCATCTTCTTCGGCAGGCCGCACTCGTGCAACTTCAGCTCCGGGCCGACCACGATCACGGAACGGCCCGAGTAGTCGACGCGCTTGCCGAGCAGGTTCTGACGGAAGCGGCCCTGCTTGCCCTTGAGCATGTCGGACAGGGACTTCAGCTTGCGGTTGCCGGTGCCAGTGATCGCCCGGCCGCGCCGGCCGTTGTCGATCAGCGCGTCGACCGCCTCCTGCAGCATCCGCTTCTCGTTGCGCACGATGATTTCGGGCGCGCCGAGCTCGAGGAGCCGCTTGAGCCGGTTGTTGCGGTTGATCACGCGGCGGTACAGATCATTGAGGTCGGAGGTCGCGAACCGGCCACCGTCGAGCTGGACCATCGGCCGCAGCTCTGGCGGAATGACCGGCAGGTTGTTGAGGATCATCCAGGTCGCCGAGGCGCCGGACTTGCGGAAGGCCTCGACCACCTTGAGCCGCTTGATCGCCTTCTGGCGCTTCTGGCCAGAGGTCGACTTCGACTCCTCGCGGAGGATGCCTGATTCCTGAAGCAGGTCGATGCGAGCCAGCAGGTCATAGATGGCCTGCGCGCCGATGCCGGCCTTGAAGACCTTGCCGAACTTCTCGGTGAACTCGCGAAACTCCTGGTCAGAGAGCAGCTGCTTGACCGACAGCGTATCGAGCTGCGTCTTCGACGACTCGATATCGCCCGACAGGCCCTCGGTGTCCTTCTTCAGACGATCATTGAGCTCGCCCGACTTCTTCTCGTAGTCCTCGCGCCACTTCGCGATTTCCTCGTCGGACTTGCTCTTCAGCTCCTGCTGGCGCTTCTTGGTATTGGCTTGCACCTGGTCGATCTTCTTCTCGACCTGCTTGGGCAGCTCGCGGGCGAGCTTGTCTTCGAAGAGGGTGCCCTTCTCGATGATGACCTGCTCATCCTCACCTTCGCCGATGGTGAAGTTGGTGGCGGCCTTCTTGCCCTTCTGCGCCTTGATCTTGTCGACCAGTTCCTTGGCGCGCGAGGTCATGGTGTCGACGGTTTCGTCGAGCGACTCCTCCAGCGCCTTGATCTTGGCCTTCGTGTCTTCCTGCTTGGCCTTGACCCGCTGGTCGAGATCGTCCTTCAGCTCCTTGACCGCCACATCGCGCTCCTCCTGGAGCTTGATGACCCGGTCGTTGTGCTGGGGCGAGGACTTGGAGAGATACTCCTTGCGGGCGTCCTCGTCGATGTGGGTGACGATGTAGTTGGCGAAGTAGAGAACCTTCTCCAGATTGCGCGGCGACATGTCGAGGAGCAGGCCCATCCGGGACGGGATGCCCTTGAAGTACCAAACGTGGCTGACCGGCGAGGCCAGCTTGATGTGGCCCATCCGCTCGCGGCGAACCTTGGAGCGGGTGACCTCCACGCCGCATTTGTCGCAGATGATCCCCTTGTAGCGGTAGCGCTTGTACTTGCCGCAATGGCATTCCCAGTCGCGCTGGGGGCCGAAGATCCGCTCGCAGAAGAGCCCGTCCCGCTCCGGCTTGAGGGTGCGGTAGTTGATCGTCTCCGGCTTGGTCACCTCGCCGTGCGACCACGACAGGATCGTCTCCGGCGATGCCAGCGAGAGCTTCAGCGCGTCGAAATTTTCCAGTTTCAGTGTCATGTACTACCTCAAGGAATCCAGGGGATTCTGCGCGGCGCGCGGCGCCCCGGTCGCCCACTGGTCGGATTCATCGATCTCATCGCGCTCGAGATTGATGCCCAGGTCGAGCGGCATCTCACTCATGTCGTCTTCGGACAGGATCACCTGCTTCTCGCCGTCGGACTGGATCTCGACGCCCAACGCGAGGCCCTCGAGCTCCTTCACCAGCACCCGGAACGATTCCGGAATCCCAGCTTCCAGCGTGTTCTCGCCCTTGACGATCGCCTCGTAGGCCTTGACCCGGCCCACGATGTCATCGGACTTCACCGTCAGGATCTCCTGCAGGATGTGCGAGGCCCCGTAGGCTTCCAGCGCCCAGACTTCCATCTCGCCGAATCGCTGGCCGCCGAACTGCGCCTTGCCGCCCAGCGGCTGCTGGGTCACCAGCGAGTAGGGGCCGGTGGAGCGCGCGTGGATCTTGTCCTCCACCAGGTGGGCCAGCTTCAACATATAGATGTAGCCGACCGTCACGTCGTGGTCGAACGGCTCCCCGTGGCGGCCGTCCCGTAGCGTGATCTTGCCGGACTCCGGCAAGCCGGAGCGAACCAGCTCGGCTTCGATCGTCTCCTCGGATGCGCCGTCGAAGACCGGCGTCGCCACCTTCAGGCCGAGCGCGTGCGCGGCCCAACCCAGGTGCGTCTCCAGCACCTGGCCGAGGTTCATGCGGCTCGGCACGCCCAGCGGGTTCAGCACCAGCTCGACCGGCGTGCCATCCGGCATATAGGGCATGTCTTCGGTCGGCAGGATCCGGGCGATGACGCCCTTGTTCCCGTGCCGGCCGGCCATCTTGTCGCCCTGGGCGATCTTGCGCTTCTGCGCCACGTAGACGCGAACCAGCTGATTGACGCCCGGCGCCAGCTCGTCCTTGGTCTCGCGGCTGAAGATCTTGACGTCGACGACGATGCCGCGCTCGCCGTGCGGCACGCGCAGTGACGAATCGCGCACCTCGCGCGCCTTCTCACCGAAGATGGCGCGCAGCAGGCGCTCCTCGGCGCTGAGCTCCGACTCACCCTTCGGCGTGATCTTGCCCACCAGGATGTCGCCCGGGTGAACCTCGGCGCCGATGTAGACGATGCCGCGCTCGTCCAGGTTCTTCAACGTCTCATCGCTCACGTTCGGGATATCGCGGGTGATCTCCTCCGGCCCGAGCTTGGTGTCGCGAGCCTCGATCTCGTACTCCTCGATGTGGATCGAGGTGTACTTGTCCTCGCGGACGACCGACTCGGAGATCAGGATCGCGTCTTCGTAGTTGTAGCCCTCCCACGGCATGAAGGCCACCAGGATGTTGCGGCCCAGGGCCAGCTCACCTTCCGAGGTGGCCGGACCGTCGGCCAGCGTGGTGCCGGCCTCGACGTGGTCGCCGGCCTTGACGATCACCCGCTGCGATAGGCAGGTGCCCTGGTTCGAGCGCTCGAACTTGTGGACGGCATACCACTGCTCCTCGGAGCCGTCATCCGGCTTCAGCAGGATGCCGAACTCCCGCTTGAAGCTGTCCAGCTTGGCCGCCGGGGAATCCGCCGGCGGCGGGGCGGCGCACGACACGACGGTGCCGGCGACCCTGGCGACGATCAACTCGCCCGAGTCCTTGGCGGCCGCCGACTCCATGCCGGTGCCCACGATCGGCGCCTCGGTGACGACCAGCGGCACCGCCTGGCGCTGCATGTTCGAGCCCATCAGGGCCCGGTTCGCGTCGTCGTGCTCGAGGAAGGGGATCAACGCCGTGGCAACGCTCACCGTTTGCTTCGGCGAGACGTCCATGTACTCGATGCGGTTGACGTCTGCCACCAGGAATAGATTCTTGGTGCGAGCGGTTGTCCGCTCCTCCGTGAAGTGGCTGTCTTGATCGAGCGGGGCGTTGGCTTGCGCCACGATATAGCGGTCCTCTTCGTCCGCCGAAAGGAACTGGACCTCGTCGGAGACCCAGGCCTTGATCGGGATGTCGCCAGCCTTTGCCTTGACCAGCGCCTCAACGGTTTCGCGGTCCAGGACGTCGCCCTTCTTGCCGAGCTTGGTCCGCCGGTTGGCCGACTCGAAGACGTCATCGCGCAGCGTGCGACCCACCAGCTTGTCGCGATGGGCCTTGTCCGCCGGCATCTCGCTGAACACCCGGCGGAACGGCGTCTCGATGAAGCCGTACTCGTTGACCCGGGCAAACGTCGCCAGGGACCCCATCAGTCCGATGTTCGGACCCTCGGGGGTCTCGATCGGGCAGATTCGGCCGTAGTGGGAATGATGCACGTCGCGGACGTCGAAGCCGGCACGCTCCCGGGACAGACCACCGGGCCCGAGTGCCGAGAGACGGCGCTTGTGGGTCAACTCGGCCAGGGGATTGGTCTGATCCATGAACTGGGAGAGCTGGCTCGATCCGAAAAACTCCTTGATGGCGGCCACCACCGGCCGGGCGTTGATCAGCGAGGCCGCGGTCACGGTGGCCGCGTCGCAGATCGTCATCCGCTCCTTGATGATGCGCTCCATCCGGATCAGGCCCATACGGAACTGGTTCTGCAACAGCTCGCCGACCGCCCGCACCCGGCGGTTGCCGAGGTGGTCGATGTCATCCGGCTCGCCGGTGCCGTTGTTCAGTTCGATCAGCTTGCGGATGATGGCAATGAAGTCGTCATTGGAGAGGGTGCGGATGTTCATGTCCGTGCCCAGGCCCAACCGGCGATTCAGCTTGAAGCGGCCCACCTTCGACAGATCGAAGCGGCGCGGGTTGAAGAAGAGCGACGTCATCAGTGCCCGCGCGTTGTCGACCGTCGGCGGGTCGCCGGGACGGATCTTCTTGTACATCTCGACCAGGGCGTCGTTGACGTCGGTCGAGGAGTCCTTGTCCAGCGTCGACTGGATGAACTTGTGCTCGGCGTTGTTGTCCACGTCGGCGAACAACTGCTTGATCTCGTTGTTGCTGCCGTAGCCGAGGGCCCGGACCAGGGTCGTGACCGGGATCTTGCGCTTGCGGTCGATCTTGACCGTCAGGATGTCCTTGCCCGAGGTCTCGATCTCCAGCCAGGCGCCCCGGTTGGGGATCAGCTTGGCGGCGTAGAGCATCCGGCCGGAGGCCCGGTCCTCGCTGCTGGTGAAGTAGATGCCCGGCGAGCGCACCAGCTGGGAAACCACCACCCGCTCGGTGCCGTTGACGATGAAGGTGCCTTCCTCGGTCATGATCGGGAAGTCGCCCATGAAGACTTCCGATTCCTTGATTTCGCCGGCGTTTTCGCCGGTGCGGATGGTCAGCCGGGTGTTGATCCGGAGCGGCGCTGCGAAGGTCATGTCGCGGTTGCGGCACTCCTCCTTGTCGAACTTGGGCTGGCCGAACTCGTAATCGAGGAACTTGAGCTCGTAGTTCTTGCCGGTGTAGTCGGTGATCGGGTTGATCTCTTCGAACAGCTCTCGCAGCCCTTCACGCTTAAACCGGTTGAAGGACCGGATCTGGGTCTCGATCAGGTCGGCGACCGGAAGCATCTCCGGAATGCGGCCGTAGCTGACGCGAGAGCCGTTAGAGGAAGGCTGAATCATGGACTCTCCTTTCAGATGAAGCAGGAAAAAAGGGTGGGCAGGCGAATGGTGCTAGGGACGCGGAAAGGCAACCCAGGAAGCACCGAACGGCAATAGTACCATCAGGGTACCCAGGGTGTCAAGCGCGCAAACATCCTCGTCGCGAAACCGGAGTCTCGCGAGCGGGCCCGGGGCAGGTTCCCCGGGTTGGGGAAAGTCGGTCAGGTCGTCGTTGTGAAGTCGATCAGCCTAATCGGGCGTTAGTCTAGCACTCCCCGTGCCCCAGGGGAAGAGGTTCTGGCGGGATCACGCCCGGCTGGAGGATGGGGCGGCTGGAATCAGGGCGAGAAGGGCGATGAGGGCTGTTGGATCCCAAACCAGGTCAGCCCGGGTATCGGGACTCCCAGGACGAACAGCACGAATCCGGTAATCACCCCGAGAACCAGCACGAACATGAGCATCCAGCGGAACATGGATCGACCCTCCGAGTAGCACAACGGCGGCCGCCGGCCAAACCTTGGGTCAGATCCAGCCCAGCCGGCGGTAGTACCAGAGCTGGCCACCGGCCGTCGCCGCCATCACCCCGACGGCCAGGATCCAGAAGGTCCAGGCGGGCACAATGTGGCCCACCAACCAGGCGAAGTTCATCCCGAAAAAGCCGGTCACGAACGTCAACGGCAGGAAGAGGGTGGCGAACACGGTGAGCCGGGTGATCCTCAGGTTCAGCCGGTTCGAGACGGTCGAGAGGTAGACGTCCATGGCGCTGGCCAGGAGGTCGCGCAGGGAGTCGACCGTCTCGTACTGGCGGACGAGGTGGTCGTAGACGTCGCGGTAGTAGATCGACATCTCCTTGTCCTGCGGATCGCCGATCGCCCGGGTGGTCAGCCGCTGGAAGACGTCGCGCTGCGCGCCCAGCACCTTTCGCAGGTCCACGACGGTCCGCTTCAGATCGGATAGGGTTGTCAGGGCCGCCGTGTCCGGGCGGTCGATGATCGTGTCCTCCAGCCTGTCCGTGGCGTCGTCAACCTCCTCGAGCACCGGAAACAGGGCATCCACCAGCTGGTCCACCACGAGGTAGAAAAGGAAGGGCAGGCTTCGGCGGGTGAGGTCGGGGTTCTCCTTGATGCGCTGCCGGAGGTCGGCGAGCGGCTCCGACGGCTCGAGGTGCACGCTCACCAGGTACTGGGGCGAAACATAGATGTGATGCTCGCGGACCTCCGCCCGTTCGTTCACCAGCTCGGCCGTGAAGAGGACGACGAAGGCGTAGCCAGGGAACTCCTCCACCTTGGGCCGCTGGTTGCGGTTGCGGATATCCTCCAGCGTCAGCGGGTGAAACTTGAAGGTCTTCTCCAGCAGGTCGAAGTCCGCGTCGCCCGGATTCTCGATGTCGAGCCAGAAGCCCTGCTTCCCGTCCTTCAGGCAGGCCAGGAGGCTGTTGGCCGTGGGCTCGAGCTGCGGTCCATCGGTGGCGACCAGGTGCCGGATGGAGCCCTGCTCCCGGTCGCCCTGGCGCTCGGCCACGTTGGCCGGCGCGGTGCTGGACCGCGCCGGTTTCGTGGTTTGCCTACTTGATTTCCGCGCCAGCGCCGGCATCCTTCAATTTCTTGAGGACGCTTTCCGCCTCCTCCCGATTGACGCCCTGCTTGACCGGCTTCGGGGCCTGGTCGACCAGGTCCTTGGCTTCCTTCAGCCCAAGCCCGGTGATCTCGCGGACCACCTTGATCACGCCAATCTTGGCGTCGCCGGGGGAGGTGAGCACGACCTGGAACTCGGTCTGCTCGGCTTCCGGCGCCGCCGCGGCTGCACTTCCTGCGGCGGGGGCCGCGGCCACCGCCACCGGAGCGGCCGCCGTAACGCCGAACTCGTTCTCGATGGCCTTGATGGCGTTCATCACGTCCACCACAGTCCACTCTTTCAACGCCGAAACGAAATCGTCGACACTGACTTTTGCCATGAGTTCCTCCTAACTTGCGGCCGGCGCGCCGGCCGGTGACTGCGATTCTTTCTGACTGCGAAGGGCGTCGAGCGTACGGGCGAGCTTTACGACGGGGGCCTGCAACACGCTGGCCAGATTGCCGAGAGGGGCCTGCATCGCGCCGAGCAGCCGGCTGAGCAGCACCTCGCGGGAGGGGAGATCGGCGAGTTCCGTGACGGCGTCCGCCTTGATCACCTGGCCTTCAAGCAGGCCGGCCTTGATCACCATCTTCCGGTTGGCCCGGATGTACTCGTTCAGGATGCGGGCGGGGGCCGAGACGTCATCGACGGCGAACAGCATCGCGACCGGCCCCACCAGCTCGGCGCTGAGCGGCTCGTAGCCGGCGGCCCTGGCGGCCCGCCGCGCCAGCGTGTTTTTGACGACGACCATCTCGATGCCGCCACCACGCAGCTTGCTGCGCAGCTCCCGCATCTGGCCGACCGTCATGCCGCGATAGTCCGCGAGCACCGCGGTCGATGACGCCTTCAGCCGGGCGGTGATGTCGGCGACCGTCGCCGCCTTCTCCGCCTTCTTGTCGATCTTCTCTTGTTTCTTCAGCGCCGTGGCCAATAAAAAACCTCCTTCGCACCAGGCGAGGAGGCTTCAGACCCTAGCTCGCCTGCGCTGGACATTGAGCCGGATCGACGGCACCAGCGGTCTTCGGCTATTCAGTTGTCGCGGATCGTGAGTATATCAGCCGCCGTTGCGCAATGCCCGCACGGCGTCACTGACCAGCTGGCGAACGGCCGGGGCGCCGGCCGCCTCCGCCGAGGTCAGCTTGACGTGTCGGATTCCGGTGCCGGTGCCTTCCAGCAACCCCTGCGGATCCGCCAGGCCGGCGCCGTTGGTTAGCCCGAGATTGACCCGCTCTTTCTGCGGCGAGATCACCGCGAAGACGCCCTCCCGACCGCTCCCGGCTCCGTACTGGATGACCTTCCACCCGGGAAAGACCTTTTCGGTGGCGCCCGGGAGCACCGAGAGGATCACCTCGCGGGTCTTGACCGCGATCACTCGCACCTGCGGCGAGTAGCCCTTCAGGAAGGTGTCGACGGCGGGGTCGCCGGTCTTCTCGTTCGCCATACGACGGGGCCGGGTTAACTCATCCGGCCGGCGGCGACCGGGTCGACGGGCACGCTCGGACCCATCGTGGGCGACAGGTAGACCGAGCGGAGATACTGCCCCTTGGCGGAGCTGGGCTTGGCCCGGACCACCGCGTCCATCAGCGCGACGAAGTTATCGCGCAGCTGCGTCTCGCTGTAGGAGGCCTTCCCGATGTTCGTGTGAATGATGCCGGTTTTGTCAACGCGATACTCGATCCGGCCACCCTGGATGTCCTTGACCGCCCTGGCGATGTCGAAGGTGACGGTGCCGGCGCGCGGGTTCGGCATCAGGCCGCGTGGCCCCAGGATTTTGCCAAGCCGGCCGACCTGACCCATCATGTCGGGCGTTGCCAGAGCGACGTCAAAATCGAGCCAGCCTTCCTGGATCCGCTTCACCAGGTCGTCGCCCCCGACATAGTCGGCGCCGGCCTCGGTCGCCTCGCGCGCTTTCTCGCCTGCGGCGAACACGAGCACCCGGCGCTTCTTGCCGGTGCCGTGCGGCAGCACCACCGAGCCGCGCACCATCTGGTCGGCGTGGCGCGGGTCGACGCCCAGCCTCAGGTGCGCCTCGATCGAGCCGTCGAACTTCGAGGTCGAACTCTTCAGCACTAGCCGCACGGCGTCATCGGGCGCGTAGGGCTCGGTTCGCTGGATTGCCTTGGCCGCCTCCTTGTACTTCTTACCTCGAGCCGGCGGCATCAGGCCGACACCTCGATGCCCAGTGAGCGCGCGGTCCCCTCGATCATCTTCATGGCCGCCTCGACGTCGTAGGCGTTGAGGTCCTTCAACTTCAGCTGGGCGATCTCGCGGACCTGCTGCCGGCTGACTTTGCCCACCGTTTCCTTGTTCGGCTTGGCCGAACCTTTCTCAACGCCGGCGGCCTTCTTCAGCAATGCCGCCGCGGGCGGGGTCTTGGTGATGAAGGTGAACGTGCGGTCCTCGAAGATCGTGATCTCGACCGGGATCACCTGGCCGGCCATCGAGGCCGTGCGATCGTTGTAGGTCTTGACGAACTCCATGATGTTGACGCCGTGCGGGCCGAGGGCCGTGCCAACCGGCGGCGCCGGCGTCGCCTTGCCTGCCTCCATCTGGATCTTGACGATCGCTTTGACTTTCTTCTTCCCCATTACTTCAGCCGCTCCACCTGGAGGAGGTCGAGCTCGACCGGGGTCTCCCGGCCGAACATGTTGACCAGCACTTTGAGCTTGCCTTTGTCGGCGTTGATCTCATCGACCTTGCCGTGGAAGTCGGAGAAGGGCCCGTCGATGACGCGCACGTTCTCACCGACCTGGTATTCCACCCGGACCTTGGGCGCCTCGGCCTTGATCTGCTTCTGGATCGACTTGATCTCCTTCTCCTGCAGGGGCACCGGCTTGTTGCCCGAGCCGACGAAGCTGGTCACGCCGGGCGTGTTCCGCACCACGTACCAGGACTCGTCGGACATGATCATGTTGACCAGGATGTAGCCCGGGAAGGTGCGCTTCGCCACGTGGCGGCGCTGGCCGTCCTTGATCTCGATGACGTCCTCGGTCGGCACGAGCACCTCGAAGATCCGGTCGTGCATGTCCATCGAGTCGACGCGCTTCATCAGGTTGTTGCGCACTTTCTCTTCATGACCGGAGTAGGCGTGCACGACATACCAGTGCGGCTCGCCCTCCGCCGCAACCGGCTTGCTGGCGACGTCGCCGGGCACCACCGCGGGCGGGGCGGACGGCGTTTCCGGCGGGGCCGGATGCCCCTCGCCGACCGTGACTCGCTCGCCGGTCCAGATCCGGCCGGCTTCAGCGGCTTCTTTGGGCGCGGGACGGCGACCGCGGGCCTTCGCGGGGGCGGACGCGGCCGCCTCTTGCGGCTTGCCGTTCTGCGGCGTCTCGTTCATCTCTGTCTCAGCCAACTTTGGGGAACTCCACTTTGACAAGGGTCTGGGTCAACACGTAGTCGATCAGTCCAAGCAGGACCGATACCACGATGACGGTCACGATCACGACAAACGTCATCGTCCGCAGCTCGCCCCAGCTGGGCCAGATGACCTTGCGGAGCTCGCCGACGATGTCCTCGAAATTCCGGACGAGGCCCCGGCGCGGTGAGGGAGTCGTGCGTTGCACTCTGTTCGACCTCGATTCGGTAGGAACGGCCCTGGCCATGGTAGTTATACCTGAGTCTGGCAGGGGTGGAGCGACTCGAACGCCCGACCCGCGGTTTTGGAGACCGCTGCTCTACCAACTGAGCTACACCCCTGTGCCGGTCGGCGCCAACAGTATAAGAAGGTTGCCACCCTACTTGGTTTCCTTGTGGGCGGTGTGTTTCCGGCACCGGGGGCAGAACTTCTGGATCTCCAGCCGGTCGGGATCGTTCTTCTTGTTCTTGACGGTGGTGTAATTGCGCTCCTTACAGGTCTGACATTGCAGGGTGATGGTCGAGGCTAGGGCAGGCATTGATCTCCAGGGGTGAAAAAGAGTCCAGACACAAAAAAGACCTAGCGACTGCTAGGCGAATTCAAATCATAGCAGAGTTTGGCCCGATCGTCAATGACGTGGTCGCCTAAAGGGAGCGGTCGCGACACACATATATAAGTAAGGTATCGGCGGCTAGTACTGGACGACGACGGTCGTCCCCATGGGCGCCCAGTTCCAGAGGAACGACATCTGGCTATAGGGCACGTTTACGCAGCCGTGGGTGCCGTTATAGATGTTCGAGCCCGGGCCGTACCAGGAGCGCCAGGGCGCGTCGTGGATGAAGTAGCCGCCGCCGGCGAATTCCATCGCCCAGTTGGTCCAGGAATCGGGGTACCAGTAGGGGCTGCCATAGGGCCAGGGGGAGATCATCTTGTACGGCGAGTACCGGTGGAAGATACGGTACACGCCCGGAGGCGTTGGCAACTGCGGCCGCCCGGTTGCCACGAAGGTGGTCAGGACGGCGTTCCCGTCCTGGTATGCGGTCAGCACCTGCCGGGAGAGTGAGATCACGATCAATTTGCCCACGCCGGCGTTGTAGGAGACCGGCGCCATCTGCCTGGTGAAGATGGCACTCGCGAGGGCTTGCTTCTGCTGGTACAGCTGCGAGGTCAGTGATTGGAAGGCGCCCTGGTCGGCGGCCGTCCCCAGCTGGCCGGCGAGCGCATTGATGATGCCGGCCCGGTTCCCGACGACAGCGCCAATGCGCTGAGCTGTGGCCAGCGTGGAACGGGTGTCCGCCAGCTGGTTGTAGGCGCCGGATCGGGCGTTGAGCAACCCCTGGATGCCGGCTGCGGTCTGCTGGAGCCGACCAAGGATCGGCGCGAAGGCCTCGGCGCTGTGGACCGAATCGACGCCAGCCAGCGAGGCGGTGAGCTGATCCTGGAAACCGGTAATGCTCAGCTGCGGATACTGCCCGGCGTTCGCCAGCAGCGTGCGGGCGTTTTGCGCCGCGGCGTCCACCTGGGCCCGTGCCCCTCGGAAGGCGGCCATCCGGCCGTCGAGGATGACGTACTGCTCGCTGAGGACGCTGGCGAGCGCGTTGAGGCTGTTCGGCGTCGTCAGCATCGCGGCGCTGGAGGTAAACCGCGCGGGGTCGACGTCGAGCCCATCGGCGGAGATCGTGTCGCCGTGCGCTTCGGCGATGAGCAGGTTCCACCGGTGCAGCTGCCGCTGCATCGCGTCACGGCTGTCGGTGAGCTGCTGCTGGTAGATCGTGTTGAGTTCGGTTTGAAGCTGGCCGATCTTGTCGAGCTTGGTGTGCTCGGCGACGGGCACCTGCCACCAGGCGGAAGACTTGGCAGCCTGCACCTGGCTGTACCGCCACATCAGGCTGTCGGCTTCCGCCTGCTGGAGGCCGCCGCCCACGGCCACCGAGAGCGACTGGTTGAACGCGACTTCGGCCTGCCGGACGCTGCTCGACAGGAAGCTTTCGCTGGCGACCGCCGATAGTGGGATGGCGGCCAGCAATGCGCCGACCACAAGGATGAAGACGAAGCGCCGGAGACCCCTCACCGCACGGACACCCCTGTTTTCTTAGGCAGCGTCGGGGCCGGTTCGCCTCCTCAGGTCGCCGACCGCTCGCTCTCGCCGATTGGCATAACGTTACGCCGATCTCGAGGTCACGCCAAGTGGCAAAAAGTTACGGATGTCATGCGGCCGTCACTTGGCCCACTCTCCCCGGCCCCTTCCCGGCCCCTCCCCGCAGGGGGAGGGCTACCGGAGGGAGCTCTTCTCGACTATCTCTCGATCGGGGCGGCGATCAGGCTCCCCCATTCCGTCCAGGACCCGTCGTAGTTCCGGACGTTGGGGTAACCGAGCAAGTAGGTGAGGACGAACCAGGTATGTGAGGAGCGTTCGCCGATCCGGCAGTAGGCGATGACGGCCTTGTCCGGTGTCACGCCTTTGCCCTGGTACAGCGCCTTCAGCTCGTCGGCCGGTTTGAAGGTGCCGTCCTCCCGGACCGCCTGGGCCCAGGGGATGTTGGCGGCGCCCGGGATATGGCCCCCGCGCTGGGCGCCTTCCTGCGGCAGGTTTTCGGGAGCGAGCAGCTCGCCGCTGAACTCCTTGGGCGAGCGAACATCGACCAGAACGGCGCCAGCCTTGCCCAGCTGGGCGAAGACCTCATCGCGCAAGGCCCGGATCGCCTTGTTCGGCTGCCCCGCCTTGTAGCTGGCGGGCTTGACCGCCGGCGCCCCCGTGACGAGCTCGCGGCCCTCGTCCTGCCATTTCTTCCGGCCGCCATTCATCAGCCGCACGTCCGGGTGGCCGTAGTACTTGAGATTCCACACGAACCAGGCCGCGAACCAGTTGTTGTTGTCGCCATAGGCCACCACCGTGTCCTCGTTGCTGATGCCCTTCGACGAGAGCAGCGCCTCGAGCTCCTGCTTGGGCAGCAGATCGCGGATGGGACGAGCCTGGAGATCCTTGCGCCAGTCCAGGCCGATTGCGCCTTTGACGTGACCGGTGTCATAGGCGGCCGTGTCGACGTCGACCTCCACGATCTTGACTTTCGGATCGCCACCATGATCGGCGACCCACTGGGTGTCGACGAGAACTTCGGGGTGCGCGTAGCCCGCCTGGGCGATCTCGGCAGCCGATTTGGCCATGATCCTCTCCTTAAGTTGACTAACCGGATTCACAAACTCAACAATGAGGCCTCCCAGTCTACGGTGGGCTGGCCGCAACGGTCAAGCCGAGTATGGCCGTGAGCCGGGCTCGATCGCAGGAAGGGTTCGGATGAGGCGTTATTCGAGCCAGTCGACATGAGCCAGGCCGCGCCATACACGCCCGCCGGTCCGGAACAGCCTGTCCGGCGGCGTGGACGCACCCGGCTGCTGCTGGCGCCGCTTGGGGTCGTGGTGGTTCTGCTGGCGGTTCCGGGCGGAGCGTACGCCATCTCGCAGAATCAGTTGTCCCGGGCCCAGGCAGCGGAAGCCAACAGCGCATATGCCGAAGCGCTTCGCGACTACGCGGCTGTCGAGTCGCTGGCCGGCAATCCCGCGGCCCGGGTCTTGTTGGGGGAACTCGCGGACCGGGCGCAGATTGGTACGGCCGAAACCCATTTCCTCTGGGGCGTCCAGCTGCGACAGCAGGGAAAGTTCGCGGAGGGCGAGAAGCAACTTCGAGCCGCCGTCAAGAGCGGGTTCGCCGATTGGGGCGCCCGCGGCAACGGGGCGCTGGCCGACCTGTTCTACGCCTGGGGCAAGGCTCTCGTGGGAGAGAACCATTTCCAGGCTGGGATCGACAAGTACAAGCAGGTCGCGGCCTTTGACCCGACCGGCAACCTCGCGGCCTCGACGGAGGCCGGGCTGGCCACCGCCTATGCAGACTTTGCCCAGTGGTACACCCTGCAGCAGCCGGCCGACTATCCGAATGCGTTGATCTGGTACCACAACCTGGTCAAGGACTTCCCGGACAGCCCGGAGGCGAAACTGGCCCAGGCATCGGCCCTGCCGCAAACCCTCTACAGCGCCGGCCTCGCGTTCGTCCAGCAGCTCAAGTACCAGGAAGCACGCGACGCGATGACCGAGCTCGTCCAGAACTATCCGAAGACCAGTTGGGCGACCCAGGCCAAGACGGCCCTGGCCGCCAAGCAACCGCTCACCGGGCGGCTGATCATTAGCGACCAGAACCCGACGCCGGTAGCCAATCGGCTGGTGCGGATTGCGACCAAATGGCGGATCGTGAAGGCGCACACCTACGACGATTCCGGCGGTCCGACATACAACGCGACGACCGACGCGAACGGCAACTTTTCGGTCGTCAACGGAATCCCGCCCGGCCAGAACTATCTGATCACCTGGTGGGACCCGGCGCGAAAAACGTTCGTAACGACGTTTCTCAGCGACAACGTGCCGGTCAATACGATCAGCATCAACCCGCTGGAGCCGGCGCACACGACCGTCGCAACTTCTTAGCGCCGACGCTTCGTCGCTTCCGTCACCAACAGGGCGTCGAGCTCGGCGCCGACCAGGAAGGCGATGGACGCCACATATAAGTAGGTCATCACGACGATCAGCAAGGAAAGGATCCCGAAGGCCTGCTGATAGCCGCGGTAGGCGAAGTTGGCGATATACCAGCCGAACAGCCACGAGGCTGCGAGCCAGATCGCGATCGTGATGCTGGAACCGAGCGTCACCCATTTCACGCGCAAGTGCGCGGGTGTCGTGAACCGGAGGAGCATGGCAACCAGGAACAGCAGAACAACCGCGCTGAAGCCAAATCGGAGGATCGTCTCCCCCACCCGCAGAGCCGGCGGCGTCGATTGCCCCGAAGCCGAGAGCAGGAGGGCTGCCGCGATCATGAAGAGCGCCGCAATGATCAACCCGGCGAGGCCGACCGAAATGCCCATCCGCTGCCAGAACGGCCGCCGATCTTTCACCTCGTAGATGCTGTCGAGTGCTGTCACCAACGCCCGAACGCCGCTCGAGACCTGCCACAGCGTGAGCGCCAGTCCGATCGACAGCCACCACCAGCGTCGTGTGGTCATCACCTGGTCCACCGAGTGGTCCAGCTCGCGGTAGAAATTTGGCGAAACGACGCGCGCGATGTTGGGACCGATCTGATGGCGCCAGATCCCGTCGAGGTGGACGGCGCCGGCGAACGCAAGGCCCGTTAGTGACAAGAATGCCAGCGCAAACAGCATCCGGAAGGCGATGGCCGTCGCGTCCGTCAGGACGCCGTGCCTGTCCATGGCGGCGGCAACCTGACCGGCCAGCTGCTTAAGATCGCGCCGGCCGCGGCTTCGGACGACCTGCTCCGCGAGCCCAACGACCGCGCGATTCGAACCAGCGGTGTCTGCCATGTACAAAGGCTAGCTACGAGCGGGCGCATCGGGGAAGCCTGCCAGTTGCGTTGTCCTGTCAGGTTGGCCCCCATATAATCGGGGCGCATGCCGACGTAGCTCAGCTGGCAGAGCAGCTGTTTTGTAAACAGTCGGTCGGGAGTTCGAATCTCCCCGTCGGCTCATGTTTGAATACGATTGCGCCAGTCTGGCACTAATGAAATGCCAGGACGTGGCACTAACTACCGCGGAATAACCGTTCGTTCGGTGAGCAGCTGTTTCAGAAACAGCGGGTCATCGAACTCGTCCGCGACCGGAACGGGCTTGATTGCAGCAGCTTGCAAGACACAATGGCTGCACTTCAGGGGAATCGTTCACAGTTCCTGCTCAGAAGGGAACGACCAATGTATTCCACCATCCCCTGGATCAATCAAAGCTTTACATCGGCGCCCTTTGGCCTCTCGATCGAGTCGCTTGTGGAGGAGTCGACTGCCGCCGCCGCGGCCTCTTGCCCAAGACAGTCGACTTCGCTTACGGCTACCCCTCCGACAAGCTAGTCAAGGGTGGCAAGGAGGTTTTTGAATTTCAAACCATCTGTTATTGCGACCGAGGACCAAAAATCATTTGGTCGGAGGATGACGCTACCCGTGAGGATGACCCTGGATAGGAACTTCGTGGCGCACGTAGACCGCCTGTCCGGACCTAGTTTGTCATTCGATTGGAGGATGACAGGCAAGCCCCTATCCCACACGCTGCTTCTGCTCGCGGTTTTCCCCGCCGCGGTCAACCGTTTCCGACAGGAGTCGAGCCATCCCCAGGAGGAAGCTTTGAATCTAGCCAAGTCGTCCGGATACTCATGGCCATGGCACGACGGCCTTGATGCCCCTGTCAAGGTTGCCTTTGTCGGGGATGACCCGGCAGTGGCCGACATGTACCGCCTGAGGCTCCAGGTCGACGGCTACGAGGTCACCCTGTTCACGACCGCCCAGGCATGTCCGCACGCGGGACTGCGCGCGCCGGACATCGTGTACCTGCATATCGGCTCTCTCAATGCAGCCAGTCTTGCGATGCATCGACGGCTTCGGGCACGGCCGGCAACCGAGCATGTGCCGATCCTCCTGGTATCAGATCCGCTGGCCAAAAAGGAACTGGCTTTTCGGCTCAAGCTTGGGATCCACGACTTCCTGATCTCAAGTGACCTGGTTCGTTCCGAACCCTTCTGGGATGAATTGAATGCCGATTCCCAGAGGCGAGGAGAGCAGGCTCTGATATAACGGTCCAACTACGGCTCAGCCAGATGCAGGACTCCGTGGGTTCAAGGCTGCATCAACTCGCGGGCGGTCTTACAGGCGCCGTCGCGAATCAGACGCCATGATCATCCTTGGGCGCTTATGCGACTCCCTTCCGATTGGCTTCCATGTCATTGATTGTGGCGCCTCTTTCCGAGTTGTGTACGCCAACCAGCACGCGGGGCTCCATCGGGACGTGGGCCTGCCCCTCCGTCGCCCGACGACAGCCTGGTCAGGCGGTGATGCGAACTTAGCTCTACGTACTTCGACCTGCGGTTATTCAGGAGATTCATGCGCAGCGGTTGCACGGCGGGTACCGAGGGCGCAAGATGAGGTAAGCAGCCATCCGAAAGGGTTATTGGCCAGGTGCAGAAGGCGAAGTCGACACTGCATGCGCTCGCTGCCGTTCTTCAGGCATCGCCTGAGTCGGACGCTCTTGTCATCCTCGGTCGGCTCCTCGACTCCCTTCCGATCGGCTTCCACGTCAGCGACTGTAGCGACCCGTTTCACATCCTGTACGCAAACCGCGTGTGGGAGCGCTGGCTCGGACGCGAAAAGCTGCCGCTAACGGGCAAAGCGCTGGGAGAGCTCTTTCCCAGCGCCGAGCAGGCCGGCATCCTCGGGATCATGCGCGAGGTATGCAAGACCGCCCAGCCCAAACACCTCAAGGGTTTTGA